>SXGR01284687.1_pt1 | contig 28096 bp, 30 predicted proteins | sample 3174711 | NCBI WGS metagenome assembly SXGR01 (sample SAMN11356860, study PRJNA531348) | freshwater metagenome | isolation source: freshwater sample F1-60 | place: China: Fuxian Lake, Yuxi | collected 2017-12-25
GGTTGATACAAATGCTATACCCAAAATACAATCTTGGTTTTTTGGTAGTAAATAGAATGAATTCAATAAGTACTGTGTGTCCTCTTATTGCTTGATGTTATTGTGGTTAATTTTTTGGGGTGAAATTAAATGTTAAACAGACGTTCTATATTTACGATATTTGTTGTTTCAATGGCTTTTTTGTCTAGCTGCGCTAACGTGGCTACACAAAAAGAAAAAAAATCTGACGAAAAGAAGCTGGGTGTCACGAGTTTCGAGCAAAAAGTAAGTTATATACAGGGCTATACAGTTGTTAGAAATTTTAAAAAGAACAATATACCTTTAGATGAAGCTGTTTTTGTTGCCGCGATGCACGATGCTGTAAATGGTGTAGCACCACAGTTTCCGGAAGATCAATGGCCCGAGGTAAAGACTGAAATTGAAAAAATTGTAAAACAAGCGAAAGAAAATGAAACAAAAAAAGCGATAGAAACAAATAGTTCAAAAGGGCAGGCTTTTCTTGAGGAAAATAAAAAGAAAGAAGGTGTTCAAGTTACCGAGACTGGATTGCAATACCGTGTTTTAAAAATGGGTACAGGTGTAAAGCCAACCATCACAGATATAGTAACCTTAACTTACGTGGGGAAATTCATTGATGGAACGGAGTTTGACAGCTCCATTAAAAAAGATGCTAACTCTGTTTCGCTTAACGTTAATCGCGTAATCCCTGGCTGGATGGAAGCGCTTCAGTTAATGCCACAGGGTTCAAAGTGGGAAATTTATGTACCCTCTGAATTGGCGTATGGTGATAAGAAACACCGCGTAGTTCCTCAAGGATCAACACTTATTTTTGAAATAGAATTGTTGAATGTAAAACCTGCTGTGCCTAATCCTAATGTTAAACCTGTTTCTCCCTCGAAGAAGAAATGATCGACTGTTCTATAAGAGCCCGCTTCGGCGGGTTTTTATGGGTGAAGTAAATCTTCTAAGCAATAAAAAACCCGCCGTAGCGGGTTCTCAGTAAATCTATAAAATCTAGACTCAGTTGTTCACCAAATCTTTGTGCGATGTATGCAGCACAGAAATCATACGGTCTTCAGCGCTAAAGCGAATCTCTAAGGTTTCGCCAAGGCTAGATAAATCGGTATTAAGGCTGCTGAGGTCATCGGTTTCAAGGTATTTGTCGTTGAAATCGAGCAGTTTTTCAGTGGTACCATCAACAATGGTGAACAAGCGGCCAGCTTCGTGAAGCGCTTCTTCATCGTCAAACTCGCGGCCTTCTTTGATCAATTGATCGTAAATTTCAAAGTGACCTGCAGAGACATAATCCACCAGAATTTGGCACAGGCGACGCAGCTTCTCGCCGCGCACTTCTTCATTTTGATCCGCCTCGCCTATAGCGCAGTACTGTACCAGCATGTCTTGGCGTTCTTGTAACCAGCGGTCGATGATGATGTTGACACCACCCCAGCGTTCTTTAGCGTTTTGACAATTTTCTAACATGCTCGATTTCCTGATAACTGCTTAATGATCGGGTTGAATTTACTGCGAGCCATAAAAACTCTGACTGCATGTTTACGAATTAACGATATTTCTAAATGTTGGACACTGTTAAATTATCGATACAATAGGTCATCTTGCCAAGGGCTTCAACTGGCTTGTGCGGAAACACCCGAATTTTTTACGGCGCGCACCAGTTGCCAAAGGTTAATGAACCCCAATCCCACAAAGGCAATCAGCGACCAACCCGCAAAGCTCAAGCCTAAAATTTTATGAACTTCGGCGCAACTACCATCACCTTGCAGCAGGAGTTTCACCGCTTCCATAAAGGGGAATGCTTCAAACATATAGGCGAGGCCGGGGCCGCAGGCGGGCACTTGATCGGCCGGGAGGCTTTGGATCCAGAGTTGATGCTGGGCAAAATAACCACCGCCAAGTGCGGCAAGAATGCCCAGTACCGCATAAATTTGCAGGCCTTTGAACTTGGGATTATGCAAAAACGCAATCAAGGCCAAAATACCAATCAAATCAAAAAAGGCGCGCTGAGTAATACACAGCGGGCAAGGTTCATATTTCATCACGTGCTCGTAAAAAACACCCACTAAAATCAGGCCAAGGCAGCCGAGGAAAATAATCAGGTTGGTTTGGCGAATTGATGGAATCATGGAGACCTCTTAATCCAAGTGGGGCGGCTATAGTAAGCAAAAAGCGCGTAAGAGAGCCAGATGTTTGCAACAAATCGTCTATGCTGTAGATAAACGTCGCCGTGGGGGCGATGAGCTGAGCTTAGCAGGTGGGAATTTTCATGAAGTTAGTGCGTAAATGCGGGTTCATTTTGGCCGCGCTGGCAGCAAGCCTTGTTTCGTGTTCGGTATTGGCGAGCGGTGGGGGAGGCGACACCTTCAAAGAGGGCGTGAACTATCTTCCGATTAAACCTCATTTGGTGGTGAACTACGGCGGCACCGGCAAGGTTAAATACATTAAAGCTGAGCTTTCTTTGCGCACCGAGGATATGCATAGCGCACAAGAGGTATCGCACCATATGCCGCTGGTTCGCGATACCTTAATTATGCTGATTAGCAGCGTGACTGACGAACAAATGGCCAGCCCAGAAGGCAAAGAGAAAATGCGTTTGGAGGCTTTGGAGAAAATTAATGCCGCATTAGATCATGCGATTCACCCGGGGAGTGCAAAGCCCGAGAAGGACGAGCATGCCAAAGATGAACATGCCAAGGATGATCATGCGAAAGATGATCATGGCAAAGCAGCAAAGCCTAAAGACGACGCAGCGAAAGGGCATGATAATAAAGCGGCGGGGCACGGGGGTGCGCTTGTAAGTGACTTGTTGTTTGATAATTTAGTGGTTCAAAAATAGAGTGCTCAACATAGAGTGCTCAACATAGAGACGCAAAAGCCCCTAGCGATAGGGGCTTTTTGTTCTTGGCTAGCTGTTCTCTGAACAGCTGCAGGAACGATACTGCGCGTAATACTTCGCTAAATAATCATCAAAAGGAATTTGTGGCGATTGCTCAAGCTGTGTTTGCGCCACTAAGGATTGCATAGCCTGGGTTTTAAATTCTTCCTGTGTATCGGCTGCCAAAGGCCGCTCGCTGAAATAGTGGCGATGGGCTTCGGCCAGTGCAAGCGTGTGTTCAAAGAAGCTTCTATCTTGGGTTTTTAGATCCGCCAATACCCGTGCCGAAGGTGTTAATTCAGGGTTGCTGAGTTTGGCGAATTGGGTGCTTACCGCGCTAACATAATCCTCACCACAATAGCTTTGATCTAGCAGTTTGGCGCAGTCGAGCGAGCGCTCCAGAATTTCTTGTGCCCAGTCTTTAAAGGCGACTTCATTGCCATCGCGCAAGAGTGTGAGCGCAGGGTCGCGGCCAGAGTACACAATACGTTTTTGGTTTTCTTGCCATTCAGCGTATTCATCCTCCGGTGTTTCTGGGCTATCGCTTAACAGGCAATAGAGTAGGAAGGCATCAATCACGCGCAACTGTTCTTCGTTTACACCTAGTGGTTCGTAGGGGTTTAAATCCACACAGCGCACTTCTATATATTCCACGCCGCGCAAGCGCAGGGCTTGCAACGCCGTTTCGCCCGATTGGGTAGTGCGCTTGGGGCGAATGCTGGAGTAAAACTCGTTTTCAATTTGCAGTAGGCTGGTATTGAGCTGCTTGTAATTGCCCGCTTCGTCTTTTACGCCAATCGCCTCATAGGCGGGGTGCGATTGGGTGATGGCGCCACATAGAGTACGTAGATAGTTGGTGACATTGTTGTAGCAAACAAACAGTGATTGCTGCGCATCGCTTTGATAGCCCAAGTCGCCCATGCGCAATGAGGTAGCAAAGGGTAGGTGTTGGGTTTGCGTATCATCGCCAAAAGCATGTAAGCGATGTTTGCGCCCTTCTACAAAACTATTGCTCACCGCAGGCGCAGCGCCAAAAAGGTAAACCAGCAGCCAGAAATAGCGGCGGAAATTGCGAATCAAGGCGAAGTAGCGCTGGGTTTTAAAAGCTTGTAAATCTTGGCTATCGCCTTCTTGCTGTTGCAGTTCGCGCCAGAAATCATCGGGCAATGAAAAGTTGTAATGCACGCCTGCAATCGTCTGCATGCTGCGGCCATAGCGGTGGCCAAGGCCAACGCGGTAAATCGTTTTCATGGTGCCGCTGTTAGAGCTGCCGTAGCGGGCGACGGGAATTTCGGCATCCGCCGGTAATTGGCTTGGCATACTGGCCGGCCACAAGCGCTCATCATTGTTGGCAAGTTCTTGATAGGTAAAGCGATGAATGTCGTCTAATTGCTGTAAAAGTGCAGGGATATTATCCAAAGGCTCGGTGATAAATTCGAGCAGCGCTTCGCTGTAATCGGTGGTGATATGGGGGTGCTTAAGCGCTGAACCCAAACCTACAGGGTGGCCGGTTTGCGCCAGCTTGCCCTTAGGCGTAATGCGCAAACTCTCTTTTTCCAAACCGCGCAAAATACCCTTGAGGCTGGCATTGGCGGGCGCTTGGGCGAAGGCGGCGAGGTGCGCGCGCCAAATGGCATTATTAATAGAAGGCAAAGCCGAACCCCTAGGTATTTTTATGTTAGGTAAGTGGGTATGTTAATAAATAAATAGATCGGTTGTGGATTAAATCAGTGTAGCTTGAGTTTCGCCGGAATCGTCGGCAGCTTCGCTGTCTGGGCTAAAGACTAATTCTTCCTCTGGTTCATCATCTGCTTCGGCTGTTTCAGTTTCTGCTTCAGCAAATAAATCTGTGCCGGCTTTAGGCTGTTTGGGCGCTTTAGGCAGTGGTGCAGGCATGATGTCGCTTTCAATTATCGGCAATGCTTTCTCATTCAGCTCGCAGCTAATGACTTTTACTCGCTGTTTGTAATCTTTAGAAGTAATTTCAAACATCTGATTTACCGCTTCATCTTTATGCGGTGTTTTGTACACGGCATTGGCATCGTAGCCATCTACCCACTCTTTATTCTTGCCGAAAAAAAGTTTGTCGTGGTTTTGCAGAATAAAAGTCTGATTCATAGGCTTTAGCTCTTTGTACAGTGTTACTTAAATAGGCAATAAATTAGCGTGGCTATTGTCGTTGTTTTTGCGGCATAAATGAGGCGAGCTTTTGTTCAATACTATCGAAAATGATCAGCAGAAATCGCTTCATGGGGCTTGCGAGTTTCTTTTCAATATATTTATGAACCGCATAGGACATCAATAAAGTTATCGCTAGCACGCCCCAGAGCAGTAAGTGGGGATTAATAGTCGGGTATGCAAGATTAAAAATCATAAAACCTATTTTTTGATGCAACAAATAAAACGGATAGGTTAATGCCCCTGCAGTGATCCATTGCATTTGCCCGAATTTTCCGGTTTTTCTTAAGGCAATAAGAGCCATAATAATAAAAAATATCGAAATGATCCCCCCAACAACCCATTCATTCATAATGGTATTGTAGTGTTTATTGGTTTCTACTAGCGACTCGATGGAGATTTTCAGGGCTAAAATCCAAGCGCCCACTAGCAGAAGGAGACGGCTTACAGTAAGGCCTCTAGACCAAACCAAATAAAAAATAGAGCCCGCAATAAAATAAGCCGCATAATCAACAATAAATATGTCGCGCAGATGATGGATATTAAACATTTCATAAATGACTGCCACGGCGAGCCACAGCGCTAAAAAAAATTGAGCATGATGGATTTGCCTGATAATGAGAACTAGCGCGACCAATGCATAAAATCGCATTTCAACAAACAGTGACCAATAGACCCCGTCAATAGATGGTACGCCTAAAAACCCGCTAAACAATGTCATATTAACTAAATACTCGTGCCAATTGGTGAAAAAGCGAGGGGCACCTATGGCTAGGATCAATACAAATGTCAGCGTGCAACATGCCCAAAAAGCGGGGTAAAGACGTACTATACGCGATACAATGAAGCCTTTCAGGCTACCACTTGCAGCCGTCATTAAAATTACAAAGCCGCTAATCATAAAAAACAGTTCAACGCCCAAAAAGCCATATTTCGCGATGGGTTCTAATAATGGGTAAGGCATTATGCTTAAATTGTTTGCCGCATAGCCTCTGAATGCATAGTGGTAAAAAGCCACCGCTAAGGCCGCGAAAAAGCGTAATAGATCTATTTCATTGACTCTAGTCTTAGACATGTAATTGCCAATAGTTGCAAGATGAGGGGTGACGATTTTAGCATGATGAAGTTGGTTTTCGCTTCGTATAACGTAGATTTGATGTACTCATCGGATTGATCTGATTAGTGACTATTGACCTTACCGCTGCACAGAAATCATTCGCTGAGAGCTTTGTTTATGTACCAACCGGAACTTACCGCCTTTATCGAATTTTTGCGCAGTGAAAAACAGCTGTCGATTCACACGCAAACGAATTATCAGCGTGATTTACAAAAATTTGCAGATTACTGCCAAAAATTCTCACTCAATAATTTGGATGAAATTCGCTCGCAACATATTCGCCAAATGGTAGCGCAGTTGCATCGCCAAGGTTTAGGTGGGAAAAGTTTATCGCGCTGGCTATCGGCCATGCGCAGCTTTTTTGAATTCGCGATTCGCAATGGCTGGGCAAAAATTAATCCTGCAGATGCAATACAAGCGCCCAAGAGCGAAAAGAAATTACCCAAGACCTTAGATGTTGATCAAACCGCGCAATTTGTAAGCGTGCAAGGCGATTCAGTTTTAGCGTTGCGCGACCGTGCATTGTTAGAATTAATTTATTCCTCCGGCTTGCGTTTGGCGGAAGTGGTGGGTTTGAATGTAACGGATATAGATTTGCGCGATGCCATGGTGACTGTGCTCGGTAAAGGCAGTAAACAGCGCATGTTGCCCATAGGCGCGCACGCCATAACGGCGTTAAAAGAATGGTTGGCACAGCGCAAAAATTTTCTAAAAGATGAAACTGAGCAAGCGATTTTTATTACTCAGCGCGGTACACGTATTGCGCATCGCGCTGTGCAAGCGCGCATGCAACAGCTAAGCATAAAACAGGGAATGGATGCACCGGTGCACCCACATATGTTGCGCCACTCCTTTGCCAGCCATATGTTGGAATCCAGTGGTGATTTGCGTTTAGTGCAAGAAATGCTCGGCCATGCCAATATTTCTACCACGCAAATTTATACCCATTTAGACTTTCAGCATCTCGCCAAAGTGTACGACAGTGCGCACCCTAGAGCGCAGCGCAAGAAAACCACAGAAGAATAACGATCACACTTATGTCCTACTTTCCTGTTTCATCCGCTAAAAATTTATCGCTAACGCAATCATCTGCACCTGCGGTGTCCGGTGGTTTGCGCATTGCCTTGCTCGGTTACCGCAGTCATCCCCATGTGGGCGGGCAGGGTATTTATTTACATTACCTCAGCAAGGCCTTGGTTGACTTGGGGCATTCTGTGGATGTTATTTCCGGCCCGCCTTATCCTGATTTAGATGCGCGCGTAAATTTAATTCCATTGCCAAGTTTGGATTTATACGCGCATAAAAATCCGCATTGGGCCTTGCGGCCAAAGCATTTACTGTCGCTGGCAGATTTATCGGAATGGTGGAGTAAGTTAAGTGGTGGTTTTGGCGAGCCGTATAGTTTCGGTCGGCGGTTAGTAGGCTATTTTAAAAAAAATAAACCGCATTACGATATTATTCACGACAATCAAAGCCTGTGTTATGGATTACTGCAGCTGCAAAAACGTGGCGAAAATGTGATTGCAACTGTGCATCATCCCATTACACGCGACCGCGAATTAGCAATCGCTGCTGCAACCACTAAAGGCCAGCGCTGGTTAATTAATCGTTGGTACGGCTTTTTGGTGATGCAAGAAAAAGTGGTGCAGAAATTAAATCATGTCGTCACCGTCTCGCAACAATCGCAGCAGGATATTGCAGAAGCCTTTGGTCGCCCCCTAGAAAAAATTACGTTGATTCCGAATGGTATAGATACAGAAATATTTAAACCTCTGCCCAATGTTGAGCGCAAAATGTGGCAACTGATTACTACAGCATCTTCAGATCAACCGCTGAAAGGTTTAAGTGTGTTGTTAAATGCGCTTGCACAATTTCGTACAGAATTTCCTTTGCTGCGATTGTTGGTAATTGGAAAATTAAAACCGGATGGTGTCACCGAAAATGAATTACATACATTGAAACTTGCGGATTGCGTTGAATTTAAAACCGGCATTAGCACCGAACAATTGGTACGCGAATACGCTGAATCAAAACTGGCGATAGTGCCATCGCTCTATGAGGGTTTTGGCTTGCCTGCGGGCGAAGCGCTGGCTTGCGCTATTCCGTTAATTTGTAGCGATGGTGGCGCATTGCCAGAAGTGGTAGGCAATGCGGCGTTTATGGTGAAAGCGGGGGATGTTGCGGAATTGGTTCATGCGCTGCGCACGCTGTTAACGAATGAAGCTATGTGTGAACAGTTAAGCATCGCTGGACGTGAACATAGTTTGCAGCATTTATCGTGGCAGGTTGTGGGTGAACAGTTAAGTGATTACTATCGCAACATATTGATTGGTCGCGCATAAAGAATAGTGTTCAATTCAAAACACGCCGTACATACATCCCTGTAGGCTCGAATCGACGTCCATGTCTCATACGGTTTTGAATCAAACACTATTCTTTATTTTGGCGGCATCGTAATCCCAAACAAAAAAAGAAGTCTTTAATTGCTAACCATAAATTACAAGCTACTCAGTTTTAACGACGGCGATAAGTTGTTAGATATCGGCTGCGGCGAAGGTCGTCATGTAATTCATGCCTGCCTTGAGCACAATATATTAGGTGTGGGTGTGGATTTATCCTTACGCGATTTAACCACCGCGAGCGAACGCTTCGCGCCATTTGCTCGTTATAATTCAAACAGCCAATTTAACCTGCAGCAAACCGATGCAACAAAACTTCCCTTTGCAGATAACAGCTTTGATAAAATTATTTGCAGTGAAGTCTTAGAACATATTGAAAATTACACGGGCGTGTTACAAGAAATAAAACGCGTATTAAAACCCAATGGGATTTTGGCGATTTCAGTTCCGCGCGCATGGCCAGAAAAAATTAGCTGGAAATTAAGTGCGGCCTATCATCAAGTGGAAGGTGGGCATATTCGTATTTTTAATGCGCAAGCCTTGCGTGATGAAATTAAAGGGCTAGGTTTTGAATTTACGCATCGCTATTGGGCGCACGCACTGCACTCGCCATTTTGGTGGTTAAAATGTTTGTGCTGGGAAAGGCAAGATAATTTCTGGCTGATAAAACTCTATCACCGTTTATTGGTGTGGGACTTAATGCAAAAGCCGTGGATTACACAAGCGCTAGAAAAGTTGCTGAACCCAGTGCTGGGTAAAAGTGTTGTGATGCATTTTAGAAAAAATTAGCGGTGTTAATGTGCCTTGCAGCTTAAGTTAATTCTGCGAGACACGCCGTGAATACATCCATGTAGGCTCGTCGTCGGCATCCCTTCGCGTTCCATACGCTTCGGGAAACTTCCCACATCCATGTGGGTCGTCCATGCCGCCGACGGTCTCGCAGGATCATCTTAATCTGCCAGCAAGTTTTGGATTTAATGCTATGAAAAATTTACTGCTCACCAAAGGTTTTTTCCCTGAAAGCCTGCTGCGACCGACTGTTAATTATATTTTGCAAACTCAATTGCCTAACGGATGCATTCCGTGGTTTAAAGATGGTAAGGCTGACCCTTGGGATCATATTGAAGCGGCTATGGGTTTAAGTATTGGTGGTGAGTTTGAGGCTGCTGAACGCGCCTATCAATGGCTTGCTAACGAGCAATTGGCGGATGGCAGTTGGTGGGCGAATTATTTAGGCGATCAGACCGTCGATAAAAACCATCGCGAAACCAATTTTATTGCTTATATAGCCACGGGTGTTTGGCACCACTATTTAATTTCACAAAATCTCAATTTCCTACAACAACTATTTCTTGTTGTTAAAAAGGCGATTGATTTTGTATTGCGTTATCAATCGCTCACTGGCGAAATTTATTGGGCAGTAGCGGAGGATGGCGGCGCAAAGAAAGATGCTTTGGTCACCGCCTGTTCATCTATTTATAAAAGCCTCCAATGCGCCATCTTGTGCGCAGAAGAGTTAAATCAGCCTTGCGATACGTGGATCACGGCTTATCGAAAGCTGGGTAAAACCTTGCGCCACCACCCCGAGTGCTTTGATCGCACGTGGGAATCTAAAGAGCGTTTTTCCATGGATTGGTTTTACCCTGTGCTTGCCGGTGTTATGCAAGGCAAAGCCGCGCAGGAGAGAATTGAATCGCGTTGGCAAACATTTGTAGAAAATAATATTGGCTGCCGCTGCGTGAGCGATGAACCTTGGGTAACGGTTGCCGAATCTTGCGAATTAACCCTCGCATTATTAGCCGCAGGCGAACACGCAAAAGCCTTAAGTTTATTCAGCTGGTTGCATCAATTTATGGATAATGATGGCGGCTATTGGACTGGCTATAACTTTCGCGACAAAGTGATTTGGCCACGCGAAAAAACCACGTGGACGGCAGGTGTTATTTTATTAGCGGCCGATGCGCTTACCGAACACAGTGCCGCCTCAAAATTATTTATTGAACATACCGCTTTTACGCATTGGGCAGAGCCGGCAGAGGCTTAGTGCTTTTGGCGTATTTTTCCTCCTTTACCTCTGTGCCAGTGTCGAAATTCTTTGCATATTTTTCATGTTGGCTGGAGTGTGTCACAAAAATAATGAGTGTCTGCGAGGGGTTTGTGGTAATGGCATATTTATTGTATTCTTTGTGGGTGAGTTTTAATGGATGTTCTTTATACTATTTTATTGAGGCAAGGGTTATGAAGTTATTAAATGTTAAGTGGTTTGGCGCAGCCTTGGGTTTGATCTTGGCTAGCTCTGCTAATGCTAATTTGATCGTGAATGGTGGTTTTGAAGATAATAATGTCGCTGCTGGTGGTTGGAGTTATTTTTCAGCGGCTGACGTAAACGGCTGGGATGGTAGCAACATTGAAATTTGGGATCATCTGAATGGTGTAGTTGCCCCAGAAGGTCAGCAACATGCAGAATTGAATGCTCACCCTGGTACGGGTGACATATTTTCTATTTATCAAACATTTGCCACTGTTGTGGGTCAAACTTACGATGTTTCTTTTTTCTACAGTGCGCGTAGCAGCAGTAGTGAAGCATTCGATTTTAGCGTAGGCAACTTGGCTAGCTTGATTAATGATCATGTAGTGGGTTCTTGGTCTCAGTATGCAAATAGCTTTGTGGCTTCCAATGCGTTTACCACAATTACCTTTACTACAACGGATACTAGCACTGTTGGTAACTTTTTAGATGGCGTTTCCGTAACAGCTAAGCACAGTGTACCTGAGTCTAGTTCTTTGCTTTTGCTTGCGCTTGGCTTGGCAGGTCTGACTTTGATGAGAAGAACTGCACGTTAATTCTGTGTTGTGTTTGATTTAAAAAAACGGCTCTTTTTTGAGCCGTTTTTTTTAGCTCTGTAGATTTACCCCGGGCGCAGGCGGCTGCTTTTCAAAGTGCGGAATACTTGGGTCAAGGTGCGCCCACTTGGGTGCAGATGAAGTCCAAATCAACGCATCAATTTTTACATCGTCCTGATTATCCAAGGTGCCCGCGCGTACAATCAAAATATGCGGGCGTACTTCCGCCAAGCTAAACACATGCACACCACAGCTTGGGCAAAACTTTCTGTGCATTTTATTGCCGCTATCGGCAGTGCTTTCAAAATCGTTTAGTTCGCCAGAAATGGTTACGGCATCGGTAGGGAACACCACATTGACGGTAGCGTTACCCGCCGCAAAATATTGGCAAGTACGACACCAGCACGCGCGGGTCATTAAGGGTTTTGTGTTTGCCTCATAGCGAACTGCACCGCAGAGGCAACCGCCTGTTATTTTTTCCATTTCTGATCCCGAAGACATAAAATTACGGTAGGCTATTTTTTATTGTAGCTAACTCTTCTTAGCTTGATCTGTAGATGTATGAATCTTCGATAAAAAATCCATTAATCGTACTTCTTGAAAAGCGAAGACCTGAAATGCCAGTTCCAGTACTAACTGCAAATTTTATAAGTTGCACTATTTGGTTGGATGTATTACTAACGCCAATATCATTCAAAGATATAGTTTCTTCGTCTTTGGATGCTTTGTTAATGTCAACTATTTTTTTGTAGTACACGCGCGGCCCTAGCGAATCTACCAGAGGAGAAGCGAGAACTAATTTCCATGATTTTTCCTCAGAAAAATACAGCCAGAATGCACTTTTAAGTTCCGCATTTTGAGCATCAAGTCTTTCAACTAGTTTGGCACCAGCTTTCATCATAGAGTCTGAAAGACTCTCTGTTACCAAAATGTCTTTAGCCATGTCAGCACTCCTGATTGGTTATCTGTAATTGCATCATAGAGGTCTTTTGCTTTCCTCTCTTCAATTCTACATTCGTATCTAGCCTTTTCGTTCCAGTCTTTTGCTACAGCCCAGTTCAGTTGAAAATTTACGTCTTGCTTTTCTTGTTCACTAAGTTTTTGCTTTAAGCCCGCGACACCTAATAATTCTGCGAGTTTATGGCTATAGCTATTTTTAGCTAATTCAAGATTTGGAAAGTCGTATAGCTGAACTTGTTTTGCAATGCATGCTTTTATTGCGCATTCAAGTGAATAACCGGCTAGATAATACGCACCTGGATAGTTTTCAGCATCTAGAAGCGTTTTGGCCTCTTTAATTCTAATTTGAACTAATTCTTCTAAATCATTTTTATTCATATCAGTTTTGTCTCCTTCATTACAGTGCTTGAATAGCTAAACCGTAAAACTCAATTCTCCGTAAACAATCTCCGCGTAAAACTAACTGTCAACGGCTTAGTCTCACCCTCTGGCACTACACTCACCTCAAACCGAATATCTTCTTCATTCGTGTGGCGGTAAGGCGCTAAATAATAAGTCGCGCTTGCGCCATTATCGGTTTCTTTGATTTCTTTAAACTCAAGCGCTTTGGTTTGTTGCATGAGGTTAATGGCTTTTACGGAAACCTTTGCAGGCAAACCTAAGCTCGCAACGCCGTTTTCAGTTTTTGTGAGGCTAATATTCACCAAGGCAATATCTTTGCTGCGGGTTAGCTTATGGATTTCAGCAATTTGTGCGGGAACCATTTTGCTATTGAATACGTTGTAGTGAACTGTGTAAACGCCAAATTGCTGTGACGTTTTAATTTCTTTGGGTTGGTCGATTTGGGCAAATGCTGGGAGCGATAGAGCGAGGGTAAATATAAATGACAGTAGGGTTTTCATAGTTGTTTACTCATGTGAGTGTTTCGCCTTTTTAAATCAAGAGCTGGATCCCCGCATGCGCGAGGATGACGACTCCCATATTAATTAGATTAGGCCCTTAAAATTATTGCTTACTTAAATGATAAATCGCCGTTTCGCCAAAAAGGTTTGGCATTGCATCTTTTAAAAGTTGCACAGATTGTTCGTTTACCACTTGGCGGTGGATCACTTTGATATTTTTTTCGCGGCAGAGCACTTCAAAATCTTTAAACGTACAAAAGTGAATATTGGGTGTGTTGTACCACTCGTAAGGTAGCAAATCGGATACAGGCATACGCCCACGAGTAGCTAAATGATATCGCGCTTTCCAGTGGCCGAAGTTGGGGAAGGTGACTATGCATTCTTTGCCTACGCGCAACATTTCATCTAACACTTTGTGGGGGAAATGAAGGGTTTGCAGTGCTTGGGTCATAAGTACTGTATCAAAACTATTATCGGCAAAATTGCCGAGGCCGCGATCTAGGTTCTGCTCAATCACGTTTAAACCTTTGTCGATGCAAATATTAATTTGCTCTGCATCAATCTCTAAGCCATAGCCTTCAGTTTGTTTGTTGTCGTGCAAAAATTTCAACAAGGTGCCATCGCCGCAACCTAAATCGAGAATGCGGCTGCCTTGTTTAATCCAGTGTTGAATTTCATTGAGATCAATACGCATTTTTTTAATTACTCCGTTGCGATGCCAGCGAGATAGCGACCAAATACTTGTTGGTAGCGTTCATCGGGTAAGAGGAAGGCATCGTGGCCGGACTTAGATTCAATTTCGGCGTAGGTGACGGCTTTGTTAGCGCCAATTAATGCGCTCACAATTTCGTGCGAGCGCTCGGGGGCAAAGCGCCAATCGGTGCTGAAAGAAATCACTAAAAATTTTGCCTGCGCCAATTTGAATGCGGCGATTGGGTCGTCGCCGTATTCGCGGCCTAAATCAAAATAGTCCAAGGCTTTGGTGATGAGCAAATAACTGTTGGCATCAAACTGTTTCGCGAAGTTGCCGCCTTGATAGCGCAGGTAACTTTCAATTTGAAATTCCACGTCTTCGTCACTGCCAATATCAAAACTGCCGCTGCGTAAATCGCGGCCAAATTTCTCGCCCATGTCGTAATCCGACAAATAGGTGATGTGGCCGATCATGCGCGCCACACCCAAACCGTGGCGCGGCACTGTGTCGTGCTCTTGGTAGCGGCCGTCATGAAAATTGGGGTCGCTGATAATCGCTTGGCGCGCCGTTTCGTTGAAGGCGATATTTTGTGCGCTGAGTTTTAGCGCCGAGGCGATAACCGCGCAGTGGCGAACGCGATGCGGATATTCCAGCGTCCAGCGCATGGCTTGCATACCGCCGAGGCTGCCGCCGATCACTGCCGCCCACACATCTATACCAAGCTTATCTGCCAAGCGTGCTTGGCTATGTACCCAATCGCGCACACGCAACTTGGGGAAATCTGGCCCCCAAGGCTTGCCGGTTTCGGGGTTAATGCTGCTTGGCCCTGTAGAACCGTGGCAGCCGCCAATATTGTTAAGGCTGACCACATAGAATTTGTGGGTGTCTATAGGTTTACCAGGGCCGATGTACGAATCCCACCAGCCGGGGCGTTTGTCGCTCATGCTGTGGTAACCGGCGGCGTGGTGATGGCCGGAGAGCGCGTGGCAGATCAGCACGGCATTACTTTTATGGGCGTTGAGCTGCCCATAGGTTTCGTAAACGAGCTGGTAGTCGCTCAGGGTTTTACCGCAAGCCAATAACAGCGGCTCGCTAAAGTGCAGGGTCTGCGGTGTGACAATGCCGACGGAGTCGGGCGGTAGCACATCTGGCATGGTGTTCTCTTAGTTGGAAGCGCGAATCGGTGAGTGAGAAGCAAGCTTAGCTCGCTTTCTTTATAGTGTTGGGGCGCAAGTCTAAAGACGCGGGCTATAGGCTGCAAGTTATGTATCTCGCTGGCGCTCATTTGGTGCGGGCATGTCCATCTTGAGGCATTGTTTTGCCCGATTTTGGGCACAAAATAGCATCATAACCAGCCATTTGGCGTATTTTTCCACTGGCACGCTTAGTGCTATCCCTCATGTATCAACTTGTGAGGTATATGCATGCGTTTCGTTTCCTTAACTTCAGCCTTCCTCTGTTTATTGCTTAGTCTTGCAATGGCACCTGTGTTTGCTCAAGACGCCGCAGTATCCGCTTCTAGCATTGCCACTGAAACCGCAGAGACGGCCGCGCCTGTTGCTGAGGTTGTACCTGAATCCGCTCCTGCTGCTGTCGCGCCGGAGCCAAGCGCGCCAGTTGTGGTGGCACCGCTTACCAAGCCGACGTTGGTGAGCGCGAGCACTATTAGCGCTGGCGATACCGCGTGGATGATGATGTCTACCGCACTTGTTCTATTAATGACCAGTCCCGGCGTGGCGCTGTATTATACCGGCATGGTGCGCAAGAAAAATGTGCTCTCCACTATGGCGCACAGCTTTGTGGCGGTGTGTATTGTCTCGGTGTTGTGGGTGGTAGTGGGCTATAGCATTGCGTTTACCCCTGGGACTACTCCTTGGATTGGCAGCTTTGACCGCTTTATGCTCAATGGGTTGGAGTTTATTAAAACCGAAGGGATGCTTACGGTGCATCACGTGGCACCGACTATTCCTGAAAGCGTATTCATGATGTTTCAACTGACCTTTGCCATTATCACCCCCGCGTTGATCGCCGGTGCTTTTGCCGAGCGTATGAAGTTCTCTGCCGTGGTGGCCTTTATTTCGCTGTGGTCGCTCTTAGTTTACGCCCCTGTTGCTCACTGGGTATGGGAGCCTACGGGTTGGCTGGCATCCTTAGGTGTGCTGGATTTTGCGGGCGGAACCGTTGTTCACATCAATGCTGGCGTCTCTGGATTAGTCGCTGCAATTATCGTTGGCCCACGCCTTGGCTTTGGCCGCGTTGCCATGCCGCCGCACAACTTAATTCTTACCGTCATTGGTGCGTCTTTACTCTGGGTGGGTTGGTTTGGTTTTAACGCAGGTTCTGCCGGTGCTGCCGATGGTCGTGCGGGCATGGCAATGTTTACCACGCAATTAGCCACAGCGGCGGCAGCCTTGACGTGGATGGTGATTGAATGGGTAAAACGCGGTAAGCCATCGGTGTTGGGTATGGTGTCTGGCGCGGTAGCGGGCTTAGTTGCCATTACACCTGCCTCTGGTTTTGTGGGTGTGACCGGTGCCTTTGCGATTGGTATAGCGGCGGGCATCGCCTGTTATTGGGGCGCAACTTGGTTGAAATCCACCATGGGTTATGACGATTCACTCGATGTGTTTGGTGTACACGCGATTGGCGGTATTGTTGGCGCGCTGCTGACGGGCGTCTTTACGGTTAAGGCTATCGGCGGCGTGGATTCGAGTATTGCGCTACAGGCGATAGGTGTCGTGAGCACGATTATTTACGTCAGTGCCGTCACCGCCGTTATTTTGCTGGTGTTGGATAAGATTATCGGCTTGCGTGTAGAGGCGGACGAAGAAAACGAAGGTCTTGATCTTGAGCAGCACGGGGAGCACGTTCTATGAATGGCCAATCGATAGAGCTATTAGAGAGCCAAGCCTTCGGCCTAATGGGGCGTTTGCATGTGCTGTTGCGCCGCGAGATTGGGCGCGTTACCGATATCAAATATATGAGCACCAACCCCGAATATTGCCTGCATGTGTTAGAGCTAGCGGGTTCGGTGAACAACCCAGATTTACAGGCCATGTGCCATAAGCTGGAAGATATTTATTTTGGCGATGGTGGTTTATTTGCGGATTCAGCGGTTAAGCCGCGCCGCATGATGGTTGCAGTTTCATCGCGGGTTTCTATACCGATGGAACACCCCGTCATTGAGGCACCTGAACCTGAAAGCGAGGTTAGTCTTGAATCAGATCAGCACTATGTAGGGCGCTTACGTTAGAACGATTTTGCTAAACGATTTTGTACGGAGGGACACTCTGTTGGCCGAATTCCAGAACCAAGGCTGGGTTCGGCCTTTTTTATTTAATTCGTTCTCGCCGCCTTGCGCGCATCCAACAACGACACCACCTGCCCGCTGCGAATCACCGCCAGTTTTTCACTCGCATTATTCACCAAGGGCGCGCTGATAATTTCTTGATAGAGCGGTTCCAGCGAGCCCAAGGCAGCCTGCAATTGGTAGATATTGGTTTGCAGGCTTTCAATTTGTTCGGCGTGGGTGTTGCGCTGGCTTTGTAGCTGTGTGAGCCGCAGCATATGGGTTTCTAGCAGTTGTTTTTGGTATTGGTTGTTATGAATCAGCGGTGTGAGGGCTTCTTGCAGCCATTGGTTAATGTGTTCGTTTAAGTCTTGGTAGGTGTTGCGCACTTCCTGCACCAAGGTATTGATAAAGCGATTAATCAAGGCACCTTTGCGGGTGAGCAAGGTGTTGAGCGAGAAGCGGAAATCATCGGCGCGCTTGTGCAATTGGCGCAATTGGCGGCGTTGGTGTTGAATTTTAAGCAGGTGGCGCATCATTAAATCGTCGCCGGTAAGGTTGTGCTCTGGGCGTTGATAAATGGACACCATAACGCGGTTGGCGCGCTCAATTTCGCGCTCAATGTGCTGCACACTGCTGTCAACATCGTCAAAAAAGTTGCCAATCGCACGGGCTAAGCCAAGGGTTGTCCAGCTTTGGGCGAGGTTGCGATGGGCGTTGTTAATTTGCTGCTCTAACAGGCCCGAGCTCACAGGCGCAAGCAAACTGATGCGCTGCGATTCTAATAAGCGCTGGCTGGTGCGCAATGAAAGCGCCTGCTTGTGATATTGGTGATGGGTTTGGCGAATGGTATCGCGCAGTTGCTGCAAGGTATCGGCTGCTTCCTGAGGTGCAGCGGTGCGCAAGACTTCAATTTCAGATTCGCATTCACTCAAGCGCTGGGCGAGGCTGTTGCGGGTATTAATAATCATTTCATAGCTATCGCCCACTAAACGATGCCCAATAATCTGCTGTTGGCTGTGCAAGACCACGTCTGCCAACTTACGCTCTAGCTGCGGGAAGTTGCTGCGCTCTAGTTGTTGCGCGTTGCGCCCCACCTTACCGAGCAGACCTTGCTTGGCCGAAATCGCAATCACTTGTTCTGGCGCTAATTTGAGTTGCTTGGCGGTGGCACGGCGAATGTCTTCAATGCTGGCGTTTACCTCTGCAGGCGATTGCAGGTCATCCCACAGGCTATCGATTTTATTGAGCAGAGCGAGCACGGCGGTGCACTGCTCATCGCGCAGCGTTTGCACGTGTTCGCGCCAAATGGTCATATCGCTGGCGGTCACACCGGCATCGGCAGACATTAAAAACAAAATCGCTTGCGCCTCAGGCAGAGTTTTTAAGGTGAGTTCGGGTTCATTGCCCAGTGCGTTTAAACCGGGGGTATCCACAATGCGCAGGCCTTGGCGCAGCAGTGGGTGGTCAAGGCTGATAAGCGCGTGACGCCATGCAGGCACAGCGACTTTGCCGTTGACATCGCGCTCGCCCAACTCGTCCATCGCAAAGCCGAGTTTTAAGGCATCAGCGGGTGCAACCCATTTGCTGGCAGAAACTTGGTTAATGGCGGCGCGGGTTTGGTCGTGGTTGAGTGGATCAAAGGTCACTGTTACCCAGTTTTGGGGGATGCGTTTAAAATTTTGCAGACTGGTATTGGTGCGACGGGTTTCTATGGGTAACAGGCGCACACAGTTCACGGGAATATTGGCATCCCAAAAAATCTCGGTGGGGCACATGGTGGTGCGGCCGGGTTGGGATGGCAGCAAACGGCGGCCTCCCTCGGTATACAAAAGCGCGTTAATGAGTTCGGTTTTACCGCGCGAGAACTCGCCCACACAGGCGATGGTAAAACTGTCGCCGCGTAGCAATTGCCGTGCTTTTTGCAAAGTGCGTTGCACATCCGAACTCAGCATTTGGTGGCTGGTGCCCCATGCATCGAACCTTTGCAAGCGCTCATCAAGTTGGCGCTTCCAACGGTTGTACTGGGTCATCTGGCGGTGTAAGGATTTAACGTCCATAGCGTGTTGCTCGCTGTTGTAGTTCGCACTGGGTTTAACCGCTTATTAACCTTAGATTTACGGTTTAATAATAAGTCGGCTAAATCATTATTGTTCTAATTCTCATTTAAACCGAAAACGGCAAGGCTGCCTAGTTGTTGAGCAATTAGTGGTTAATTTGCCAGACTAATGGTGAAGAATGGTGACAGTTGTGACATGCGTCACAGGTTGAATGTGACGCCATGTGGAGGGTTTACTCATTTTCCGCTTCTTCGCGGGCGGCTTTGCGGCGTTCCATATCCAAGCGGGCATCTTCAATTTCGCGCAATACACTGGCGATATCGGCTTCAACGTTGGAATGTTCAAATTTGCCGGTTAGGGTGACGGCGGGGTGGAGTTTGCCGCTTTCGTAGAGTTCCCAAATTTCGTGGGCGTATTCGGTACTTAGCAGTTCGGGGGCGAATTGGCCAAAGTAATCGGCCATGTTGTTCACATCGCGCTCCAGCATACTGAAAGCGTGATTGTTGCCGGCAGCGTTTACGGCTTGGGGCAAGTCGATAATCACGGGGCCTTGCGAACCGAGCAACACGTTAAATTCTGAGAGATCGCCGTGGACAATACCGGCACACAACATGCGCACCACTTCCATCATCATAAAGGCGTGATATTCGCGGGCTTGCTCTGGGCTGAGTTCTACGTCGTTTAAGCGTGGGGCGGCGTAGCCTTCATCGTCGGTGACTAATTCCATTAACAACACCCCGTCAAACACGCCGTAGGGTTGGGGTACGCGCACACCTGCGTCGGCGAGGCGATAAAGTGCGTCTACTTCGGCATTTTGCCAAGCGCTCTCTTGTTCTTGGCGGCCATAGGTTGAACCTTTGCCCATGGCGCGGGAGCGGCGCGAATTGCGCTCGCTGCGGCCTTCTTGGTATTTGGTTTGGCTGCGGAAACTGCGTTTTTCTACTTCTTTGTACACTTTGGCGCAGCGAATTTCGCCGTTGGAGGAAACTACATAAACGGTCGCTTCTTTACCGCTTTTGAGCGAACGTAAGACTTCATCGACAAGGCCGTCTTCAATTAGTGGCTCAAGGCTTTTGGGGGTTTTCATAGAATAGCGGGGTGTCCTACAAGTTAAGGGCGTGTCCGTGCGGTGCGCAGGGCAGTTAACGTTAGGCGGTATGATATTGGAGATGGCGCACTAAAGCTTGGTGAATTTGTATAAAATGACGATTTTTGCGTTCACCTGATCTGGGGCGATGGGCTAGGCGTTGCCAGATCAGCTGATAATGGGAGTGCTCAATTATGTATTTAGTATTGCTTCGCTATTGGTTGCGCCGTTTTACCTTCACCTTTATTGCGGCGGTGATGATGTTGTTTTATTGGAACTACACCCACTATGGGTTAACCAAAAACATGCTGATTAATACCTGGTCGTGGGCATTGGTAGCGGCGATGATTGCGTCGAGTTTAACCACCTATTTGGCCTATAGACGTTACCGCAAGGCTGCTGTTAAAAAAGAGCAAGAAAAATCCTCGGCAGCATAAATGCCACTACATAAATGCCACTAATTAAAGCGTTTTAAAGTAAGGTGGTTTAAGAATCCATACATACATGGGGGGCGATAAGCCCCCTTTGCGGATTAGCGCTACCTTGGTTGCGATGAGCCTTGAGGCGAACTCATATTGGGCGATTGCTGATCTTGGATTCGCTGTTCAGTAAGAAAGCCTTGAATCGCCGCCATTTCCGCGCCCTTTTTCACCGCTTGCATGACCTCATCGCTACCTACCGTCCATTCTACAAAACGTGGATTGGGCGCAAGTTCGGTGCGCATTTCCGCTAAGAGAACACTGCGCGTTACGCCGGCGTTGAGTTTGGTCTGCCAGGTTTTTGCCCACTCGGACATTTGCGTATCGCGGCTATTGCGGGCCATTAAATCCAATACTTGTTCAGTTTCAGGGATGCGTTTTAAGTAGGCAAAACTCAGCGCTGCAGTGCGCATATAGGCATTGACTTCCGGTGTTAAGCGCATGGCCTGAATAGCGGCGTTTAAGGTTTCTTCAGAAGGCGCATCCTGTATTTTTATGCCAGCCTTGAAGTAGGCGTGAAATGCTTCAGGCGATAGCGGGTCAAGGGTGCGTGCTTTCAGCAGATTATGTTGTGCATCGGTCAGATAGGTTTTTTGCACATCGCCTTGGCTCTGCTCTCCCAAGCGTAACTGGGCCAAGCCTAACAAATAAAATGCGTCAAAATTATCACCCGTGGCCTTTGAGGTTAAATAGGGAAGGGCATCTTGCGCGTTCCCCCAGTGAACTTGGGCGCGACTTAGGATGGTCTGCGCAAAATCACTGTGCGGATGTTTCTTGGCTTCTCCGCTGATATTTTTTAACAGAGATACGCCTATGCTGGGTGTTGGGCACGCTTTTAGGGCTGCATCCGCCAAGAGCAAACTATCAGCTGATTTAGGCAGGCTGTTAAAGGTAATATCCTCAGTGCTGCCCGCCGTAAGATTCAGTTTTAGGCCCTCGGCAGATTTATGTTTGTACTTCCAGAGATGGTTGCTGAGTTTAGAAACCTTGTAGCCAAAGGCTTGCTCAAAGGCTTTTGTGGGCTCAATCGCTTGCGCCACGAGTTTGTTGTAGTTGCGAAAGCGCTGAATATTGTCAGTGGAAGACAAAATATAGTGGGTTAACGCCCAAGATCTTGCCTGAAACTCAAGCTGCACACCCGCAACGCCTGCGGTGTTATGGCCTTTGGAGTCATTGCCCAGCAGTATGTCTTTGTAATCCAAGCTGTAGTAGGTGTTGCCGCCGCTAATGAACATCAAATAGTCTCTGATGCTCTTTGGTGGAATCCCCAGAACAGTTTCAGTATCTGAAAAGCGGGTGTTGGCAAAATATTGTGCGAAACCGTCGATATACCATATTGGGTCGCGTATATCGGTATGGCGATACAAAAAGTGTCGCGCATAGGCTTCAAAAATATAGGCTAAGCCTTCATTCTCTGGCTGTTTTTCCAAGGGGATATTCGCGTTGGCGCGGTAGTACATGTGTGAACTAAATGCCTGTACACCAAGCTCACAGCTGTTATAGAGCCCTATGGCGTAGGAGGGTTGATTCTTATCAATCTTATCAAGGTCTTTGATGCGCGATTGATAATAGAGTGTGAGTTTCGGGCTATTGTCGGCGATGGTGCTGCCTTTGGTGTAGATGCGAAGCAGGTGATCAAAACGCTCAAGCTTTCCCAAAAGCTCGCTGACATGCGCGCGCTTAGTGTCTGAGTAGACAATAAAATGGGGGCTTTCGGCGCGAAACCAGACGGAGGCATTTTGTTGCCCATCGATGACCACTTCGGCAATATCTTTAGAGCTCAGTTGTGGTGGGGTTTCGGCGTTAATGTTGCTGGCGGCGAATAGGCCAGCCAGTGCAAGAGCGTATGTCGTAATACGTCCGGTCATATCATTACCTCTTGAATAGTATGAGTAAAACGCGTTTATTGTTATCAACGAAAAATCTGATTTGGTGAATCTTTTTCAGCCAGAAGTTCTTTAGGCAGAAACTCTATAGGAACAACCTTGGGCGAACATATTCTCAACGTCTTTTGCCGCCCAAGTTCGCCTTGTAATATCTCAATATCGCCCTTGGGGACTTTAAACAGTTTACTGAACCATTTGATGATGTGATCGTTGGCTTTGCCATCCACTGGGGGGGCAGTAATGCGGATTTTAAGGCGGTCGCCGTGGATGCCTACAATCTCGTCGTTCGCGGCTTTAGGTTGAAAATAGCAGTGGAGAATCAAGTTCTCCCCCTGCCATGAATAGTGCCCGCTACTCAATTAGAAAAAGCCAAGCCCGGGAATCATACCTGCGGCTGCGGCAAGCGCGGGTAAAACATAAACACGAATTATGTTTAGCACCATAAAAAACAGAATGGGCGATAAATCGAGCATGCCTAAAGGCGGCAAAATTTTGCGAAAGGGTGCCATTACGGGTTCGAGTATTTGTTGCAGTAACCCCAGTGCAGGGTTGCGGCTACCTTGGGCTACCCAGCTCGCAATCATCATGACAATCACGCCCCAGAAATAGATTCCCGCTAGCAATTTCAGCAGTGCAATGAGCGCCCAAATCACTAATGTGAGGGGGTTAAACAGACCTAAGCCCGCAATTAACAAAATACTTTGTAGCAGCGCAGTTTGCAGCAAGATCGCCAGTACTATGGCCGCTAAATCTATACCCATAAACCCAGGAATGATTTTGCGCAAAGGCACCAGCAGTGGGTTGGTGTATTTCACCAAAGCTTTGCTAACAGGGTTGTAATAGTCGGCACGTACCAGCTGTGCCAAAAAGCGAACCAGTACCAAGCTGATATAAAGCGTGCCCAGCGTGTTAATAATGTAGATGGCAATTTGAGCCAATGTTTGCATAATGATCTCTCTTGTTAAAACGAATGACTTGTCTGAATTTATTTACCCAAAAGCTCGGAAAGTTCCACTGCCCGGTTGGAGCAGGCGGTCATGGCGCGGCTAAACATAGCGCGAATCTGGTCATTCTCAAAGGAGTTAATCGCCTGTTCCGTGGTGCCTTTGGGCGATGTTACACGGCGGCGCAATTCGGCCACATCCGTACTGCTTTGCTTGGCTAAGATGGCGGCACCCAGTGCAGTTTGCAAGGTCAACTCGGTGGCTGCCGCATGGGTAAGGCCAAGCTCAACACCGGCATCGATCATGGCTTCCATCACCAAAAAGAAATAGGCGGGGCCAGAACCAGACACGGCGGTTACCGGGTTAATCAGCGCCTCATCATCTACCCATTGCACAACGCCCACGGCACCCAAAATAGTATTAGCGGTAGATTTTTGCGCGTGGCTGACATTCGCATTTGCAAACAACCCGCTTGCACCCACCCGCACTTGTGAGGGGGTATTAGGCATACAGCGCACAATAGCCTGTTCGCCGCCCAGCCAAGTGCTAATGCTGTCAGTCGTAATACCCGCTGCGAGTGAAATAATCAGCGGCTTATGGCTAAGCGAATTCGCCAAGCCTAAACACACCTCTTTCAGCATTTGCGGTTTAACCGCCAGCACGACTACATCAGCACCCGCCGCCGTGGCCGCATTATCGGTACTAATATTGATGCCAAACTCGCTAGCGACATGATTCAAACTCTCTTGGCGTGGGCCGCTGGCAAACAGATTTATCCGCTTCAGCCCTTCGGCCAACAGGCCGCTGATAATCGCTTTGGCCATATTACCCGCGCCTATAAAGGCGATTTTATGCGGTGCATTGTTTGATGGTTGCATGGTTAATCCTATGGGTTATTTAGAGCGCTTATCGTCGATAAGCGATGTACTTCGACCTAGTTGCTGTGCATTTTGCGATGAAATCACACTTTTGCCCGTTTTGGCTTCAATGTCTTTGCGCGCACTACCGGCCACTTCGCCGCCTTGACGGGCGATAGCCCTGTTGTCGGCAAACGATTCCGGCAATTTCTCTTTCGATATTTCGGTGGTAGTTGCTTCGGCCAACATGTTTAACACCAATTCTAAGTTGGTCATATTGTCGCGCAAGTTTTCTTTTTTAAGGTGTTTGTGCTGCTTGTATGCTTTGGTGGATAAACCGCTCCACGCACGGGTAATTTCATCGGTGAGTATCGCAAACTCAACGCCTTTTTTAACCCCGCGATTCTCCCATTCGTCGGTTAACTCTTTGCGAACCTCAATGCTTTTGAGGCGCTGATTGATCCATTCGCGTGAATAGCCCTTGGCAACGTAAGTCTCCAGTGCCCTTTCTATACTTAACTCAGGGTCTTCGTTTTCTTCCAATCGCTCATAGCCCACTTGTGCCAGCCAGAGCTTAAAGGGTTCGGCATTAGGCGATGGGATGGATTGAATCAAGCGCAGCAGGCTTTCGGTATTCGCGACGTCAGTTTTATAAAATTTACCGTCGGCGGATTGCATTTTCAGTTGTCCGATTTTATCGGACAACTGACTTCCCTCCTTGTCTAACTTGGTTTTCAGGTCACCCCAGTATTTTCGTGGCCGCTCACTGCCCGTCAGTATTTGAATAACATCAATCACACTAAACAGCCATTGTTCCTGCTCTGCATCCCAATGGCTACGTATTTGCTGATCGTGAAATAGTTTAATGTCGCTCATCTTAGTAGCTCCTGCTCATCCTTAGTTAATTATTGCGCTCGTGCACGTGCGCCAAAAATATCCGTACCGACACGTACCATAGTAGCGCCTTCGGCAATGGCCGCCTCCATATCGCCGGACATACCCATGGAGAGGGTATCAAGTGCGTAGCCTTCGGCTTGCAAACTTTGCATAGCTTGACGCAACTTGGCAAAGGCGGCGCGCTGCTGGTCAGGGTTATTTGTTGCGGCAGGAATCGCCATAAGCCCGCGCAATTGTAGCTTAGGTAAGCTGCTCACTGCTTTGGCAAGTAGTGGCAATTCTTTCAGCGAGACGCCCGATTTGGTGGTTTCATCGTCAATATTGACTTGCAAGCAGACTTGCAACGGTGCCAAATCCGCAGGTCGCTGGTCATTTAGGCGCTGAGCGACTTTTTCTCGGTCTATACTGTGAATCCAGGCAAAATTCTCAGCGATAGGGCGGGTTTTGTTGGATTGAATAGGGCCGATAAAATGCCAGACAATCTCACTGAGATGAGTCAAGGCAGCTTGCTTTTCCAGCGCTTCTTGCAGATAGTTCTCGCCAAAGTCGCGTTGGCCACAAGTATAAGCCTGAGCCACGGCGGCGGCTGGTTGGGTTTTGCTTGCAGCGATCAAGCGCACAGATTCGCCATTTCGCCCCGCTACCAGAGCGGCTTGTTGAATGCGCGCGGTGACTTTCGCCAGCGGGTCGGCTATGGTGTTACTAGAAATAGGCAGTTGCATAAACAAATAAAAATTCCCGCAAACGTTAGCGCCGCTAACAGAATAAACAGTGGCTTTATAAAACCGCAGCTTTATAAAAAGTAGCTTTATGAAAAGGTAGCTTTATGGATATTACAGAACTCTTAGCCTTTAGCGCCAAACAGGGCGCATCAGACTTGCACCTGTCGGCAGGTTTACCGCCTATGATTCGGGTGGATGGCGATGTGCGCCGGATTAATTTACCGCCCATGGAGCACAAGCAAGTGCACGGTTTAATTTACGACATTATGAATGACCGTCAACGTAAGGACTATGAAGAATTTCTGGAAACCGACTTTTCGTTTGAAGTGCCCGGTGTCGCGCGCTTTCGTGTGAATGCGTTTAACCAAAATCGCGGTGCTGGTGCGGTATTCCGTACCATTCCTTCCAAGGTATTAACCATGGAAGAATTGGGTATGGGCAATGTGTTCCGCGATATTTGCGCCGTACCGCGCGGTTTGGTGTTAGTAACGGGGCCAACGGGTTCGGGTAAGTCAACCACGCTTGCGGCGATGATCGACTACATCAACGACAACAAATACGAACACGTTTTAACGATTGAAGACCCCATCGAATTCGTACACGAATCCAAAAAATGCTTGGTAAACCAGCGCGAAGTTCACCGCGATACCCACGGTTTTAACGAAGCACTCCGCTCGGCACTGCGTGAAGACCCGGATATTATTCTGGTGGGCGAGATGCGCGACTTGGAAACCATTCGCTTGGCGCTCACCGCCGCCGAAACGGGCCACTTGGTGTTCGGTACATTGCACACCACCTCAGCCGCCAAAACCATCGACCGTATTGTGGACGTGTTCCCCGCGAACGAAAAATCCATGGTGCGTTCAATGTTATCGGAATCTTTGCAGGCAGTTATCTCACAAACATTGATGAAGAAAAACGGCGGCGGTCGTGTGGCAGCCCACGAAATTATGCGTGGCACCTCAGCGATTCGTAACTTGATTCGTGAAGATAAGGTAGCGCAAATGTACTCGGCTATTCAAACCGGCGCATCGCTCGGTATGCAGACGATGGATCAGTGTTTGGCAGATATGGTTGCACGCCGTATTATTAGCCGTGAAGCGGCGCGCGCTAAAGCAAAAATGCCAGAGAATTTCTAAAGAAATTTCCGAGGATGACAATTGTATAAATAAAAACCTAGCAGGCACAGCGTATGGATTTTGATCGTTTACTCTCATTGATGGTAGAAAAAGGCGCATCGGATTTGTTTATCACCGCCGGCGTTCCGCCCTCAATGAAATTGCATGGCAAGGTTGTGCCTGTGACAGCCACACCGCTTGCGCCCGAAAAAGCGCGCGAGCTGGTGTTAAGTGTGATGAATGAAAAGCAGCGCAATGAGTTTTTAGAGAAGAAAGAATTAAACTTTGCGGTAAGTGCGCGCGGCATTGGCCGTTTCCGTGCGAGTGCGTTTTATCAGCGCAATTTGGCGGGTATGGTGTTGCGTCGCATTGAAACCAATATCCCCAAACCCGATGATTTAGGTTTGCCAGATTCAATCAAAGAATTGGCCATGACCAAACGCGGGCTGATTATTTTCGTGGGCGCAACGGGCACTGGTAAATCCACCTCGCTCGCTGCCATGATTGGCCATCGCAATCGCAATTCTAAAGGCCATATTATCTCCATTGAAGACCCGATTGAATTTATTCATCAACACGAAGGCTGCATTATTACGCAACGTGAAGTGGGAATAGACACTGACTCCTTTGAAACTGCGTTGAAAAATACCTTGCGTCAAGCGCCCGATGTGATTTTAATTGGCGAGGTGCGCTCACGTGAAACTATGGATCACGCGATTGCGTTTGCGGAAACGGGTCACTTGTGTTTGTGTACACTGCACGCCAACAAC
>SXGR01252439.1_pt1 | contig 28092 bp, 19 predicted proteins | sample 3174711 | NCBI WGS metagenome assembly SXGR01 (sample SAMN11356860, study PRJNA531348) | freshwater metagenome | isolation source: freshwater sample F1-60 | place: China: Fuxian Lake, Yuxi | collected 2017-12-25
CACCAAGCACCAATACGACTTCGACGTCGCCAGCGGCATCGCCTTCCTTCGCACCTACGGACTCGAAAGCCATTTTAAGTTCAACATCGAGACCAACCACGCGACCCTCGCCGGCCACACCTTCCAGCACGAAATCGAAGTCGCCGCCGCGCAAAACATGCTGGGCTCGATCGACGCCAACTCGGGCGACCTCCTCCTCGGCTGGGATACCGATCAGTTCAACACCGACGTAAAGGAGCTCACCCTCGCCATGACCTCGATCCTGCGCGCCGGTGGACTGGGCACCGGCGGTTTCAACTTCGACGCCAAACTCCGCCGTCCGAGTATCGATGCCGAGGACCTCTTCCACGCCCACATCGGCGGCATGGATGCCTACGCCCTCGCCTTCAAACTCGCGCGGAAAATCCTCGCCGACGGAAAATTCGAGAGCTTCGTAGCCGACCGTTATGCTTCTTTCGATACGGGCTTCGGCCAAGATATCGAGCAACGCCGCATCGGCTTCAAAGAGCTCAACAAACTCGTCCTCGGCAAACTCGGCGAACCCAAGCCTAAGTCTGGCAAGCAGGAGTATCTCGAAAACCTCCTGAACACCTACCTCCACGGCTGAACCAATCGTTCCTCGTTCTCGTAATCGTTCTCGTTCTCATTGCTCACTCCGGCGCGGCCCCAGCGGCTGCGCCTTTTTTCACGCCCACGTCTCCTTCCGCACCGTCGGTCCCTCGACCCATCTCGCCGGCACGGTCGTCGTCGCGGGCCACACTGGCACCCCAAGCTCATTGCGCTGAAGCTGCGCGAGGAGCAATTCCACCGCCCGCGCGCCCATTCCATCGTCCGCCTTGCACCCCCCACCCATTGCTGCGTCAGTCCCCTCGTGCGTATTTTTTCCACTCAACACCGGCACCGGTTCCGCCCGCTTCTCGCTTTCCTCGCTTGCTGCTTCTTCGGATTTTCCGGCTGTGCGTCCATTGCCACCCGCACCGTCGTCGACCTCTCCCGTTTCAAAAAAATCTACGTCGAACACAAACTTACCGATGACCGCCACGTCGACGAAATGATCGTCAAGGAACTCACGCGTCTCGGCTATCAGGCGTCCCACGGGCCCCTCACGATGCTCCCGGACAACACCGACGCGGTGCTCACTTACGAGGATCGCTGGGAGTGGGATTTCAAAACCTACCTGATCGAATTCAACGTCACCGTCCGCACCGCCCGCACCAACAAAAAGCTCGCGGACGGCCGATACTACCAGCCGACCCCAAACTCGAAAGCCCCCGCCGAGGTCATCAGCAAAGTGCTCACGCCGTTGTTTGGGAAATAGGCCTTACTTCGCCCCACCCTGCGGCGTCCCGCTGCCCGGCGCGAGGTCGAGCGCCCAAAGGATGCCGCCGATCAGATGCTGCTGAAACTGACGCGCCACCTCGGGCGGGTTCTTCCGTCCGTCTTTTTCAGTGTAGGTCGGATCCCACATATCGTCGCGATGGCCGAGCGAGGTGTAGAAGACGCGTCCTTGGCCGTGCGCCTTGCACCATGCGACCGGATAGTCGCCCGCGGTCGTCCGCCGATTTTTGACGTCGTCCGCCGAGAGCATCAGGCTTTCCAGCGACAGCAGGCCGTGGACCTTCGCGCGCTCAAAGTTCTTCATCTGGTAAATCTCGTCGAAGACCTTCCATGACTTCGCCAGCGGCGCGCCCGCCGCATGGGCCTGATCATGATTGACGCACTCAACGGTGACTTGCGGGCCATGGGTCTTGAAGGCGGCGCCGATCATCCCGACGTAACCCGGAAACGTCTTGAACGTGTCGGTGGCGGCATGCACGCCGATGAACGCCTTGCCGGACGCCACCCAGTCCACGAACCCCTGGCGGTCCGGCAGAGGCAGTTCGTCGCCGGTCGTGTTCGCAAACAGCACGGCGTCGTAATTCCTGAGATTGGCCGGGCTGAGCGACCGCAGCGCTTCCGCCACTTTCGGCCACCACTGCGCCAACGCCGCTTCGTAGGTCTTGGTCTCCTCCTTGAATTTTTCGAGCGCCAAAAGATGAGCCGCCGCCTTGTCGCCGTCCTTGCCCGGCCGCGGCTGGGCCGGTTTTTTCGGCTCGCCCGCCGGCTGCCGCACGAACTCCACACTGAACTTGCCGCCGCTCTCCGCCGCGAGCTGCGCGAGGATTTTTTCCGCCGTCGGGATCGACGAGTGGCGGAAGCCGGTCGTCACGGTGACGACGAGGATTTTCTTGGGCGCGGCGAACGCGGGCAGCACCAGGGCGACGGTGAGCAAGATGGTTTTGAGGAGCGGGAGTTTCATGGGGAAAATCAACAGAGACGACCGGAATGAAAAAAGCAGTCGCAATGTGCCCGCTCCGGCGCACGCGAACAGCCAATAATTCCTCGTCGCGTCACTTTCTCTTCAGCGCAAAGGCCACATACGCGTCGCCGGCGCCCGACTTCCCGCCGACGCGCCCGCCACCGGTCGCCGTGATCACGACAAACTGCCGCCCACCGGCCTCGTAGATCGCCGGTGCCGCCGTGCCCGCAAACGGCAGTTTCGCCGCCCACAACTCCGCCCCCGTATCCACATCAAACGCGCGCAGTTTTTCGTCCGCAGTGCCCGCCACAAAAACCAATCCACCCGCCGTCACGCTCGCCCCGCCCAAATTCTGCGAACCCGTTTTCGGTACGCCTTGTTTCGTCAGCTCCTCCAATTCTCCGAGTGGCACCCGCCACAACGCCTTGCCCGTGCTGAGGTCGTAACAATTCAGCAGGCCCCAAGGCGGCTTGATGCCCGGGTAGCCCTCGTGGTCGACCAAGAATCCAAAACCATCGAACACGTAGTGGGGCCGGCCTGACGCGTCCGTCGGATCCCCCGCTCGGCGCGTAGGCGGCTGGTTCCGTCGAAACAGATAGTCGAGCAGGTCTTTTTTCTGCGCATCCGTGAGCACCAAATTCGGCGGCATCAGCCCGCGCCCGGTCGCCAACAGGGTCAGCACGTCCGCTTCCTTCGCGCGTGACTTCAAACCGATCAAGGGCGGCACCACACCCAAGCCGACGCGGTTCGGCGCATGACACGACGCGCAGTGCTCGGCATAAATTTTCTCTCCGGCCGAGGCCGCGTGGCGCGGATCGCGCTCCTGCTCGTCATTGGCCATCACCGTGATTTTTGAAACCCAGCGGTTCGACGTCACGTAAAGCCGACCGGTCGGCACATCCACCGCCGCACCCGACCACTCCGCTCCGCCGCGCGATCCGATAAACAGCGTCGGCTTACCTTCTTCGAATGGCGCGAAGAAACCATAGTTGGATCGTGCGACCACGGGCTCGACAAACGCCCGCGCTTCCGGCGAACGATTCGTGATCATGTCTGGATGAAATTCGCTGCGCGAGATCGGCTCCGGCCACTCTGGGTCGGGCTGATACTCCGCCGTGCGTTCACCCGGTAACTTCGAGATCGGCGCGCGCCGCAGGCGCACCGGAAACACCGGTTTGCCGCTCACGCGATCCAGCACGAACAGGTGCCCCGACTTCCCCATGCACGTGACCACATCGACGCGTTTTCCCTCGCGCGTGATCGTCACCAGATTCGGTGGCGCGCACACATCGAGGTCCCAAATGTCGTGCCGCACATCTTGAAAATGCCAGAGGCGTTTCCCCGTCAGCACATCGAGCGCGAGCACACAGTTGCTGAACAAATTATCCCCCAGCCGCCTGACGCCGACCATGTCGGGCCGAGGCGCGCCCAGCGCCACAAACACCATGCCGCGAGCATCATCGATCGAGAGCCCGCTCCAGCCATTCGCCCCCGCTTGCGGCCCGTCCCACGTCTCGGCACCAAACTCTCCGCCGCGTGCGATCGAGTGAAACCGCCAGAGCTCCCGACCACTCCGCACATCGAAACCGTAGACATCGCCCGACAGTCCCGTCGTCACGAATACGTGCTGATACACCGCACCCGCCGCCGTTGCCCCCGTCGCGATCGAGACCCGGCCCGCGACGCCAAACTCCGCCACCGGCTCGCCGTTCTTCGGATCCAGCGCGTAGATCCGATCGCCCGCGCCGAAGAGCAATCGCCCCGCATGCGCACTGTCACCCGGCCAATACACCAACCCGCGCCGGGCCGGGGAGTCCTGCAGGCCATTGCGCAAATCGGGGATTTTCCGCCGCCATTTTTCCACCCCCGTCGCCGCGTCGATGGCCAAGATTGCTCGCCCCGGTGTCGGCGCAAACATGACGCCATCGACGACGATCGGTGTGCATTGCACATTCGCCGCACCGTCGCCGGTGCGAAACGTCCACGCCATCGCGAGTTCGTCCACGTTCTCGCGCGTGATCTGCCGCAGCGCCGAATAGCGCCGCGCGCCGTTGTCCCCTTGTGACCGGGCCCACGTCGTAAACGTCGCTGCCGCCGGCTGTCCGGTCGTCGGCGTCAGCTCATCGCGCGTCGCCGCGGGGATCGTGCGAAACTCCGGCAGTTTCGCCCGCACCGCCGCGTCCTCCGTTTGCGCGGCCAGCCAACTCGTCGACGCCATCAGCCAAATTGCAGATCGTTTCATAGGATAGGAGCTCGCCCGCACTCTCACACGACTCGCCGCCCCGAGGCAACCCTGCACGCGAACGCCGCTCAAAAGCCGCCCTTCAGGCCAAGGGTCCACAACGCGCCGTAGCGTTCGCGCTGCTGAAAGCGCGCCACCGCCGGTGTGCTGGGTCCGTCAAACTCAAAGTTCACGCCGACATCCGTCACCTTGCGAAGTTGCACCATCGCGGCGGGCTTATGCACCAGCGCGAGCCAAACGGCGAGGACAGCCGACCAGCTCCAGCGCAGGCGGGTCATTGCCGCGACTTCAAAAACGCCACCAAGTCGGCGAGTTCCTGTTTGGACAGCACCGCGGCCATCCCGGGCGGCATGGGTGACATCGTGCCCGGCTGGATACCGGCGATGTCCCCGCGGGCGATGCGCTGCTCCGTCTCCGGTCCGGTCGCCAGCACGACTTCGTCCGCCGCGTCCTTGCGCATGATGCCGCTATGCGTTTCGCCCCGCTTCGTCGTGAAAGTGAACGGTTCAAAGCCCCGCACGATCGCCGCGCTCGGATAAATCACCGCCTCTAACAGATCACGTTCACTGCGCGTGCGGCCAATATTCGTGAGGTCCGGCCCGAGCCGACCACCCAAATACCCGATGACGTGGCACACGGTGCACGCAGTTTTCTCGCTGTTAAACACCGCCTGACCACGGCGGATGTCGCCGCCGCCGATGCCGGCCAGCAACGCGTCCACGTGCGCGTTCTGCCGGGCCGCGTCGGCATCGAGCAACGTGAGCAACGCCTCGCCCTGTCGCTGCACCGCCGAGGGATATTTGGCGAAGAGCGGTTTCAGCGCACCGGCCCGCACCCCGGGCAAACCCGGCGAGGCTTTTAGCGCCGCCACCAACTTAAGGCCGAGCGTTTCGTTCGGAGATTTCTCAAACGCGGGCAGCAATTTCGGCGCCTCCAATGCGCCCACCGTCGTCATTGTCTCGGCCAACGCCAGCTGCTGGGCCGGTGACAGCGGAGCCTTCGCCAACACCCCCGCTGCCGCCGCGCGCACGAGCATCGATTCTTTTCCGTCCAGATGGGCGCGCAGAAAATCAAACAACACGGCGTCAACCGGTGCCAACGCCGCTGGCGCCGCCGCGACCAGCGCATCGAGTCGCACATCCGCGGGCAAGCCCGCGGTGCGTCCCACGCGCACCAGCGCCGCAGTCAGTCCCGCGTGCCCCGCCTTGGGCAACACCAGCGCGCGCGCCGTCGCGACCGTCTGGCGCATCAGCGCCGCGTCAGTGCCGGTGAGTAACCCCGCGAGCGTCGCGAGCCACCCGACCGGCGCTTCCTTCAAACCCGCCGCCGCCATCGCCCGCAGGGCGAGGAGCCGCGCCTCGGCGTGCGCCCGGGTGTCGCTGACCGTCGCCGCCAACAAGTCCTGAATCGCCGTCGCCGAGGCCAAGCGTGCGAGTTGGGCCTGTAAATCTGTCAGCTCCGCAGCACTACGCGACGTGGCCGCCAATTGCCGTCCATAAAATTCCGCCCATGCCCCACCCCACTCCGGATGATGCCCCGCAACCCACGCCGCCGTTTGCCGAACCATGCCCTCGGTCGCGTCGAGCCAACCGATCACATCTCCTGCCTTCAGCCCACCGCCCACCATCTGATCCAGCGCCACCAGAGCTGCCCGCACGACACGCGGCGCCGCACCGGGCTTGAGTTGAGCCAACACGTCCTGCGGTCGCCCGATTTCAATCAACGCGTAAATGAACGAGTGCTCCCACGCGCGTTCCGCCGCACCTTCCGGTGTACCCGTCGCCGTAAATGCGACCTCACCGCTCCGCCCCACCGCTGCAAGCAAGGGTCCGATCGCCCGCGCATCGCCGAGCCGCCCCAACACTTCCGCCGCCATGCGCGCGTGGGCCACGTTCTCCGCCTTGATAAATTCCAGCAACCGCGCGAACGCGCCCGCATCGCGCCACACGCTCAAGACCTGCAGCGCCGTCGTGACCACCGAAGCATGGGTGTCGTCCAGCGCCGCCCGCACTGCCGCCCGTGATTCTGCCGTGTCGATCCGCGCTAGCGTCCACACCGCGTTGCGCCGCGCTCCGGCCGCAGGTGCTCGCCGCAAAAACTCCGCGACGGCCGGCACCGCCGCCGAGCCTCGCTGCCCGAGGGTGTGCAGCGCACGTTGCTGCACGTCAGGCCGCCCATCGGCGAGCAGCGCGGCGAGGTCCACCGCTCCCATCGTCGCCCACGGCAATGTTAGTCCGCGCGCATCGGCGATTTTCGGCGCGCCGGTTTTCCGCACCCGATAGATCCCACCCAACACATCGGGCTTCGAGAGCTGCGACGTCGGGCAACAAATTTTATACCAACCACCGGTATCCACGATCAACAGACTGCCATCGGCATCCTCTAATACATCCGTGGGATGAAAGTCCTGGCTGTCCGACGTCACAAAATCCGTGTCCTTCGTCGTGAACGTCGCCCCCGCGGGCACCATCACGTGACGTGATATTTTCCGCAGATTGAAGTAGCACACGAAGAGGTTGTCCGCGTAGTCCGCCCCAAATACTCGCGAGCGATACGCAATCGACCCGCACGGCGCCGCTGCGCCCATGTGCGTCATGATCGGCATCAGGTCGCCCGTGCGCGCGTGCCCGGCCGTGCTCGCGTTTTCTTTGCCGTAAACGCCACCGTAAACCGAGTGAATCAGCCCGTCGCGTTTCCCCGCCGTGCCGATCTGAAAAAACGTCCCGCTCAACACCCGCTCGCCCGTCGCGGTAAACGCCACCCCCACAGGGTTGTCCATACCGCCCGAGAGCACCGGCTCGAGCCCCGTCCCGTCAGGTCGCGCCCGAAAGATGTGCGACGCCCGCGTCACGAACGGTTGCCCGATACCCAGCGTGTGCCGCTGCTCGGCGAAGGCGCCTTTCGTCCAATAAAACCAACCCTCCGGCCCGAGATACGGCCCGTGCAGATCGTTCGCACACCCCGTCAGCGTCTTGCCGTCATACCACTGCTCCCGTCGGTCCGACACGCCGTCGCCGTTGGTATCGGTGAGTTTCCAAATGTGCGGCGGCGCTCCCACGTAGAGTGAACCTTCGTAAAACATCGCGCCCTGCGGAAACATCATGTTCTCCGCAAACACGGTCGACTCCTCGAAGCGCCCGTCCCCATCGCGATCCGCGAGTCGCACGATCCGGTGCGGCTTCTGTTCAAACTGCTTGTCGGACTTATCGCTCAGCCCCGACGAATCGGTCGCGTAGAGTCGGCCTTCATCATCAAACGCGATTGAGATCGGCCGATTCACCCTCGGCGGCTCCGCGACCAGCTCTACCGTGAATCCGGCCGGCACCGTCAGCGTCTGCGTGGCAAAGGTGAACGACGCAGTCTCCTGCGCTCCCCGGGCGCATTCTGCGGCAACCAGCGCCAGCACAGCGCACGGCAGTAGCAGGGTACGAAACCGTTGCTGAGCTGCGAGGTGCGGGGGGATTCTCACGACGAAGCCAAGAAAGTGAGGCCCCCAAGAACTGGCAAGATCACATCTCATCACAATCTTTTCATACCCGTTGCCCATCGAGTCTCATGCTTCGGGCCGGCGCAGGGCGGGGTAAAACACTCACCCCTCGCCCTCACGCCAAAAACAATGAGCGTACTTAGCGATTAATCGTCTCTCCTCCTTCGCCCTTGCTCCTTGGTCCTTGCTCCTTGGTCCTTCTTCCCGCTTCGCCCCTTCTCCAATCCCCCCATGCCCCGCCCCATCACCCGCCGCGCCGCCCTCCGCCTCTCTGTCACTGGGGCCGGCGCCTTCGCCACCACCCTCGCGTTCCCCCGCGTTCTCAGCGCCGCCGCCGCGCCCGCCTATCCGCACGGCGTCGTCCGCGGTGAACCGACCGCCGACAACATTGGCGCCGAGGTCCTTGCGTCCGGGGGCAACGCCGTCGACGCCGTGGTCGCATCCGCCCTCGCCGCCGCCGTCTGCTCCCCTGCGATGACCGGCATCGGCGGCTATGGTGCCGCCATCATGATCGCATCCGCCGACGGCAAAAATGTCGTCGCCATCGACGCCAACTCCGCCGCGCCCGCCGCCGCCCGCGCCGACCTGTTTCCCCTCGACGCCAAGGGCAACGTCCGCGGTCGCGTCAACGATGTCGGCTGGCTCGCCGCCGGCGTCCCCGGCATTTTAGCCGGTCTCCAACTTGCCCTCGACCGCCACGGCACGCGCTCCTTCCGCGACTCCGTCCAGCCCGCCATCGCCCTCGCGCGCGACGGCTTCTTGCTCAGCGCCGCCATCGCCACCACGATCCGCAACCTCACTCCGACCTTCAGCACGCACGCCGGTGGGCGCGCGCTCTTTCTGAAGAACGGCGCCCCGCCCACCGCCGGCGAAACGTTCCGCAACCCCGAGCTCGCCGCCCTCCTCACGACGCTCGCGCAACGCAACTCCGTCGATTCATTCTACCGCGGCGACATCGCCCAACGCATCGCCGACGACTTCGCGAAAAACGGTGGCCTCGTCACCGCCGCCGATCTCGCCGCCTACCGCGCCCACGAAGTCGCCCCGCTGCGCTTCACGTGGCACGGCAGCGAGGTCTGCACCGCCCCGCTCACTGCCGGCGGCTTCACGATGCTACAGTGCCTCACCACGCTCCGCGCGCTCGATTGGCACCGCGAGCCCGCCGGCCTCGCCCGCACGCACGCCTACCTCGAAGCCCTCCGCCTGGCGTGGAGCGACCGCCTCGCGCTCCTCGGCGATCCCGCTCACGCTGCTGTCCCGCAGGAAAAACTCCTTTCCGATGACTACGCGCGCGCTTGCGCCGATCGCATTCGCCACGCCGTGAAATCCGGCACGATTCTCCCTCAAGCCGCCACGCCGCGCCCGCACGGCGGCACGATTCACCTCAGCGCTGTCGACCGCCACGGTAACATGGCTGCGGTTACGCTCACCCACGGCAATGGCTTCGGGGCTGGCGTCACCGTCGACGGCCTCGGCCTCACCCTCGGCCACGGCATGTCGCGCTTTGAAACGAAACCGGGCCAAGCCAACTCTCCGGGCCCCGGCAAACGCCCGCTCCACAATATGTGCCCGAGTATCGTGCTGCGCGAGGGGCGTCCCGTCCTCGCCGTCGGCGGCCGCGGCGGACGCAAGATCCCCAACGCCACGCTCGAAACCCTCCTCCAATTCGTCGCGCTCAATCGCCCGCTCGCAGCCGCCGTCGCCGCCCCGCGCCCGCACACCGAAGGCACGCCCGCCGTCGAGTTGGAGGGCGCGTGGCCCGCCACCGAACGCGCCGCGCTTCCACGCTTGGGTTACAAAATTAAAACCGCTGTGAGCGCAACTGTCAGCGCCGTCTCCTTCGATCCACGCTCCGGCGAATCCCGCGCCGCGATGCGGTAAACGGATCCGCGCACCTTCCCTATTTCTTAGCCGGCGCCACAATCGCTTCCGTCGAAATCTCCGTCACGACGCCGCGCAAATACCGGTCGAAGAACTGTCGCGCGCGGCGATTCGCCTCAGCATTTTGAAACCCGTGGCCGAAGCCCGTCATCGGAATAAGGAGGTGCGTCACGCCGCCGCGCTTCATCGCCGCGTCGAGCTCCAACGCCTGCACGTAGGGCACCAGTTCGTCGCTCGTCCCATGCGCGGTCATCACGGGCGCATCGCCCGCCCCCATGTGGTTCACCGGCGAAGCCTGCCGTGCGAGCTCCGCTTTCTCCTCGAGCGTCCCGCCGAATAGGACCTTGAGTCGCCCAGTCAGCGCCGCCGCTTGCGCCAACCCGGCGCGCGCCGACACCGGCTCCGCTAGAAAATTGATGCGTCCGAAAAAATTCACGACTGCCGCGACGCGACTGCTCTCCGCCGCATGCGGCCCCACCGCGCCGTCCAATTCCGCGATGCCTTGGCTCGCGCCCAAAAGCAGAGCCAGCGTCGCACCCGCCGAATTCCCCTCGACCCCAATCCTGTCCGCGTCGAGCCCGTAGCGCGCCGCGTTGGCGCGCAGCCACCGCACCGTCGCCTTGCAGTCATGGATCTGCGCAGGCCACGGGGCCTCGCCCGCGAGACGATAGCCCACCGAAACGCCTACGTAGTGCCCGCTCGCCGCGTAGGGCTGCACCCATGACTTACCCGCCGACTTGTTCCCATTCTGCCAGCCGCCGCCGTGGATAAACACCACGACGGGCAAGCGGCGCCCCGCCACCCGCTCCCGAGGCAGGTAGAGATCCAAGGTCTGGCGCGGATTCGCGTTGTCCGCATAAGCAACGTTCAATTTCACCTCGACCGCTTCATTTTTTGCAGCCGGTTCAGCCGCCCATCCAGTCGGCAGCAAGAGACCCCACCCCAGCGCGCGTCCCCAACCGCGCCCGCACCGCCACACCCACCCGTTCGCTCCGGTAGAAACCAAATGAGTCGGCGACGGCGGCGAGAACATCGCTCTCCTGTCTCGCTCGGTCGCATCCTTGTCAAGGGAATCGCCGCCCTGCCGAACCCATCCGCGCAACCCGCCCACTCCCATGCCTGCTCCCACGAGCGCCCTTGCGTCGTCACTTCAAGTCGCCCACGGTTCCGCCCCCCCTTTCCGGCTCGGTCATTCCACCACGCTCCCCCCATGTCTTGCCTTCTGCTCCGCGCACGTTGCTCAACGCCGCCGCCTTTCGTGCGCTTCGCCACCGGATTACTCGCGCTGATCCTCAGTTCGTTTTCCTCGGCCGCCGACGCTCCCGCCACGCGCACCGGCTCCCTCTCCGGCCTCGTGGCCTTCGCCACCAACGGCGAAGTTCTCGAGCGCGCCCGCGTCACCATCGATGCCACCGGCTTGGCCACGCTCACCGACTCGCTCGGCCACTACACATTTCCGACGGTGCCCGCCGGCACCGCTCGTATCCGGGTTTTCTACACAGGCCTTACTCCTGAAACCGCGACCGTTGTCGTCAACGCCGGGCAGCGCTTCCGCCAAGATTTCAACCTCCGCCCCCTCGGCGAGGGCTCCGCGTCGAGCCCCGGCCCGGTAAAACTCGGCCAGTTCGTCGTCGCCTCGTCCCGCGACATGGATGGCGCGGCGATCGCCATCAATGATCAGCGCTTCGCTGCCGACATGCGCAAGGTCATCGCCGCCGACGAATTCGGCACGACCGCCGATGGCAGCGTCGGCGAGCTACTCAAGTCCGTGCCGGGCGTATCCGTCGCGTGGGTCGGCGGCGAGGCGATGAACATCCAGCTCAACGGCGCTCCCGCCGACTACACGCCGGTCACGGTCAACGGCTTCGATCAGGCGAGCGCGCAGGCCAACACCGCGCGCAATATGCAAATGACCAATGTCGCCACCAACAACCTCGCGCGCATCGAGGTCCGTTTCTCCCCCACCCCCGAATCACCGGGCATGGCTCTCGCCGGCTCGATCAACATGGTTCCCCGCAGCGCCTTTGACCGCTCCCGGCCACTCCTCAACGCCAGCGCCTACTTTCTGATGCGTGACGACGTGCGCGACCTTCACCCCACCCCCGGCCCCGGGAGCGGCACCACGCGCAAAATAAATCCCGGCTTCGAATTTTCCTACGTGAAACCCGTCAACGCCCGTTTCGGCTTCACCCTCTCCGGCGGCTCCTCGACCCAGTACCAACCCTCGACGTTTGTGCAGACGACGTGGCGCGCCGCCGCCGCCGGGACCAATGGCGGTTTCCTGCCCACGACCACGCCCGATAAACCTTATCTCAGCGACTACCTCTTCCGCGATTTCCCCCGCCAAACGCGCCGCACGTCCGCCGGCGCCACCATCGATTATAAACTCAGTGCGGCCGACCGCCTTTCCCTCTCCGTGCAGGGTGCGTCCTTCGCAGGCGATTACAGCAGCCGCGACCTCACGTTCAGCGTCAACCGGGTGCTCGTTGGAAATTTCGGGCCGACCTACACCCACGGCTTCGCCGGCGGCGGGAGCCTCTCCATGGCCAATGCCGACCGCGACCAAGACTCCGCCAACCTGAGCGCTACCCTCGTCTACCGCCATGCCGGCCCCCTCTGGAAAATTGAAGCCGGTGCCGGCGACTCCCGCGCCCGCAGCATCTCCAGCAATCTTTCCCGCGGCTATTTCGGCGGCGTATCGGCCCAACGCTCCGGCGTCACCGTCTCGTTCGACGACATCGGCCCGTTTCGTCCGGGCCGCATCACCGTGACCGACGGAGCGACCGGCGCCCTCGTCGATCCCTATGTTCTCTCCAGTTATTCGCTCACCAGCGGCAGTGGAAATTCCCAATACGGCCGCCGCCTCGACGACGTCACCCACGACACCAAACGCAGCACCTACGCCAACATCGCCCGCGATTTCGCGTGGCGGGTGCCCGTCGCCTTGAAGGCCGGACTCGATCTGCGTCAAGGCTCGCGCGACCGCCTCGGCGGGTCCGCCGTTTACACCTTTGTCGGCGCCGACGGCCGCGCCACCACCGCCCCCACCGGCACCAGTGACGACAGCGCGCTCGTCGTCCTCGATCCCGAATTTTCCCGTCGCCCCGGCGTCTTCGGCTTTGCGTCCACGCAACGCATCAGCAACCAAAAACTCCGGGAGCTCTCTCAGGCCAAGCCCGCCTATTTCACGCAGAACGAAAACAACGCCTATCGCTCCAGTGTCGGCCTGTCCAAATACGCCGAAGAGATCACCCGCTCCGCTTATCTGCGCGGCGACATGCAGTTTTTAGAAAACCGCCTCAAACTCACTGGCGGGCTCCGGGCCGAGCAGACGAACATTGTCGCCGACGGCCCGCGCGAAGACCCCACGCTCAATTTCCAGCGCGACGCCAGCGGCCGCCCCATCCTCGGAGCGAACGGCCGGCCGCTCCCCATCTCCACCGCAGCGCTCGATATTTCCAAGCGCACCTATCTCGAGCGCGGCGCCCACGTGGAAAAAGAATACCTCCGTTTGTTCCCCAGCCTGAACGCGAGCTACAACCTCCGCGAAAACCTGCTCGCACGCGCGGCCTACTACCACTCGGTCGGCCGGCCCAACTACAACCAATACGCCGGCGGCGTCACCCTGCCCGACCTCTCCGCTCCTCCGGGTCCGACAAATTTCATCTCCCTCAGCAACACCGCGATCAAGGTCTGGAGTGCGCGCACCGGCAAACTCGGCCTCGAATATTATTTCGAAGGCATCGGCCTCATCTCAGTCGGAGCGTATCGCCGGCGATTCGAAAACTTCTTCGGCAACACCACGCTCGCAAGCACGCCCGAATTCCTCTCCATCCACGGCCTCGATGCCGCTGAATACGGGCTATTCGACGTCCGCACCCAATACAACGTGGCTGGCACCGTGCACATGGATGGCGTTGATCTCCAATACCGGCAGTCACTCACGTTTCTCCCCTCGTGGGCGCGGGGCATTCAGGTTTTCGCCAGCGGCGTATCGCAGCGCATGACCGGTGCCGAGGCCGACAATTTTTCCGGCATGATCCCGCGCACCGCGAGCGCGGGGATTTCCCTCACGCGCACGAAGTTCAATCTCCGTTTCAACTGGACCTACCAAAGTCGCCGTCAACTCGCCGCCATCACCGGCGGCAGCGTCGGCCCCGACACCTTCACCTTCGCCACCCCGCGTCGCTTGATCGATGCCACCGGCGAATATCACCTCACGAAAAAAATCTCGGCCTTCGCCAACATCCGCAATCTGACCGACGAGCCCGAGGACTTCGAACGTCGCGGCCCGCACACTCCCGCCTACGCCAAGTTCCGCCAGAGCGACCGCTACGGCGCCCTCTGGATCTTCGGCCTCCGGGGAAATTTCTAGCATGATCCCCCCCGCCCTCACCGCACGACTCACGCGCCTCGGCATTCTCCTGCTTGGCTTTGACCTCGGTCACCTCTGCGCGGCCGCACCTCCCGGGCCCCTCCCGTCCCTCGCAACCGCCCTCGCGGCCAAAAGCGATCTCTGGGGCGAGGCCGCCATGGCTCAGCCTAACGGCGCGAGCTACGAATTCTTCGCGCCGCTCCTCCCGCCGCCGCGCTACGTCAACGCCGATTTCCGCTACTACCCCATCGTGCTCAGCGCGCCCAACGCGAAGGTGAAGGCGCGCCTCATCTCCGACGGCAGCGGCGTTAATCTCCGCGGAGGCGCGCGCAGTTGGCACGACCCCGGCATCCCGTTCCGCTTTCGCGTCGGCCCCGACGAACTTGTTTTCGGCACGTTTCGCGAACGGCTGAGCGAGCCCACCCTCGCGGAGGGCTTTCTCCCCATCGCGGAAATCCGCTACCAGCACATCTCCCCCGTGCAGTCCGAGGGCGCCGTGCCGCTCAAGCAGGTGCGCGCGCAACGCACACCGGAGATTTACCGCGTCGAAGCGTTCGCGAGCACCGATCCCGCGCTCGCGGCCCACGGCGTCGTCTTCGTGAAATTCGCCCTCGCGCAAGGTGCCATCGGCACGATCGCCGTGACGCTCGATGATCGCACGCCCGTCACATTTTCCGCCGGACAACTTCGCTCCGAGCAAGGCGAACTGCTCGCCGCTTTCGACTCCGCCTGGAAATGGGAACGCCAGCGCGCCACGGCGCGGCTCACCGCGACTTCCTCGGTCACGCTCGCCATCGCCACCAAGCCACTCCCCGTCGGCGTGTCCCTGCCGACCGACTATGCGGCGCAGCGTGCGAGTTGCGCCGCCACGTGGCGCGCGATCCTCGCCGACGGCATGAAGGTCACGACCCCCGAACCGCTCGTGAACGACGCCTGGCGCCACCTGCTCATCCAGAATTTCCAACTCATCTCCGGCGACCGCATCCACTACAGCGCCGGCAACCAATACAATCAGCTCTACGAGGCCGAGGGCAGCGATGCCGCGCTCGCCCTGATGACTTGGGGTTACGCCCGCGACACCCGCCGCCTCCTCGAACCGTTGCTGGACTTCACCCGCAAGGGCCTGGAGCAACATCAGGCCGGTTTCAAACTCGCCGACATCTGCCGCTACTACTGGCAAACCCGCGACGCCGACGCTGTGCGCACTCTGCGTCCCCGCTGGGAAAAAGCCGCGCGCCTCCTCGTCGAGACCCGTACCGGCCCGCATGGTCTTTTCCCGCCCGAACGCTACGCCGGCGACATCAGCACCCCCGCCCAATCCGTGAACGTCAACGCCAACGCTTGGCGCGCCCTCCGCGATCTCAGCGCCGTCCTCGTCGAAATCGGTGAACCCGCCGAGGCCGCGCGCTACGCCGCCGTCGCCCGCGAAATCCGTCCGAACGTCCTCGCCGCGATCGCCCTCAGCGCCCGCCGCGAAACCACCCCGCCCTTCGTGCCCATCGCCCTGCACAGCGACGAGCCCGCCCATGATCCCATCATCCGCAGCCGCATCGGTAGCTACTGGAACATCATCATCGGCTACACCATCGGCAGCGGGATTTTTCCGCCCGGCAGCGCTGAGGAGCAGTGGATTCCCCGCTATCAAGAGCTGCACGGCGGCATTTTTATGGGTATGATCCGCTCCGGCGGCGACGAGTTCAATTTCTGGACCGGCTCGGAGCGCGTGAACCCTCTCTACGGCACGCGCTACACCCTCGACACGCTGCGCCGCGATGACCCCGAGCGGGCCCTCGTGAGTTTTTACGGAATGCTCGCGCAGGGCTTTACGCGCAACACCTTCATCAGCGGCGAGGGCTGCGCGCTCACCCCCGTCGATGCCGGCGGCCGGATTTTTTATTGTCCGCCGAACAGCGCCGCCAACGCCCACTTCCTCTCCATGCTCCGCGCGATGCTCGTGCAAGACACCGACCTCGACGACGACGGCCGCCCCGAGACGCTGCGTCTCCTTTTCGCGACGCCGAAGCGCTGGCTCGCCGACGGCCAAGCGATCACCGTCGAACGCGCCCCCACCGCCTTCGGCGAAGTCTCGGTCACGCTCACCTCGCACCTCGCCGCCGGCGAAATCCGCGCCGAAGTCTCCCTCCCCGCGCGCCAAAATCCCACTCGCACGCTCCTCCGCGCCCGCGTCCCCGACGGCTGGCGCATCACCCGGTGCCTCACCCCCACCGGCGAACTCCCCACCGACCCCCAAGGCACCGTCGACCTCACGGCGCTCCGTAGCAGCGTCACACTCCGTTTCCAAGCCGAGCATTTGGCCGTACGCTGATGTCTGCCGAAGCGTGAGTCCGAGCCAGCAGCGCGGGAGCTATCGACGCCGAGAGGGAGCACCGGCGTCTGATTCTCAATCGTAAAGCCGCGCGCCCGCGATGCCGCCTTCGCCCGCCACCGAATAGAGAAGGTAGGTTTTCCCTTCGTCGCGAAAGATACTAGGACCGCGCAGCTCTGTGAAGAGCGGCCGGGGGAACTTTTGCATGCCTTGGTTCGTCGGCGCGCCCAGCGGCATCCTGCCGCCTTCGTAATCCATTTCCGGCAGCAGCACCGTCACCGGCGGAGAGAGGCGCCACGTTTTCCAGTCGCCCCTCAAACTCGCTTGCGCGCACATGATGTGCTCCGGCAGATCGCCACCCCTACTAAAGAAAACCGTGAGGACATCGCCGTCGATCTTCACTGCGTTGTGACGCATTTCCCCAGGCAGAACGTCTTCCTCTCCCTTCGCGCGGGCCAGAGCGTTGCGGGTTCCGACGGCCGGTAGTCCGTAGCCGCGGACCTTGTGACCGACAGCCGCAGCGAAGTCCGTGCTGCCTGCCTCGAAATCCGTCACGCCATCGCGCGAGCGGGTGAGTCCGCCGACGCGGTCGAGTGCATAGTAAAATCCGTCGCGGCGAAACACCCGAATGTAGGGCTGGCCGATCGGCTTCGTGTTGACCGGGCGAAAACTGATGCCGTCCGGCGAAACGGCGACTCCGGAGCGGTGACCCCACGTCTCGCGCGGCGTAATCGAAAAATGAAAATACATCCGTATCTCCTTTTTCTCGTCATCCACATGCACGTCCGGCGACGCTATGTGTTTGCCCCCGACCTCCGCTTCTTTGGCTCCAGCGTTGGCCCGCGCCACAGCGAGTATCTGCTCCAAGTGCAGCGTGCCGGGCTCGTAGATCGCCCACGGGCCCTCGACGTGGTTGGCGTAGGCGAGGCGGACGTAGGTGCCTTTGTGGTCAGCAAAATAGAGATAGTATTTCCCGAGCGGATTCGGCAGCCAACTCGGCACGCGAATCAGCGAGGGATAGCAAATGTTTGTGCCTGCCGGACCGGGCAGCATTTCGTGCCGGATGATGGGATTGTCCTTGAAGCGAACAACCTTCGGAGGCTGCGGTGCGGGCAACGTCCCCGCTGCCGCGCGGTCCGCTCCAACGCCGACCCCGGGCGATTCGGCTTTGAGTGCATAGATTTTCAGGTCGTCGTATTCGCAACGAACCGTATACCCCATCTGCCGCAGCGCGATCCAGCCTGACCCCAGCACCGGACCGAAGCTCTTGCTATCGTCGTCCCACGCGAGCCCGACGACATCGTCCACCATAAGGCGGATCTTTCCACCGCGCGTGTAGACGCGGATGGTTTGAAACGCATCGGCGGTGGCGTCCTTCACCAAGTTGACGCCCTGCGCGACGAGATGGAATCCCGCGCTGATACGCAGATTCGGCGTGTTGTCACCGCCTTTCCAATAGGAGATATGGTAGGCATTCAGATCGCCGCGGTTGTATTGCGGACAGGCGCCCGTGCGCGGTTTGAGCTTCGGATCGAAGATGCTCTCGCCGTTGAGGCCACGGGCGCTGAAGAACGCGATAGCTAGGCCTTCCTTCCGATCTTTCGGGCGCATCTTGAACTCGAGCAGAAAATCCGCAGGCACCTCCTGCTTGAGCCAGCACGCGAGGTGGTTCTCCCGGCTCGCGTTTTCGAGAATAAACTTTCCGGTTTCGATGCCCGCGCGTTTTCCGCCCTCGAGTTGCCAATTCTTCAGCTCGCCCGGATCGTCAAACGCGGTCTGATAGATCGGCTTCGCCCAATCCACGTCCTCCGGGATCGAGCGTTGTCCCAGTTCAGGATGCGGCGGAGCATCTCGGTTCTGAGAAATCGCGGCGGGCAACAGACCCCACATCAGCAACGGCCAAACGAAAAAAGCGGTTCGCGAGGACAGAGCGTTTATGGATTAGGGAGCAGCACGGGCCGCACTACTTTACGGTCGCGAGGGTGCCGTCGGGTTTGAGCGTCGCGGTATGCGCAACCGCGCCGTCCACGGCGTGATGACAGATTTCCAGCATGGTGGCAGGACCAGCGGGTTTCGTCGCGATCGTGAGAAAGCCGCCTTTGAGACGGAAGAATTTCTGGACCGCCTCGTCGCCGGGTTGCGGCGTGTAGCCGCCGGCGTGGACATCGGCCATCGGCCCGCAGCCGAACTCGCGCGTACCGCTCACGGCATCGATGGAGAAATACTGCCAATGGCGATCACCGCACGTGACGATCAGATTCCTCTGCGCCCCGAGGAACCGCCGGAGTTCGTCGCCCTCGTGCTTGAAGCCGATGTTGGCGTGGTTATCGTTCTTGCTGCCGCGATCGGGGCCGACGATAGGCGTCGGGGTAACGAGGACCTTGAAGGTGGCGTTCGACGCCGCGATCGTCCGGAAGAGCCACGCTTTTTGCTCCGCGCCTAGGATCGTTTTCGCCGGGCCGTCGGGGGCATCGTTGGCCGTCCGAAAGCGGCGGCCCTCGATCACCCAGACTTCGAGGTCGCGACCGTGGCGGAAAGAGCGATACGGGAGCGGCGAACTCGGCGTCTGCTCCGCAAAGATGGCGAGGCCCTCGTCCCACGTGAGCGCGCCGTAGGTCTGGCCGGGCCACGCGTCGTTCTTGAGGATGTCGTGATCGTCGTTGGTGAAATAGACCGGCGTGCGGTTGTGGAACGTGCGTTGAAACGGGAGCGCGAAGAGCCGGTTCCATTTCACACGGGCGAGCGCGGCCGAGGTCGCCCACGGATCCGGTTTGTCGTAGTATTCGACGTCTCCGGTGTGTATGGCGAAGTCGAGCGCCATGCGGCCCATCGTGTCGTAGATACGATGACCGTTGGCCGGGTCGTCGCGGCGCGGATAATCGCCGCAGGTGACGACGGCAAACGTGACCGGTGCCGCCACCGTCGCGGCCGGGGCCGTGCGAAACGCCCCTTCGATCGTCGGGCCGCTCGCGCCTTGCGCATCGCGGGACTCGACGCGGACGTTGTACGCGGTGCCCGCCCGCAGCGATTCGATCTTAAACTGGCGGGTGTGGTCGCGCGCCGGATCGGCGGACTGCCAGGCCGTGGTGACGGCCGCTCCACCATCGGCGGAAGCCAGCGTCACCCGCACCGTGCCGGCGGCCCCCGGGAGCGTACCGTGCATGTCGGCGAGCGCGCGACCGGCGGCGATCTGCGTGCGCCAGTCGGCCTTGTTGACGATCTCGCGGAGGGCCGCGGGGGTCAGATCGTCGGCCTTTTTCCTGGCGGCTTTTTCAGCCCGGCCCGCCGCTTCGCTCAGGCCGGATTGGCGGGCAATTTCGGTCGCAGCTTGGGCGGCCCCGCGGTTGCCATCGAGCGACGGTGCGAGCCACGGCGTGCCCGACCAGTTGGCTTCGGCCGCTACCGTCAGGCGCGTCCAGATCACGGCGGATTCGGCGGTGACTTCGCCAATCTTGATGCCGTTGCCTTGGAAGACGGCGGCGGGCGCGGCGGCGGAAAGACACGATGCGAGGAGAAGTGTGCGCGGCAGTGAGAGCATGGGTGGAAAAAACGGCGCTGGGGTTGATGAAGCGGAGAGCCTGCTCAGAACGTCCCCTTGACGCCAAACGTCCACAGCGAGCCGGCCTGCTCGCGGCTGCGGAACTGCGCGTGAGAAGGGGTGCTTGGACCTTCAATTTCACGTTGGTCGGGCGTGTCGCCGACATTGCGCAGGGTGAAATGGACGCCGAAATTCCTGGTGAAGGAATACTCGCCGAGGATGTCGAGAAAGACGCGGGACGACTGCCAATTGTAGGTGCCCGGCTCGATGCTGTTGCCCGCCGCGATGGCCCCGAGGCGGTTCCTGCTTTGGTGGCTCCAGTTCATCCGGAAATTGTAGCGCTCGCGCACGAGCGCGATGCCCCAGCTGGCCTTGCGCGGGATGTAGCCGTTGAAGTTCGCCGTCGCCTCGCCCGTCGTCCGCTGCACCGCGGCGTTCGCAAACACGTTCAAGCCGCGCGCCCACCGCGGCAGAAAGGTCAGCGCCTGCTTGTAGCTGATATCGACGCCTGACATGCGGACGGTCTCGGCGACGTTGTGCTGCGTCGCGACGTCGTAGGTGCCGTAGGTGCCGGCATCGAGTCCGTAGAGGGCGAGGAATTCCGGCGTGGAACGAAAGATCACGTCGCCGAAGAAATTCTCGAATTCGCGCCGGAAAGCCCCGACCGAGACCTGCCCGACGCCCTCGAAGTAATATTCGAGCCGCGCGCTGATCGACTTCGCACTCCACGGCTTGATCGCGGCGTTGTTCACGACAATGCGGTTCGTCGGCCCCGGGGCGACCGACTCGTCGGGCAGCGACACGCCGCCGGAATACTGGTTGAAGTCGGGCCGGCCGATGGAGTGGTAATACGCGGCGCGCGCGATCAGGTTTTCGCGCAGGTTGAAACTCGCGTTCAGGCTAGGGAACCAGCGGAGATACTCCTTTTCGACCCGGGCGGCACGGTCGAGCACGGTAAGTTGCGAGATGCCCAGCGGATTGCCCGCCGGCACGATTAACTGGGGCGCACCGTTGATGAGGACGACCCGGCCACTGGCGTCGCGGCGAAAATTCCGCGTGCGGTCGGTCAGCGGGCCCTCGGCCTCGACGTTGGTCTGCTCGGCCCGCACGCCGCCGATCAGCTTGAGCCGGCGTTCGAGAAAATGGAGATCGCCGCGCAGGTAGGCCGCGGACACGAGTTCCGTGGAGTGCTTCGAGCCGTTCGTCTCGGAGAGATACTTCGCGTTTTGGTCGAGGTTGAAATGGTTCGGCGTCGCCACGTAGGCGTCCCAGAGCTTTACGTTGTCGATCCACTGGACCGTGGGGAAGCCGAACGGCATCCCGCGTTGCGAGTAGCCCGGCGCGAAGAAGCGCGCCGCGCCATCATCGCTGCCGGCGGGCGCGGTGCTCGCCCGCCCGTCGGCGCCGACGAACTGGTAGTTGAAATTCGCCTGCCGCTGGTCGCGCTCGTCCTGCCGAAAATCAACGCCGGCCTTCACGATCAACGGCACGCGCCCCGACAGCTCGCGCTGCACGCTCGCGTTCGCCCCCTTCTGGACGGTCTGGGTCGTGACCGGGTTCGACGTGGCCTGGGTGACGACATAGTTGTTCACGTCGTAGGGGTTGAGCGGCGCGCCCGCGGTATCGGTGACCGTGATGGTGTTGGGCCGAAGGTAGAAAATGTCGTTGAACGAGATCGTCGCGCCCGAACGTTGCGCGGTGGAATTGCTGAAGAACCCCTTGTCCGTCGCGCGAAACGTATTGCCGGCCTGCGAGAGGCCCGCGCCGGCCTCCATCTTCCAGATCGGCCCGTCGTGCCGCCACACCAGCGAGGGCGTCTTGGTCGAGCTGGTGCGGTCGCGGAAAACATTTCCGAGTTGAAGGTTGCCCTGACCGGCGGTGCCGCGGGTCGACGTCGGCGTGAAATCGCCCGGCGCGACTCCGGTGATGCTGAACGTGAGCGTCCGGTTCAGGACGAGGAAATCGATGAAGTAGTGCTGATAGGAAAACGACAGGCGGTCGTTGGGCGAGAGCCGGTAGTCGATGGTCGCGCCAAAGGACGTGCGAGCGGCTTTCTTGGTGCCGTCGCGCACCGCCGTCTGGGTGAGATAGGGCTGGCCCGGCGTGGTGTGCGGAAACGCGGTGCCGTTCGTCGTGGCCTGCACGCCGCGCCATTGGTTCTGGATGAATTTCTCCAGCGTGCCGTTGTCCGAGTGGCCGCCGGAGAGCGTGAAACCAAAATTCCGGTTCACCGGCCGGACGTAGGAAAAATCGAAGCCCGGCTTGATCTTGCGCGTGGAGGCTTCGAAGGGCCCCGGCGTCTTGCCGAAGTCGCGCTCGTCGTCGCGCATCGTGAGATAGGCACTGGCTTTGAACTCGGGCCGCGAGCGTTCAAACGCACTGCGCGGAACCATGTTCACGGAGCCCGCCAGGGCCATGCCCTGCGATTCCGGCGTCGGCGAATACGTCACCTCGATGCGCGACGTCGCGCTGATCGAGGTCATGTCCATTTGCACGGTTCGCGCCGTGCCGCTCCCGCCGCCCGCGCTGGCGAGACTGAAGCCGTTCACGGTGATCGGCACGTTGTCCGAGGGCACCCCGCTGATGGAAATGCCGCGCGCCAGCGCCCCCGCTTCATAGTCGATGGTCACGCCCGGCAGAAACTTCACGAACTCGCCCACGCTGCCCTCAGCGACGTTGCCAAATTCGTCGGTCGAGACCACGCCTTTGATGTTGGGCGCGAAGCGTTGCTCATTGATCGCGATCGCGGCGGCTTCCATCTCGCGCGACGTGATCACGCGAAACGCCGAGAGTTTCACGACCTCGCTGTCCTTGCCGCCGCCTGTCGGGCCGGCCACCGGGGAGAGCTTGAAGTCGAGCACCACCGTCTGGCCTGCCGCCAGCGTCACCGTCTGCGTCTGGCCCGCGAGCCCGGTGAAAAACGCTTTCACGCGCACCGCACTGGCGGGCACGTTGGTCAGCCGGTAGGCGCCTGCGGAGTCGGTGAACGTTTCCGCCGCGCCGCCTTCGATCGTCAAACGGGCGCGCTCGAGAAACTCGTCGCCCGCCGGATTGCTCACACGGCCTTCGATCGTGCCGCCCGAAGCGGACTCGGCCGACCGGACGACGTGCCTTAACAACAAGAACAGCGCGAGGCCAGCGGCCACGCGAGAGAGGGTCAGGTCAGTTTTCATCGGTGAACTCGGGGGAGACTCGCTACCGGAGACTACGACGAAACATGAAAGGTAGCGCTGCGAACGCAAGCGCGGGGAACGCGATCGCCGAGCGGCTAAAGACGTTTCGCCGGGACGGGTCCGCGCATCCCGCAAAACCAGCTCCCGGACGTCCAGCCTTCCAGCCCCGTCAGGACAAGTTCCGTTTCCCATTCCCGGCCCATCCGTCCCACGCTCATCCAGCGCCCCATGAATTTCCGCCCCGTTCCCGGTGTTCTTTTTCTGCTCGGCCTTGCGGTCCCGTTGCCCGCTGCCGAACGGCCAAACATCATCCTCGTCTTCGCCGACGACCTCGGCTGGAGAGACGTCGGCTGGCACGGGACCGATTTCTACGAGACGCCGCACCTTGATGCCTTGGCGAAACAGGGCATGGTCTTCACCTTTGGCTACTCCGCTACCGGCAATTGTGCGCCGAGCCGGGCGTGCCTCTTGTCCGGCACCTACACGCCGCGCCATCACGTCTACGCCGTCCAAACCACGGATCGCGGTCCGAAAGAATCGCAGCGTCTCGTGCCCGTTCCGAATCGCAGCGGGCTCGCCCGGGACAACGTGACGATCGCCGACGCACTGAAAGCCGCCGGTTATGCCACGGGGATTTTCGGCAAGTGGCACCTCGACGGCCCCGAGGGCGCGCCGCCCGCCGAGCAAGGCTTTGCGACCGTGCACCAGTCGTTTCACACGTGGAGCGACGCGAAGACCCAGGACCCGGAAAACCCCAAGGGCGTTTTCTCCCTCACCCGCGGCGCCACGACGTTCATCGAGAAAAACCGCGACCGCCCGTTCTTCGTCTATCTCGCGCACCACGCCATCCACACGGGGCTCGAAGCACGCCCGGCGACGCTGAAAAAATTTCAGCAAAAAACCGCCGGTGCCCAGCACACCAGCGCCCTTTACGCCGCGTGCCTCTACGATCTCGATGCCAGCGTCGGACTCTTGCTGGCGAAGCTCAAGGAACTGGATCTGGAAAAAAACACGCTCGTCGTTTTCACGAGCGACAACGGCGCCACGCAGGAATCCTCCCAGGAACCGTTACGCGGCAACAAGGGCAGCTACTACCAGGCGGCATCCGCGAGCCTTTCCTCGTACGCTGGCCCGGCGTCGCCGCGCCCGGCAGCCGCTGCGATATTCCCGTGATCAACGTCGATTTGTTTCCCACCTTTCTAGCCGCCGCTGGCGCACCAGTGCCTCCCCAAAAGACCCTCGACGGCGAAAATCTCCTCCCGCTTTTTCGCAGCGGCGCTCGTCTTTCCCGCGCCGCTATTTTCTGGCACTTTCCCGGCTATCTCAACGCGCCGGTCATTCGCGGCCGCGAGCTCGACGTGCGCACCGGCTTCCGGAGCCGGCCGGTCAGCGTGATTCGCAAGGGCGATTGGAAACTCCACCTCTTCCACGAGGAATGGCAGCTCGACGGCGGCCGCGCGCGGGTGGACACGAACAACGCCATCGAACTCTATCACCTCGGCGACGACATCGGCGAACGCGTCAACCTCGCGAACCGGCAGCCGGCCAAACGCGACGAACTCCTCGCCGACCTCCAGACGTGGATCAAGTCCACCGGGGCTCTCATTCCGACTGAGCCAAATCCCCTCTACGACTCGGCGGCCAGGAGCGCGAAGCGCGAGGGCAAAACGAGGAAGACTCAGCCTGACTGAAATGCGGGCGCTGCCTGCAAACCATCGCCCGACCATTGCAGGCCAACATGAAACGTCCTTGATCCTACGCACCCACCAAGACGGGCGCCTAGACCAAGCCCCGGGGGGCAGTTGTGAAGAATCGACTGTGGGAGCGAGCGTGCTCGCGACTCGTTCGCCAAGGATCGCGAGCAAGCCCACGCCCACCCCACCAAACCAGGTCGGTGCTTCCTAAGCGGTCGGATCGAACCCTCGCTCAGGCCAGATAGTATATGGATCATGTTAGATTGATTGCGTCCATAATTTGGCCATAAATTGTCATATATTATCACTTAAAACGGAAGCTGACCTGCTCCGCGAGGTCGCCTTTTTGTTGTGCGCCCACCGGCTGACGCTCGGCTGGAGGCAGACGGATCTCGCCGCCCGCAGCGGCGTCGCCATCGCCACACTCCGTCGGTTTGAGCGGTCGGGGCAAATCGGTTTCCGCGGGCTCGCCAAGCTCTTGGTGTCCCTTGGGCTCGTGGACAGCTTTCTGGCGGCTTTCAAGCCGCCCGTGTCGTCACCGAAGTCGATCGCCGCTTTTCTCGACGACAAACCCACCGCGAAGCGACCGCAGCGCGCCCGGCGACCAGCCCATCCGCCGAAGTAAAGATCCCCGGAGCAAGCTCCGGGGCATTCACGGAAACAATCCCAAGTCCATCTGTCCTTTGTGCAACACCTGATAACTTGCTCCTTCGCCCTGCCGGGCCACGTACGCCGCGATGACACTTTCGCTGCCGTGCTGCCCCACCGTGTTGACGAAATATCCCTCGCCCCAAAAGGCCCCTCCCCACAATTGCCGTTTCACCTCTGGAGCCTGCGCAAACACCTCGCGCGCTATCACGCTCTTCACCATTTGCACGATCCGACTCGGACTGTAGGTCGGCACCGACTGGATTAGAAAGTGTGCGTGATCCCGATCCAGCCCGATCTCCAGAAATCTCACCTCCCACCGCTTTTCGATCTCCGCGCACGCCTGGCGCAACACCTCGTCAACATGTTTACTCATCACCACCCGCCGATACTTCGCCGCACACACCAAGTGGTACATCAGCACCGACACGTTGTGCGACTTGTGGATATACCGACTTTCCATCCCTCACCCTCACATCCAACCAAGCCGAAGCAAGCTTCGGCGTATCGGACCCAAAGCGAATGAAAGCAATAGCTGTTCACCTATCATGGAAACGATATACTAGATCCACAGATTAACATCGCAAGTGGCCCAGATTTCGGGGGAACACCGCAATGATCGTCAGCTACGAGGAGGTGTTAAAGACCTATCGCCGCGCAGATTTCAGTCGCGCCCGCGGCCTGGTTGAGCAGCACCGGGTGGTCTTTCCCCACGACCGCGCCGCCGCGACCCTGCAGCGGATCACCGAGGATGCTGGGCAGCAGCCGAGGCCAGCCACCTGGGACGCCGTCACGCGGATGGAGCAGAAGTAGGCGGCAGCGGTTAGTGAGCGCACTCGCATCCCCAATGCCTGCGGAATGAAATGCACAGGATTTCGCGACGACGGTCGCAGTTTCCAGTTACCCGCTTCGTCGCACCAGAACACCCACATTGTGTCACCGCACCCTCCGGAAGTTTCGCGCTGTGCGCGAGCGTGAGCGAGCCCTAGCTGCCGACGTGGCGCGTCAACATTGAGGGAGCAAGCTCCGTGCCCGGAGAACCCGATCTAGGCGACGCGCTGACCGTCGCTTAGTCGCACCCAGCCCTCGACGAACGCCCAAGCGAGATGCGTGCCGCCAAGCAAGTGCGTCACCGCGTCCGGGTTCGGGCCCAGCGCAACGAGCGCGTCGCGGACGACGGGCCCGCCGTCCCGCGCGAGCCACAAGTTGCGCTGCACGCGCGCGTTCACGATCGCCTCGGTCTGCTCGCCTTCCCGTGCGACTCTCATCTCGGGAGTACATTCCAACTCGCTAGGAAACCCGCGCCTGCGCTGTGATGTTTCCCTTGCCCGCGGGATTCCGGGACTACTCCGCCTACCTCCGAGAAGCGGACCATTTCACGTCGAACAACCAGAAGACCGAGCACAACGTGAGGGACGAGCGCGCGCATTCCCGAGTTCGCTCAGGAGCGCGCGAGTTTGTCCGCGAGGTCGGAGTTGAGCATCGCGGAAATGGCGGTGCGGAGGTTGTCGTGCTTGAGCTGGATGCGCATGAGATCGGCGTGTAACCAGGAAATGTAGTGCACGCCGGGCTTGAGTCGGACGGTGGCGCTGGCGGGACGCTGGCGCAGGAAGGCGATTTCACCGATGAAGAGGGGCGCCTTGGCATCGATCCTGCGGCCGTCTTTTTCCATCTCGATCTCGCCTTCGAGGATGTAATGCAGGTGTTGGAGCGACTGGCCCGCCGTAGTCAGGGTAGTTTCGTTTTCGATCCGCGTCCATTTGCCGAGGCGGACGATGCGGCGGAAATCCGAAGGGGAGAGGCCGCTGAGGCAGCGGTAGAGCTTGAGCTCGTTGTCGTCGAAATTGTTGCTGTTTTTATCGCAAACGATGATGAAGAGCATCACCGCGTTGGTGAGAAGGAGGAGAATACTCCAAAAAGCGGCGTCCCAAAGCGGCCGGTCCGCGACGCTCAGGTAATAAATGATGTAGGCGACGTCGGCGGCGATCGCGAAGCTGCGGAGCAGGATCTGGTTTCGGAAAAGAAAACAGACGAAGTAAAGCAGCGCGCCGAGATGGATGAAGTGCGGGAGAATTTCTTTCATGTCCGGGCGGGGCTGTAACGAGAGGCGAGCGGTTTATTCGGCGAAGGCGCTGGTGTGGTGTTCGCCATCGAGAAAGCGGCCATATTCCATTTTGAGGACACGATCGGCGTGGGCGAAAGAAGAGTCATCGTGGGTCACGGCGATGGACTCCTGAGAAACAGCTTCTGCTTAGTACTTGCTGTATGTGAATACCGCATACGCATCCTGTGGAGGTTCTGCCATCGTCGGAATGTGATTAGCGCCGCGGCGGCCCGGAGGGTGGAAAAAGTTGGGCAATCTCCTGAACGGGATCGGAACCGCTTGCGCGGACTCGCCACCAATGACGGTTAACACGGCCTCCAGCACC
>SXGR01005041.1_pt1 | contig 28040 bp, 23 predicted proteins | sample 3174711 | NCBI WGS metagenome assembly SXGR01 (sample SAMN11356860, study PRJNA531348) | freshwater metagenome | isolation source: freshwater sample F1-60 | place: China: Fuxian Lake, Yuxi | collected 2017-12-25
CAACGCCGACGTCGAAAGCAGCCACGCCACCGTCGAACCCGAGTTCTTCGACCTCGAATCATTCTCCAACCCCGCTCACTTCCTCGCCGCCGTCACCACCTACCAACACTTCTTCAACTTCGCCCGCAAAAACCGCTCGCGGGGCAATCTCACCCCTGCCGCAATCCTCGCAAAACGCGCCCCTCACCTCAGCCCCAAAATCCTACTGCTACCCCCGTCTTTCTTGATGCCCAGGTGGGTCAGGATCTGTCTGGACCTCCCGGGCGCCAGCCAAACCTTCCGCTCGACAGGCCACGGCTACCTGCTCCAGCCCGAGGTCCGCACTGATCTCATCGGTATCCGCACCAACGCCAAGTTGCCCAGCCGCGAATTCCACCTCGGCGCCAACGACACCAACGCCCGCATCAAATTTCAGATCTACAGCGCCTACCTCGATCATCGGATCACCGATAGTCTCTCGGCCCAGCTTTCGTATTACAATTACAACAACGACCGCATCACCCGCTCGCAAGCTTCGGTCGGTACGCTCCAGCTCGACATCAACCGCTTCCTGCCGAACGGCGCCGTCAATCCCAAGGTCGGCGTTGCCTATGGCGAAGCGACCCCCAACCGCAGCTACCAGGAGAACTACGTGCACGAGATCCGCAGTCTGCTCACGTGGAAGACCCGCCTGCCTCTCAAGGGCAAGGGCCAGTTCTCCGCGATTTTCGGCGAGCGCAAGGAACGCTTCGAGGCCCGCGGCCTGATTCCCGCCCGCGTCGATGGCCCGAATCAGAACTGGACCGCCGCCGAAAACACCCTCCGCTACCGCTACTACGTCGATGAGCCCGGCAAATACGGCAGCACCTTTTTGCCCGCGCCCACGGCCGGTTTTACCTACGCCTACGTGCAAAGCGGCTTCGCCTCGATCGAGTTCAAGGACATCAAGTATGCCCAACTCGTGGCCGCGACTTCCTTCTTCGACGAGCGCGTTTCCCTCGTGCTCGGCACGCGTTACGACAATCAGCTCAACGACCAGATCGGCAACATCGGCGCGTCCGCCGCCGGCACGCCTTCCGCGATCGACGCCAACGGCCTCCAGCGCTTCGGCGGCTTCGTCCCCGGCGTCGGCGTCGTCGTCGGCGCGCACAACATCGGTAAGGCCAAGCCGATCACCTCCAATGTCGGCAGCGTCGTGTGGCTCGACAAGGGCCAGCACGCCGGCCTCTTCTACAACTATTCGCAGAACTTCGCCCCGCCCACTTCGGGCGCGGCCAAGATTGTCGGCTGGAACGTCGACGGCACCACCAACGGCAAAGGCTTCGGTGCCACCACGGGCAACGAGCGTGCCTTCGGCGTGCGCTTCAACCTGCTCGACGGCGCAATCTCCGCAGAGGTGCGCCGCTACGACGGGGTGCAGATCGACCGCATTAACGGATCTGCGCCAACCGGCAACCTCAACGCGATCTGGAACAACTCTGGTAATTCCTACAGCACGAACACCACCCTCACCGCGATGTCGTTCCGCGACGTCGAGGCCATCGGCGCCAAGGGCTACGAGTTTCAGGCCACCACGAACTTCAAGGGTCTGCGGCTCATTACGAATTACGCCCTCCCCACGACCCGCTCGATCGCGGTCCGCCCCGTCACTCAGGGCTACATCGAAAACTTCTTGCCGATTTGGACCAAGTGGGCCGCCGATCTCCGCAACGACAAAGGCGACGTCCTCACAGCCGATAATGCGACGCAGATCCGCAACAACATCCTCTCGCTCCAGAACAACCTCGCGGGCGTCGCGCCCGGCACGGTGAACAACGGCACTAATAAGTGGACCGGTTCGTTCAACGCCAACTACTCGTTCTCCCGCCAGAGCAAGCTCGCTGGCTGGAGCGCCGGCTGGGCCATCAGCGGCCGCGGTCCACGCAAGGTGGGCACGATGAATCCGAACATTCTGTTCAACCTCCCCATCGGCGCGACCGCCAACCCCGATCAAAACAAGGCCGCCGCGTTCGCCTATCTCTACTCCACCGCCTATTTCGTACAGGACATGAACGCGTCCTACACGCGACGCATCGGGAAACAGAGCTGGCGCTTCCAAATCAACGTGGCGAATCTCACCGACAAGGACGACTTGCTCTTCAGCGCCTACGGGGCCTATCGCGAACTGGGTCAGGCCACCAATCAGTTCACCGGTACGGTCAACCAGAACTACACGTTCCTCGATCCCCGTAAGATCGCGTTCACGACCTCGGTGGCGTTCTGAGTCGAAGGCATAGATTTTTCTGCGCAGGGCCGGGCGCGGTGCGCTCGGCCCTTTTTCTTGGGCGGATCGCGAGGTGCGTCTGCCACGCGCAGTGCAGCCTTGAACTCTCGGCGCCGTGCGATTCGCTTTCAGTCGATGGCGAATCACCCCACTACCGTCGGCGCGCAGGCAAATACCTTTGATGCGATTGTCATTGGCTCCGGCATCAGCGGCGGTTGGGCGGCGAAGGAATTGTGCGAGGCGGGACTGCGCACGCTCGTCCTCGAGCGCGGGCGTGACGTCAAGCACCTCGAAGATTATCCGACCGCGTTGAAGAACCCGTGGGATTTTCCGTATCGCGGGAAACTGCCGCAGACTGTCGTCAGCGAAAATCCCATCGCCAAAAAATGCTATGCCTTCGACGCGGCGACGGCGCATTTTTTCGTGAAGGATAAAGAGCACCCTTACGTGCAGGAAAAACCGTATGATTGGATTCGCGGCTACCAGGTCGGCGGCAAGTCGCTCATCTGGGCGCGGCAGACGCAGCGTTGGAGTAAATTCGATTTCGAAGGGGCGGTGCGCGATGGCATCGCCGATTGGCCCATCGGCTACGACGATCTCGCCCCGTGGTATTCGCACGTGGAGAAATTCGCTGGCATCAGTGGTAACTACGACGGTCTCGAGACGCTGCCTGACGGCGAGTTTTTACCCGCGTGGGAGATGAACGACGTGGAGAAGCATGCGCAGGGGAAAATCATGACGGCGTTTGCGGGGCGGCACGTGATCCAGGGTCGTTGCGCGCATCTCACCGTGCCGAAGCCGGAGCACTACGCGGCCGGCCGCGGTCAGTGTCAGGCGCGCAACCTCTGCTATCGGGGGTGTCCGTTTGGTGCGTATTTTAGTTCAAACTCGTCGACCCTCCCGGCAGCGGCGCGCACGGGGAAACTCACGTTGCGACCGCACTCGGTGGTCGAGTCGATTCTCTACGATGAGGCGACGGGCAAGGCGCGCGGCGTGCGGGTGGTGGACGCGCAGACGAAGCAGGCGACAGAATTTTTTGCGCGCGTGATCTTTGTCAATGCGGCGTCCCTCAATACAAATCTCATTTTGCTGAACTCGAAATCGAAACGTTTCCCGACGGGACTCGGCAACGACAGTGGGCTGCTCGGGAAGTATGTCGCGTTTCACAATTACCGCGGGAGCATCAGCGCAGCGATGGATGGGTTTGCCGACTCGTATTATTCGGGCCGACGGCCGACGCAGCTCATGATGCCGAATTTTCGCAATGTGCGGAAACAGGAGGCCGCGTTGGATTTTCAACGCGGCTACATGGTGTTCTTCGGCGCGTCACGCAGCGGTTGGCAGCAGGGCAACGGCGCAAATGGCGTCGGCGCGGATTTCAAAGCGCGCATCACGCGGCCGGGTCCGTGGGCGATTTCGATGATGATGCAGGGCGAGACGGTGCCGCGGAAAGAAAATCACGTGCGCCTGTCGGCCGAGGCGAAAGACGAGTGGGGCGTGCCCCAGTTGGTCACGGCGATCGGCTACCACGACAACGACGAAAAAGTGCTCAAAGATTTTCACGCGCGCGGGGAAGAAATGCTCTTGGCGGCGGGGGCGAAGATTATCCGGAAGAACGATTCCAAACAAAACCCCGGGCTCGACATTCACGAGATGGGCGGCGTGCGGATGGGCAAAGATCCGCAGGCCTCGTTGCTCAACCGCTGGAATCAATTGCACGCCTGCGCGAACGTGTTCGTGACCGACGGTGCGAGTATGGCGTCGACGGGGACGCAAAATCCCTCGCTCACCTTCATGGCGCTGGCGGCGCGGGCGGCGCACTACGCCGTCGCCGAGCTGAAGAAGGGGAATTTATGAAGCAGCGAAGCACGCGAGCTGCGGACGAGGGTGCGATGAACAGGCGGGAAGCGATCCGGCAATCCGCGAGGTGGGCCGGCGTGGCCGCGCTTTGGGCGAGCCTGCCCGCGCGCACGTGGGCCGCGTTGGCGTTGCCCGCGGGCTGGAGCGAGGACGAGGAAACATTGCTCACGCTCATCGGCGATACGATCATTCCGGCCACGGCGGATTCGCCCGGAGCGGGCGCGGTAGGGATCGGGCGTTTCATGATCGTGCAGGCGACGGCGTGTTTCCCAGCGGGAGCGGCCGAGATGTTGCGGCGCGGGTTGAAGGAAATTCAGGCGGTGAGCCAGCAGGATTTTTCGCGCGCCCTCGGGGTCTTGAGCGTGGCGGAGCGCGAAAAGGTGCTGGCCGGGTACGAGGCGCGCGCGGCGGCACCGTGGCGGATGATCAAAGAGCTGACGCTGCTCGGTTATTTCACGTCGAAGCCGGGCGCGACGCAGGCGCTGCGGTACTTGCCGGTGCCAGGCGGTTATAAGGGTTCAGTGAAGCTCGGCCCTGGCGAGCGGAGTTGGGCGCTCTAGGCAGAACTCGTGCTATCGAAAGCCGATGAACCCCGTAGCTGCCGAGGTAACGAGGCCGGCGCAAGCGATTCACCGGGCATTCAGCCTCCTCACGTCGTCGGCTACTTTCGACTGCATCAGTGAGGTTGAGTGGAGAATTGTGGGAGGGCTGCGATGCGGTGCTCGAACGCGAGGCGCTCGGATTCGGCGAGCGTGGCGGGAAATTTCGAGCTGCTGCGGTGCCAGCGGGCGAGCCACTCGGCGCCGAGTAGCGGCAGGGCGGAGGGGTGGGCGCTCGCGCCGTCGGCGCGGTTGAACGCGGCGGTCGTGGTTGATTTCGGGCCGGAGCCCGCGCCCTCGGCGACGATCCAGCCGGTGCTCAGCAACGTGACGCGCACGGACGTCGCAGCGGAGTAGGTATAGAGTTCAGCGGACTGCGGTGCGCAGTGGGTGAAGAGCCGCGCAAAGACGGCGGGGGTCCAGAGAGGCGAATCGGTTTTAGATGAAAACGGGTCGTAGAAAATAAGCTCGGGCACGGGGGACGATTCGAGGAAGGCGAGGAAATCCCCGTGGTGCAGTTCCCAGTGGAGCAGGCGGGAGGCGTCGTGCCATCGGCGGTGGCTGACCAGCGCGTGCGGGGCGGCGTGGCGGATATGCGGGAATTTTCCGGGCTCACGGAGCGCGAGGCGGAGCGGATCGAGGTCGCGCTCAAAGCTCACGATGCGCAGCGGGCGCAGCGCAGCGGGGCCGTGCTCGGCGAGCGTTTTTTCGAAACACGCGATCGCAGCCATCGCGTTGGACGCGGCCCCGAGGCCGACATCCCAGAGGACGAGTTCGCGCTCGGTGCGCGCTGGGCATGCGGGCGAGCCCGCAGGTGGGACGCTCGCGCCGCGGGCGAGCAAGCGGGTGGCGAGGCAGGATTGGTCGACGTAGAGTTTTTGCGCTTCGTCACTCGGACGGTTCACCGAGTGCATGACCTCGCCGGAACTGAGCTGGCGGATGCTGGAGAAACCTTGCGGGCCGGTGACGATGTCGTAGTCGCCGAGATTTTGTGGCCGGGGGAAATGCGTTTGTTTCGTGGGGTGACTCGGGTTCTCCTCGTCGGTGCGCACGAGTTCGACGCGCATCTTTTCATAAAACGCCGCGAAGTCGTCGCGCAAAATGTGGGCGCGCATAGCGCGCATGAGGCGATGATAGAACGCGAGATTGTGGATACCGAGGAGGTGCCAGCCGAGGTTCTCGCTGGTTTTCGTGAGATGGTGGAGGTAGCCGCGCGAATAGTTTTTGCATGCGTGGCAGTCACAGTGGGCGTCGATGGGCTGTTCCGAAAATTTGTGCACGGAGCGCGTCAGCTGGAGTTTTCCCTGCGACGTGAAGACCGCGCCGCGTTGGGCGAGTTGGGTGGGAATGATACAGTCAAACATGTCCACGCCGCGATGGACCGCTTCGAGGAGATCGATGGGCGTACCGACGCCCATGAGATAGCGCGGAACGTCTTTCGGGAGGTGATCGGTGACGAAGCCGGTGAACTCGTAGCGCTCGGCGTGGGTCTCCCCGACAGCGAGGCCGCCGATGGCGAGACCGTCGAAGCCGAGCGTGCGCAGGAACTCGGCGCTCTTTTGGCGGAGATCATGGTGGCAGGCGCCTTGCACGATGCCGAAGAGGGCTTGTTTCGAATCACCACGGGCGCGGAGGGAGCGCTCGGCCCAGCGGTGGGTGAGCAACATCGCGGCTTCGGCTTGCGGGTGGCCGGCGGTCGAGGGGATACATTGATCAAGCACCATCATGATGTCGCTGCCGATGGCCTTCTGCATGGCGATGCTCGATTCCGGCGAGAGGAGGAGCGTCTTGCCATCGACGTAACTCTTGAAATGGGCGCCTTCCTCTTCCATCGCGCGTTCGGATTGGAGGGAGAAGATTTGAAAGCCGCCGGAGTCGGTGAGCACGGGCCGGTCCCATTTCATAAAATTATGGATACCGCCGAATTTTTTGAACACCTCGGGGCCGGGACGGAGGAGGAGGTGATAGGTGTTGGCGAGGACGATGTTGGCGCCGGTTGCCTTGAGGGTCTCGACCGTTTGGCTCTTCACGGTGGCCTGAGTGCCGACGGGCATGAAGAGCGGCGTTTGCACTTCGCCGTGCAGAGTTTGGTAGGTGGCCGCGCGCGCTTTCGAACCGGAGGCTTCCTTATCGAGCCTGAAATTGAGACGAGACATGGTTTCGGATGGGCGGTTTTGGAGTGGGGGAGGGAGTAAGGAGTAGAATCAGCCGCAGGCGAGCGAAGGATTTTGGGTGATAAACGTCGCGGGATCGTCAGCGTCGGTGGATGAAGATCAAATCCTCCGAATTCGACCGCAGTGCGCCGAACATTAAAGAGTGTCCCAATTCACCGTTTCCAGAGTTTGCTTTCATTGGCCGGTCCAATGTCGGTAAATCGTCGATCATCAATTTGCTCACGGAGCGCAATGCACTGGCCAAGGTTTCGGTGACGCCCGGAAAAACTAAGTTGATCAATTTTTTCCGCATCAACGGCTCGTGGAATATCGTGGATTTGCCCGGCTACGGCTATGCCCACGTGAGCAAAGACAAGCGGGCGGAATTCAATGAAGCCGTGGCGGACTACATCGAGCAGCGGGAGAAGCTGCGGTGGGTGTTTGTGTTGATCGACTCGCGGTTGGAGCCGCAGAAAATCGACCGGGAGTTTCTCGCATGGCTGCAGGGCACGGTGCGGCCCTTCGCATTGATTTTCACGAAGGCGGATAAGCTCTCGGCCACCAAGGTGCAGTCCAATGTGGCGTTTTTTATGAACACCGTGTTTGCGGGTCGGGCGGAGTTTCCCCGGATATTTACGAGCTCGTCGAAGACCAAGCAGGGGCGGCTGGAGATCTTGAAGTTTATTGACGAGATGCTGGCCGAACGGAAGTAGGGTGGCGCGCTTGGTCAGTCGCGAAAATCTCGACAGCGCCGGTCTTCGTCGCGGGAATTGTGTCCCATGAAATCACTCAAGACACCGCTCGGGCGCCTCCGCGTCATTGGTCTGTGGGAGGGGGTCTCCTTTCTCGTGCTCTTGATCATTGCCATGCCCTTGAAATATTTCGCGGGCTGGCCGGATGCCGTGCGGGTCGTCGGGATGGCGCATGGGATTTTGTTTTTGCTGTATCTCGCGGCTGCGATGCAGGTCGCGACCGAACGCGACTGGCCTTGGCGGCGCACGGCACTCGTATTTCTTTCGAGCGTAGTGCCAGCGGGGCCCTTTTTTATCGAGGCGAAGGTTCTGCGCCACGAGTCCGCGGACAAGTGAGTCGCCTCTGCGGCAGGGACGGCAAAAAATACGCGGCATTCGACAACCGAAGCTCAGACTGAGCTCGCTTTGGGTGGTGTGAACAGTTTTCCTAGGAGCTGGTGCGGCTATTGCGCCGCACCATTCCCCTAAAATTCAGTTAACCGCCAAAGCCAATCCCAATGAATGCTCCGTCTGTGCCTGCTGTCTCGCGTCGCGATTTTATGAAAATGTCCGCGGTCACCACCGGTGCCGCCGTGTTGTCGGGGCTGAGTGCTCCCCGGATTTATGGTGCGGTCGCCGGTTCCGACCGAATCCGCGTCGGCGTCGTCGGTTGCGGTGGCCGCGGCCCCGGTGCCGCGCAGAACTGCCTCGATTCGGCGCCGGGCGTCGAGATCGTGGCGCTGGGCGACTTGTTCCCGTGGCAGGTCGAATCGGCGAAAAAGAAGCTGAATATCCCGAAGGCGCAGGGGTTCTCGGGTTTCGATGCCTACCAAAAAGTCCTCGCGGCCGATATCGACATGGTGATCTTGGCGACACCGCCCGGTTTCCGCCCGCTGCATTTTGCGGCAGCGGTCGCCGCTGGGAAACACGTGTTCATCGAGAAACCGGTGGCGGTCGATCCCGTGGGGGTTCGCTCGGTCATCGAGAGCGCACGTTTGGCGAAGGCAAAGAAACTCACCGTGATCGCCGGCACCCAGCGTCGGCACCAGCCGAGTTACCTCGAGACGATGAAGCGCATTCAGGGCGGCGACATCGGCGAGCTCGTGGCCGGCAATTGCTATTGGAACGGTGACGGCATCTGGTTCCGCGAGAAGAATGACCCGAAGTATCCGGACCTCGCCAAGCTGAGCGACTTCGAGTGGCAGTGCTGGAATTGGTATCACTGGGACTGGCTTTGCGGCGACCAGATCGTTGAGCAACACCTGCACAATCTCGACGTGGTCAACTGGGCTTTCGGCGGGCCGCCGGTAAAATTTTACGGCATGGGCGGGCGCCAGAATCGCGGCAGTCTCCCCGGAAATATCTGGGACCACTTCGCCGTCGAGATGGAATATGCCAACGGCGCGCGCGTCACCAGCATGTGCCGCCACACGCCGAAATCGACCACCCGGATCGCCGAACGTATCGTCGGGACCAAGGGCATGTCCGATTGCGACAAGGGCACGATCAAGGGCGCGAAAGCGTTCACGTATGCGGGAGAGAATCCTAACCCCTACGTCGTCGAGCACACCGATCTCATTAATAGCATCCGCCAAGGCTTGGCGCTCAATGAAGGCGAGCAAGTCGCCTATAGCACCCTGACGGCTATCGGCGGGCGCATGGCGGCCTACACCGGACGCGAGATCAAATGGCAGTGGCTCATGGAAGGGTCGAAGCTCGACATCTTCCCCAAGAACCCCGGACCCGGACCCGGGCTCTTCACGCCAGTGCCGATCCCCGGCAAAGTGGAGCTGATTTGAGTCGTACCACGCAGCGTCTGGCTCGTCGCGAGCCATGAAGAAACCCACCCGCGACGAGCGGCAGAGGATGTGTGTGCGCAAGCGCCGCTATCGCTCACAGGGCGACGCACTGGATGCGGCGCTCGTGCTGGGGCTCGCTCGCCAGCGGGAAGCTTACCTTTGTCCGCTGTGTCGGCAGTGGCATTTGACGTCTTCGTGAATCACGGCGCGCGGGTTGGGCGAGGACGCCCGCGCTGCCGAAAGCGGGCGATACAATCAGGTGCGACCTCGCTGGTACGGTGAACGTCTGGACGACGTTCGCCCCGCTTATGGGTTTTGCCGTGGGATGGCCGCTGGTGTCGGCGGGGACGTGGCAGACGGCGCTGGGTGAGCGGAGCGCAGGTAATCTCAGCCGCGTTTACGGGGCGATGGCGTTGATCTCTGGCCGGCCGGCCGCCGGATTACCCCTTGGGTGGGTGAGCAACCGACCGGTGTGCGCGTCGATCCGTACCTGCACGCCGTGTTTGGATACGACGGTCAACACGTCGCCGGCAACCTCGGCGATGGCTGCGCAGGGATCGTCGGTCAGGGGCCATTCGGCCAGCCATTGTAAGCGCAGTTCGCGGTCGAGGCAGTAAAGGTTGGGAATCCCTGGGAGCAGGCCGTGGGGATGCTCCCGCACATAGTAGCAGCGCGGTCCGCGACAAAACTCGACGACGGCGGTCGCGAGCGGCGCGTGCGCGGCGGCGCGGACGCCCTCGCGGGTGAGTTGGCAAAGGGAACCGTCGATCACGGCGATGGATTGAGGCGGGGTGTTCAAGCGGTGGAGCTAGCAGGGAACAGGCGGGTGGGATTTCGGCGACAATAAAACCGGAGTTTTTTGGTCAAGGCTCGAAATAATGATTTTGCTTGTCGGCAATTTGAGCGATCCCCCAACTCTTGAACTAATCCTGCTCTCGGCCGGTTCCCGGCCCTTTCCCCTTATGAAATATCCTTCATTGGCGGCTCTCCGCTTCAGTCTATTTGTTCTCATCGTGTGTCTAACCGCGTCACCGGCATTGGCCCAAGCGACCGCGAGGGGCACGATCGAGGGCCGCGTCCTCAACACCCGCAACGGCGAATATCTTGAGAAGGCGCGCCTCACGATCGAGGGCACCGGGATCGAGACATTCACCGATTCTTCGGGCCAGTATCGCTTCTCGGGCGTGCCGGTGGGCGCGGTAAAGGTGCGCGTATTTTTCACGGGTTTAGATATGCAAACCGAGACGGTCGTCGTGGCCGACGGCACCACCGTGCAACGTGACTTCAGTCTCGATGCGACGCTCAAGTCCTCGGTCAAAGACAAGGATACCGGGGTGGTGAAACTCTCCGAGTTTAAGGTCGGGGCCTCGAAGGAGATGGATGGCGCCGCGATCGCGATCAACGAGCAGCGCTTTGCTTCCAACATGGTCAACGTCGTTTCGGCGGACGAGTTCGGCCACGTGGCGGAGGGCAACGTCGGCGAGTTTCTGAAATTTATTCCGGGCATTAGCATGGACTACGGCGGGGGGGACGCGCGCACGATCTCGCTTGGTGGCGCGCCATCGAATAACGTGCCGGTGACCATTGGCGGCTTCAGTTTGTCCAGTGCGGCGTCTTCGGGAACGAGCCGCACGGTCGAGCTCGAGCAGGTTTCGATCAACAACATCGCGCGCATCGAAGTCTATCATTCGCCCACGCCGGAGTCGCCCGGATCCGCGCTGGCGGGCGGCGTGAACATGGTGCCGCGCGGAGCCTTCGAACGTTCGAAGCCGGTGCTCAATTGGAGCACCTATTGGATGTTTCGTGATGCGGAGAAGGAGTTGAAAAAGACGCCAGGGCCGACGCGCGACGAGACCTACAAAATTCATCCGGGGTTCGATTTCTCGTGGGTCGTGCCAGTGAACAAACGCTTCGGCTTCACGCTCTCCGGCGGCCATTCCTCCCAATACACGATGCAGGATTACTTCGCGAACACGTGGCGTGGCGCCGGTCAGGCCACCAGTGCACCGGTGACAGTGGCCGGAGTAACCGTGCCCGGGGCGCTGCCCGACACCACACCCGACACGCCATATCTGACCAATTATCAGGTGCGTGACGGCACCAAGCTCACGACGCGCGACTCGATGGGGGCAACGATGGATTTCAAATTGTCGCGGAACGACATGATCTCGTTTTCGTTTCAATACGCGTATTTCGATGCCGAGTTTAACAATCGGAATCTGAACTTCGCGATTTCCCGCGTATTGCCGGGTAATTTCGATACCCGCACGACCAACGGCGACGTGGGGCAGGGCTCGATCACCGTGAACAGCGGTGCCCGACAGAAGGCCGGCACGACCTACATGCCCACGCTGGTGTGGCGCCACAACGGCCCGCTCTGGAAAGCCGATGTCGGTGCCAGCTATTCCCACTCGAGCAATCACTACCGGGACATCGACAAGGGTTACTTCAACGGCACCAGTACGCAGCGCACCAATGTCACCGTGGCGTTCAGCGAGATCACCTACCTGCGGCCCGGGAAAATTTCGGTGAAAGACGGCCTCACGGGCGCCGTGGTCGATCCGTACAGTCTTTCCAGTTACGTGATCAACAGCGGCACGAGCGACACGTGGGAAACCGCCGACGTCCAGCGAGGGGTCCGGGGCAATCTCGGCCGCGACTTTCGCTTGTTCAATGTCCCGCTGGCGCTCAAGACCGGGGCCGAGCTCCGCCAGTCCATCCGCGATATCCGCGGCACGAGCGTAGGCTACACGTTTGTCGGCAAGGACAAGATCCGCACCACCACGCCGAGCGGCACGGTGGCCGTGCCGGGCAGCGACGACGGCGCGGGCCTTGTGCTCGACGAGATTTTCTCGCAGCGGTTCGCCCCGTGGGGCTTCCCGCAGGTGCAATATCCGAGCAACTACGACCTGTGGGAGCTCTATCAGGCCAACCCCGACTATTTCACGCGGGATCCGAATGCCGAATATCGCAACGCGGTGGGGCGCTCCAAGTATGCGGCCGAGGTGATTTCGGCCGCCTACCTCCGCGGGGATCTGGCGCTGTTTGGCGGACGTTTGAAGATCGTCGGCGGGGTTCGGTCGGAGCAGACCAACGTCACGGCGTCCGGCTTCCTCAGCGACCCGACAGGCAACTATCGCCGGGACGCCAACGGGGACGTCATTCCGCAGCGGGACGGGAACGGAAACATTATCTTCACCGGCACCGGGGTGAACCGGATCCCGGCGCCGACGTTGATCCAGCCGACGACGCTGCCCGATCCCGCCGGCGGCGCGGCGCTGTCGAACGCGCTCGCCGTTTCCCAGCTCACCTACATCGACCGCGGGCAGCAAACGAAGAAGGAGTACCTCCGCTTTTTCCCGAGCCTCAACGCCAGCTACAATCTTGCGGAAAACCTGATTGCGCGCGGATCGCTTTATCAGTCGGTCGGCCGGCCCAATTTCGACCAATATGCCGGTGGCCTGACCTTGCCCGATACGGAATTGCCCGGGAGCCCGACGAGCAACCGCATCAGCGTGAACAATGCGGGGATCAAAGCATGGAGCGCGAACACGATGAAGGTCCGCTTCGAGTATTATTTTCAACGGGTCGGCCAGATCTCGATCGGAGCCTTCCGCCGCGACTTCGAAAATCTGTTCGCCTCGACGGTTTTTGCGGCGACACCGGAATTTCTGTCGCTCTACGACCTCGATGAAGAGACCTTCCTCCCGTATTACGTCACCACCAATTTCAACGCGCCCGGTCGCGTGCGGATGGAAGGCACCGAGTTCGACTACAAGCAGTCGCTCACCTTTTTGCCACAGTGGGCTCGGGGCGTGCAGGTCTTTGCCAACATGAGTGCGCAGCGGGCCGTGGGTGACTCGACGAGGAGTTTTTCGAATTACCAGCCGCGCATCTACAATTGGGGCGTGAGCCTGTCGCGGCCGAAATTCAACGTGCGGATGAATTGGAACTACCGGGGCCGCCGTCGCGGGACCTATATTGCCGAGTCGCCGCGCAGCATTGAAGCCGGTACCTACACGTGGCAATCGAAGCGACTCTACATCGACCTGAGCGGTGAGTATAACCTGACGCGGCGCATCCGCATTTTCGCGAGCATGCGCAACCTGAACGATGCCACGGAAGACACCGAGCGTCGCGGTCCGAATACCCCTGAACACGCGCAGCTGAACTCCCGCGAGGACTTCGGTTCGCTGTGGACCATCGGCCTGAAGGGCACGTTCTGAGCGGGCGGGCGCCGCCGGCTGGGGGGCGGCGCCTCGGACCCGTGGTTCCGGCTAGGTGCGTCAAGGATCGCGCTGTGGTGCCCACCCCCGAGGCTGCAAGAATTCACCGCGGCCCTTACGCTTTTCCGAGACAGCACTGCTTGTATTTCTGGCCGCTGCCGCAGGGGCACGGTTCGTTGCGGCCGACTTTTACTGCGGCCTTGGCCGGGGCGGGACCTTGGCGGATCGGGCGCGTGAAGATCCATTGGCCGTCGATGCGATGGAACTCGGATTTCTCTTCCAAAACACCCTCTTGGTCCGCTCTGGTGTAGTAGGCGGAAAATTCGACGAAGGCCGTGTCCGGTTGTTTACCCAGTTCGTGGGAGTGTACGACGAGCTTCGTCCAACGCACGGGCGTCTCACCAGTTTCCTCAGCGTAGGGCAGCTTCGCGGTGGGTGCGTAGGTGTCGTGGAGGTAGCGGTTATCGTTGGCGACGTGAGCCGTGAAGCGCGAGCGCATGAGCTCTTCGGCAGTAGCGGCGGGACGTTGGCGCGTCAGCACCGGTTCGCAGCAGGCGTCGAAGAGTTTGCTGCTGCCGCAGGGGCAGGCTTGTCCGCGAATGGGTCGATCGAGTCCGGTGGGGGTAGTAGCCACGAGGCAGTCCTACTGGGTGGGCGGGTAGCAAAGCGAGGCTGAAGACGCCGCGCCGCCCGCTGAGGCCGCGCGCTGCGCTGCCTGCGTACTCGGCTGCGGTCAGTTCACGGCTCCCGCTCGATGCCGAAGCGTGGGATGCGATTCGCGTCGTAAAGCGGGTCGCGCGAATAGAAGGGGCCGGCACCTTTCACGTGAGATTCCAGGTAGCTGAAACTGATCGCGAGGTTTCGTGCGGGGTCTTCGTAGGTGAGCGTCATGCCGCCGAAGCGTTCGCTGTAGCCTTTGCCAAACCCCATCCCGAGCGTGAATGAGCCGTGGATTTCGGGGCCGGTCGCCTTGGCTTCGGCCACCCGCGCGCGGATGCTCAAGGGGACAAAGGCCGGTGGCGCGAGGAAAGTGCGGCTGAGGAGACTGGCCGCGTTGCGGTCGGCGAGGCTGTCGAGTTTGAGCAGTTCGGTTGCGGTCAATGCGGCCAAGCCGGCGTTGCGGCGTTCGTCACCGGTGAGACGGTGCGAAAACCGACCGGGCAGAGCCGGGGCGTCGGCGCGCCGGGGGGCGGACTGAGTTGCGAGATCGCGGCGAATCAAGGCGTCAATGACGGCAATTTCGTCGGAAGAGAGCCGGTCGAGACCGGTGGCGGTGCGGTCGGCACTCGTGAGGGATTGGGAGAAACGGGTCGGCGGTGGGGTGTCCGCGGCGGTGGCGACGCTGGTGATGGCGGTTAGAAGGGCCAGCCGTCCGCCCGCGATTAGTCTCACCCAAAGTTTCATCGAGAGGGGACGTTGGCTCACGGAAGGCGAAGACTCACGGATATTCTCCCGGGTTCCGTTTCTTTTTTTGCGAGTGTGGGAGACGTTGCGGGCTCGCTTTGCGTGGCGGGCGTGTGGAAGGCTGCGCGCATGAGTGCTTCGTCACCGCGCCAGCTGGTGCGAGATTTTATCTTTTCCACGCTGCCGTTGGGGAGCGGGGAGTTGCGAATGGGTGGTGGCGTCGGGCAAGCGCGTGGTGGTGGGCATCGCGTTTTTCGAGCGGGTGGCGCTGATGGCTGGGGCTTGGGTGCAGGTGGTGCGGGATTTTTGGCCCGACGCCGTGAAGGCGTGAGGTCTCACTGTGGCGGGTAAATCGCCGATCGAAGATTTTTCAAAACCATGAACCTGCAAAAGCGCAAAATCCGCTGGGGCGTCCTCGGCTATGCGCGCATCGCGCGCGTGGAAATTATCCCGGCGATCTTGCGCGCGGAGAACTCGGAATTCCACGCCCTGGCGTCGCGTGACGGCGCGAAGCTCGTGGCGGCACGGGCGCAGTTTCCCAGCGTGGCGAAGACGTTTCACGGCGACCAGGGCCTGCTCCGAGACCCGGACGTGGACGCGGTCTATATTCCGTTGCCGAATGCGTTGCACCGCGAGTGGACGATCCGCGCGGCGGAGCACGGCAAGCATGTGCTCGTCGAGAAACCCGTCGCGCTGAACGCCGCCGAGTGTCGGGAGATGATCGCGGCGTGTGCGGCAAACGGCGTGCGGCTGATGGAGGCGTTCATGTATCGCTACACGGCGCGGACGCGCGCGGTGCTGGCGGTGATCCGCAGCGGCGTGCTCGGTGAAATCAAACAGGTGGACGCGACGTTTCGTTTCCTGCTCGCGAATCCGGCGTCGATCAAACTCCGGCCGGAGCTCGGCGGCGGGGCGCTCTACGATGTGGGTTGCTACCCGGTAAACTTCATCGGGATGGTCGCCGACGCGATGGCGGGCGGCGCGCCGGGTGCGGGCGGGTTGCCGGAAGCGGTCGCGGTCGAATGCGTGCGTGCGGGCGGCATCGACGTGAATTTATCCGCGGTGTTAAAATATCCGTCCGGTCTGCTCGCGACGGCGCAATGCGGCTTCAACGCGCACCAGCGCGTGCGTGCAGAAATCACCGGTACGCTGGGTGTGCTGGAAATCCCGGATACGTTCTTGGGCCCCGCAGGCGCGCTCACGCTGACGGTCGGGGAGGAGCGCCGCGAAATCCCCGTCGCGGCGAGCGACCGCTACCGGCACGAGGTGGAGGATTTCGCGGAGGCGATTCTGCAAGAACGCGCGCCGCAGTTCACGCTCATCGAGACGCTGCGCAACGCGGAAGTGCTGGACCGGCTGATGGCGGCGAGCCGGTGAGTGAGGTGCCACCTATGAAAATAAACATTCTCGCCAGCCTGTTGGCCGCGCTCTTTGTCCAATCCGCTACCCTTGCGGCAACCGGAGAGCGTTATCGGGAGGCGATCGAGGCTTGGCGCGCCGTGCGGGTCGCGGAGCTCACGAAGCCGGACGGTTGGCTTTCGCTGATCGGGCTGCATTTTCTACAGACGGGGCCCAATACGGTCGGCAGCGACCAGCGCAACGACGTCGTGTTGGCGCAAGGTCCGGCCCGATTCGGCGTCGCGACGGTCGCGGCAGACGGCAAGGTGCGGTTCGAAATCGCATCCGGGTTGGACGCGAAGATCGCCGGGCAGCTGGTTGGCTCCGGTGACCTGCTCCCCGGTGCGGGCGCGGTGAACCCGACGCTGGTCACTGCTGGCACGGTGAGTTTTTTTGTGATCGAACGCGGCGGAAAAATGGCCTTGCGGGTGCGGGACAGTGCGGCGGCGCGGCGGACGCAATTCGTGGGGTTGAACTATTTTCCCGTCGATCCGTCGTGGCGGATTGAGGCGCGCTGGGTGGCTTTCGAGAAATCGCGGATGATTCCGCTCGTGAATATGCTCGGCCAGACGTCGCCGGCGCTCGTGCCGGGCAAGGCGGTGTTTGTGCGCGATGGTAAAACCGTTGAGCTGCTCGCCATTGAGGAGGGACCGGGCGAGCCATTATTTTTTGTGATCGCGGACGCGACGAGTGGCCAAGAGACCTATGCCGCAGCGCGGTTTGTTTACGCCGAGGCTCCGCAGGATGGCGTGGTCGTGCTTGATTTCAACCGCGCGGAGAACCCGCCCTGTGCGTTCACGCCGTTTGCGACGTGTCCGCTACCGCCGAAGGAAAATCGGCTGCCTTTGGCGGTGACGGCGGGCGAGAAAACTTATCGCGGATTGCACGATTGAGGCGCGTGAAACGCTGGGGTGGATTCACGCAACGTCGCCGCCGTGCGACGCTGGGCTCCAGAACATGCTGTCGGGATCGAGGCCGCGGCGGTGTTCGCTAGGTTCCGGGCGCGAGCTGGTCACGGCATCGACGTCGGGCCAAAGGATTGGCACGAGAAAATCATGCCGGGCCGCGCCCGATGATGGTCGGGGCAGGGTGGGCAACTCGGCGCGCGGGCGGAGCGGCGGCGGTTCAAACAAGCCTGGATTCCAGGTGGCTTCAATGGGGGGTGTTGGCATGGCGGTGTGGCGCCCGCTCCCGTGATCACACCGCTGAGGCCAAAAAAAAGCCTCTCCGGTGTGGCACCGGAGGGGCTAAAGTCATTTTGACGTTTAGAACCCTCTCGGCGCGCTGGTAACGGCGGATACGGATACGACGGAGACTGCGACCACGGGGAGGTGGGCGAGATTTAAAACGAGCGCCGTGCCGCTAAGGTTCATGGGTCGACCGCGAAAAAGCCCAAGGAGAAGCCGCTTGTCAAGTCGGTGCTTGGCGGATTCCCAGTCAGACCCATGAGTTCGGCAACGACGGGCAAGATGCCCCGCTCGCTCACGGGCGAGACGCCCCTGCGACGCCGACATCGCCTCGGCTGACTTCACTTCCAATGGCATCCGACCGGGGGAATCTCCTCGCAACCCGGCCCCGCGGTCGCACCGTTTCCCTCGCGCATGAACGACCCCTGCTTGCCTCCAGCCCTGTCACCGCTCACGTCGGCCGCTCCCATGGGTCGGCGTCGATTTATGTCTACCGCCTCGGTCGGTGCCGCGGCGCTGAGCCTGAGCGGCACTGCGCACGCGGCGACCGCGGCCGCGGCGGCGACGCCCGGACGGCGTCGGCCGGTTCTGATGAAGGCAGGCCACCAGCACGACCACACGGAGATGACGCTGCGGGCGCTCGCGGCGTTTGGCGTGACGAGTATCTGCAGCGGAAACCTCGGGCGCGAAGTTGAGAAAGCGTGGAGTCTTGAGGCGCTTGGCCGCCTGCGGAAGCACGTCGAGTCGTTTGGAATCTCTCTCGATTGTGTGCCGTTGCCCATGTCCTCCGCCCCGATTGCCAGAGCGGAGATGCCGGAGATCCTGCTCGCCAAAGATCCGGCGCGTGATCAGGCGATCGAAGATATTTGCACCATGATTCGCCGCGCCGGCCAAGCGGGCATCCCGATGGTGAAATACAATCTTACGTTCATCGGCGTCGTGCGCACGGAGCGGACGACGGGGCGCGGCGGTGCGAGTTTGAGCACGTTTGACTATGCGATCGGCAAGCAGGAGCCGCCGCTCACGGAGGCCGGGCGGATCACCGAGCAGATCTATTGGGATCGGATCGAATATTTTCTGAAGCGCGTGGTGCCCGTCGCCGAGGAGGCGAAGGTGAAGATCGCGCTGCATCCCCAAGATCCAGGCATGCCGAAAGGCCAGGGTTGGCGCGGCGTTGAGACGGTGCTGGGCTCCGTCGATGGGCTGAAGCGGTTCGTCGAGACTTCGGCGAGTCCGTATCACGGACTGAACTTTTGTCAGGGCACGGTCTCCGAGATGCTGCAGAAACCCGGCGAGGAGATTCACGACGTGATCCGGTATTTCGGTAGCCGGGGGAAAATCTTCAACGTGCACTTCCGCAATATCCGCGGCGGTTTCCTCAAGTTTTCAGAAGTGATGCCCGACGATGGCGACGTCGACATGCCGCGGGCCCTGCGGGCTTATCGCGAGATCGGGTTCGACGGCATGATCATGCCCGACCATGTGCCGCAGATCGTCGGCGATGTCGGCGGGCAGAAGGCCTTCGCGTTTTGTTTCGGCTATATCCAGGCGCTGCTGCAGCAGTTGCGTTCTGAGGTTTAGATCGCAGCGAGCAGGCGGGTTCGGCCGAGGAAGGGGTGGACAGTCCGTTGTCGGAGAACTTGTGGGTGACGAGTGGGGGGGCGCAACGTCGGGACGTTTGATCCGTCTGTTCCCCTCAATCCCGAAAACATACCTTTGAAATCCCCCCTCAAATTCCTCGCGGCGTTTTTCGCCGCTTGTTTTATCACCGTCGCTGCCATCGCGGCCGACGCTTCGCCCACCGGCACGTGGAAATGGACCCAGCCCGGCCGCGGCGACAATCCAGCCTCTCAGCGTTCGATGAAACTTGAACACAAGGACGGCAAGCTGACGGGCGCGCTCCAAAGTTGGCAGATGGGCGAAAATACGATCCCCGAGGCCGCGATCAGCGACGCATCCTTCAAGGCTGGCACGGTGACGTTTACCGTGACGACGGAGTTCAACGGCAATAAGCGGGTCTCGAAATACGAGGCCAAGCTCGAGGGCGACAAGCTCTCGGGCACCATCGAGAGCCCCGGTCGCGACGGCGCGGTGCAGAAGCGCGAATGGGCGGCTGCTCGCGCCAAGTAACCGCGACTGTTCGTTCCCTTTTCTCGATCCCGCGCCTTCTTCGGCGCGGGATTTTTCTTTGAATAATGTCCGTGGGGTTGTCCGCGCCTGAACTGTCAGGCAAGCAATGCGGTTGCCCGGTGTCGCGACCCCCGCAGGTTTCAAACGTCGTCGATTGGTCCGTTGCAAATGGGGGCTTGCCCGCTGCGCCGGACCCGTGTCCCAATTTATTTTTCGTCCCAGAATGATCCGTCTGTTTCCTTCATGTCTGCTTTCTCCACACCGCAGCCAGCCGCGCAGTCTTCCGTGCGTCGCCGCTATGCAATCGTGGGTCTCGGTTCGCGCCACGAACTGTATCAGGATGGGATTTAAAAGACCCGCGCGGCGACCGCCCAGTTGGTAGGCCTCTGTGATGTCAACGCCGGTCGCGTCGACCGGGCTCGGCGGCGTTCGGCGAAGAATGGCGCGACGGTTCCTCCCGGATATTTGGCCGCAGATTTTAGGCGGATGTTGACCGAGGCGACGCCGGACACGGTGATCGTCAGGACCGTCGATGCGACGCACCATGATTACTTGATCTGGGCGATGGAGGCGGGATGCGATGTGATCACGGAAAAGCCGATGACGACGGAAGCGGAGAAGTGTCGTCGCGTGCTGGCAACGCACCGCCGTACAGGCCGGAGTTGTCGCGTCACGTTCAATTACCGCTACTCGCCGCCGCGCTCGCAGGTGAAGGATTTGCTGATGAGCGGTGCGATCGGCGACGTGCTCTCGGTGGACTTTCACTGGCTGCTCAACACGCACCACGGCGCGGATTATTTTCGACGGCGGCATAGCAAAAAGGAAAACTGGGGTGACCTGTTTGTTCACAAGTCCACGCACCATTTCGACCTCGTGAATTGGTGGCTCGGCGCGATGCCGGTGTCCGTGATGGCGACGGGCAAGCGGGAATTCTACACGGCCGCAACGGCGCGGCGGATGGGCCTGACGGGGCTGCACGAGCGATGCCGCACGTGTCCGGAGAAGTCGCAGTGTGGCTTCGCGCTCGATCTTTCGGCGAGCACCTCGTTGAAAGCGTTCTACGTCGATCAGGAGGGGCACGATGGCAGTTTTCGCGACCGCTGCGTTTTTCGCGACGACATCGACATTGAAGACACGATGAACGCGCTCGTGACCTACGCCACGGGTGCGACGCTGAGCTTTCGCTGAACACATTTAACGCGTGGGAGGGCTACACGGTGGTGTTTAACGGCACCCAAGGACGGATCGAGCGCTCGATGGTCGAGTCGGTTTATGTCAACGGCACGGAGACCGTGCAGGGCGGCATCGCCGATGGTGGCGTGACGATCCGGGTGATTCCCCGGCGCGGCGAGGCGCGGACGATCGTGCCGTGGAGTGCCGCGGGTTATCACGGCGGCGGCGACCGCCTGATGTTGGACGATATTTTTCTGCCGAATCCGGCGGTCGACAAATATATCCGCGCGGCGGATGAACGGGCGGGGCGTGCTCCATTGCCGTGGGCATCTCGGCGAACCGCAGCCTGCAAACCGGCGCGGGCGTGAAGGTCGCCGAGCTGTTGCCCGATTTGGTGCGGCCCGACTATGCCCCGATGCCGTCGCGCACCGCGTCGCTGCCGATGCCGGGCCTGACCGGGTGAGGGGCTGGCGAAACATCGCTGAGCGCCGGTTCATTGCGTCCGTTGAAGCATTGCCAGAGTCTCACCATGGCAAACGTGTCGAGTCGGCAATAGGCGAGGAGCTGTTGGGTAATCTCTTTTTTGCGTGTTGACGTAGTGTCAGGCCGAATGGCCTCGCAGTAGGCGGCGATGGCCATGGCCCCATGCTTTACGCCAGCGAGTGCGTTGTAACTCAATTCGGGGACGGCTGCGGGCAGCACCGCCTTGATGCTCCAGCTGCCTTGTTGCGACGGTTGGTAGTAGCGGTTGCGTGCGATCGGGAGCAGATCGACGACCCGTGCGTTGATGGCTGACAGCGGACTCGCCAAGTGAGGAAATCGCTGCGCCAGTTCGGTGATGCGGCTAGTCTCAAAGTTTGCGCTGCACACGAAGACTGGGCCGATCGCACCGCAGGCCGCGATTAACGCCTCGGCGAATGATGCGGAGGGATCACGGCCCGTGAGATCGAGGAAGGCGCTTTGGGATAATTGACCGTCCGTCGAGAGCGTAGGGAGGCTGAATCGAAAAGGGATTGGCTGGTAGGGACGCGTGCCTTTCCAAACGGGCACCGCAAACTGGATCGTCTCGAAATCGAGGAAGGTGGCCGGGCTGCCGTGGGGGGTGAGATCGGCGGCCGCGCCCACCGCGTCGAAGAAAACGGTTTTGTTCAACGTGTGCTTTTTGACGAGGGACTGCTTGGCGTTGAGGTGTTCGTCGGGCAGGGCGCGCAGGTCAGGGATGCCCTGTTCTGCCAGTCGCCGGCGTTGCGCGGTCGAGAACCGGGGTAGCCAATCTCCCGGATACTCGCTCGGTGGGTTGGCCCGGTTGCAGCAATTGCAGAATCCGCAAGCAAACGGGACGTGGCAGTGAGTCCCAACGCCGACCGCAGGCTCGGCGGGCTGAGCCGCCACGCGTTGAGCCTCGGCCATCCAACCGCTGACCTCGTCCGATCGCGCAAACGTTTCCGCCGACAGGTCGGTCTCGGCCAACAGGCCCCGGTAGTCTTTTTCTCCCGGATAAACCCAAGAGCTTTCGATGCACGCCAACGCGACCGACTTCACTGTGACGCCCGCAGCCTGAGCGATGAAGGTCTGCACGGCGACGTCCTCACGGTGATAGTCCTTTACACTGGTGGACGACTTCACCTCCACCATCCGCCAAGCACGTTCACCGTTTTCAATCTCTGGCAGCATCACATCTGCAAACGCCAGTCCGCCTCCGGGCTAAAAGCCGGCCTCGAAAATCGGGTCCGCGGAATCGGCCAGCAACCGCGCGGAGCGAGCGAAGGCTGCGTCGAAGCCCTCCGTTTTTACATCGACGACGTGCCCTTTCTCCTCGGGATCATAGACGCGTCGTGCGATGTCGTCCACTTTATAGCCGACTTGGAAACTCGCCAGCGTGTCGGCGGAATCTTCGCGCAGTTCTGGCCGATGAATTTCCAGCCAGAGGCGTTTCGGACATTGGCGAAACGCGATGAGTTTTGATTTGGAAAGAAAGCGCATGGCGGCGGACGGACGTTCGCAGACGGTCGCGGTCGCGACACCCGGCCAGAACCGGCTGAAGCACTGGGCTATTTTTTTGCTGGCTCGGGCTGCTTCGCCTTGTCGGGCGCGTCGGGCACAACGACGGCGTTGCCGATGTCGACTTTGCCTTCTTTGGCCAGCGGTGCGGTGACGGATTCAGGGAGTCTCGTCTCGCGGCCGAAGCGCGGGCCGCCGGCGGTAATCATCGAAGGGATGACTTCAGCGAGGGAGACGCGGTTCGAGGGCGTGCTCATCTTCGCCTGCCAGAGGAGGACTTTCTTTTTTCCCCTCCCAGCTTCGAAATCGTAGGCGGACACGATCACAAAGTAGCGGTCGTCGCGCATGTTTTGGAGGATGTTGTCACGGTCGGAGCCAAAGGCCCCGACGTTCTTGACGGTGTTGCCGGCGACGAGGGCGAGCATCTCTTTTTGATTCCAAAATATCTGCTGGCGATTCTCGTCGTCCCCGGTGTCGTCGATTTGTGGATTCATGTAGCCCCAATGAAACACGAGAATGACCGTGGGCACCGTCGTCGTCGTGCCCATGACGTAGTAGTGCTGCGCGGCGAGGGCTTTCGCGAGGAGCTTGGCGACGTTGTTTTGGGGCGGGGTTTTCTCGCCGGCGACGAGTGAACCGGCCTCACGATAACCGGCGAGCACGGGGAAGTAGAACGCGGGTTTTTCTTTCGTGGGTGGCGCGACCTTGCGGCCGGCTTCCGTCATGTCGACGACGACGTTGACATCGGTGTCCTTCGGCGCGCCGAAGCCCAGGACGCCGGCGGAAAGCGGGGGCGCGGTCCCCAGTAGCGCGAGCGCGAGCAAAACCAAGGTGCGGACGTAGTGGGGACGGAGGGACATAATCAGAGCAGGACGCCCGGGCTGGAGCTAAGGTTGCGCTCGCCGGTGTACTGAGTGGCGGCTCAGACCAACGTCGCGTGAGATTTGGACGCTCGTCGAACACCACTCGCCCACGCTCGCAGCTACCAGCAGTGAAAAACTCCAATGACCTTGGTATCAGAAGTCGAACTGGTCGATGTTGGCCTTGTTAAAAATGAAGGGCTTGCCGAGGAGAATGTTATCGCCGGCGATGGTGAAGGTGCCGAGCGAGCCGGCCTTGAAGGTGTTGGCACCCTTCTTGAGTTCGTCTTTCGCAAGGGCCACGCCGGCGTAGATGGCGAGGTAGCCGAGGTCACCGGTGTTCCAGAGGATGATGCTATCGGTGACGCCGGCGTGGACGTAACGTTTGTTTTCGTTCGGGAGACCGAGGCCCATGACTTTCACTTTTCCGGTCAGACCGGCCTGTTTGACGGCCTCGGCGGCGCCGGGGACGCCGGGGGAGCAGATGGCCATAATGAGTTTCAATTTCGGATTCGCGCTGATGAGGGCGGTGGCCTCGGACTGGGCTTTGTCCTTGAGGTCGTCGCACGGGCGGACGGCGACGAGCTTCATCTGCGGGTATTTTTCTTTGAGGCGGCCTTCAATGTGTTTCTGCCACTCGCGCTGGTTGGCGGCGGTGAGGGAGGCGACGATCATGGCGAACTCGCCCTCGCTGTTGGTCAGGCGAGCGGCTTCGTCCATGAGACCGTGGCCGATACCCTCGGGGGTGGCTTGGTTGACGAAAAAGGAGCGGGCGTCGGTCATCGCGTCGGCGTCGAAGGTGAGGACCTTTATGCCCGCCTTCTGGGCTTTGCGGAGAGCGGTGGAGATGCCCTCTTTATTTTCGGCGGCGACGGCGATCACATCCACCCCGAGAGTGACCCAGTTTTCAACGATCTCGTTTTGTTTGGCGGCGTTGGAATCAGTCGGGCCGTCAAAGAGGAGCTGGATTCCGAGTTCCTTAGCGGCTTTGTCGGCGCCTACCTTGCAGGAGATGAAGTAGGCGTTGCCCTTGGACTTCGGGAGCATCGCGACGACGAGTTTGGAGTCGGCGGCGGTCGCGGTGACGAGGGAGGCGAGCAGCACGGCGCCGGCGGTGCAGAGGTGGAGATGGATTTTTTTCATGGGTGGGGAAGTGGGAGTGAAAGGGAAAGGGGAAGGGGAAGGGGCATGGTGCGGGGAAGCTATGGGGCGGGAGCGTGGTGGCGGGCGCGGAAGTTAGACAAGATTTTTGGCAAGACGCTCGCGGTGAGGGCGAGGAGGAGCAAGGCGCCGGTGAGGAGGCCGGACATTTCTTCAGCGGCGTTCATGCGCATGACGACGGGGAGGCAGGCGAGACCGTTTTTGAGGACGGCGATGGCGGCGACGCCGAGGAGCGTGCCGTGGACGGAGCCGGTGCCGCCGAAGATGCTCGTGCCGCCGAGGACGACGGCAGTGATGGCGAAGAGTTCGTAGCCGGTGCCGGCGTCGGCTTTGGCCTGGCCGAGGCGCGCGGTGTAAATGATCGCGGCGAGGGCGGCGATGAGGCCGGCGAGGACGTAAACGAGCGCGACGCGGCGGCCGACGGGGAGGCCGGCGTAGCGCGCGCCCTCGGGCGAGAGGCCGATGGCGCGGAACGCGCGGCCGAACGTCGTGCGGTGCATGAGCAACCAGACCGCGGCGGCGACGGCGAAAAAGATCCACGCTTGGGTCGGCAGGCCGAGCCAGCGCTCTTGGCCAACGAAGAGAAAGCCCTCGGGGAAATTCGTGTAAGTGACAGAGCCGCGCGTGATGGCTTCGGCGAGTCCGCGGTAGAGTGAGTAGGTGCCGAGCGTGACGATCAGCGGCGGCAAGCGGAGCGTGGTGATGAGGAGGGCGTTGAGGCCGCCGGCGAGCGCGCCGAGCACGAGCGTAAAGGCGACGGCGAGAGGGATCGGAAGCCCGGCGTCGTGCCAGAGTTGTCCGAAAATAATCGCGCTGAGACCGAGGAGCGAGCCGACGGAGAGGTCGATGCCGGCGGTGATGATGACGGGGGTGAGGGCGAGGGCGAGGAGGCCGATTTCGCAGGAATGGCGGAGGATGTCGAATTGGCGGTCGAGCGTGCCGAAGCCGACGATCACGCCGCGGCGGTTGGTCGTGGTGCCCGCGAAATAGAAGAACAACCACTCGGCGATGAGCACGTAGAGCAGCAGCATCTCGTGACGGGTGAGAATGGCTTTCCAGTCGCGGGGATTTCTGGTGCCGGGAGAAGCAGACATAGTGAACCGCTAATTTTTGCTAATCGGCGCTAATCACGGAGAGGGGATGAATTCGGAGAGGATGACGCGTTGCCGCTGCAAGCCGTCGTTGTGGCCGAAGTTGATGAGATATCCGACCGGTTGGCGCGTGAGTCGGAGATAGTTGATCAGCTGGGTCTCGTGTTCGGGAGCGAGCACAGAAACGGCTTTGAGTTCGGCGATCAGACAGCCAAAGACGAACAGGTCCGGGACGTAACGTTTCTTGAGTTCACGGTGTTTGTAGAAACAGCGGAGTTCTTGTTTCGATTGGTAGGCGATCCCGCGTATTTTCAATTCGATCTCCAGGCATTCTTGATAGATTTCTTCGCTCAGTCCGTAGCCGGGTTCGTTGTAGATCCCGAATGCAGCCCCCATCGTTTTGTAGCCGTCGTCTTTGTAGATTTCTGGTTTCATAAATTAGCGCCGAATAGCGGAGATTAGCGGTTTAGTTTTCTCGTTCTGAGGCCGTCGGCGACGACGGCGAGGAGGATGATGGCGCCTTGGATAGCCTTTTCCCAATAGGCTTCGATGCGGAGATGTATCAGGGCGGGGGAGACGCACGCGAGAAGGAGCAGGCCAGCGAAGGCACCCCAGAGATTGCCTCGTCCACCGGAGATCGCGACGCCGCCCACGACGACGGCGGCGATCACCTTGAGTTCGAGGCCAGCGCCACCGAGCGGCTGCACTTGGGGCGACTGGGCGAGATTCATCATGGCGGCGAGGCCGGTCAGGGCACCGATGAATCCAAAAACGAGAAATGTGACGAGCTGCGGGCGAATACCCGCGAGCCGCGCGGCCTCGGCATCGGTGCCGACAGCGTAAACGAAACGGCCAGCGGCCAAGTGCCGCATCGCGAGTGCCAGCGCCACGAGGAAGACGACGGAGGCGCCCACGAGGACGAGTTGGCCGGCCATTTGGCTGAGACCGAACCATTGGATGCTGTCGGGGAGATTTACGAATTCACCCTGGCGCACGAGGTTGAGGCCTTGGCGAAGCGTGACCATGGTCGCGAGCGTGACGACGATGGACGGCAGGCGCAGGCCGGCGATGAGGAGGCCGTTGACTGCACCGAGCAGCGTGCCGAGCGCGATGGAGGTGGGGAGGACGAGCAGGAGCGGCCAGCCGCGGGCGGCGAGGAGTCCGGCGCACACGCTGCACACGGAAAACATCGAACCGACCGAGATGTCGATTTGCCGCGTGATGATGACGCAGGCCATGCCGCAGGCGACGACGAGGGTCGGAGCTTCGCGCGTCAGCAGCGAGAGGAGCGGTTGCGGCGAGAAAAACGCGGGTGCGAAAATCGCCATGCCGACGAGGACTGCGGCGAGCGCACCGAGGACGGACAGTTCGCGGAAGTAACGTTTCATTCGGCCCCTTTCTCAGTGGTGCCGAGGGCGGCGGCCATGACGTCGTGCGGGTCGGTGCCGCCGGGAAAAATCGCGGCGAGGGTGCCGCCGCGCATGACGCCGAGGCGGTCGCTCATGCCGAGGACTTCGGGGAGATCACTGGAAATGAGGAGGACGGCGAGGCCTTCTTTAGCGAGCTGGCGGACGATTTTGTGAATCTCACTTTTCGCGCCGACGTCCACGCCTTGGGTCGGCTCGTCGAGCATGAGAACGCGGGGCTTGGTCGCGAGCCAGCGGGCAAGGGAAACTTTTTGTTGGTTGCCGCCGGAGAGGCTGCCGCCGGGGGCGTCGGGGCCGACGCATTTCACGGCGAGGTCGCGGATGTAGTCGAGAGCGAGCGAGCGTTCGGCGCCGAAGCGGAGCCACGTCGTCGGGAAGAGGCGGCGATGGATGGCCATCGTCATGTTGTGCGCGATGGGCAGATCGAGCACGACGCCGTGGCGGCGGCGGTCTTCGGGGACGTAGGCGATGCCGTGGGCGATGGCGTCTTGGGGCGAGTGGAGCGCGATGGGCTGGCCGTGGAGGAGGATCTCGCCAGCGTCGGCGGGCGTAAGGCCAAAGAGGATGCGGGCGAGTTCGGTGCGGCCTGCGCCGACGA
>SXGR01049696.1_pt1 | contig 28027 bp, 26 predicted proteins | sample 3174711 | NCBI WGS metagenome assembly SXGR01 (sample SAMN11356860, study PRJNA531348) | freshwater metagenome | isolation source: freshwater sample F1-60 | place: China: Fuxian Lake, Yuxi | collected 2017-12-25
CTCCGCTGATGGGATGCGCGTTTGAGGTGGGACCGGGATGAGCGGATTGGTCCCGACTCGATTTGTGCGATCCCGAGTGTGCCGGTGGAACCGGCGGTACAAAGTATTAGGACGAAAATACCGCAGTGCGGTGCATTTGGCAGGGGGCGGGAGGATAGAGGTCGGCGGCAAAAACCGGTGGTAGTTGTGTGAACCACCGTGTGCAAGTCGTCAACCAGGGTCGAGCCAACCCTGCTTTATCCACTATTATCTTCGTCAAGCCTTTGGGGCTGTCAACGGCATTTTTCACCGTTTTGCCACAATCGCCCCTTAGCACTGCGTGACACAACCATTCAGCCGTCGGGACACACGGCGGTCAGGTGCCGGAGGATGTCGCGGACCGAAATGACGCCCACCGGACGGCCCGCGTCCACAACGGGGAGATGCCGGTAGCCGCCCGCGTCCATCTTGCCCAGCGCGCTGGCGAGCCGGTCTGTCGGCGCGACCGTCTCCGGGTTGGGTGTCATGAACCTTGACACGAGGAGCGCGTCGTAACCCGGGACGCCGGCCACTTTCGTCAGGAAGTCGCGCTCGGTCAAAATGCCAACCAGTTCGCCGGCCGCGCCGGTCACGAGAACCGCCCCGATGCGCCCGGCTGTCATCTGCCGCACTGCGTCCCCGAGGGTTGCGTCCGCAGGCACGGTCAGGGGCAGTCGGGGGTCGAGTATGGAGACGGGATCGTTCATCAGACTTGTTTCGACCGGCCCGTTTGGGGCCGGCGCGTCGAGATTCGTGAGCGCCAACTTGCAGTTGGCGCACTCGTCGGCCCCTGGCGCGTTTTTGTCGTGACCGCAGGCGGGGCAATACATGGAAGTTCCAAGTTCCAGAGTTCCAAGTTCCAAGTTGAAGACAAGAAGCGTGCCGCTCGGCGTCCTCGGTTCCGGGTTTCAACTTGGAACTTTGGAACTTTAAGAGACGGTCCACACGTCTTCGGCCTTGAACAGGTCTTCGATCTTGCCCGGCCCCTTCTTCTCGGTCGCAGTCTTGATGCGGCCGTCGAGTTGTTCCTCGTAGGTCGGCTTACGCACGCTGCGGAACACGCCCACCGGTTCGGGGAACGAGTTGGCCGAGCGCGGATCGTGCGCGAACCGGCTCAGCAGATACGCGAGCGTCGCGTCGTCGGCCTTTTCGTCGTGCGTCAGAAGATCATCGACCTGGCAGTCCTTGCCGATGGTCACCACTTCCGGCTTCAGCCCGTTGAGGCGGATGCCTTTGGACTTGTCCTTGCCGAAGATCATCGGCTTGCCGTGTTCGAGGTACAGCAGGTTGTCGGCCTTCACAGCTTTGTCGGTCGCGTACTTGTACACGTCGTCGTTGAAGATCACGCAGTTCTGGTAGATCTCGACGAACGCACTGCCCTTGTGCGCCGCGGCCTTCTGGAGCGTCGCGACGAGGTGCTGCACGTCCACGTCCACGGTGCGCGCAACGAAGGTCGCTTCGGCCGCGAGCGCGAGCGAGAGCGGGCGAACCGGCGTCTCGAACGACCCGCCGGGGCTGGTCTTGCTCGGCGTTCCCGTGCGGCTCGCCGGCGAGTACTGGCCCTTCGTGAGGCCGTAGATTTCGTTGTTGAACAGCAGCACCTTGAGATCCACGTTGCGGCGCAGCGCGTGGACGAGGTGGTTGCCGCCGATTGAGAGGCCGTCACCATCACCCGTAACCACCCACACTTGCAGGTCCGGGTTCGCGAGCCGCAGGCCGGTCGCGAAGGTGGGCGCGCGACCGTGAATGGTGTGGAAGCCGTAGGTGTTCATGTAGTACGGGAACCGGCTGGAGCAGCCGATACCGGACACGAACGCGAGCTTTTCGCGCGGCATGCCCACTGTGGTGAGCGCCTTCTTCATTTGCGCGAGGATGGAGTAATCCCCGCAACCGGGGCACCACCGGACCTCCTGGTCGGTGGTCAGTTCTTTCGTTGTCAGCGGGAGAGAGGTAGTCGCCATTGGTATCTCGTGTTTTGGTGTTTTGGTGGTTGGTGTTATTGGCGAGCCGCGAGCCGCGGGCGAGCGCGTGCGTCGCGCACTCCTTCGGGATTGCGGCTAACCAGTCAGGTTCAAGACACAGGATTCAAACCCAGCGTCTTCTCGATGGCGGCTTCGATCTCGGACACGAGGAACGGCTTGCCTTGTACCTTGTTAAGCCCCTCGGCGGGCACGAGGTACTTCGCGCGGAGCAACCAGCACAGTTGGCCGGTGTTCAGTTCGGGAACGAGAATCTTCTTGAACCGCTTCAACACGGCTTCGGTGTTCTTCGGCATCGGGTTCAGGTAGCGGAAGTGTGCCTGCGCGACCTTCAGCCCCTTCCGCCGCGCGCGGTCCACCGCGGTCGTGATGCTGCCGTAGGTGCCGCCCCAGCCGACCAGGAGCAGATCGGCGTCGGCGTCGCCAGTCACTTCGAGTTCCGGGATCGTCTCCGCGATGTTCTCGATCTTCTTCCATCGCGTATGCGTCATGTGCTCGTGGTTGGCCGGTTCGTAGTTGATGTTGCCGGTGACGTCCTGCTTCTCGATGCCGCCGATGCGGTGTTCGAGGCCCGCAGTCCCCGGAACGGCCCACGGCCGCGACAGGTACTGGTCGCGCTTGTAAGGCAGGAACTTTGCTGGCGCTTCTCCAGGCGGGCCTTCGTGAACGAGGTCGGTGCCCTCGCTGTTCGGGCCAGTCGGGTGCGTGATCTCGATCGGCTTGAGGTCCGCGACGTTCGGCATTTTCCACGGTTCTGAGCCGTTTGCGATGTACCCGTCGGACAGGTAGAACACCGGGCACATGAAGCGTGTCGCGATGCGGACCGCTTCAATCGCCATGTCGAAGCAGTCCACTGGCGACTGCGGTGCGACGATCGCGACCGGGCTGTCGCCGTTGCGCCCGAACATCGCTTGCAGCAGGTCGGACTGTTCCGTCTTGGTGGGCAACCCCGTGCTGGGTCCGCCGCGCTGTACGTTCACGATGACAAGCGGGAGTTCGGTCATCACTGCGAGGTTGATCGCCTCGCTCTTCAAGCACACGCCGGGGCCGCTGGTGCCGGTGATGCCGATCGCCCCGCCGTAACTGGCGCCCATCGCGACGCCCGCTGCGGCGATCTCATCTTCCGCCTGGAACGTCTTCACGCCGAAGCGGCGCATGTCGGTCAGGCCTTCGAGGATCGCGCTGGCGGGCGTGATCGGGTAGCCGGCGTACACGATCGTCTTCTTCGCGAGCTGGCCGGCGGCGGCGAACCCGAGTACGGCCGCGTCGTTGCCGGTGATTTTGCGGTACGTGCCCGGCGCGATCTGCGCCTTCGCGACGAGGTACTGTACCGGCAGGATTTCGACCGTCTCACCGTAATTGTACCCGGCCTTCAGCGCCTGCGTGTTGGCTTTCAGAACGGGCAGGTGTTCGGGCTTCTTACCGAACTTGTCCTTGATCCACCGGAGCGTGGCTTCGAGGGGCCGCTCGAACATCCAGTACACGAGACCCAGCGCGAAGAAGTTCTTGCACCGGTCCTGTTCGCGCGGCGTGAGGCCACAATCCTTCACTGCTTCGATGGTGAGCTTCGCGACCGACACGCGGATGACGCGATAGCCCTTCAGCGAACCGTCGTCGAGCGGGTTGACCTTGTAGTTCGCCTTCTTCAGGTCGCTCGTCTCGAAGCCGTCGGTGTTGACGACGAGGATGCCGCCGGGTTGTAAGTCCTTGATGTTGGTCTTGAGCGCCGCGGCGTTCATGACGACGAGCGTGTCGAGGTCGTCGCCGGGCGTGTGGATGTCGGTGCTGGAGAAGTGGACCTGGAACCCGGAGACGCCGGCGAGCGTGCCGGCGGGCGCGCGGATTTCGGCGGGGAAGTCGGGGAACGTCGCGATGTCGTTGCCCATGAGGGCCGACGTGTCGGTGAACCGTGTGCCGGCGAGCTGCATGCCGTCGCCAGAGTCACCCGCGAACCGGATGGTGACCGACTCGCGTGTCTCGGTTTTTCGTGTGTGTCCGTTGGTACCGTTCATACCAAGCGTCGGCTGTGCGTCGGCAGAGCCTTTATCGGAACCCATAAACGCCTTCCTCGGACGGTTAAGATGAGAACTTTCGTGGGGGGAACCCAGTGCGGTTGAATTCATCTTACACGCGCCGGCGCAAGAACCTACCCCACCCTCCCTGAAGGGAAGGAGAGAAAGATCTTTGCTGGGCGCCGCTCGCGTCTTCGTGACGCTTCCCGAAGGGATGTCGGCTACTTGGGGAGCGGAAAGAAGACGGGTAGGTCGTGGTTCTTGTTGCCGCGAGTGACGGTGAGGAGGCAGTCGCCTTGTCGGACGAGCGCGTGGCGGACGGCCTTGCGGAACTCTTCGGAGTGCCCGGCGGGAACCCGATCGGCCGAGCGTGACGCGCGTCGAAGCCAGGGTAACGCATCGACCCGACTTCGCAGTGCGGCGAAACAGTCGTCACGAACCTTCTCGGACGGGTCGCTCAAACGCAAAGAGGCTCTTCGCGTCCGGAGCAGGCGGAGCGGGTGCCGCGCACAGCAAGCCAGCGATCGTGATCGGTGTGAGCCACATGAACCGAGGCACGATAACCTCCTCACCGCGCCAGCGAGAAACCGACGGTTTCCCGTCACGTGGTTACGGTTCCGCCGTGTTCGTCCTCTGTCCGAATCACATCCAGGTCGTCGACCTCGTCAAGGTCTTCAGCCTGTGCATCTTCCTCTTTCGTTTGCTGGTTATTCGGCACCGCGATGGGGGCGGTCGCTTTATTTTTCCGGTACCCGACTCCATCGATACCGCCGATCGCCATGTTGCCGGTGAGTTTGTCCAGCGATCCAGCCAACTCGCCGTTCCCGCCGCCAGAACCGTGTACACCCCCAACCGCCACTTTCACCGCCGACTCACGGGCCGCCCTCCGGTCAAGGTTTGCTCGGCTCACGCGCCTTCGGGCGTTTCGGGGTAGCGGTCTGGGTCCGGTGGGAGGTTGAACACCAACCCTGGGAAGTGTTCGACGAGGTAGTGGACCACACGCCGCGCCGACAAGATGCCGACCGGGCGCCCGGCTTCGTCCACGACGGGCAGGTGGCGGTAGCCGCCTTTCTGCATCCGCTTTACCGCGGCCCGCACGGAGTCCTTTGGCGACACCGTTATGGGGTTAGCGGTCATGCACGCGCGAATCGGTGTATCGAGCGGTTTACCGGGAGCCAGCACGCGAGTGAGCAGGTCACGCTCAGTGAAGATACCGACCACGCGGCCAAATCCGGTGACAAGCAGACACCCGACGTTCCCGGTCCGCATCTCCTCGATCGCGTCGGCCACGGTGCCGTTCGCGTCGATGGCTCGTGGCGGCGACGGCTCCAGACGCGACACGCTGTCCACTTTGAGATTGCGGGACAGCTCCATCGGGTACAGGCCGAGCAACGGGGCGGACGAGCGACGGCGCGGGTTGGGTGCGAAACTCATTCGGCGGTCCGACGGGCGAAAGCGACACCCCGCGCACGGGCCACGAAGTGCGGTGGGGCCGACTGGCCCCGGACGTAGCGGAAAAACGCTGCAAGGGATATTCTCCGAACGCGGGCCACCCTGACAAGCCCAAGTGTTCCGCCATTGCAGCCGCATTACGCGGGCGAGACCTTACCCACCGTTCCTTTGTGACCGGCGCGCAGGAGAAGAATTGCCCGATCGAGGTGATGACAGGGTGGCGGTGCGCCACTGCTCTTGTGTGTGGGGATGATGTGGTGGGTGCGACTCGGACTCGCACCCACCGCATCATCCCCGCGATTTGCGGCTCACCAGTTGCTGTTGAATACCTCGCCGCCCTGCGAGGTACTCAGCGCCCGCCAAGTGACCACGCTGATCGAGTTGGAAGTGAATCGGACACTGCCATCGCACATGGCCACGGTCACACCGCCAGGGTGACGGCTGCGGGCGACCTGCATGCGCGGGCGTGTGGCCGTCGAAGTGGTCGTGCACGGGGCGTTCGGTGGGGTGGCGTTACACCCGGCCCCGGTCAACACGTCCGGGTCGGTGCTGTTCGGGAGACTGAACGTGGTGAACCCGGCGCCGCCGCCCCACCAGGAGAAGCCGCGGTAGTCGGACCCAGCCGCTTGATTCCCCTGGTTGACCTCGGACGCCATCAGCGTGTTGCTGGTCCCGTCGGTGATTTCGGTGACCTTTCGTTCTCGCCCGCACAGCCCCAATGCCGCGTTCCCGGTGGAATAGTTCGTGGGCGACGAGTCACCACCGGCGGCCACCGTTGCCGGGTCTTCGTACCACCCGAACGGAGCACCACCGAACGTCGTGCAGGTCGTGCTAGTGACCGATCCGCCGGTGCAACCGATCGGGATGGATACCTGATAGAAGCTCGTGTTTCCGGCGTTCAGCACATAGTTGTGGTTCGTGATCGTACCGACCTTGGCCGGGTTGTCGCTCGGGCAGGTGAACGTCGGCATGCGAATCGTCGCGATGGGTGCGTTCGTGCCGGCCGCGTACCGCGGACCGTTGTTATCCAGTCCGCCGAAGTTCGTGTAGATCACGAAGACGTTGTTTTGCTCGATGTAGGGCAGGATTGGCACCTGCCAGGTGCCCCAGCAACAGCCCGTCCGACTGACGCCCGGGAGGAAAGTGCCTTTGCTGTTCTCGTAGGCCATGTTCGCCAGAGAAATCTGCTTGAGGTTGTTCTGGCACTTCATGCGGGCCGCGGACTCTCGCACTTTCTGAACGGCGGGCAATAACAGCCCGATCAGGATCGCGATGATCGCGATCACCACCAGCAACTCGATCAGTGTGAATCCACGGATGGGTGCGAGCGCGACCGGCGCGACGCGACCGCGAGTCCGAGGGCAGGTGTTGGGGTGCATACACGCCTCCTGTTGGGATAATGAAACGTCCGAAAAAACCACAGTGAGTCGCGCGGAAAGCGACTTACGGAATCTCGAACTCGAATCGATTAAGCCCGACTTTGACGATTTCCCGTTCCTGTTTGGAATCTACGTTCCAGTCAGCCGGGACCAGTTCCTTCGAGATGATGTTGGTGCCCCCCGTAGGGCCGGGCGGGTTGTCGGGGTTGACCGGGTTGACCGCCGTCTTGCCGTCGCCAGCAGACACGCGAATCAGGTATCGGCCCGGCACGAGGCCAGTCGGTTTGGGGATGGTGAACTCCCCCGCCGTCAGCATCGCGGTCGCGCGGGTTGGCTGGCCGTCGAGCGGTTCAAACGAGACCGTCCCGTCCGCAAGCGGCTTGCCCTTGAGTTTCACCGCGCCGGAGACTTCCATCCGACCGCCGTTCGGGTCGGAGCAACCGACGAACAGAGTTGTGAGGATGATCAGAGGAGTCAGAAAGCGGAAAGAGAACATGAACAACCCCAATTTAGGTTGGAGAGGTTGTGAGAAAATCACTATGTTTTTGCACGATTGGAGAATGAGGTCAAGCGGAAAGGAGTGGAAATGGCGGTCTGGAATTCACGGAGTGGGGTTGGCGCCGGTCAGGCCGCGAACACGCGGACCTCGACGGTCGCGTGCGTCGCGAGTGCGGCCATGTGCTTTGATCCCTTGCTCGCTTCAAAGTCCGGGTGGAAGACCAGCACCAACTCCGCGCCGCTCGCGAGCATCCGCTCGTTCAAGCCCTTCCACGCTTCTCGCTTGTACCGGGCGCGGTCGGCCGCGTTCTTCGCCATCGGTTCCACCGCCAAGCCGAGTTCGGTCGCGATCTGCCCCGCGAGCGCATCGGCGCCTGCGCAGTCGCCGTGAATCACGACCGTGCCCGAGGGCAACTTCGACAGTTCGCGACGGATGGCGCCTGCGTCTGCCCACGCCACCGCGCCCGCGATGATCACGCGCATTGTGGACTCTCCGCCGCGCTCGGGAATGCGATCACTTCTTCTTGAGGGTCATCAGTAGCGTCGGGTTTTCCTTACTGCTCTTGAACTCCTTCGGCCGGTCCGCGGGCTTGTCGGAGATGGCCGCGCAGATTGTGAGCGTGTCTCCTTCGAGTTTGCAGATACCGTACATCGTTTCGGTCTTCTCGCCCTTCGGTGAAGTGAGGTCGATCTCGTTGGGAGTCTTGGAGCGGTCGATCTTGTAGTTGAGCGGGTCTTCCTTGCCGTTCTTCGTGGCGATTAACTTGTCGGCGGTTGCCTGGATCGTCCGTTCCGCCTCGCTCTTCTTCGCGGCTTCCGTATCGGGAATGCCAGCGAATTCGATCGAGACCAGCGTCCAACTGCCCTCGATGCCGGCCGCCGCAGGGGGGCCGGTCGGCGCGCTTGTGCTGGGAGTCTTGCCGCACCCGAGCGCGAGCGCGAACACCGCGACCGCCAAACCGACGCCAACAGGACGACTCATGATCCGGTCCTCGCGTTACTCCGCCAGCGCGGGAGTACGCCGGTGTGAGGGACAGGTTAAGCGTTTTGGGAGGAGATTCCAGACCCACAAGCGCGCGAAGGCGGGATGGGGTCAACCGCCGTGAAGAGCGCGAGGACCGCCTCCTTCCAGTCGTGGAACCGGTTCTCGGTGACCCCGAGTCGTCGAGCGAGCTCGGCGACGGAGAGGCGTTGGCCGGTCCCGAGCGGCGGCGATCGGGGGATTTTTGTGGAGGAGGGCGAGTTCACGGCCGCGCGGTCGGACGAAACTGGGCAGGTCCGCGCCTGTTGCTTGGCGGGCCGGGCGGGGTCTGGTACTGGCACCCGATCAGGAACCGACCGACCCACAGTTCGGCTCCCTGTGGCAGCGGCGCGACTCGCATTCGTTCGCCGTTCACCACCACCCCGCGCCCGGACAGGTCGACCACCCACAACCCCGTGCGCGTGGACACGAGACCGCAGTGATACGGGGAGATGTCGTCAGCAGTCAGGTGGATCTTGCAATCGGGTGACCGGCCAACGAGTGTGATCAGCCGGTTCACCGCCCAGCGATCCTTCGTCCGCTTCCCGTTGCGGAACTCCAGCGCGACCGCCAGACGCGCCTTCGTGTTCGCATCGGAGACGAGTGGGTTGTAATCAGGTTGGAACACGTTGGGGCGGTTGGTGACCGGAGCGTTGAGTTGGAGCAGGAACGGACCGATCCGGGTGGGCACGCCCACGTCGAGCCAGCCGGAACCGCAGGCACCTGTTGGCCACTTCAGCCCGGTGCGGCTTCCGAGATCGACGGCGAAGACACGGCCGCCGAGTACCTGGAGCCAGGCGTGTCGGGGGTTGATTTCGGTGTCGGAAAGGGTGACGTCGCAGGAGTCGTCGCGGCCGACAAGAGTGAACGACTGGGCCACCGACCCTTCGGCCAATAGGGAACCGCCAGCGAGATCGACCCGCAAATCCAGCGGGGCAGTCGCGCCGCAGGCGTCGGCGAACCGGGCGATCAGCGGATCGTTCACGGGCCGGATCCCTGACCGGGACAGAAATTTGGGCGAACGTTGTCATTTAAGATACCGTCAGAATAGCTCGTCCATTCCGACGGACAACCGTAGTTCACGCCCGGCAGCGTAGCCCACGCTTGGCGTGAACTGTCCACCGAATCGCGATCCGCAAACGTGTCCTCGAGTTCCGTCACCCCAGAAAACTGCCTGCCACGCGGCGATCGATTCTGGTATATGTTGAATTTGCCCCGTGTGGGAGACCACTTGCCGTGAAGGGATCGCGCTGCACGTGCAGGATCACTCGCCGTGGGTCGAGGAGGCGTGCAACGGGCTGAGCAGGTGGCCGTGGCTCGACCGAAACCTGATTTTGCTTTCGGCGAGGGCGGTCGCGGTGTTCTCGAACGTGCTGCGGGTTGATGATGATGTCGCTGGCGCTGCTCATCTTGGGGGCCGAGTTGAAACTCCTGGACTGGGTGTTCGTGGACACGGGCGGACAGGCGAGCAGCGAAGAGATGCACAAGGCGACCGCGAAACCGGCTCACCTGATCATGACCGCACTGTCCCCTGAGAAGGGCGGTACCACACCGCCCGCTGCGACGCAACTCGCGAAACTCCCCACGCCGCAGCCCAAGGGGGCGAGTTGAACCCCGACCGCCGTGCGTTCGCGTGGGCCGCGTTCGCGTGGGCCGCGTTCGTCGTGTACGGCAGCCTCGTGCCGTTCCACTTCTATCCGCGCACAACCAGTTTCGACCGCGTCCTGTCTGCCAGCGTGAAGATCGTGTCTCGGTCGGACGCGATCGCGAAAATGATGCTTGGCGTGCCGCTCGGGTTCGCACTCCTCGGCGCGGTGTGCGCCGATCGAAACTGGCCCTGGCGCAAGGTCGCGGCTCTCTGGTTGCTCCTGCTCCCGGCGTGCGTTCTGTTCTCCACGGCGGTCGAGTACGGCCAGCTTTACACGACCACGCGCACCTGCTCCGCGTCCGACATCATCGCCCAGGCGTTCGGCGCGCTCACGGGAATGACTGCGTGGGTGCTGTGGGGTCAGCGACTCACGGACCGCGTGCGTGTGGCGTGGGAGCGATCCGACGTGAACGCGGTCGGGCGTCTGTTGATCGCGTATCTCGCGCTGCTCGCGTTCGTTCAAACGCTGCCGTTCGACGCGAGCGTAAGTCCGGCCGACCTGTATCGCAAACTGCGCGACACGGTGCGGTTTGTGCCGTTCCGCGAGTTCGACGGGCTGAATGACGTGGACCGGTGGAAGCAGATCGCGAAACTGGCGAGTCTCGCGGGGTTGTACTTCCCGATCGGATTGCTCGCGGCGCGATTGAAAGGCCACATCGAAACGTGGAGTATTGTCCGCGTCCTGCTCACAGCCATCGCGGTCGGAGTGTGCCTCGAAGCGGTACAGTTGGTAGTGAAGTCTCGCACGCCAAGCGCGACGGACGCGATCGTCGGCGCGCTCGCGGCGGTGGCCGGTTGGTACGCCGGACGGGTTCATCACGAAGGGCTGGCGATCCCGTTCGCGGTGAGTTGGGGTATCGTGTGGTTCGCGGGATTGACGTCCGTTACTCAGGTGCCAACCGGCACGCCGCGACTCGAAACGCCGCATCCGTTCGACTGGGTACCGGGGCTTCCGCTCGAAAGCAGCAACCCGCTCTTCACCTTCGAAGAGGTGCTGACGAAGTTGGTGCTGTTCGGGTTGCTCGGCGTGCTGGTGGCCGCGTGGCGTCTGCCGCCGCGTTCGCGGAGATCGTCACCCGGTTCGGTGCGCGTGGCCGTGATTTTCGCTGCCGTGCTGGGTTTGACCGTATCGGGGTTCTTTGAGAGCGGGCAGCGGTGGTACGATGCGCACACGCCCTGCATCACCGACGTGCTGCTCGGCGGCTTCGGCGCGGTGTTCGGGGTGCTCGCTTCGAGTTTGGCTTGCGAGCGACGCGGTGCCGGTGTGCCAGTGCGCATCGCTCGCTAAGAAGTCGTTTCACAACCGTCGAGCCGTCTCGTGCTTGTTGGCACGTGCGGTTCGCAGTTTGTTGGCACAATTGACACACGCGGCCAGTTCGTGGAGCACCTGGAAGTGTTCTCCCGTGCGAGCGTAGCACAAGTTGATCCTCCAGAGGTGGACCCGGACGGGGCGTCCCGGACCGCGGAGGGGATGGACTGCCACTCGCACCCCTCGCGGAGCAGGTACAGGATGCCACGCTGGGCCGCCCTTGGGGCGGTACAACGGGCGAGAGGGCAGGTGCGGCGTGACGGCCCGCCACAAGTCGTCGGTCAGGTCGGGAGCGAGGTTCTTCGCCACGAACGATGCTCGGCAGGGGCTCCCGGTTCTACTGATGACCCGTCCATATACTGGGCGGTTGTGAAACGACTTCGAAACGCACACCAATCAGGCACACAATGAGGAAACTCGCAAACAAGGTCGCCGTGGTCACCGGCGGCGGGTCGGGCGTGGGCAAATCGACGGCTGCGCTCTTCCTGCGGGAAGGGGCGAAGGTCGTGATCGCGGGGCGAGACGCGGCCAAACTCGCGGCGGTCGCGCAAGAGTTGAACGCGGGCGACTCGCTCCGCGTGCTCCCCACCGACGTGACGAAGGCGGAGCAGTGTTCGGCGCTGATCGACTTCGCCACGAAGACGTTCGGCCGCGTGGACATTCTGGTGAACAACGCGGGGACCAACATCAAGGACCGCACGCTCCGCGAACTCACGCCGGAATCGTGGGACGCAATGATTCGCACCAACCTCGACGGCGCGTTCTACTGCACGAAGGCCGTGCTACAGCAGATGTTCGACCGCAAGGATGGCGTGATTGTGAACGTGGTATCTGTGGCCGGGAAGCGGGCGAACCCGTTGGGCGGGGCGGCGTACGTCGCGGCCAAGTTCGGGATGGGCGGCCTGGGCCTGGTGTTGAGCAACGAGGAGAAGGACAGCGGGGTGCGTGTGAGCAACGTCTATCCCGGCGAGATCGACACGCCCATCCTCGCGGCGCGGCCCCGGCCCGTGACCGACGAACAGCGTGCCTTGATCCTGAAGCCCGAAGACGTGGCTGAAGCGGTGCTATTCGTCGCGAGCCTGCCTGCCCACGTGTCGGTGCCGGAGCTGGTCATCAAGCCGACCGTGCAGATGTATTGGTGAGCCGCGAACGTGTCTTGTAGGGTGGGTCGCGGGCCGAAGGCCCACCCTAACCGTTGCGTCATGGCGTGTCCTTCATCTCGGTGAGGCGGTCGCGGGCTTCGCCTTCCACGAATTGCCGCACGCGAGCATCTTCCGCGGTCGCCAAGCCGTTCGGTGGGCCGTCGTAGAGGATTTGCTTTTCGTCCGCGCCCAAACGCGATCGCGGGTACAGCATCACGACCCTACTCGCGCACTTCCGCACAGTGCGGAGTTCGTGCGTCACGATCACCGATGTCACCGGCCGACGCGACCGCGTTTGCAGGATCAACTCGTTAATCACGTCCGTCATGATCGGGTCGAGACCAGTCGTCGGTTCGTCGTAGAGCATCACGTCGGGGTCGAGCGCCAGCGCCCGGGCCAACCCCACGCGTTTCCGCATCCCGCCGGACAGTTCCGCGGGCATCTTCAGTTCTGATGTGGCCGTCAGACCAACTTCCAGCACGCGTTCGCGTACCCGCGTCGCGATGTCAGCCTCGGTCACGCCGCCTTTCGCACGCAGCCCGAATGCCACATTGTCGAACACGTTCAGGCTGTCGAACAGTGCCGCTTGCTGAAACAGGAACCCGACGCGAAGCCGTAACTGTGTGAGGTCGCGTTCGGAGAGGGTGTGCAGCGGCTTGCCTTCGAGAATCACCTCGCCCGTTGTTGGCCTCAGCAGCCCAACGATGAGCTTCAGCAGCACGGTTTTACCGCAGCCGCTCTCGCCGATCACGCAGAGCGTGTCTTGCGGGAAGATGTCCAGGTCGATGCCGTGCAGCACCGTCTGCGCGCCGAAGCTCATGCTCACGCCGCGAATCTGAATGATCGGGGAAGGGGTGTCGGGCATGGTTTTATCGTAGTCATCACGCTCCGCGTGATGTCTGCGTTCCTGGCAAGCGATCACGTTCTGCGCAAAGCACTCGCGAAGGCGACATCACGCGGAGCGTGATGACTACGGTAAAGACAAACACGCGGAGCGTGGTGACTACTCACCGAAATACGCCTTATCCCGCTCCTGATAACCAGTGTAACCGAGCAGGTCGTACAGCTCCGCTCGCGTTTGCATCTTCGGAATGCTCGCGGTCTGCACGCCGTTCGCGATGAGGTCGCGGAGCGTGTCTTCGGCAGCTTTCATCGCGACCCGGAACGCCGTCAGTGGGAACAGCACCACGCGATAGCCCATCGCTCCGAGCGTCGCCACATCAAGGTTCGGCGACTTCCCAAACTCGGTCATGTTCGCGAGCAAGATCGCGCCTGGGAGCGCCTTCGCGAAGTTGTCGAACTCTTCGCGAGTTTCCATCGCCTCCGGGAAGATTGCGTCCGCGCCCGCGGCGCGGTACAACTTCGCGCGATTCACCGCGTCGTCGAAGCCGTGAACGCCTTTCGCGTCAGTACGCGCGATGATCACGAAATCCTTGTCTTTCCGGGCCGCGCACGCGGCGCGAATCTTCGCGGCCATCGCTTCGGCGCTCACCACCGACTTGCCCGAAAGGTGCCCGCAGCGTTTCGGCAGCTCCTGGTCTTCGAGGTGAATCCCAGCCACGCCCGCGGCTTCAAACATCCGGACTGTGCGTTCCACGTTCAGCGCCTCACCGAAGCCGGTGTCCGCGTCGCAGAGCAGCGGAAGCGTCGTCGCCTGTGCGGTGAGTTGTGCGGCCTGGACGAACTCCGTGAGCGTGAGCAACCCGATGTCAGGGACACCGTTCCCCGCGGAGAGCGCACCGCCGGAAAGGTAAACCGCTGAAAATCCCAGGCGTTCGGCCATCTTCGCAACAAGAGGAGTGAACACACCGGGAATCGCGATTGGCCCCCCGGACCACGCGGCGCGGAGGCGGCGACCGGGCGAAAGTGAAGCGTGAATGGCCATGCGGGTCGCCTCCGTCGGAGCAAGTGGATTTCGCGTTATCATAGCGCCGTGGCGCGCGAGAAGGAAGATTTTTTGAAACGACCGGAATTGTCGGAAGTCGTTTGGCTGCAACGCGCCACGAATCGCGAAACGCGCCGCGTTCGGCTTCCACGCGAACCGGACCCTTGACAGGCCTGGCCATCGCCTTAGAATCTCCCAAGTGCAATCCCGCCCCTTGAGGTGTGCATGATTACCACGTTGTCACTGACAGCACTGATTCCGCCCAATCGCGGATAGCTTCCAAGACAGCGTGTTTGTCGAGGGGGCCAAACCAAAACGGTTTGGCCTTCGCATTTGATGGGGGTAGATGTCGCGCGTGTAGCTCAGTTGGTACGAGCACGTCGCTGATAACGACGGGGTCCCTGGTTCAAATCCAGGCACGCGCACCTGCTGAGCGTGAGACGGTTCGGGGGAGTAGCTCAACTGGTAGAGCGCCTGCTTTGCAAGCAGGAGGTAAGGGGTTCGAGTCCCCTCAGCTCCACCAACGTCTTCAATATCAAGAACGGTTTCCGCTTCAGTCGGGACCGTTCTGGGTGGCAGAGGCAACGTGTAGAAGACCGTTGCCTCATATTCGCCCCGCTCTATCTTCTTCACGAACGATGTCAGCACGGTGCGCTGCTCTGACACGCTGCCGTGCCTTAATAGCTCTTCGATATCCCGCACATAGGCTTCGACTTCGCCGATGCCCAGCCTGTGCATGGGCCGTTCGGCCGGTGCGGCAATGACTTTGACGCGGGCCGCGTGCAGGGCGTCCAGCTTTGAACGCTGTTCCCTGATGCGCGGCGCTAGGTCATCCATCGCCAGAGCTCCGCTCTCGACGGCATCGTACAGCCTCTCTAGCTTCTGCCGGACGTTGCCTATCTGGCCGTCAAACACCGCAAGGCGCGCAGCAGCGTCCGAACCGGCCCTGTCCGCCTCTTCGTTGACGAGTTCAAGCAGTTCGGCAAGGTGTGCTGGTTTCAGCACAACCTCCTGCAGCTTCCGTACGGCGAGCCTCTCGATCACGTCCCTGCGGACGGAACGGCCTGAGCACGTGGCGCGTCCTGCCCTGAACGCGGTACCACAGACGTAGTAGTGGTACCTGGCGCCTTTAGCAGGTACGCCGAACATGGACGCCTTGCACTTCCCGCACTTGAGCAGGCCGCTCAGTAGGTACTGGCTGCTGACGCGCCTGGGCGGGGTGAACTGAGGCGAGCGTGACCTCAGCACCTGCTGCACAGCGTCGAACGTCTCCTGGGTGACTATCGCGGGTGCTGCTCCCGCCACCCTGACCGGTTCAAGGCCGTTGCCCTTGTGGTAGCCGCCGCTTATGCCCCACACGAGCGTTCCTGCGTAGACCGGGTTGATGAGCATGTCGTAGACGCGGCTCTTGCCCCAAAGCCTGCCGCGTGCCGCGGGTACCGCGTCTGCATTAAGCCTTGAGGCGATCTCCTTGGAGCCGAGGCCGGAGGCCGCCAGGTCGAAGACCCGGCCCACGGTCGGCGCGGTCACCGGGTCCGGCTCCAGCTTCGACCGCTGCTTCGAGCCGTCCTGTACATAGATGCGCCTGTAGCCATAGGGCGTCCTCGACCCCACCCAGAAGCCGCGGGAGACCGCTTCGCGCATGCCGCGGACTATGTCCTGCGCCATGTTCGCCGAGTAGAACTCGTCCAGCGTCTCTATCACCCCTTCGATCATCTTTCCCGTCGGGCTGTTCTCGATCGGTTCGTTCATAGAGACCACCTGCACGCCGTGCTTCCTGAGCAGGGACTTGTAGAGGATCGAGTCCTCACGGCTGCGGGCGAAGCGGGAGAGTTTCCAGACAAGCACGGCGTCGAATGGTCGCGGCTTCCTGCGGGCGGCCGAGACCATCTCCTGGAACACAGGACGCCTGGCCGACTTCCCGCTCTCCGCCTCGTCGACGTACTCGCCGGCGACCTCGTACCCGTGTTTCAGCGCGAACTCCCTCAGGCCCTTCAGCTGGCCCGAGATCGACAGGTCGACGTCCTGCGCAGTGGACGAAACACGTGCGTACAGGGCTACCCTTGTCCGGCTCTGTTCCATCGTCTTGACTCCTCGATTTCGTATGTGACCCGGTGAGTGTCCGTCACGTGGCAAGTACTTTGCAGCCGCGGCAGGTGCCGGCGAGGTAGTGCGAAGCCAGCAGGTAACCCAGCTCAGTCGCGACCTCCCCTGCGGCTGCACGGTATTCCTTGAGCGCGGCGGACAGGCGGTCCACCTTGAGTTTCGCCGGTAGCGTTCTCATTTCTGATCTCAGTTTCTTCATCATGGCGTCCGCCGAGGCGGCGTCTTCCAGCCCCACTACAAGGGCATGCGACGCGACCATGATCACCGGCCCATCAAGCTTCACGAGCTCTTCTGAGTTGCCGAGCCGATGGTCGCCAGTGGCAGCATCGCTGAGGGCCCTCGCATAAAGTTCATCTGCGCCGCTCAGGCTTGCGTGCGGTTCGGGCGAGTCGCCTGCGAGCGCGGTCAGGCCGGTCACTTTTTCGAGCCAGCCGATAATCCCTTCTGCAGTAGAGCGTTCTACCCCGGCCAGCTTCTCAGCTGACCGCTTCCAACCCTCTATCGCCGCCCACAGGCTGGCGGTCTTCACATGGCTCCTGAGCATCGCCCATTCCAGGGTGTCCTCTACAGACAGCATGGCTGACACGCTCCTGTCGGCCTGCCAGGTGAGCTTCATGTCTGGCGGCCGGAGCCACTTCCCCTTCGGCTGGAACACCGCTCGCAAGGGTGTCAGGTCCGGGACGGTTTCCCGATCTGCCAGCTTGCGGGCCTTGCCCACGAAAGCAAGCAATTCTTTCATGTGCTTTGCAAGGCCGTCCTTCTTCAGCTCGATACGTACCTGGTGGTCGTCACCCGCGGCACCGAGCTGCCGGATCCCCCTCTTCACGGTCCGTGTATCGAGTTTGTACTTCCTCGCGACCTGCGGCGCGGTCATGCCTTCATCGTTGGTCAGCCGCCACCACTCCTTCCACTGTGCCTTTGTTGCCCGGGGTCCCCTTTTAGCCATTTTGCGAATTCCAATCTCAGCGCCTGTTCGGCGCTTGACCAGGTAAACAGTTACGTTGCCACTCTCGCTAAGTGCTGATTATAGCAGGGCGCCGATTGTGATAACGCAATGGCGTATTCATATCTTGCATTATCAGCCTTCTGGCATGATCAATGCATGAGTTCTTCGACAAGCAACCTTGAGTTTACGCCTGATGGCCGGACCGGCCACGGTTTGCGCATCCTTGCGACGCTGATAGTCCGCTCGGTGCGGGCACGTCAGGTAGCGGAGTGTGCAGCTACCGCCGCGACGGGCCAGCAGGCCGCCAACTCAGGTTGTGTTGCATTGCCGGACGAAACCGAACATTCGTCGGGCGTGCAGCAGGTCCGGAGCTCAGAGGAGCGCCGGCAAGAGCCGGACTGCTCAACTACAGGGTAACCGTCCGGGCCCACGTGGCCCAGGAGGCACCAATTGACTACGTGGAAAGAGCTCAGGTGCCCCGAGTGCGGGGCGAAGTTCCTTGTCAAGGCAGAAGACGCCGCTGACAGGGATGAGATCACCTGTCCGCTGTGCGACGACACGGTCGAACTGCCGGACGAGTCGGACAGCGACGACTAGTGTCAACGTCGCTGTCCAGGGAGCGTATCCGGGCCGGAGTACCTGCTCCGGCCCGGATACGGCTTCGGTGCGATGCAGGGGACTGGCCGGAAGCTGGACGCCGCGGGTGGTTGGCAAGAGTGCGGGGGGAAGCGCCTCCTCGCGGCGAGTAACCCCGGTCACGGCGCATGCGGGCTCCGCTGCCACGGCACTGAGGCCTGTCCGCGGTGTCACCCAGTACCACATGCCACCGGCTCCGACTGCGGTCGTTATGTCCGAGGAGAAAGCATGCCCGTGGCCGAGGAGACATGCGGTGCAGGGTGCCAACGAATAGCGCTTGAAACCGTCGTCCCGAACGTCCGGGCGGGTGGCCCGAGGGGTGACCTGGTGACCTTCGATTGTAGCCCCCATGGCGCGGCCCGTCGGACGAGCCTTGGCAACTGCCATGGCAGTTGCGTGCGCAGATGCGAAGCCAGTTACGAACGTATTCACGGAGGTGAACTGGAAATGACCAAGAAAGGGATGCAGGGTGAACCTGTCCAGGAGCCGGAGCTACGGGCCGACGAGATGCTCTCCGAGGAGATGGTCCCCGAACACATGGTCCAGAAAGGCAAGTACACCACGGGCGGGTTCAGGTGCCGCAAGTGCGCGTTCTCGACCCTGAAACAGGGCTTCTCCGGCAGGCAGGCCCTCAGGGCGCACATCAAGGTACACACCCAGGAACGTCGATCCTGGGTCCGTCCGCTCCTCTGGCAGGGGCTCGTATCAGCTGTGCTTGTCGCGGGCGGCGCGGCGGCATATCTCTTACCGACGCCCGGCAGCCTAGTCAGCCTGCTAGTCGGGCGGCATGTACCAGGGTGGGCCTTCACCATGACAGGCCTCGTTGCGGTCCTGGCGCTGACCATCACGTTCCAATGCACACGCGGCGACCTCTCAAGGCGCGGGATCGCATTGGGCTGGGTGGTAATCGGGCTGGTGGATGTGTTGGGAACGCTCGTTTGCGCGGCCCCGTGGACTTCTGTGCGGCCGCACTGGCCTCACCTGATCACAGCTGTCGCCATGCTTCTCGTTGCGCCCCCTACCGCGTTGAACCTCGGGGGTTGTGCCTACGCGAACCGCCGCGGGAAGAAGCGGAGGTCGACGAGGTATCAGCACATCCTCAAGCCACGCGACGAAGACGCCGAGGACGAATACTCGGACTGGCGCAAGAGGATCGTTAACGATGTCATATGGGGTCGGCTGCAGGTCGAAGCTCTGTCAGGAGAGTTCAGGGAGTACGTGGTCAGCCGCATAGAGCGGTTCCGCCGTATTGGCAGGTGATGCCAGGCTCAATCGAAGCTTCACCTGACTAACGACCCACAGCATGGAACCGCCGCACAGACGTCGGTCAACGGGATAACGACTTCGCGTGTCTCGTGCTACATCATCGCCTCGCCGCCGGATGCAAGCGGCACGCTTGTGACGCTGAGCGAGCCCGAGTTGACTACAGCGAGTGAGTCCCCAAATTCGGCAATAGCCGATGGGCTGTCGCCTGTCCTGACAACGGCGAGCCTGTGTCCGTCGAGAGTGATCTTTGTAACCGTATCGTCTGACAAGTTGGCGACCCAGATGTGGCCGTCGCCGTGGAAATCCGAATAGAGAATGGCTACGGGAGTATCACCTACTCGGTACTCGCCGAGTTTGACGCCATCATTTGACAGCTTCGTGACCGTCCCAGCATTTGAGTTGGCCACCCAGATGTGAGTATCCTCCACGGCAAGCGCAACCGGCCGGCTACCTACCGCGTAACGCCCGATGATAACGCCGTCACGCCCGATCTTGACCACGCTATCGTCCATCGTGACCGCGACCCATATGTGGTCGCCATCGAAGATCAGTGCGCCAGGATGGGCACCCACATGGACCGACAACACGACTTCACCTTCTATTGTCATTTTCCATACAGTACCGTCACCAGCGTTGGCCACCCAGACATGTACACCGTCGTACACGACGGCGCGCGGGTCGGCTCCAACTTTGTAGCTGGCAATTGCGGTGCCATCTGACCGGAGCCGACTGACCGTGCCATCGTCAGCGTTGGCAGTCCAGATCTTATCGCCCACACTGGCTACGGCTACTGGCGTAGCGCCAACTCTGTGGCTCCCCTTACTATCGCCGGCGGAGAGTTGGTCGAGCGTTCCCTCCTTGATATTCGTCACCCAGATATCACCGCCAATAAGGGCGATCGCAGGCAGCGGTTCTCCGGGTTCATATGTACTCGCGGCGACGACGTCGGCTGGCGGCTTGGGCAGTGGCATTACTGCACTGACTGGTCCGAGGCGGAAAAGAGTTGGTGCGACGGAATCGACGACCCAGATGTGCGTGCCGTCGAACGACATAGCCCACGGACCGGATCCGACGTCGACCTGGCCGTTGATGGTGCCATCTAGGTTGAGACGCGAGACCTTCTTGTCGTCGAAGCTTGCAACCCACATGTACGTACCGTCGAATAGCACCTGCCGGGGTCCATGCGGGACGGGGTAAGTGGCTATTACACGACCCTCGGCGTCCAGCTTGGCAACTGCGTCGCCGTCTACCAGCGCTACCCAGACGTTGCTACCGTCAAACGCGAGCGACACCGGGTCGAATCCGGGGGTGGTTGTCGACGCTACGCTCCCGTCCAGCCTGAGGCGTTGGATCGTGTCTTCAAAGTAGTTCGCGACCCAGAGGTAGCTGCCATCGAATTGCACCGCGTACGTCCCGGGCATGTGGGCCTTCCCAACCGGGTACTCCGCGACGGTCTCCCCGGTGTCGCGGGAAAGCTTGCTAATGAAATCGGACATACCATTGGCCACCCAGAGATCATCGCCGTCGACGTACATGCCGCCCGGAGAATGACCTGTCGGGTACTTGCCGAGTAGCCGACCGTCCTTGCTCAACTTGGTGAGGTTGCCCTGCGAGAATGAAGCCACCCACATGTTCTCGCCGTCGAACTTCATCTGTATGGGCTCAGGTTCGACATCGTATAGGCCAAGGCGGTTGCCGAATTTGCTGTACTTACTGACTGCCGCGTCGTCGTAATGCGCTACCCAGACCTGTTCTCCATCGAACTCGACGGCTATCGCGCGGAACGGGAGCGAAAATGACGCCACATCGAAGCTGATCGCGGGTGCGGTCGCAGTCGGCTCCCGGGGGACTGCGGTAGGCTCGGCCGCCCTACCGCAGCTTGCGAGTCCGGCACCAATGACGATAAGCAAAGCCAACAACGCTATTTTGAGATGCAATAGAAGAGTCTCCCGCTCGGATCGCTACGTATCTCCCGTAGGACAGAGAATTATATGGCGGTGACAGCGGCGTCGGATGCGATAGGTCCGAGCGGCGGCGTCCGATGGCGCGTACTATAATGTTGCCTCGATGCGTCTAGTCGTCGCGGTCGGCAGATGGCACGCTGGAATGACAGGGGTGCACTGTGTTGGTCTATGGTACGTGGTTCCGCAGCCTTTCAATTTGGTTTGTGGTGCTGACAGTATCGGTGCTTGCCGCGGCCTGCGGATCCGACGTGGACGGTACCGCGCCGGTGCTCGGCCCCGGTGGTGAACTTATCGCTGAGGGCGACGCTCCCGCAAGTGAACCGCTAGTCGGTTTCCAGAAGATCCGACCCACAAGCCATATTTACACCGTTGACGAGGTCGTGGCTGCCGGGTTCAAGAAGTCGAAGGAATACGACGTTTCCGGGTTAACCGGCGCGACAGCAGCGATCTACGGTTTCTACGGGACTGACCCATACGCGCGCGAAGAGTATGAGATTCGCTTCTACAACTCGCACGATGATGCGGTGGCGCTCGGCGTACCAATGGCCCAGGAGGCCGTTGGACCCGATGCAAAACTGACCGAAGAGGACTCGACGTGGGACGAAGGCCTCAAAGAGCGTCGTGAGTGTCAGGGCAATATACGTGGCTCGCACCATGTTGGGCTCTGCCTGACAGCGAAGCACCAGGATTTCGCTGTAATGGGCAACTTTGTGGTTTTATGTCAGGGTAGCGACGTGGCAGATTCGAACAAACACTGCGACGACCTGTTCAACATTTTGCCGCGATCATGATGCTTGCTGGTATGCCCAATTTGACAGTAGGGCCTCTGCTACGGAGGGCAGTCAAGCTGGTTCGGCCCTCTGTCTCAATAATTGCGCTGTGCGCGGCGGTGGTACTAACCGTTTCATGCGGCGCTGATAGTGACGCGCCATCCAAATTGGAGGACTCTGCGGGCGTCGGCGGTCAGCCTGCCGTGGTTGTGCAACGGATTTTCCCTGAGGCCCGCCAATACTCGGTATCGGACTTGAACGCCGCCGGCATGAAGGTCCTCAACGAGTACGAGGTAGCAGAATTTCCTGGCGCGGTTACTGCTGTCCACGGCGCGTTCCAGCAAATCGAATATGAGGCCCGGTTCTATGCTTCGCACGATGATGCAGTCGCGATGGGCGCAGGCCCGGCAGGCGAGGTTTCAGGACCGGATGCAGTGGTGACTGGAGATAGCGTCAAATACCAGGAAGGCGCAACGCACCGTCGTCTATGCAGTCGGGCCGCCCAGACTCCGCACTCGGGTTGCAGCTACTCGGCGCGATACGGCGATTATGTGATCAAAGGCAATATGGTCCTGCTGTGCGAGGGCACCGAATCTGAGAAGGCGCTTATCGCCTGCAGCGAACTCTTGGCCAAGGTGCCGCCCTCGTAGGACGTAGGTTGTGTTAGTCGGGGCCCTCACCAATTTGCGGGAGCCGTTCTGTGCCGGCGGAACCTAGCCGCGGTGCCTCGGTAGGACGACCGCTCGGCAAAGTCACCGGTCTGACTTGGTTGGGCCTGCTTGTAACGGCGGTGACACTGAACCTTTCCGGGTGCAGCTCCGGACCGCAATCCGAAACCGAGGCAGGAAGCGCTTCTACTCCATCAGACGCCCGGCGGATCATTCCGACCGCTCACCTATATGATCCTGACGACTTGTATGTCGCAGGGGTCAAGGTAGCCAGGATTTACGACGTGGACGGGTTGCCTGAGGCGATTGCCGCGGTCCGTTTGTTCCTGAGCAGCACGGAGTATGAGGCCCGCTTCTACGAGAATCACGCGGTCGCGGCTTCAACCGGCGCCGCCGCCGCCTCGTTGGTTACCGGAGAATCGGCCATAGTGACTGGCGCGAACGTGCCGTGGTCCGAGGGAGCCAGTGACCGGCGCATGTGTGTGGGCGCAATCAACGCCAATTGCGTCGCCAAATACGGGGACTTCGTCGTGTTGGGCAACATGGTCCTGATGTGCGAGGGCCGTGACAGCGAAACTGCTCTGGAGGCCTGCGTCGCTCTCACGAGCCAGATGCCGCCTCCATAGGGCCCTGGCTACAGCGCCCGGCTGTTCAGGGGGTGGGCTACAGGCGCACGATGGTTGAGGGCACCACTTCGTCTTCATTGAATTGCGCGGCCCGACGCCTCACACAGCACCCGTAATCACCCAGTCTTGCGGATGTCTTCGTGTCGAGATCGACTGCCATGAGGCCGCTCTCCCTGTGGCCGATCCGCTGTTCCCGACCGCGGTCGCGAGAGGTCAGGCCCTTGAGGGATATACAGGTTCATCACGCCTTCAGCCGACCGACAGTTCGCAGGCATAAGACAATTGCGTTCTATACGGGGCAGTTCATCGTACTCGCGGAAGTTTGCTGCCCCAGGTTCACTCCCGCGCCCTCAACTGTAAATTGGCGTGATGCGGAATCACCCGCGAAGAACCATGAAACCGAAAGGGGGCTCCGATTGCCCGGAGCCCCCTTTTATCAATCCCGCTAGTAACTTGCTTCAGTTGGCTACTTAGCAGCTTGCAGCTGGTGTAGGACCAGTGACCATGTCAGGTGCCACGAAGCCTCGTTCACGTATCCGCTCGTGTCGGTCCCCTGCGGCCAGTTCTTCCATCGTTCCTCGCTCATCACGATGCGGTGGTAGAACTCGAGGATCGGCACGTCCGGCAGCTCATCCAGCCAGATAGCCATCGCCTCTTTGTAAAGGCGGATGACTTCGGCTTCGTTAGTGTCAGGGTTGGTCTTCGCGACTTCGTCCGTCAACTCGTCCCACTGCTTGTTCTCCCAGTGGTAGAAGTTGACCTGGTGACCGCCAGGGATGTTCACCGAAGCTGACTGGTACAACTTCATCGTGAAGTAAGGGTCGCTCACGGACCCGCCGTGCCCGAACATCAAGCATTCGAAGTTGCCCTCGGCCATGCGGGATGAAGCGTCTGTCGGCTGGATGTAGCTGGCGTTGATTCCGTTCCGGCGCAACTGCTCAGCCGTGATCGGACCGAGGTCATCCCAGGCACCGGCGAAGCCGATGATCTGGCAGTTGATCTTTGCACCAGACGCGTCCACCCACATCCCGTCGGTACCTTTTGTGAAGCCTGCCTTGGCCATCCGCTCGTTGCCCTTGGTGACGCTGTACTCGGTCGTGTCGTACTGCTTGAGCAGGTCTTCTACTGCAGTGAAGTACTTCTGGAGCGGCGGGTATCCCGGCATCGTTAGGGGGTTGAACGCGGCGGCGCCATCGTAGGCCTTCTGCCGGAGCTCTTCACGGTCCAGGAAGTAGCTGATCGCCCACCTTACGTCCTTGCTGTCGTAGGGGCCATATTTTCCGCTGGTGTTGAACGCCAGCGATACAGGCCACCAGTCCACGTAGCCGAATGGGCTCTCCCTACCTGTGTGGGTAATCAGCTTCGCGTTCTGGGCAAGGGTTTCCTTGATGACGCGCGGTGTAGTCATGGCCCCGTAGTCAACATCGTTCTTTATCAGGGCTTGCGCGGTCAGAGTCTGGTTGTCAGTACCGGGCAGATATACGATCCGCTCTACTTCAGGAAGCTTCGCGTAGCTCCCGATGCCACCTTCAGAATAAGGCTTGCCAGCGGATGTGCCCCACCACGATGAACGGCGGTCGATGATCTTCTGTTCAGGCGTCCCTGAGACCACACGCCACGGGCTAGTGGTTACTGGTAGTCCACCCGCCGGGTCATATGCGCCGAACGTCGTCCAGTCTTTGCCGTTGTACACGTGCTCGGGGACTATGTAGATTCCGATGTCGAACTTGTAAGCCATGAAGTAGAAGAACCGGGGGTCTGGCCTGGACAGTTTGACCACAACCGTGTGCGTACCCGTCTTCTCAGCCACGTCCAAAACATTCGCTACGTCTACGCCCCACCGTACCTGCTCTTTCAGAGTTTTCAGCGTATTGAGCGTATAGACGACGTCGTCAGCGTTGAACTCCTGACCATCGCTCCACTTGACGCCCTTGCGAAGGTTCATGGTCAGCACAGTTGAGTCCGAATTGAATGACCACGATTCGGCTAACCAGGGGATCATCTCGTCCGCGAATGCCGAAAAGAAGGCTAGCGGCTCGTAAATGATATTTGGGCCGGTCTGGTGGTTGGCGCCGATCGCATACGGGTTCCACAACTCATGGTCTACGTGGCGCCCCCCGGAGCCGCCCAGAAACGTCACCAGTTGCTTATTGCGTGCCGGCGCTGCGCCTGTTGGCGCTGACGTGGCCGGTACTGCTGTAGCCGGCGCTGTCGTTGCGGCGGCTGTCGTTGCTGTCGCGGGAACCGCGGTCGCGGCAGGCTCGTCTTTACAGGCTGCAAACGCCAAAATGGCGACTAGGGCCATCGAGAGCAAAACTAACCTAGACCATTTACGACTCATAATCTTCCCCCCGCAAGGAAACCGGCCAGCGGGCATCGCCCGCGCTTTCCGTACCGGATTCCAGAAAGCCGCGTCATTGTGCTACGCACGTGACAAGCCGTCAACTCTTTACAGCGAGGATTCGTACCCGACCTGTGATCCAAATTCCTGCCTGCTCGACCCGCGCCGCGCAGTTGGAGACGAACAATGGCATCATGCGCATTCGGCGTGGCAGGGCCAGAGCGCAAGAAAAACCGGCGTCCTGTTGACCAGACGCGAGCAAGCCCACAGAATGTATTGCGTTTTCACTCCGTCTGGAGGAAGTAGTTGGCCGAGAATTTCGCCGAGGGAACAGCCAGGCCCGACACCGTATTACGGGCGTCGGTTCGCATTACTTCTGCCATAGCCAGCAACTACATAATCCGGCGGTTCTTCTTCTTCGTGTTTGTCGTCTGGCTAGCAAGTACTGTCATATTCATCATCCCTCGGCTTTCCGGCCAGGACCCGGTGGTGGAGAAGCTGCTTCAGGAAGCGCAGCGAGGTGGCCACTTACAGACCGGCATCAGGGAGATGGCGGAATCCTACCGGGAACGGTTCGGGCTGAACCAGCCTTTGTTGGTGCAGTACCGGAATTATATGTCCGATCTCCTGCGACTCGACCTTGGCCCGTCTATCACGGCGTTCCCACGCAGCGTTAACGACATTATTGCGGATTCGATCCTGTGGACAGCCGGCCTCCTCATTACGGTCACAATCCTATCGTTTGTGATCGGCACGCTGGCCGGCGCATTGCTTGGCTGGCCGTCCTCTCCGCGGTCACTGCAGTACCTTTTCACGCCGCTGCTGACGCTTTCAGCCTTGCCGTACTACCTTTTGGCGTTGTTGCTCGTCTATGTATTCGCATTCCGGCTGGACTGGTTCCCCTTGTTTGGCGGATATAACCTTGGCGTCCAGCCAGACCTCAATTTTGACTTCGCGCTGCAAGTGCTCCGGCATTCGATACTGCCCGCGTTTTCAATCATCCTCGCATCAATCGGTTTCTGGGCCCTCGGAATGCGCGGGATGATGGTGACCAACCGGGGCGCCGATTACATGGTCCAGGCAGAAGCCAAAGGTCTGAAAGGCGGACGAATTTTTCTGCGGTATGCTCTCCGGAATGCTTTGCTGCCCCAGACGACGGCTCTTGCCCTGTCGTTGGGCACCGTCCTTACGGGAGCGGTGCTTGTGGAAGTGGTGTTCCGGTATCCCGGGCTCGGTGAAACCCTGTTTCAGGCGATCCGACTTAGCGACTTCTTCATCATCCGTGGAATGATCTTTGCAGTAATACTTACGTTGGCCCTTGCGACCTTCATTGTGGACATCGCTTACCCGATACTCGACCCGCGCGTTAGAAACAAGAAGGCCTGACATGGCTCAGTCCACGACTGACGTACCGGCTATCCAGATCGCCCCTGCGCCAGTCTCGACGCCGTCGAGGATCCGTGCGGTCACCAAGTATGTGAGACGGAATCCCTCCTTGGCATGGGGCTTGGGCATGCTGACCGCGCTTGCACTGTTTGTGATTGTTGGAGAACTGGCCTACCCCACCGAGAGATTTCGTCCGCTCTCGGCTGAGGTCCGGCTGTCACCGAGTTGGGAGTACCCGTTCGGCACCGACACCGCAGGCAGGGACATCTTTGCCGTAATGATCAAGGGCATACCGCTGACTTTGCGCGTCGGGGTTATTGCGGGCGTAATCGGACTTGCAATAGGGACGACGCTGGCATTCATCGGTGGTTACTACCGCGGCTGGCCTGACGCAGTGATTAGGACCGTCGTTGATGTTGGACTCACAATACCGGGCCTGCTCATACTGATCCTGATAGCCGTGAACTCTCAGAAGGGACTGAACGTGGACACTATGGGCCTTGCGCTGGCGGTCGTGGCATGGGCTCAACCCGCGCGCATAATACGGTCTCAGGTCCTCGTAATGCGCGAGCAGCTATACGTGGAGATCGCCAAGCTGTCTGGGGTGAGCGGCATGGGCATCGTTTTCAAGGAGATGATGCCCAACCTAATGCCTTACCTCGCCGCGAGCTTTGTTGGGTCTGTTGGCGCCGCAATCCTGGCCTCGCTCGGGCTAGAAGCGCTAGGGCTCGGCCCCCTCGACGTGCCGACGCTTGGCGTGACAATTTACTTCAACATACGCTTCTCTTAGGTGCTTATCGGAATGTGGTGGTGGCTGATCCCTCCGATCGCTGCGATGGCGATCATATTCGTTAGCCTTTTCCTGATCGCGACAGGCTTGGATGAATGGGCAAACCCCAGGTTGAGGAAACGGATTTGACGACCGCTCCTGCGAGTGCTGCGGCACCCCGATCGGCCAACACTGGCCCAGTCCTC
>SXGR01023484.1_pt1 | contig 27998 bp, 30 predicted proteins | sample 3174711 | NCBI WGS metagenome assembly SXGR01 (sample SAMN11356860, study PRJNA531348) | freshwater metagenome | isolation source: freshwater sample F1-60 | place: China: Fuxian Lake, Yuxi | collected 2017-12-25
CGTACCATCAGAGCGTTAAGGTTTGTCTACGCCTAACGCAACATGGTAACTATAAGTGACTGAATATACTCTGTTTTTAAGATGACGGTTCACCCTGCATCAAATCTATAGTAACAATAAGACACCTTCAGGCACAGCGCTCAGGTCTAATTGTACTTAGACCAGTTGGTGATGGGGTGAAGCGACGTGCCCATGGTGCAGACTTGAAGAGGATGGTGGTGATCAGATCACCAAATCCTCAGTTTGTTCAATTCAAGCTGCATCAATTTGGGCAACAACGCCGATGTTGATCATGCTCAAGCAGGGCAGAATCCATGCCTACGCGCTGACTGGCTGCACTATCGAGACCATCACTTCTATCCTGGTGAATTACATCATGGTGATGTGGCAAGGCTTTCAGACTTCTGCTTGTGTATTGTGACAACACGACCACCAGAACTGTACAGGAGCTGAGAGCAAGCAATCCGCAGCTCATAATGTTGGAGTAAGCTCTGGTGATGGTTGACGAATCGACAGACGAAGACTAACGACAGTAGGCACAAACGGAACAGGGTTTAAAAGTGCTGGTATCAGGGCTTAAGCAATGCTAAGGAAGGCGGTGACTGAGAAGCAGTGCCACCTCTCTACATGAACGAATTCTTTTGGTTTATCTGCGCCCCATAAAAAAAGGTCTACCCAATATAAGGGTAGACCCATGTATGGTTAACATGAAAATGAGTCGTACAGCACGGAACTAATCAAGCACAGTGTTATTTATTATTCAGTTGTTCTGCGTTGCCAAATCTCAGCTCCACATTGTCGCTCTTGTTGCGCAATGAAAGCGCCTTGGCGCCCATGAAATCAATAGAGACAACTTCAGCTCCACCTTTTAGGAGTAATTGCATGGCATGACTCACGTCCTTCGCGGTAGCATCAGAGCATACCTTTCGAGCCGAACGCACAGTTGCCTTCAGAAGGCCCCGATCCATATTATAACTACCACTGAACCGGTTGCAGCCATCAAAACCAGATAAGCTATTGTCCTTATCATTAAAAGTGATGAAGGCAGCAGGATTCAATCCTTCAACCTTGTTGTGACCATCATGCATGACAATCCAACTTCCACTCAACTTACTATGAATGTCAGACTCATTGTCAAGTCGCTTAAATGGAGTACATGCTGACAGCAAACACATCATTGTAATAATCACTGCACCTTTCTTTTCCATATATTATCTCCCTAACATTCTGAATTTACAAAAAATTTGAACACAATATTACCACTGCTAAGAGGCAGTAATATTGCCATTCAGGTAGTTCTACACTCATAAAAATCTCGATTCAAATCATCGTTATATCCAAACACCCTTACAACCTCCACTATCTTTTTAACAATGTTATCAGAGAAGTGCTTGTAATTGAGATTCATATTCCGCAATGATACTGCTCTCATGACTTACGATGAATGTCAGATTCATTATCAAATCGCTGAAATGAATCGCACATCGAGAGCAAAGATGCAGTCCCAAAAATCGCAATAACACCACTTCGTTTCATCATAACCAAATACTCCGCTGTCACTTTAAGCTTATAAAAAACTTGGCATTGTAATACAGTAAAGCAGCAAGAAAACTAATAACACCAAACCGTCAATACCATTTTCAAGTCAAAAAAACACAGTTTAAAAAATGGGGCTATTGAGTTTATTTCTAATAATAAGAAATGGTAAACACCACTTTTGCATCAGCGTTGCCTGGTTTCACTCTATCCTCAGTTTGCTTATATCTAGCAGACAATGGTATATTGACATAGTTGAGAATATGTTTAGGCAGCTCAATAGACCACTTACTTGATGGATTCCAAAGACTAGGAGATGATGTTGCATCGCCGTTGAGATGGGTTGAATATCCCAACTGTAATTTTACCCCAGTTGCACTACCAGGAGAAATAATACCATCACCCTGTTCAGTACCGACATTAATATAACCATCGTCACTAGTTGTGGTCATAGGGCGCAATTCCACTTTAAATAAATTTGCTGTATAAGTGTCTCCAGATGGAGTTCCTGAACCAACAATTGATTGATTATAATGATAACCAAGAAACTGAGGACAATTTGTCAATTTGATAGAAGCATCAACCCATGGAGTGGTTGATCCGATTCCAGAGAATTCGCTGCTTTTGTATGTCCCCATATCAACGTTATAACTCGGTGTCTGGCATGTTTTCGTAGTAACATTCATAGTGCCAGAAAATCTTAGCGTACCAAAAATAGCTGGGAGCCCAATAACACTTTGGTTGGCAGTATAATAAACTTGAATCGTGGGGAAAGATGTCCCGCTAATCGAACTACCAGAGGGAATATTCCCCGTCTTGATTAACCAAACACGATGATACATATGACGTGTATCGTTGTGAACCGTTCCCGCAAACATAGGCGATGAGGTAATTGATTCAGTCCCCATGTTACCCATAGTGACCGCCACCCCAACACCAGGAACATTTGTAGGATAAATCTTCCCTGAAATGGGAGATCCTGACACGGCTGAAGGTAGGCCTGATGGCTCAGTTATCGCGTGAGCATATAAGCTGGTACCGAGGTCATCGTAAGATTCCGAGCACGTCAGTGACATACCTGGACCACCAGGACCACTAGCATCTAGATCAGCCTGATATAAAACAGTACCAATTGGCAATTCCTCACCCGCATAAAATGACCCATTGATATTAACAGTCTGATCACCAGGAGTTCCAGTAGTAGTACACGTAGCTGTGGCTATAGCCTGAGATGAATAAATATTAATAATCGCAAAAATGGCAATCATTTTTATATACGCTCTATGCATTTTCAATCCTCAAACACCATTTTCATCAACTGTTAATCAAGCAACTGGCAGTCATCAAGCCAGATTCATTTTTTTCGATGCTCTCATTTGAGAGGGAATATTCGACACGACACTGCTCAGCATTCCCAGTTCCCCAACGGATATAGAGTTCCCCACTCTTCTCCTTAACCTGGGCATAAAATCTTCCACCCTGACCAACATAGCCAACATTATTTCCCTGTGAATCAGTTACTTCTGAACCGAACGGAACGGCAACATTGCTTTGATTAAGGTCAACCAGCAGTGGATACCCTACTTTGGTAGCATAACTGAGCTTGACAACCGCGCCTTCGAGTGGGGCAACACGCTGACGAGCATTTTCTAACTCAACTCCCTTGCGAGCCCCTTTAGGATCGAGGGAAATTTCATTCATTTCATAGGGATTCAGATAGGGGACGGCAGCATGCCCGAAGCTATCCACCTTAACCCCGTTATAATTGCCCACCGATGCACCACTTGCCCCCTCAGCCTCAACGACCGCGAAGGTATCACTGGTATAGGGCGTCAGTACCACACCATCAGACCAGGCAATCAAAGAGCCATTTGCCCCTATGGATGCACTGGTGTAGCTATTTCCCATACCGACCGATGCGCTTAAGTTGCTAGACGATGTTCGATACTGCCCACTCAGACTGCCACTGGTATTAGAACCGTTGCCACTGGATGCTACGGTAGCACCATAACTGTATTCATGCTCTTTACCTGCTGTACCAGAAAGACCAATTTGTTGCCCATAGTAACCACTACCATCTCTGGTCAGAGATGCATTCAATGTCGGCGAATAAGATTGATCCGTGGTAGTCAACGGCATGCTAACGTTCAACATAAAGGTGGTTTCCATGTCACCATTGCCATTCCTGACACGGCCAGCATTCACGCCCCAAGAAACAGATTTTATGCTGTTATTATAACCAAGCTGGTATTGCAGATCAGTTCCAGCTGCACTATCCCAATAGTTTTGGGTATAACCAGTAAAATGTAGCTGCCCCAGATTATTAGGCAACCCCTGGTTCAGGCTCATAGAGAAACGGTTCTTTGGACGATGTATATCTTGTTGATCTCCACCATTATCAACTTCATCCATCATCAGCATTGCTGAACTATAATCAAGATAGCCCGAAGTCGAATAGCGGTATGCAGCAAGCGTGACGTTGCTGCTTGTCTCTGTCAAAAATTTACTATAGCTAATACGGTAACTCTGCCCAGAAAGGCTTTGGCCCAAACTCCCAGCACGACTGAAGTTAGTTTGTGACTGACTTGCATCAAAAGCAAATGAACCAATCGGTGAGTTAACAGCGGTGCCCAGTAGCATGGAATAATAGTCATCGTTGCTACTCTGTATACCACCATAGCCTGTAAATGTGTTCGTCAAGCCACGTTTGTATGTCAGTTCATATAATGGATGGTGCTTGGCTGCACGAGTATCATTGAACTCACCAATAACAAAATCATAATTATGGGTGCCTGGACGTAACATTTGATTGGTAGATGCATAAGGCACACTGAATTGCTGTGTCGTACCATCCGCCTCAGTAACTGTTACATCCAAATCACCACCATATCCATTGGGATTAAGATCATCCAAGTAAAACGGGCCAGGTGCAACTGTTGTTTCGCGAATGACTAAACCATTCTGGCTAACAGTTACTTTAGCATTGGTTCTTGCGATACCACGAACTTCTGGTGCAAAGCCCCTTTCGGATTGAGGTAGCATCCGCTCTACGTCACGTAGTTCTACGCCACGAAATGAGAGTGAATCAAAAATATCACCACGGGTGCTATTTTCGCCAACAATCAAACGCCCGCCAATCGACGGGATATCTCGCTGTATGAATGTATTTGCTCTATTATATTTCCCGCCGGAGTCTTGCATCCAGCTATAACTACCATTATGTCTGAACTGCCATGCACCAACATTCAATCCTGAATTGATACCAACAAATGCAGAGTCATTACGCTGACCTTTTGAAGACATAGAGTAATAATTACTTTGATAACCAAGATTTAGCGCTGGTATACCCTCATCCCAGTATTCTGAGCTCACATATCTACTGTTCTCACTACGCAAGTAGGCTTGTGGTATGGTCAAACTCAACACCTGTCTACCTGAGTCGAAATCGACAACGACATCAGGAATAACCTTCGTTATATCCAAACACCCCTCATCAACCTCAGCTATCTCCTTAACAATGTTAGCAGGCAAGTGCTTATAATTGAGATTCATATTCCGCAACGATGTTGATCTCATGCATATAGACATGGAACCATCATCCGCTTTCTCAATTAAATATTTTTCATAGCCGATGTTAAAGTCATTAATAAATACTTCTGTATGATAGCTTCCAGGAGGAACATATGCGCCCTTCTCAAACTGCTTGAGATCGACTTTCTTTTGCGCACCAGGACTCAAAAAAATTGGGTCAAACATAATCTCATTGGTTGAATCGCTTGCAGTTACATTTAACTCAGTCTCAGCATAGGCAGAAAACGGATAAATAAGCATGCTGGATGATAGTGCGACAGCAAATGCATTTACATGATTTTTTACAGGATATATCATCATTTCATCTCAACCAATAGGATTACATTCAACCTTATATCTTTGCTTTGAACTCTTTCGGCGCACCCCAATCATTTATATATGAATAAGAGATTTCATCACCCTTAGAGAAGCGTCCAGACTTATTAGTCAAATTTAAGCGTCCAAAAGGAGGTACAATTCCATCAATATCACCGACTTTACTTTTGCCAGTATGAACTTCAAGCAATGTCACATAGAATGGACTGTTATTGATGGCAACCAACTCGCCATTATTAACGTTCCATTGCAAACCTTCCGCAGCACCAGTGCTATTCCCCTCTAATGAGGAAGGGCGGAAAAGCAACTTTATTCTTGTTCTGAATGCAATTTGCAACTCATTATCTTTTTTATGAGCGACACTTTTAGAGGGGATCTCCAATACATTCAACCAATAAAGTGATTCACGATCCTTTGGCACCTCCTTTTCTTTAGTGAATGACACCCGCAGAGCCTGCCCCTTTTGAGCATCAACACGATTTATGGGGGGAGTAATTACAAATGGAACACGAATTGAGTCTGGGCTCGCATTAACATCGCCATCATCAATCCACGACTGGACAAGGACTGGCGTCTTTCCATTATTGTCCAATTTTACTGTCACCTCATCCTCGTTAGAAGGATAGATAACACGAGTGCCTGTTATAACAACATTTGCAAATGCTTGGTTAGCAAATATAATAGCAAAAAGTATCGATATAAATTTTGACATAAAAAACCAATTATTTTATTTCATCAAAAAAGTAGGCTTAGCCATAGGCTAAGCCTAGCCTATTAGATCGATTTATTTGTATTGCAGGTTATATACTACCTGGGAGTTTACCAAACCAGGAGTTACAGCATCTTCTGCAAAATACTCGACCATATAAGCAAGTCGAATTTCCTCTGCTGGATCGCCACTCATAGCTTCAAAGTGGTTAGTTGTGATCTGGCTGGAGTTACCAACGAAAATCGGATCATTGGTAAAACCATCGCTCAGTTGGAGAGATACATTGGTTGCGGCAGTGGGTCCAGTAGCCATTTGCTTCAAGCGACCAGTAGTATTATCAACTGTGGCACCTGCTTGGAAAAATGCAGCGACCTGATTTTCGCCGCTATCTGCAATGTTACAATTAGTCAAAGACATAACGAAGTTCGTCTTTCCGGTTGTTGCATTAGCGGTAGCCAGAGTGGTGTCAGATACAGTAGGCAGAGTCACTGTTGCATCAGCTGCACCACCGTCTACAGAAACGTCACAGGTTGTACCGGTTATCATGCCATTAAAGGTAATTGTGCCAGTGGATGCTGCGTTTGCAGCTGTCACGTTCATACCCAGAGCAACCAACAGACCGATATTGACAAGTTTCATTTTCATCATGATAAATTCCACAACACTACTAATAGATTTAGGTAAGAAAAACCTGACATTAACATATGTAAACTGCCAGCTTGTTTCTATAGTGGGCATAATTTATTTATATGCCAGCAAAAAGCAGTCCATATAAGGCAGCTCGTTTGCATGCATAAAATGTAACCACCACTACCAAAATAAAAAAGTTAAGAATCATGAAGAAAAAAAATGAATGGTTGAAAACTGAAATGTGAAGTTATCTGAAAAATTATGAATTTTACAAGCTGTTGATTTATATGGATATTCATGAATATTCAAAGCGATCCACTGATATCGAACTGAAGGATCTCAAGTAGCCATAAAATAACTTCATGTATGGATTATGTCATAAGTAAAAGTAGAACAATGATTAAGGGAGGCAGCCCCATCTCTTGATGTTATGTTCATTACTAAACTTAGTCTCGGCTATAGCAAACAAATGTTAGTGCATGTAATGTGCTATGTTACAGATATTCACCGTCCGTGAGGGAGCTAATACCTGTACCTTGTGCAGAAGGCAAACCTTAAAAATATACAGACTTAGTTTTTGTGACATTCGCCTAAATATGATGAGTATCATTTTAACTTATGGTGTTAAATATACATATTTTCAGAGATTAGAAAATACTAACTTTTCACTTTTTAAGACTGCACATTGATTAAATTAAAAGTGGTCATTATATGACCCCCACCCCAAAACCGATGACACGTCATTATATATTGCCATAAAATTATGCTAGTCAAAGCCGACATATAAATGCCTTTCAATTTCACATTAAAATACTTATCGCATTACAATATAGACATAGCCATTCACCGAAGAATAATGAAATTATTAACGCACTGAAATTCGGAGCTGCCAACTATATCGCTCAGAATGAATTTGATAAGTATTAATCAAGGTGTTTCATTCCTTATTAACAGTTCATTGCGTGAATTACTTAATAGTCATTAACATTATTTTTTAATCTGATGTATTTAATGTATGTTGTCGGCCCTATATCTTGTAATAAGGTTAGATCAACTAAGTTAGCAAATAATTAGGCCCGCTGTTCCAGCAATCACAAATAGACATACTCTATAGCATGGTTGATACAGTACTGCCTTCCCTACTGCAATGGCGTAATGGATGCGAGACTGATGTTATAAGCCTATTCTGCTGTCTTTATTGGCTATAAAAACCTTCACAAACTTTAATCATTGTTCCGCATCGGTTTGCAGACCAGAAACTCGTAGCAACCTAACGATAAATCGAGGAAACACCTGATTACTGGTACAACCTTCTTCAACGTCCATGAAGAACATGACGGGACTATGCGAATGTAAGACGAGAGGAAGCGATGGATGTTTCCTATGTTGCTCTTAACCATTCGCTGTCACTCAAAACACCGTTACTGAGCATATAGAGCGAACGTACATGATGCCGTCAGCCCGTGACACAAAAGCGTATCTGACCTGACGAAAACAAAATTGAACTTCGGCAGGACATATCACCAGGAATCCCCTCCCTCTGGCGATCTACCATTCTCACATAACGAAGCTGTGACTGCGTTCATTGCTTACGAGTGATAGCCGGTCACTTTGCCTCAGCATCACTCAATAGGGCAATATCGCTCCCATTAAATGGTCAGAGTCAAGTTCCAAAGAACAAAAGCCCGTATAATCAAAGCGCTATTGTAATTCGAAACAACTTTCAGGAATCTAAACTCGGCGTAGCATCCAATCGATAGTAGATAAGGTATCTTGAATGGGGCAGGGACAAAGTAGATCTCAATATGACTAGGGGGTTGATCACCCAAGCACAAGGAGCAACCCAATTGGAACCTCAGGCTGTTTGCAAGCCTGCGGCTTCACCAAGACCGATGAATCGCAATGGTCGTTAGTGGCAACTGGCATATGAGGAGGCCGTGTGGCACATCAACAAAATGTTCTCAAAGTTAGCTTCCGTGCCTTAGAGTTGTGTGAGTTGAAGCCAGTAGGGGTCGTAGCAACCATCATGGAATTTCATGGCTATCAAACTAGCAAGAGATGGAGAAAACTGAGGGCATCAAGTTTAGTAGCACATAACGCGTTGTCTCATCATTCCATCAACTTGGTATGACTGGAAGCAATAGAAATTTTGATATGCTTGACTTGGTGCGATTCAAAATAATAGCAAAATTGACAGTTTTTGTCGCTCCCAAGTCAAGTTGCAATGCTAAAATTAAAAAATAAATGCAATGACATTCGTTCATCACAATTAAAAAGTCGAGCATAGAATGGAAAAAATCATTTTTGACAAATTTTCTTGCACTGTGTCGCGAGGAGATCATAAAAAAAAGATCGGAAGCAAAGATGCTCTTGTTCTCGAATTTTTATTTATTTCAGGCGTTGAAGGGGCGGCCAAAAGCGACATTCTTGCATATGCTTGGCAGGGGATAGTCGTTACTGATGCATCATTATCAAGAAGTATTTCGTCTCTTCGCGCAGCTCTAAGTGAACTGAGTACTAATGAAGATATCATCATTACTATCCCCAGGATTGGCTACAAGATAGATCAGGACAAAATTTATCTTCACAGCCCAACCGAAAGCCAACAATACATCATTGAAAAAATTGAATCCAAAACCACACCTGAAGTAACAACTGAGACTGCAAAAAGCAAACGAGATCTTAAAATACCTAACTCAATAAAAGTAGCAACAAAAGCCATATTGTCAATTGCTTCAATTGCTCTCGTCATTATTTATTCGCGTATTTTTTTCGCAGCACAAGATTATAAGAATAGTGAGTATATTTCACCAAACATAGTCAAAGAAGCCCTCGCTGATAATAGATCGATTTTGTTCCTGAACGCAGATAACAAAGATTATTTTAAAGAGAAGATAGCCAAGATTAATTGCAAGTGTATATTCATCGCGTCGGATAACGAACAGTATCACTTTATCGCAGCATATTTATTAGATGAAGGAAAGTCTATAGGTTTTGCATTTAAAAAAAATGAAAGCGTAGATATCATCAATTTCATTCAAACAAAGCTGGACGATGGTGTACATCATGATTAAGTACTGGATAGCATTTTTTTGTTCTGTTCTCTACTCGGTGATGATAACAAAAATTTCATCCCCCACTCCATTTCCAGAAGGAGTTTATACAAGCATTCGCTACCGAGTATCAAGCGAAAACCTTAATACACACATAATTGGCATAATGGATGTATCGTCTGAAGCCAAAGTAAAACAAAAAATGACTATCAAGGATGATACTATTGATTCATATGCTGCATTTATGTTTGATGGTGCATTCAATAATTGTACGCATACAACATGCGAGTATGACAGAAAGGGCCGAGTGCTTTTAAAGAGTGATATAAAAACGCCTGTTGTTGAAAGTAAATATATGGATCTACTGTCCAAAGCTAAAATTGAAAACTCAAGAAGCTCGTTACTTGAGCTAATGCTCAAAAATAAAGACATGGTTGTGGTTCTTGATGTAGAAAATCAAATCCCCTACTTGTATTCTGTTAGTAAAAAAAAGGGATTCATGTCTGAATAAAGCAGCCATATACAAGGCAATGACTAAGCTCTTGCGAGCTGACTTTGAGCTTGAAGTATTCAGTATTTATAAATAGTAAGAGTGTCTGTCTTATGTGAAGATTGCGCCAATTTCAGGATTTTTCATGCTTCTTCAGATGACAGGCATGACTTGAATGCTTAGTCTTGTCGTGTAGGTTGTCTCCATGAGCCTACAAGCCTGAACGAGTTTCCCCTCCTATCATACCGTGTTATATAGGAGGGGCTTTTTATATGGCTCATATTTTATGCTATAACTTATGCTCTAGATTACCTATCACGGTGTCTAATGGCATTGGCTTCCCAAACAAATACCCTTGTAGATATGTCACCCCCTTTTCTTGAAGGAAATTAGCTTGCATCTCGGTCTCAACCCCCTCAGCAACCAACGTTAACGATAGCCGCTGACCAAGATCAATAATATTGTCTATTAGGTGCTCTGATAGCGAACCCTCCCCAATTTGTTTCACGAATGACATATCAATTTTCAGACATCCGACTTTAAAGTCTTTCAAATATCCTAAACTGGAATGCCCCGTACCAAAGTCATCAATAGCCAATAAAACGCCCATTTTGTTGAGCCTTGCAAAGAGATCTAGTATATGGTCAGAGCTCTCAAGCTCTTGTCGCTCTGTTAACTCCAGCACTAGATTTATATCTTCCGACTTCATTTCAGCAAGGAACTCCTGGCAATCGAAAAGTAGCTTCATACCTTTGCAGTGCTGTGCTGTAATATTGATTCCGACATGAAAGCTCTTCGGTAGCAGATGATTGAATTGCTTCAATATCTTGGCCGTCTCCTTTAGAAGGGATACTGTCATTGGAACTATCAGTCCTGACTCCTCGGCCTGTGGAATGAATAAATCCGGTCTGACCAATCCTTGAGTAGGATGCTTCCAACGCATCAATATTTCTATCCCTATAACCTTCCTGGACACTGAATCAACCAATGGTTGGGCATACGGAACAAACTCATGCTTCTTCAAGGCTCGTGATAATTCAGATGCAAATGAACGAGGTCTATTCAATTGCCACCACATAACTATTGCGAATGATATGAGAAGAAGGAACAGCCCAATTACGTAATTCTTGTCTTCATCCCAAAAGGCATCGAATGCAGTTCGGTAATTTAAGCCCGCATATACTGTGAATGGATATTTATCTGATTTTGAAGTTTGACTCATAGCCAAGTATTGAACGGGATTCTCGTGTGAAAACAGTCCATTTTCTGTGAGCCACTCATCATTGATATATAAAGATAGAAGCAGATAGTCACCCTCCTGCTGAGCCAATAGCTTGGAGAAATAGATACTATCTATGCCGCTGATAGAGGCAGTATCACCATCTTCATTTCTAATGGCGATGATAGGATGATTTTCTTGAACCTTATTCCCAGGCATTAACAATAGCTTTCCATCTTTATAATTTTTTTTACTATCTCTAAAGTCACTGTCTCCGAATATTGAGGTACAATATATCTTATCATTCTTAGCAAGATTAACCGACCTTATGTAAGGCACTATAGCTACTTGGCGCCTAAGCTCTAATGCAGCTTCTCTACAAGGCAACTCCTTAACCCTTAGGGCAGAGATATTTGACATCTCACCATAATCAAGAATAGACTCTATTGAATTTGATGTTTTTTGTGCCGATGAAAGGATCCACTTTTCAGTATCAGAGATGAATACAACATACATCAGTAAACTTAAAATAAAAAATGAAGATATTATTATAGATGTGAATACAGTAAATTTCACAAAAAAATTATCTTTTATATTTTGCATGTGCAGTTCCTTACACGCTGATATGAGTTCTTGTCGTTATTAGTATAGATATACTATATAAGATAGCCCCCAAGCACCGCCTCAACCTCACTTGTTTGTGTTTCATGCGATAAATCATGACAGCCATACATAAATTCCACGAAAAAACACAGTACACAAGTGAAAATTTCTGAAAAAGGATCTCCCCCTTCCTTCAAAGGATAAGCCATGCTATCTCAGATGATTTCGATATAAGTCTGTGCACTTATTAAGTGCACAAACGAGTCCACATCATAACCATCAATGGTGATGCTGCAAGAGCATTTAAGTCAGCGCAAAAGGATCATTCTCTGCATCTTTATTCCAGATATACTCAATCAATTTTGCTATCTCTAATGCCTTGGTATGACTATAGTGATCTGCTACCACTTGTAATGCCATATCTATACCTGCACTAACGCCAGAAGATGTATAGAACATGTCATCGTAAACCCATCTGGCTTTCGACTGCCAATGAACCTTTTCATTGAGTGATGCAACCCATTTAAAAGCATATTTATTAGTGGTTGCCTTCAAACCATCTATTAATGATGTCTGAGCAAGAAGTGCAGAACCAGTACATACTGTCATACATAACTGAGATTGCTCAACTACACTCCGTAGCCATGCTAAGTAGCCTTGATCATGAGAAAGAGTGCGAGTTCCCATACCTCCTGGGATAAGAATTGTGTCAAACTTGGTATTCTGACATGACTTGGTGCTTATCTTTACGCCCTGCGAGCTAGTTACTTCACCTCCATAGCGAGACACAATATTAATCTGGCAACCAGGTATATACCCAAACACCTCTACAGGCCCCATAGCATCAAGCGTTTCAAATTCATCAAAGAGTACGACTGCTATATTTTTAATTCTCATGCATCACCTCCTATTTTCATCATATTACGAATATCTCCAATTCCATGGTGGAATTCGGTATCAATCACCATACCATTAGAATGCAAAAAATGTAACTTTTTAGCTTGAATTAATAAATCTTTATATGATATATAAATACGTATTTTATGATAAACAAAGCAAACCTTACTTCTTTCATACTTCATTAAAGTTAAAGTCAAATAGCACTACATACAAGCCATGTAATAATAGCATAAATATATACGATACAAATAGATGATAGCTTCACGAGCGTTTGCAAGCTCGCTACTGTTTGGCATTAGTATTACCAGTGGTGGTTCCACAGCAGTTCTATACGCTTACAGCAAGGGGGTTATAGACCAACAGAAATACCTGTCAGTTGCTATCATACTACTTGAATATTGGATTTATTGTCCCAGTAGGTAGTAATAACTGCCGATCTGTTGCTAAAACCTCTTTAGCTAGGATATATATTTCTGCTTTTGGCTTCTAGGTACAGGCATTCTGTTCGATTGAATTAGGCTCATGAGCAAAATAATGGGCTTTAATTGGCCCTTTCATTGCCCAGACAGCGCCCTGACAACCGATGCATGTGCAATTGCATCCTTTACCACTAACAACGTCTTTGACATCAACAATATGACCTTTGTCATCAAGGGCGCGAGTCATCAGGATTCTTGCCATCTCTATCCTACCCACAAGTGGATCTATGTATAAAAGCGCATCAGTTTATTCAGTTAAATTGGATGCTTTAACTACATAAGTACTTACAACACTTCCATGAAAAATCATACACTTACATTTAATTGTTTTGAACTTCATCAAATTCCAATTGGATTTAGACGTATGACCACTCCCCAGGTGAGCTCATTGGGCTTTAGAGGATGCGTGGGAATGGGCTGGTAATCAGGGAGGGGTGATGGATACAGTATGGTGGAAGGCTCTGATATTGATACCAAAGGAAGGGCGCACGAAAGTAGCGTAAACAAGACACCGATTTTAGGTCGGTGTCAGGTGATAACTAGATCTGTATATATAAACTTACTCATCGTTACTTGGGGCTCTGCTGAAAAGCATAAAAAGACAGCCCGCATATTGCAGGCTGTCCTTTTAATCAGTATTGGTATAGAAGTTCGGTTAAATTGCTACCGGAGCCTTAATATGAGGATGCGGATCATACCCAACAATCTCAAAGTCCTCAAACTTATAGTCGTATATTGAATCAGGTTTACTTAGAATTTTCAGCTCCGGCAACTTTCTAGGCTCACGAGATAGCTGTTCTTTAATCTGCTCAAAATGATTCGAATAAGCATGAACATCACCGAAAGAGATAATTATTTCATGTGGTGTAAGATCACACTGTTGTGCCAGCATATGTGTTAATAAAGCGAGGGAGCTTTGGTTATAAGCATAGCCCAAAAAAATGTCACTGCTGCGTAAATATAATTGCGCAGATAACTTTCCATCTGCTACATAGAATTGATATAGCAGGTGACAAGGAGGCAAAGCCATTTTACCATTACGCACGTTATCTTGTGGGCTTACTGACTCGTCTGGCAGATACTCAACATTCCAGCCATGGAATAGGATCCGCCTGCTATTAGGATTGTTTTTGAGGGCATTAACGACATAATCGATTTGGTTAATTACACCACCATCTTTAGTCGGCCAAGCAGTCCATTGATTTCCATAAATTGGCCCCAGATCACCAGTTTCTGTTGCCCATTCATCCCAAATTTTTACGCCATTCTCTTTTAGCCAACGAGTATTGGTGTCGCCACTTAAGAACCAAATTAACTCATTGGCAATGCTCTTAAAATGGAGCTTTTTGGTTGTCAGCAGAGGGAAACCATCAGCAAGGTTATGCCGAATTTGACGCCCAAATACCGATTTTACACCTGTACCAGTCCGGTCACCTTTAACCGTCCCGCTATCCATAATATCTTGCAAAAGCTCCAAATATGCTTTCATTTCTCATTCACCATATTTAATAAGTCTGTAATTCTTGCAATTTCAGCATTGGCTTTTTCTAGCTCGACTTGCAATTTATCAGCTTGATTCATATAGAAATCCCTTGATTTCGACATGGTAACAAACTGAACAGTCATAGACTCATATAACGACTTGAAATCGTTAGATTTACCATACCAATACTGAATTTCTTTTAAACACTTGCTAATATTTTCCTTGAGTTCAACCGTTGGGTCAACCTCTATGACATTGTTTCTTTTTTCCTCAAGCTCAGCCTTCCTAGCAGCTTTGATTGCAGCCACTCGCTCAAGAGGCCAGACCCGATTACGGATGGTGTTTCTGTGAACTGATGCAAGGATTGCAAGGGATGATATTGAACATTTTATAGAGCGGTCGTTCTGCATCTTGATTAGCGCTTCATTGATGCTCTCAGTTACATCATTGAACTCTTTATTATTCCTCTCATCATAGGCGGTCATTTAAACACCCCGAGATATTCCAGAACACCTTTAGCTTCATTAGCAGCTTCTACAGCCTGGCGATAATTAGTCTCTGACTCTCCAAGATTGACTACTTTCATATTCTGCTCATAAACCTCACGCCACTTGGGGATATGTGCTTTTGTAATCACAGCTTGATGACATCGATTAGGGTTACAGCGCAGGCTACCAATGCATGGGAGGCTTTGATCAAACTCTTCTACACGACCTCCATAGCACATACCAGTGCCTACATTTATAACTGCCATTCCCTGTTGGGCCATCGCCTCAAAGACCTCATCATTTGAATAGCCAGCAGCTTGATAGCCTTCAAAAAGCTTCTTTAGTCGTTTCTTATGAGCCTCTGCATTCACACCCGCAAACGTACCATTGGGGTCGTACATTTCTTTTACGAGATGCACTTCTGCCTGGTGCCGAAGGTTGTTTTTTTCTGCTTTAATACCAGATAACATATCTCCGATATCACCATAACACATTGTGTCACTAGAAAAGCCCTTATTAGAGGCGGCACCGACTGACTGAACAAGATTTCCGAAATGCTTCAGTTGATGCGAAATAAATGGGAGTCCTAGTTCCACTTTGTACATTTGATATGCCAAAGTGTGGCGCATCATATATGGGAAGAAATCAATGGAATTTAGTTCATCGCTAGTTAGAATTTCAGAAAAATAATTCTTAATTACGATGCACACACCGTTCTTGAGTGTTTTGGGTTCCTGACTAAATTTTAGCGTTTCACTTTTACTAAAAACAAACGGATTATTTCTAATTCTAGTCAATATAACTAGAGTTGCCATTGCATCTTCTACAGCAGGAATTGCAACCCAAAGGTCATCAAACAGCCTTCGTGAAGTTGAACGATGTTTATGAACAGTAGAGCAAATACATGGAATATCAAATGAACTTGTAAGTGGTTTATCTACACGAATTTCTGTGAATTCACTTGGACGCATACCAGTGAACTGGGCAATAATGTAAATTGCTGCATCATGTACAAGCTTAGTGTAATTAAATATGTCTTCTGTGCCCCGCTCTGGACGCTGAAGATCTGCGGCCCTGACATCACCAACCAGCTCCGTATTGAGCTTGCTTCTAACAAGAGCTATGTCTGGATTTTTTTTGTAAAGACGCACACCAATATAATACTCGACATCTGAATCACTTATATCCATTACTGATGGTGGCAAGTCATTTCGAAATAATTCAAGCTTTTTTTCAGCAGTTTTATCTTTTATTGGCAACCCCATCTTATGGAGAAAATCGCTGATGAGGCAGCTTGATATTGTCACAACTTTATCAAAGATTTCGTCAGGGATTATCTTTTCCCTATCATCTTCTTTTTTCTCAATTTGTGTAATGGATAGATGTTCTATTTTAGGTAAGAATGGGGGGTGAGAGTAAAGAGTATTTACAATTCGGTCGAGTGAAAACCACTCAAAAACCAGCTCAATGTGACTGACCGTTGACTCTGCTTTTTGATAGCCAACACTGAACATTTTATAGTCTTGGTAGGTAATATCAATTAAAGAGCTATACTTCTCTCTACAGAATGCATTACCATATTCCTCACCTGCTTTATTATAAAAGTAATCCATAAAATCTAACCATGACTTTACCATTGGTGTTATCGATTGCGTGGAGAGTGTTCGCCCACTTTTACCGCGTCTATTTTGAGACCGTTTAGGGATAATACCAATATATACTATAGCAATCTTGAGCTCTGCCACTATGGATTTTGGAATGTTCTCATATGCTGAAAAGTCGATTATTAGCCTATTTCTCCCCATTGTTTTGGCTATTTCAACATCTTCTGTGTAGTCCCAAACGTCATCTCTGAATAGGGATTTTGAGGTCACAGGAAAAGCCAGTAAGTTGAGAATGTTTATATCGTCATTTTTACTGGCTTCATTTTTATTGTCTGTGTATATTTTAGCAAGTAGCTGCTGCAAGTTACTTTTAAAAAAAACATTATCAACATGCTCAATATTCATAGAGATACACCATCAATCAAGATTGTAGATTCAATATTTAATGATAGCCGTTTAGCAACCTCTAATTCTTTAGCTGAAAATTCAGATCGCTCACCTAATATAGATTCAAGGATATCTATATTATCCTGAATAACTTTTCCATGAGGTGTCAGCATCAACCTTGTATTACGGGCAACCTGAGTATAATCTCGATACAATGCAAATAAATCAGGAAGATGAGATCTTGTAATAATTACATTATTACAAGATAGGCACTTATTGAAGTTTGCACAAGCACTTCCACTCTTGTAGCTATTTAGGGACTTAATGAAATCAGGCGGATCAAAAATATTCTTGCACCCACCTAATGGGGTTTTGTAAATCACTTCTTGTAAATTTTTTACGCTAACATCATCACCATTAGGTCTATTTTTTAATTCGTAGCTGTTTTCATATATTTTGGTAAGTGCCGCATAAATTTTACTCCGAGACTGCTTATTAAAATCCATTCTGTCTAAATAAGCGAGAGTAACACCAATATTAGCATGACCCATAATCATTTGTATTTCACGAAGCGGCACACCATTATCAATCAGCTCAGAAATAAATGAGGAACGAAAGCGAGTAGCGATGACCTCTACCTCCTCTCCATTTTCATTTATCAAATCATTGGAAAAATCCTTTAAACAATTCCACATTTGCCCCATTGTTGGAACTATAGGAGCATGCCACTCAGCATCATTGGATTTATTTCTAGCTGTACTGTTACAAATAAAAAGCTTGTTCTTAACGTCATCGCCAGCATTAACTCTAACGTGTTTAGTTATTGCTATAATCGTCTCAAAAATATCTTCAACAACTTTAGCTTGCCCCATGGACAACCAAGTAATATCACAATTGAATATATCAAGGTGATATTCTTTCGCTCCCGTACTACGTTCTTTCCAATATCTAAGACACGGACGGTTTGTTGCATCATGTGAAACCACAAAATCATCAATTTCGAGGTCTATAATTGATGATGGGTTCATACCTGTCACTTGAATCAGCTTAAGATAGAGAGGGATAAGTGCCTTCGCAGTTACTATACGCCCAGGCACATTCCATAGATCCCATAATTCACTAATGTTTCCATCAAATATATTACGATTCTTTAGGCAAGTAAGAGCTCGTTTAAAAATACTTCTTGGATCATCACCATGTGCATCCTTATAGCCATCAAAATAAAATGGTATTGAGTCACACTCATGATCGAACCAACTTTTTAATGATTCTAAAGTAATATTAGCACTGACAATAATACTCCTTTTTCCGCTAGCATTGATAAAATCATGACACTTGAATGATTTCACATACGGTGTAAGCCAAGAGTTTTTTAACTCTACAATCTGTCTATCTAATTTCACTTGGATTAAATTACGTTCTTCTGGAGTATATGGCGTATAAGCCATTGCTTTATTTGAAGATGAGCCAATATCAAAGCCAGATGCATATATAAAAGACCGCCCTTTAAACTCTTCAAAGGCTACGAGCCGCTGCAAAGTCAAGTTTAAACAGCTGATGTATGTGTTTGCTTGTGCAGGAGATAGCGTCTTTCCAAGTAAAATATCTTCAATATACGATTTATAACGTAATGATATATAATCATTGACGCATTCAGCCAGTGATGATGCATGATTTATATTATTCGCTTCCAGATACTTAACAAAACTAGAATAAGTTGCCAAATAATTATTTATGGATGACTTTGCCGTTACTCGTTTAGATGCCAAAGCAAAAAGAGCCATCAGCGGGTTCGTGTTCGCTATGTGACTTAAGGAATAGATACTCTCTGTAAATCCTTCATATTTTCTAGCAACATTGAATATAGCCCAAGCACTTTCATCCTTAACAACCTTTTTCCTTTGCTTGGCTTTATCTGTATATGAGACGAATGATTCTTTATCAAAAAAGCCCTCAACGCTCATTTTTTCAAGAATCCAATCTAAAAAATCACTATATGCATTTGCTATTTCAGGATGCATATTAAGCTTTACTGCTAATGCTTTTGAACCATTTATTCTAAACTGTCTGGCTAGACTAGAACGTTCGAATGCAGAAACTGATATCCTGCCATTAATTATAGGGACTTGCTGTATCACATCAATATTCGATGATATGTATCGCCTTGCTTGTTCTAATCGTATTAAGAAATTACAAGCCAGCCCACTAAAACCATCTTTAATCACGCCAAGCTTTTCATACTCTTCATATATAGGTTTAAAATAACCCAAGGAATCCAATTTCCGGATATTTGTTGAATGGATTCCTGTTAACTTAGATAGCACAGTATCTGATAGGTTAAGAATGCTTCCTTTATTAACAAAGGAGATACTCAAAAGATAATCAATATCTGACGTAGCTCTTAATACCACAGGTTGTAAATGTGCGACTTGCTCGTCTAAGCTCATCCTTTTTTTTACATTCGTCTCAACTGATGAATTCATTTCTTATCTGCCAGTTTTATTTTTAATTTTGTCATATCCACAAGCAACTGCATTTTTTCAATGCGAGATTGTATTTCCCCATCCTTGTTAACAATAGAGTCATAAATATCATGTGGAATATTGGTATAACGCTCTGTGGTTTTAATAGATGTATGACCTAGAGATTTCTGGACGAATACAAGGCGATCTAAGAAGTCATGACCACGACCAGTATCCTGTAGAGTCAGATAGGCAAAGCTATGACGGAAAAGATGCGCATGGGCCTTTTTGGATAATGTTCCATTTTTTTCTGCACGTTTAGATATGCGAGTAATGAGAGCGGCGATGGACGCCTTAGTAAATGGGCGGCCTTCCGTGTTAAAGAAAATTGGAGCAGTGTTTTGATCTGCGTATAGACGCTGGTATCGCTTGTATAAGGGGCTTGAGTGATAGGCTTTCAGGCGATCAAGTGTTGGTTTGGTGATGACTGTGTGACGCTCCTTAACAGAGTCCTGCCGACCCTTCGAGCCATGTATGAGTAATGCTGCATAGCCTGCTTCTACAGCAGGTTTGTCAATGCCGTCAGTGATGTAAGAGCCACTCACAAAGTTCTGGGCCTCTTGTACATCGCCATACGTCACGCGAGGGAGTTCACTGATCCGGACACCAGAATCCAGAAGGAATTGCAGGAGGGTGCGTTCACGCTCGTATGGCGTACAGAACATGAGGTTCTGTACATCACGTACAGATACGGCCTGGACTTGCTTGTTGTTGGGCTTGCTAGTGATGGGGTCACTGGGGAAGGGGTTGTTTTCTATAGGATTCTTATGACGCGTCTTGTCTGTGAAGTAGTCATAAAACGCCCTAATCGTCATCTCTCGATTGGTGACTGTCGATGCCTCCAATTTAAGATCATCAATTTGGTAACGAACCCAGCTTTCAAGTAATGAGAGATGAACATTGAGTAACTTTTCATCTAACGACCACTCATCACTCATGCGGTCATCAATGTACTCAAGAAAGTACCTCATGTTACGGGAGTACGTAACAACGGTTTGCTCGGAGATGCGGCGGTGATTGGCTTCGTGAGACAACCACTCACTTGGATACTCAACCACTTTGAACTGCTTATCCAAGAACAAAACGCCATCAGCCTTCTGACCAGCCTCAATCTCTATTGAGTCGATCTGAGAGCTAACTATCGGTTCATTCTTCTGTATGACCACATGCATGACTCTGCTCCTAACATCGCTAGGAGCAGTCTAGACCTGCATTGTGCAAACAGCAAATGTTGACAATAAAATGTCTTTGTATTGACTCTTTACTATGCTGCTAGTTCGTATTGTGCAGAATTTGCTGTGTTGTCTAAAAGGAACACATCACAACTGCGCTGGTAGAGCTGGCAGGAGAGTTCGCCCTCCTGCACGAAGAACTGGAACATCGTGTGGCACGGGGGCAGCGCCATCTGCTCAATCTCGCCGACGTTCCACGCGCTGACGATGTGCCGGCGGGAATCGGGGCTTTTCTTGATCTGCTCGATGACGCGGTCGATCTGGTTGACGGAGCGGCCGTCGGCCGTGCGCCAGTCGCACCACTGCGCGCCGTACACGCGGCCGAGGTTGCCATCGGCGTCGGCCCACTCGTTCCAGATGGTCACGCCGCGTTCCTGCAGCCACTTCACGTTCGTCTCACCGCGCAGGAACCAGAGCAACTCGTAGAGGATGCTCTTCACGTGCAGCTTCTTCGTCGTGAGCAGCGGGAAGGAATCGCGCAGCGGGAACCGCGCCTGCGCGCCGAAGACGGAGTAGGTGCCGGTGCCGGTGCGATCGGCCTTGTACTTGCCTTGGTCGAGGACGAGTTTTAGAAGATCTTTATACTGCTGCATACGCCAGAAAACAGACGGGGAACGGGGTTATTTGATTTCCACGCTGAGTTTGTTCCGCTCGAGCACGGTGCCCTCGCTCAGTGCGAGACGCGCGAGGGCCTTGTGATAATCGGCCACGGAACGCATCTCGGCCGAACGCGCGGTGGTGAGGTCGCGCTGAAGTTGGAGCACGACGAAACTAGTGCTCTTGCCCACCTCAAGCTTCTTCTGCTCGGCCTCAAGGGCGACCTCAGAAAACTGCCGCGCCTTGCGGGTGGCGTCCACGCGCTCGAAGTCGGAGCGCGCGAGCTTCACCGCGTCGTCGATCTCCACGAGCACATCCTGCTCGAGCTTCTTGAGCTGGAGCAGACTCTTTTCTTTGACGACCTTGATGGCCTCGTGATTGGCCTTAGCAACGCGGTTGCCGAGCGGATAGGTGAACACGAGCGCGTAGGAATAGAACGGATGCCGGCCGTGCGTAATATCCTCGAAGCTGTTGCTGAAGTTCCCGCCGAGACCGCTGTGGCCGTACGTGCCGACGAGATCGAGCTGCGGCAACCGCTGGTTTTTGAAGTAGCGCAGGCTCAGATCCTGCCGTTCCACGTCGAGCCGCGCCTGCAGCAGCTCCGGCCGCTTGGCGAGGCCGCGTTCCCAGCTCGGCTGCGAGTCGAGCAACTCCGGCACGGCCACCAACGCGTCAGCGGGTTTGATCCGCGCCCCGGCCAGCACGGCGAAATCGGCGGTGAGCAGGTTCTTCAGCGCATTGTCCTTCGCCTCGAGATCTCGCTGCGCGGCGATCAACTCGGCCTTGCGCGTCGCGGCCTGTGACTCGGCGAGCTTCTCATCCAGCGGCGCCAGCACGCCGACCTCCACCTTCTTCCGGCTCTCAGCTAGGAACTGCTCGGCCAGCTCGAGCGACTTCTGCTGCACGCGGATGTTCTCGTGCGAATAGGCCAGTTCGTAATAGGCCATCTGCACGGCGGCCACGACCTGGTGCACCTTCGAAAGAAAAGCCAACTCGGAGAGCTTCAGATCCTTCTTCGCCAGTTGCAACGTGTAGCGGGAGGAATCCACCGCGCCGTTCTTCATCAGCGGCTGGATGAGCGTGAAACTGAGGCTGTCGCGGTACTGGAAACCGGACGCGTACGACGTGCCGCTGTCGCGATAGAGATTCGCGGAGAGGTCGTACGTCGTGCCCCATGGCAGCAGTCCTTTCAATCCCGGCCCGTAGCTCTCCGTCCAGTTCTGACTCGCGCCCGAGGTGAAGCCGGTGAAGGAATCAATGCGGCCGGGATTGTCGAAGTAACTGACCTTGTTGCTGAGCACCAGCGAAGGATCGTACGCGCCGCGCGCCCCCTCCAGCGTGAGCCGCGCCACCGCCGGCCCGCGCCGCTCGATCTGCACGCTTAGATTATTCCGCAGTGCCAAGTGCAGACACTCGTCGAGCGTGACCGACCAGTTCGTCGCCGCCGGCGCCTGCGCTTCGGCGGACAGTGCGCAGGCAAGCAACACCGCGGCGATGGTTGTAAAGAGTCGCATTGCGCGGACGAGCTTGCGCGAAGGTCCTGAACGCGTCAAACACTCGCTCGCCTCACGCCGAGGCGCGCCGATACGATGAAAGACGACGCGGTCGCCAATCCGCGAAATCACATCACGCCACTCCTTTTACGCACGCAGAACCACTTTTCGCGAGATCAAGAAAGGCTTATCCGAGCGCGGATAAGGCCACTCTGCGAAGAACAAAGAAATTTGCCATCCTCGGCCACAAAACTGCCCAGTGCGTGGAGCTTTGGCGCTTGACACGTGGGGTAGCCTCACATCGATGGATATCGACGTTATCTTCCTCGACATCGACGGTGTGCTGAACCCCAGCGAAGGCAATCATTCCCACATCTTCGCGCCGGAGTGTGTCGCCGAGATGCATCGAATCCTCGAGCATAATCCCCAAGCTCAGGTGGTGTTCTCCACCACTTGGCGCATCGGATTATCGTTCTTCAAGCTGGGCGGGCTTTGGCATCAGCACGGCTTGCCCATCAATCGCGTCATCAGCCGCACTCCGGAATTGCACGGCGCGCCTCGCGGGAAGGAGATTCAGAAATGGCTGGAAGACACCGCGACACTGAACCCTGTGCATAAGGTGCGGAAGTTCGCTGTGTTGGACGATGAGGTGGGGCCGATTTCGGACTTCGTGCCCGCTGAATCCGTCTTCGGCTGTGACCATTGGAACGGTCTCACCCCAGAAATCGCCGGGCGCGTCATCCGCCACCTCGGCGGGCTGAAATCCGAGGACACTTTGGCTGGTTGGTCGTAGCCCAACGATCGCGAATACCTAGACCGAGTTGGCCCGCCTGCTTCTTCACTTTCACCAGCACGGAGATGATGCACGCGGTCCGCTGCACGATCCCGTTCCCAACACCAGTATGAAGAGAATATCGAGCACTCGAACGCCTCACGCCGAGGCGCGACGCAACCGGTCCGCGATGGCCGCCCATTCCAACCCCGCCGGCGGCGCCTCTGCCACGATCAATTCCGCGCCTTCCGCATCGCACCGATGCAGCCCGGCATACAGCGCGCGCGCATACGCCTCCGCATCGTGCGGGATCACACTCACGCCGCCGAAGTTCGTCCCGCCGGGAATCCGCGTGTGCGCGATCACGAATGTGTGCGCTGCGTGCGCGCGATAGACCGCGAGTTGCGCCAACAAATCCTCCTCGTCCCGCCACGAGCAGACCACCAACCGCGCCGTCGGTGCATAATGTCTTTCCAGCAATCCCGGACTGCGCAACGGCTCAACGGCCGCGGCGGGACTCTTTGAAAAATCCGCGCCGTCGGGCAGCATTGGCGAATCACCCAACGCCGACGCCAGCGCCGACGCATGGATCATTCCCGGCCGCAGCACACGCACCGCCGCGCCGGTCACGTCCACCACCGTGGATTCGAGTCCCACCTGCGACTGCCCGCCGTCCACGATGAGCGCTATCCGGCCGCCGAGTCCCTGCCGCACATGCTCAGCATTCGTCGGCGAAATCTGGTTCGAAAGGTTCGCGCTCGGCGCCGCCAACGGAAAACCGCACTCGCGGATCACCGCTTGCATCAACGGATGGCTCGGCCAACGCACGCCCACCGTGTCGCCACCCGCCGTGACGATCTCGGGGATCTCCGCCGCGCGCGGCAGCACGAGAGTGAGCGGCCCCGGCCAGAAAGACTTCGCGAGCCGCTCCGCCGCTTCCGGCCACGCACTCACGCAGCGCCGCGCCATCTCGAGGTCGGCCACGTGAACGATGATCGGGTTGTGCGCCGGCCGGCCTTTGGCTTCGTAGATCTTCGCCACCGCCCGCGCATCCAGCGCGTTCGCCGCGAGGCCGTACACCGTCTCGGTCGGCAACGCCACCACCTCACCGGCGCGCAGCAGATCCGCCGCACGCCGCACGGCGGCCGTGAACAGCTCCGGCGTGTGCGTCGGCAGCACTTCGGCCATGTGACGTTCCGCATCCATCGCCCGCAATCTGCCCGCGCCCACCGCGGCGCGTCACGCCAATTTCATCTCGAAGACCCGTTCGCATTTTGAACTTTGAACTTTGCGCTTTGAATCTAAACTGCCGCCGTGCTCAGCGAATTGACCAGCCAACTCGTGCGCGGCGCAGCCCTGACCGACGATCAGGTGCGCGACGCCGTGGCGCAGCTTGTCGCCGAATCCATCGCGCCCGAAGTAAAGGCGGATTTTCTCAGCGCGCTCGCCCGCAAAGGCGAGACGACGGAGGAGATCGCCGCCTTCGCCCACGCGTTGCGCGCAATGGCCGTGGCCGTGCCGCTCGATGACGCCACGCGCGCCGGCGAGATCCTCGATGTGTGCGGCACCGGCGGCGACCGACTGAACACGTTCAACATCTCCACCACCGCCGCGATTCTCTGCGCCGCCGCGGGCGTCACCGTCGCCAAGCACGGCAATCGCGCCATCACCTCGCAATCCGGCAGCGCGGACGTGCTGGAGGCGCTCGGCATCCCCGTCGATCTTTCGCCCGAGCAGGCCGCGCGCGCGTTGCGTGAGCACGGCTTCGCTTTTCTCTGGGCGCCGAAGTTTCATCCTGCGTTCAAACACATCGCCCCCGCGCGGAAGCTCTGCGCCGAGCGCGGACAAAAAACCATTTTCAACTTCCTCGGCCCGCTGTTGAACCCCGCGCGGCCGACCGCGCAACTCATCGGCGTGCCGCGGCCCGAGCTGTGCGAACCGATGGCGAAGGTGCTACAATCGCTCGGTATCCGGCGCGGAATGGTGGTGTGCGGGCGCATCCCGCACGGGAAGCTGGCCGACACCGGGACCGCCGCGACGGCGAATGGGCCGGACGCGCACCTCGATGAACTTTCCACACTGGGCGAGAGTTTCGTGGCCGAGTTTTATCACGACCGCGCGTTGGCCACCTCGACACTTGATCCGCGACACTTCGCGTTGCAACCCGCCACGTTGACCGACCTCGCCGGTGGCGACGCGAAGGCGAACGCCGAAATCATCCGCCGCCTGTTGCGTGGGGAGGAACGCGGGCCCAAACGCGACGCCGTGTTGCTCAACGCCGCCGCCGCGCTCTTCCTCGCCGGCAAATGCAAATCCATCGACGCCGGTTGGACGCTCGCCGCCGAGACGCTCGATTCTGGCAAGGCCCACGCAAAACTCACCGAGTTGCAGGCCGGCGCAAAGTCGGCCGTGCGTTATCGGATGCTCGGCGCAGACGACCGTCAGTACGGCCCCGCGCCCGCCGAACAAGTGCGGCGTTGGATTGCCGAAGGCCGCACCAACGGCCAGACGCTCATGAACCGCGAAGGCGCGAACGACTGGGTGCCGCTGAGTACGATGGCTGAGTTCGCCTCCGCCGTACCGCCGACCGCCATCATGCCGGACACGACCTCTACGCCAGCGGCGACCACGGATACAAACCCCTTCGCCGTCGCCGGCCTCGTGATGGGCCTTCTTTCGGTGGTGCTCGTTTGCTGTTGCTCGGGCGTTCCATTCAACGTGCTCGGCATCATCTTCTCCGCCATCGCGCTCACGCAGATCAACCGCACCGGAGAAGCCGGCAAGCCGATGGCCGTCGCCGGGCTGATTTGTTCCATCCTCACGCTCGTCGCCTGCCCGCTGCTTTTCGTGATGGACATTGGCTTCACCGCGCTCGGGATTCTGACCAAGTTCATCTAGTGACCTCCGTACCGATCGCGATGTACAAGATCATCGGCCAAGACCAACGCCAGTACGGCCCGCTCACCGCCGAGCAAGTCCGCGCATGGATCACTGAGGGCCGCGTGAATAGCCAGACGCTCATCTGGAAGGAAGGCGCGCCGGGCTGGACGCCGCTCGTTTCGCTAGCCGAATTCACCGGAGCACTCCCTTCGCCGATCGCCACCACACGCTCCCCACAGTCCGCCCCGACCAACAAATTCGCCCTCGCCGGGATGATCAGCGGCATCCTCTCGATGCTTTCGTTCGGCTGCTGCTGTTGCGGCGTGTGGAGCGTGTTCATCATGAGCGGCGCGATATTGCTCGATATTCTGGGCATTATCTTTTCTTCCATCGCCCTCTCGCAGCTGAAGAAAGACCCCACGCAACAAGGCAAAGCCATGGCCGTGGCCGGACTCGTCTGCTCCATCGTCGCGCTCCTCCTGCGCATCCTCGTGCTCGCCATCGGCATCACCGCCGTACTCAGCCTGCTGGGCTGGGCCGCCGCCAGTGCTGGAAAACACTGAGCCATGAACCCGGAACTCGCCCACGCCGCACCGCCTGCCCCGCCGGACGCCGTGCCGCCGATCATCCAGCCGCGCAGCGAACGCTGGAGAACGGTCGCGGTGTTGACGCTTGGCTTCGCGGTCCTCGCGGGTGCAGCCGTGATGTTTCTGTTCAATCCCACCGACGGCGGCTTCTATCCGCGCTGCGCGTTGCACACACTCACCGGCCTGCATTGCCCCGGCTGCGGCGGCCTACGCGCCACGCATCAGCTTCTGCACGGCAACGTGGCCGAGGCGTTCCGCCTCAATCCGCTCTGGGTCATCGTCGCTCCGTTCGTCGTGTGGTTGCTGCTGCGCGAGGCCGCGCGCACCTTCCTCGGCCGCGCCCTGCCGCCGCGGCGCGTCTCCATCTGGTGGATCTGGATGCTGGCCGTTGCGGTCGTGTCCTTCGGTATTTTGCGGAACCTGCCCGC
>SXGR01517266.1_pt1 | contig 27998 bp, 29 predicted proteins | sample 3174711 | NCBI WGS metagenome assembly SXGR01 (sample SAMN11356860, study PRJNA531348) | freshwater metagenome | isolation source: freshwater sample F1-60 | place: China: Fuxian Lake, Yuxi | collected 2017-12-25
AGACGTTCGGTCAGGGAAAAGAAGGAAAGTTCGGCGGAACGAATCAATTCAGGCATGAAGTCTTCGACGATAAACCTACCCTCCTTACTCACTTTTTATGTCTGTTTCTTTGGCAGGAATTCGAGTTTCTGGAAGTCCCCTGAAATCAAAACAGAGCATTCACTCCTTGAAAGCCGGTGTCATCGGCACCGGGTTCATAGGTCCGGTCCATGTCGAAGCGCTGCGCCGACTGGGCGTGACCGTCAACGCCATCTGTGATGTCGGCGATCTGGGCGCCAAGGCCGCGACCCGCCTGGCCATTCCGCGGGCGTTCGCCGATTACCACGAACTCCTGGCTTGCCCGGACGTGGACGTGATCCACATCACCACGCCCAACCGGTTCCATTGCGAGATGTCGCTGGCCGCGCTGCGGGCCGGGAAGCACGTCGTCTGCGAAAAGCCGCTGGCCATGAACACGCGCGAAACAGCGCGGATTGTCCAGGCGACGCGCGCTGCGCAACTCGTGTTCGCCGTGAACTACAACGTCCGGTTCTATCCGGCCGTGCTCGCGCTGCGGCGACTGGTCGAGCGCGGCGACCTCGGCGACATCATCCACGTCAACGGCTCGTATATGCAGGATTGGCTGTTCAAGGACACCGACTACAACTGGCGGTTGCTCCCGAAGGAAGGTGGCAAGCTGCGCGCCGTGGCGGACATCGGCACGCATTGGATGGACACGGTGTCGTTCATCCTCGGCGCGAGGATCACGTCGGTCTTTGCCGACCTGGCGACGTGGCACAAGCAACGCCGACGTCCGCTCGGCGAGGTACAGACGTTTGCCAAGGCGGACGCGAAGATGAAATACGCCACCTACCCGGTCCAGACCGATGACTTTGCCAGCGTCTTGCTGCGATTCGGCAATGGCGCGCGCGGCAACCTCGGCGTATCACAGGTTGCGGCGGGCCGCAAAAATTGCATCCGCATCGAAATCTACGGCGCGAAGAAGTCGGCGTGGTGGTGCTCGGAAGTGCCGGAGATGCTGCACTTCGGAAACCGCGACGGCGCCAACGAGACGGCGGTGCGCGCCACGCCGGCGTTCGGCGACGGCGCGGCGGGGCTCATGGATTATCCGCCCGGCCACGTGGAAGGTTTTCCCGACACATTCAAGATGAACTTCCGCAACATCTATACGGCCATCACCGGCGGTCCCGGCGAACGCCTGTTCGCCAGCGTGAGGGACGGCCACCAGGAAGTCGCCGTGTGCGAAGCCATCCTGAAGAGCCACCAGGCCCGCAAATGGGTCAACGTTTAGTCCTGCCACGAATATGAAACTTGGATTCGTCTCCGCCATCCTGCCGGATCTCAACCTCGAACAGGTGTTCGAATTCGCCGCCGCCGAAGGGTTCGCCGCCGTCGAACTCATGTGCTGGCCCAAGGGAAAGGCCGAACGTAAATTCGCCGGCGTCACCCACATTGATGTGGAGGGTTTCACCCAAACCCAAGCGGACGCCGTCAACGCCCTTTGCGCCCAGTCTGGCGTGGCCATTTCCGGGTTGGGCTACTATCCCAACCCGCTGGACCCGGATCTCGCGGTCAGCCGGGTCGTTTGCGCGCACCTCCGGAAAGTCATGCTCGCCGCCGAAAAACTGGGCTTGAAAAACGTCAACTCCTTTGTCGGACGCGACTGGACCCGGAGCGTTGATGCCAACTGGCCGCGTTTTCTCAAGACCTGGAAACCGCTCGTGGCCTTCGCCGAAGATCACGATATCAAGATCGGCATCGAAAACTGTCCGATGCTCTTCACCCGCGACGAGTGGCCCGGAGGCAAGAATCTGATGACCACCCCGGTGATCTGGCGGCGCGCGTTCAGCGACATCCCGTCGAAGCACTTTGGATTGAACTACGACCCGTCGCACTTCGTGTTCCAGCACATGGATCCAGCCAGCCCGTTGCGTGAATTCCAATCGAAGCTCTTCCACCTGCACGCCAAGGACGTGAAGCTCCGGCGCGATCGCATCAACGACGTGGGCGTCTTCGCGACGCCGTTGGAGTGGCATCAACCACGCATACCGGGCTACGGGGAGATGGATTGGAGCCAATTCATGAGCGCGTTGATGGAGACCACCTATCGCGGCCCGGTCTGTATCGAGGTCGAAGACGATTCCTTCGGCTCAACCTTGGAAGGCCGGCAGCGCGCCTTGAAGGTCGCCCGCAATGTCCTAAAACCATTCTTCGCCTGAAGCTCTCATGAATCCCCTCTATGCCAGTGTGGATCTGGGCGGCACGAATGTCACCGCCGCCGTCGCGGATGCCGAAGGTCGCGTCGTGGCTGAAGACAAACAGCCGACCCAGTCGCACGAAGGGCCGACGGCGGTGCTCGAACGCATCGCCGTGATGATCCAGGCCCTCGGCGACAGGACTGGCTCCCGGCCGGCGGCGCTGGGCATGGGTGTGCCCGGCCTTGTTGATCTTGCCCACGGGGTCACCAAGTTCCTGCCCAACCTGCCGACGCAATGGCGCGACGTGCCGGTGCGGTCCATTCTGGAGCCGAGGCTTGGCTGCGCCGTCCACCTGCTGAACGACGCCCGCGCGGCGACGCTGGGTGAGTTGGAGTTCGGCCGCGGTCGTGACGCCCGCACCATGATCTTCTTCACTCTCGGCACCGGAGTGGGCGGGGGCGTGGTGGTGGATCGGCAGTTGCGCCTGGGGCCATTGGGCGCCGCCGGCGAGATCGGTCATCAGACCATCCTGCCGGATGGACCGCTCTGCGGTTGCGGCAATCGTGGCTGTCTCGAAACCCTGGCGAGCGGCCCGGCCATTGCCGCCGAGGGCATCCGCCTCCTGCTCAGCGGGAACGCGCCGAAACTCCATGAGCTTTGCGAAGGGAACCCGTCGAAAGTCTCGCCGGCCACCATGGGTGCCGCAGCCCGCGCGGGCGATGCCAGCGTGGCTGCCGCCATCCAGCGGGTCGCGGAATGGCTCGGCATTGGCGCCGCCAATCTGGTCACGGTGTTGCATCCCGACCTCATCGTGCTGGGGGGAGGCGTGGCGGAACTTGGGGACTTGCTGCTGAACCCAGTCCGCGAAACCATTCGTCGGCGGGTCGGCATGTTCCCCACCGCCGATGTCCGCGTGGAGCGCTCGGCCCTCGGCGACAAGGCCGGCCTTATGGGAGGCATTGCCCTGGCCCGACATGGTGGAATCAAACCCGACTGACTTGGCCCAACCCGAGAGATTTTATGAAATACACCTATGAACAACTGGCGAAAATGATCGATCATTCCCTTCTGCATCCCACCATGACGGATCAGGAATTGGAGGACGGCTGCCGGCTCGCCGCGAAATACGGCGTTGCCTCCGTCTGCATCAAACCCTACGCCGTCAAACGGGCCGCCGAGCTCCTGGAAGAAACCGGTGTGTTCGTCGGCGCCGTCATCGGCTTCCCGCACGGCAACTCCTGCACCGAGTCCAAGCGCTACGAGACCGAGCTCGCCTGCCGCGACGGCGCGGTCGAGATTGACATGGTCATCAACCTCGGCAAGGCCCTCAGCGGCGACTGGGAGTATGTCGAGCGCGACGTGAAGGCCGTGTGCGACGAGGCCCGCCAGCACGGCGCGAAGGTGAAGGTCATCTTCGAGAACGACTATCTCACCAAGGGCGGCGCGGGACTGAGCAGTGACGACTTCAAGAAAAAGCTCTGCCAGCTCTGCGAACGCGCGGGTGCCGATTGGGTGAAGACCTCCAGCGGCTACGGCTTCGTCAAACAGGCGGACGGCGGCTACAACTACAAGGGCGCGACCGAGCACGACCTGGCCCTCATGCGCGCCAGCGTCTCGGCCAAGGTCCAGGTGAAAGCCGCCGGCGGCGTGCGCGACCTGGATGGCCTCATCAAAGTCCGCGACCTCGGCGGTTCGCGTTGCGGCGCCACCGCCACCGCCGCCATGCTCGACGACTATCGCCGCCGGGAAGCCGCCGAGAAGGCCGGCAAGCAACTCGAAAGCAAGTCCGCCAGCATTGGTGCGGGTGGTTACTGAGAGTCAATACCCATGAGGGCAGTCGTCAAGAATTCCATCCTCGCCCGTTGCCGCATCGAGGCCTGCCTCGTGCTGGCGCAGGACGCCGCGCATCGCGACACGGGAGTGCAGCAGAACCAGGATCGGAACAATGATCAGATCTAACACCTCTATAGCGCGCCGGCGGTTGCTGCCGCTCACGTTCGCACTGGGGCTCACCCTCAGCGTGGCTCGCGGGGGCGGGACCAATGACTACCCGCCTGCCAGATTCCCGGACGCGAGCGGCTGGGGCCGCAACCTCCAGCGCACGATGCGACTGCTGGCCACCAGCACGGCGGAGAAGCGGAACACCGTCCGCATCCTGTTCTACGGGCAGTCCATCACCGAACAGAAGTGGGCGAAGCTGGTGGAGGAGGATTTGCGACGGCGCTTCCCGCACGCAAACCTCATCATCGAGAATCGCGCGCTCGGGGGTTTCTCTTCACAATTCCTCGTGAAGACGGCCGAGACGGACCTGTATCCATTCCAACCAGACCTGCTCATATTCCACGTCTATGGCGCGCACGACAAATACGAGGACATCATCCGCCGCACGCGCGAGCGCACTACGGCAGAGATCCTGATGCAGAACGATCACGTCACCAAGCCGGCGGACCTCACCGAAGAAACGGACGCGACCAAGTTGCCACCGGCGGGCAAGCACTGGGACGCCTTCATGAATCACAACCACCTGCCGTCGCTCGCGAAGAAGTATGGCGCGGAGCTGTGCGACCAGCGCGCGTTGTGGAAAGCGTATCTCGCCGAGAACCAACTGGAACCGAAGGCGCTGTTGCGCGACAACGTGCATCTCAACGAGCACGGTGAATGGCTCATGGCCGAGTGTGTGAAGGCCTATCTGCGTTACGATCCCAAACTCGCCCCGTCGCCAGCCGAGGACTGGGTGAAAACCTATGAGGTCGGCAAGGATGTAAAGTGGGCCAACGGCAAGCTCCGGTTCGATTTCGACAGCAGCCATGTGGATGCGATTGGCAAATCCGGTAAAGCTGCGCCCGCCGCGGTGCGCATTGATGGCCGTAAGCCCTCGGAGTTCGCGGAGCTTTACGGCTTCACCCGCGCAGTCACGAAACCGGAAGGCAAGTGGCTGGTGAAATGGCCCGTCATCGCGCCCATCGGCTCCGAGGCACGCCTGCAGGTCGAGGATTGGACGCTCGCAGTCACGCAGGACGCCGCCAACGAAAAGCTGTTTACCTTCACGCTCACGGGCTCGAAGACTGGCGTGGATGGGGCGGGTCGCAGCGATGCGCGGTTCGTCTCGGACTCTGGCCGCGTCGTCATCGAGACGAATGCGTGGAACGTGGCCTATGCCATGAATCTTGCCGGCATCCAACCCGTGCCAGACCAGTTCCAAGTGAAGTGGCGGGTCGAACCGCATGTTATGGACGAGTTCATTTCCCCGGACGTGACGAAGGCCAACCCGGAATCTGTCGTGGCCCTTGCCAGCGGACTCCCCAACACAAAACACACCTTGGAGATTTCCGGCAGCGACGCCACGCCCATCGCGGCGTTGCGTGTGTATCGTCCACCGCTGAACGGAGGGTCACGGCCATGAACCTCCCGGTGATTTTGATACTGTTCGCCGCCACCACACTCACCGCATCGGCAGCCGGACATTACTCAATCAAGCGGGAAGGCGAGCGATGGCGACTGTTCCATGATGACCGGCCGTTGCTGGTCAAGGGTGCGGTGGGTTGGTCCCGCCTCGATGCGTTGGCCGCTGCGGGCGCCAACGCCGTTCGCGTCGGCGCCGACGCCAAGCAGCTCGACCAAGCCCGCCAATTCGGCTTGGGCGCCCTGGTGGGATTGCCTCTGGGTATTCCGCGGACGGGCTTTGACTACAGCGACTCCGCAAAGGTCACGGCCCAACGAGATCGGATTCGTCAGCTTGTGCTTCAGTTGAAGGATCACCCGGCCGTCTGGCTTTGGGCCATTGGCAACGAGCCGACCATCTTCACGCCGCCGGAGCAACGTGAGACGTTGTGGAAAGAAGTCAACCGCATCGCCGAGCTGATCCACTCGCTCGACCCTCATCATCCCGTCATCGCCGTTGTGGGCGGAGAACAGTGGAAGGATCACCTGGATGAACTGGACACATTCTGCCCGGCGCTCGACGCGGTCGGGCTGAACGCCTATGCGGACATGCTCTCACTGCCCGAGGCGCTCGCGCGCCAGGGTTGGAAACGCCCGTATTTGGTCACCGAGTTCGGCCCACGTGGCCACTGGCAGGTGGAACGAAATGCTTGGCAGGCGCGGCTGGAAGACAGCAGCACGGCGAAGGCGGAGTTTTACCGCCATGCTTACGAGCATGCCGTGAAGGATCGCCCGCAGTGTCTCGGCTCCTTCGCGTTCCTTTGGGGCTCGAAGATGGAAAAGACACACACCTGGTACGGGATGTTTCTCGACGACGGCAGCCGCACCGCCGCCGTGGATGTCATGACGCGGCTTTGGAGCGGTCAATGGCCGACCAATCGCAGCCCGGCACTGGCATCGGCACCCATTGAATTAGTGGTGACGGAAGACGGCGCGGCGCCGGGTGGCGGAGCGTTCAAGCCGGGCGCAACCCTGCGCAGCCGCGTCCAGGCGTCGGACCCCGAGGGCGACGCCCCGAAGGTCACGTGGGATTTGCGTCGTGATGTGGCCGACGATCCACGCGTGGGCGGCGATTACGAACCGCTCGAACCACCCATCCCCGGAGCGGTGTTGGAATCTGACGGCAACGGCGCCACCATCCGCCTGCCTGCGTCGCCCGGAAAGTACCGCGTGTTCGTGTATGTGTACGACAACCAAGGCGGTGCCGCCACCGCCAACGTTCCAATTCTAACCCAGTGAAAGCGGACGCCAAAAGCAAGCTGCTCGAACGTTACGCCGTCACCGATGCCAGCGTGCATGACTCGCAGAAACTGGCGGAGTTGGTGGCGACCGAGGACGGCGAAGTCTATGCCGACAGCGCCTACCGCAGCGCGGAAGCCGAAGCGATGCTGGCGGAGAAACAAGTGACCAGCCAGATTCATGAGCGAGCGTATCGGAACCGCCCGTTGACCGAGGAGCAGAAAGAAAGCAACCGGCAGAAGTCGAAGATTCGGGCGCGGATTGAACACGTCTTCGGATTTATGAGCCAGTCCATGAAAGGATTTTACCTGCGCTACATTGGGCGGCGGCGGAACGCGGCGGCGATTGGCCTGATCAACCTGATTTACAACCTAGTGCAATGTAACATTGATAACGGCCACGCTACAGATAAGCTAGATTCGTGGCCGCCAAACGATTGATTCTTACTCCACCAGAACGCAGGGAAATTCAACGCCGGGTGCGTTCGCGGAGCGTGCGCACGGAGGACTCCAAGCGGGCGCGGGTCATTTTGGAATTGGCTGGCGGACGTGGTGTGCGGGGAGCGGCGGCGTATCTGGCGTGCAGTTCTTCGTATGTGCAACGGTGGGCCGGTCGCTTTCGCGCACAACGGATGGCTGGTCTGGTCGCCCAGCATCAAGGGCGCGCGGTCGCCAAAGGTGCCGCCAAGCTGGAAGCCCGGATTCTGGAGTGGACCAAGCGCGGCCCCGATGACGGCAGCACGCACTGGAGCACCCGCCGCCTGGCGCGGAAGTTGGGAATCACCCACATGGCCGTGGCCCGGGTCTGGACGCGTTATGGTCTGCAACCGCATCGGTTGCGCCATCACATGGTGAGCGACGACCCCAACTTTGAAACCAAAGCGGCGGACATTATTGGTCTCTATCTGCATCCGCCGGCTCACGCCGCCGTCTTCTGCGTGGATGAGAAGAGCGCCATTCAGGCGCTGGATCGTCTCGATCCCGTCCTGCCGCTTTCCCCCGGTCGGGCGGAGTCGCACGGGTTTGAATACTTTCGCCACGGAACCCTTTCCCTTTACGCCGCCTTGGAGACTCAAAGCGGCGAGATCCTGGGCAAGACCGCCCGCCACCACACCAGCGCAGAGTTCGTGGGTTTTCTCACCGACGTGGTGGCCTCCCAGCCAGCGGGCAAAGAAATCCACCTCATTGCGGACAACCTTTCGGCGCACAAAACCAAGCTGGTGGACGCCTTTCTGGCCGCTCACACCAACGTGCGCCTGCACTTCACGCCGACTTACTCCTCTTGGCTCAACCAAGTCGAAAACTGGTTTGCCAAAATTCAGCGGCAGGTCATTACGCGCGGCGTATTTCGCTCGCTGCCGGACCTGCGCTCGAAACTGCTGCGTTACATTCGCCACTACAATAAAACCGCCACGCCCATCAAATGGACTTACTCCAATCCAAAACGGAAAATTAAAACGTAGCCAGTTCATGAGTTACACTGCACTAGCCCGCTACGAACAGATCGTGAGATTGAAGTTGCTGCCACGGAACGCCGCCTGAAACCGAAGATTGAAACCAAAAACGACCGAAAACCAATCAACCGCGAACAAATAACCCTCAAAGAAACACCGACAAAAGGAGTCACCATGAAACCAGTCACACCTCAAACCGAACCAACACCATCAACCCAACTCCGAAAAGTAGTTTTCGGAGGTTCCCTGATCATTGACCCGAGACAAACGCACTCATCCCAACACAATAATTTGAATCGAATGCATCCCACGAAACGGCTCGCGCGAATCCTCATCACGTTGGCGGGCATTTGCGTGCTCACCTTCAGCCTCCACGCCGCGCCGTTGCGCCTCGTCTGCATCGGCGATTCCATCACCCAAGGCCGTGGCGACCGCAGCCGCGGCGGCGCACCATGGACGTCCACCTTCAGCTACCGCTACCCGATCTGGAAAATGCTCGTCGATGCTAAGGCCGACGTGGACTTCGTCGGTTCCCTCAGCGGCGGCTTTGAAGGTGATCCCGATTGGGCCGATTATCAGGGCCGCAAGTTCGACCGCGACCACGAAGGCCACTGGGGCTGGGAGACTGTTGATGTGGCGAAGAAGTTGCCGGAGTGGATTGAAGGCTACACGCCGGATATCGCCTTGATTCTGCTCGGCACCAACGACGCCAACGGCAAGACGCCGGAGGAAAAGAAAGCCAGCGTCGAGCGCGTGCGCGCTGCGATGGCAGACCTTATCGCTACGTTGCGGAAGAGAAATCCGAAGGTGGTGGTCCTGCTCGGACAATGCTTCCAGGAATGGGAGCCGTTCCCCGAGATGCGCAAGGCGATGGCGGAACTGGCCCAAGCCCAAACCACCGACGCATCGCGCATCGTCGTCGTGGACCACTCGCCCGGGTGGGTGACCGATCCGAAGAAGCCCGGCACCCACACCGTGGACTGGGTGCATCCAAATCCTGCGGGTGACGATAAACTGGCGCGCCATTGGTTCGAGGCGCTGAAACCACTTCTTCCAAAATCGAAATGACTCCCGAGGAAATCAAGCAGGGCGGCTATCAGCTCGGCCCCGCGCCAATAGTGCCGCCCGCACCGCTGGGCAACGCGGATGTGGACTAAAGCAATTTCTGCACGTGAACATATGAAACGCCGCTACCAACCGATGGCTGTTCAATTTCTGGCTTTCACCGCTGCCGCAACGGGTTTGCTGACGGCAGGACTCGCTGCGGCAGAAGTAGCGTCCGCAGTCACAACGGAAACGAACCCACCTTTCCGGATTGAGCGGATTCACCTACCGGTCGCGTCGCCCACATTGGACGCCAACATCCAGCCGCGTTACGCCATCGAATCCGCCGCGTGGGTCTGGCTTCCCGGTGCGCGAGCAGACCAGAAGGCGGCACTGCAATTCGTCAATGACTTCGAGGTGGCGGAGGCGCGCGAGTTCGTGTTTCACGTCAGTGCGGATCAGCGTTACGAGCTCAGTCTGGACGGGCGGCTCATTTCCTTCGGCCCGGATCGTGGCGATGTGGCGCATTGGGGCTTCGCGTCCTATCGGGTGAGTGTCGCTCCGGGCAAACATCGCCTCAGCGCGCTGGTGGCCTGGATCGGAGACGACGCGCCTGGCGCACAGTTCACACACCGGCCCGGCTTCATCTTCGCCGCCGAAGGTGATCTGGCGTCGAGATTGAACACGGGCACGGACGGCTGGCGCGTGCGCGAGGTGAAAGGCTGGTCGTTTGTTCCCGGCAAATTGCCCTGGAACATCGGCAGCGCCCAGACGCTGGATGGCACGGCGTTGTTTGGTCCGCCAGCGGAGTTGGTGAAGCCCGCCGTAGTGCTCCCACCGCTGAAGGGCAATCCCTTCGGCATCATGCGCCACGGTTGGCGGCTGCATCCCTCGCGCCTGCTGGATCAGAAACGCACAACCGTTCTGACCGGCACGCCGCGCGCCGTGTTGACCGGGCCAGACGCCCGCACCCGACCCGTCACCGCAGGGGACATCGAACGGACGCAAGCGAATCCTGAATGGACGCGACTGGCACGAGGGCAGGGGACAGTGACCGTCCCTGCCAGAAGGGAAGTGTCAGTTTTGCTGGACCTCGGAGACTATTTCACCGCCTACCCTCAGCTCACATTGTCCGGGGGCAAAAGCAGTCGCGTCACGGTCGCCTGGGCGGAGGCGCTCTACCAGGTGGATGCTCAAGGCAAACCGACCGAGCACAAAGGTAACCGGAGCGAAGTGGCCGGGAAGTGCTTCGCCGGCTTGGGTGCCGGATCGTATTTCCCCGGCTACGAAGACCATTTCTTGAACGACGGCCAGGCGGGACGGGACTATCGCACCTGGTGGTGGCGCGCCGGACGCTTTGTCATGCTGACCGTCAAGACCGAGGACGAACCGGTGACGATCGATCGTTTCAACCTGCTGGAGACGCGCTATCCGCTCGAGGACGAAGGACGCTTCGCGAGTTCCGACGCGGGCCTCGACGCCATGCACGGCATGATGGTGCGTGGCATGCAGATGTGCGCGCACGAAACCTATATGGACTGCCCGTACTACGAGCAGTTGATGTACGTCGGTGACGCCCGGCTGGAAATGCTGACCACTTACCTGATGACGCCGGACTCGCGGTTGCCGCAGCGAGGCATCGAGCTGTTCGATTGGTCGCGCACTGCGTGGCAGTGGGAGATGGTGGCGGAGCATTACCCGGGGCGGGGCGCGCAATACAGCCCCACCTTCAGCCTGATCTGGGTTTCGCTGGTGCGCGACTTCGCCTGGTGGCGCGACGACCCGGCGTTTGTCCGGGAACGGTTGCGGGGCGTGCGCGGTGTGCTGGAGCATTTCCGCAGCCTGCGCGGATCGAGCGGTCTGCTGGAACACCTCGCTGGCTGGCCGTTCGTGGATTGGGTGCCCGCCTGGGAGACCGGCAACGCGCCCGATGGCATCAAGGGGATTTCCTCCATCAACAACCTGTTCTTCGTCCAGGCCCTGCGTCATGCCGCGGAAGTGGAGGACGCATATGGCGATCCGGCCATGGCGGTTCGCAATCGCGCCCTGGCGGAGGAATTGTCGCGCGAGATCGTGCGGCGCTTTTGGGTGGCCGAACGCTCGCTGCTGGCGGACGACGAGCAACACCGTCATTTCAGCGAACACGCCCAGTGCCTCGCGCTCCTGAACGGCGTGCTGGCGCCCGCGCAAGCTGACGCCTGTTTCAAGGCGTTGCTCGACAGCCAGGACCTGAGCCGGGCAACCGTCTATTTCTCCTTCTACCTGTTTGAAGTTCTTAAGCACCGGGACCGCGGGGATCTGATCGTCGAGAAAATGGGGTTCTGGAAGGACCTCATGAAACTGGGCATGAAGACGCCCGTGGAATCACCGGAGCCATCGCGCTCCGACTGTCATGCTTGGGGCAGTCATCCGCTGTTCCACGCCCGCGCGTCGCTCTTCGGACTGCGGCCCGCCGCGCCGGGTTTCCAATCGGTTCAAATCGCGCCTTCACCCGGCGGCCTGAAATCCATGGACGTTCGCGCCCCGCATCCGCGCGGCTGGATCGAAGGGCGACTCGAGTTTGAAGGCGACCGGTGCTCCGGCCAAATCACGTTGCCCGCCGGAGTTCAAGGCAAGTTCCTCTGGCGCGGCCAGCAAAAAGACCTGTCACCCGGAACCACCACGCCGTTGCCCTGAGCGCTCACGGCCAAATGAACTGGATGAATTACATTCTCGCGAGAACCGGCAGGGGAGAAGATTGAAACTGCCCTTGACGCCAATGCTCCCAGCCACCGCCCATCGCATTTTCTTCGACTGGCTCGCGCTTCGCGATGCGGAGCCGCTGACACCGTGCGATGCGGTCATCGGCTTCGGCCACTTCGATCTCGCGATCCCGCGGCGGTGCGCGGAGTTGGTGAGGGCGGGCAAAGCGAGTCACCTCATCTTCACCGGCGGCATCGGCGCCGGCACGGCGGACCTCGGCATGGCGGAGGCGGATGCATTCATCACGGCGCTGGCCAGGGAGCATGCCGATCTCGCGGCCCGAGCTGTCTGCGAAAACCGATCGACGAACACCGCCGAAAATATCCGCTTCACCCGGGAGCTGTTGTTGGCCACGAACCCGCGGCTCGCGCTTGGCAGCGGCATCCGCTCCGTGTTGCTGGTCGCCACGCCCTGCCGCCAACGCCGCGTCTTTCTCACCTGGCGCAAGTTGATGCCGGACATCCCCGCAGTGAACCTGCCACCGCTCCACACCTTCGAGTCCCTGGCCGCGCTCTACGCCAGCAAGGGTGACGACCTTGTCCAGCAGATGCTCAACGAGTATCAACGCCTCCGCGATTATCCGGCAAAGGGCTGGATCGCGGAAGCGCCCATCCCCACGGCGTTGCATGAAGCGGCCCACGCGCTTTCCTCCTGCACCCACTCAGGTTCACCATGAAAAAACTCAAACTGCTTCCAGTTGCCCTGCTGTTGCTGCTGTTGCCCCTGCTTTGCGCGGGCGCCCCGGCGGACCCGGGCCTCTTCGCGCGGAGCAACCTCGTGGCCTGGTGCATCGTGCCGTTCGATGCGAAGAAACGCGGCCCGGAAGAACGCGCGGCCATGCTCGAGAAACTCGGATTCCAACAATTTGCCTATGACTATCGCGCGGAGCATGTCCCGACGTTTGATGCCGAAATGGCGGCGTTGAAGCGGCCCCACGTGCGGCTGCTCGCGTGGTGGTTTCCCGGGACGCTGAATGACGAAGCCCGGACCATTCTTGACGTGTTGCGCCGCCACAACTTGCGGGAGGTCCAACTCTGGGTCACCGGCGGGAGCGAGCCGACCCGGAGCGCCGCGGAACAAACGGCGCGCGTGATGGCGGAAGCCGCGCGCGTCAAACCCATTGCCCAAGCCGCCGGGGACATTGGCTGCGTCGTCGCCCTCTACAATCACGGCGGCTGGTTCGGCCCGGAAAACCAGATCGCGATCATTGAGTCCTTGCGTGCCAGCGGCGTGACCAACGTGGGAATCGTGTACAACCAGCACCACGGCCACGACCAAACGGCGCGCTTCCGCGAACTGATGGCGAAGATGAAGCCGTATCTGCTCACGCTCAACCTCAACGGGATGACGCGTGAGGGGGACAAGATCGGGAAGAAGATTCTCCCGATCGGCCAGGGCGACCTTGATCAGGAATTGCTGGGTATCATTCGTGACAGTGGCTGGCGCGGGCCGATCGGCATTTTGAATCACACGCACGAGGACGCCGAGGGCCGGCTGCTGGACAACCTTGAAGGATTGGATTGGCTGCTGGCGCAATCACCCGGGCATCCCGTCGGCAACCGACCGCAGCCCCGCACCTGACGCGATCCCTCGGCCCGCGGGCCGGCGGATTCCTCCCCTTACTGGGCGGTGGAGGACGCGAAGGCGCGCGAGAAGTTGCCGCTCTACCAGACCATTCCCGCAGCCCGGCCGGAGGAACTGACGCCGGCCAACGGTCTGCCCAAGCGCGACGTTTACCGCACGTGGCACCGCTCGCATGGCGACAACGGCGGCACGCGCTTTTCCGCCCTCGACCAGATCAATCGCGCCAACGTTACCAATCTGCAGGTCGCCTGGACTTATCACTCGCGCGACGGCAGCAATTTCATCCAGTGCAATCCGATCATAGCGAACGGCGGGATGTTCGGTCCGACGGCCGGCCAACACATCGTCGCGGTGAATGCGGAAACTGGCGTCGAGCTTTGGCGTTTCAAGCCGGAGGGCAAGCCGGCGTGGCGCGGGCTGATGTACTGGCCGGGTCGTGGCGGCGCAAGCGAACGGGTTCTGTTCCCATCCGGGAAACACCTTTACGCTCTGAATCCGAGAACGGGCCAGACTCTCGCGGGCTTCGGCGTGGGTGGCCGAACGGAACTTCCGGGCAACGCCCAGGGAGATTTCGGCGCGGCCACCGCCGGGCCGGCGACGTTCGAGAACATCGTGGTCGTGCCGGGTTTCGAGAAAGACGTGTGGGGCTTGGACGTCGTCACCGGCAAACATCTCTGGACGTTTCATACCGTGCCGCAGCCGGGCGAGTTCGGCTACGACACCTGGGATCGCACGGAACCCTACGGCGCGAACTGCTGGGCCGGCATGGCGATGGACGAGACGCGCGGCATCGCCTACATCACCACCGACGGGCCAAAGCCAAACTTCATCGGCGTCAGCCATCTCGGCGACAACCTGTTCGCGAATTGCGTGGTGGCCCTTGACGCGCGCACGGGCAAATACCTCTGGCACTTTCAGGAAATCCGTCACGATCTATGGGATCTCGACATCTCCGCGCCGCCGAACCTCGGCACGATCACGCGCGGTGGCAAGCGCGTGGACAGCCGCGAACTGCAACGCAGCGAGTGGGGCGAGGTGCTGGGATTGCTGGAGCAGGACACCGCGACCAATCTCGATTCGCTTCTTGGCGATCTGGATGAACTGCTGGCCGACGCACCAAAGCAGCCGGCCAAGAACCTTCCTACGAAGGAGGAAACCAATCCCTTCTCCGCGCTGTTCTCGCTGGGCGAACTGTTCAGATCCAACGATGACAATTCCCCATCCACAGGCCCGTCAGAACCGTTGAAGCCCGACACCGAGGTGGAGCGAGTGCTGCGGTCCATTGCATTGCTGGAAGCGCGGGAGGTGTGCGGGGAGTTGTATCTACGGGCCAAGCCGCATCTGGATCCGGGATTTGCCCAGCATGGCGCCTGAGAATGTTCCACGCCTGTTTTACCGCACCACGTCTGTCAGCTTGGGGAGATTCCGCCATGACAGCGCCTGCGTCTGATGGCGCTGGTGGTCCGCGCGTCCGCCATACACCAGCCAGCCCCGGGGGCGGGCGGGCCCGGCCAGCGTCAGCCAACTATCAATCCCCTTGAAGAAGTCCGTGTTGAGGGTTTGGCCGGACTTGATCTCCACGGGAATCAATTCCGTCGCGGCTTCAATCAGGACGTCCACCTCGTGCCCGGCCCGGTCCTGCCAGAAATATAGATTGGCGGGCAGGCCAACATTGAACCTCGCCTTGAGCATCTCGCTGACGACCCAGTTTTCGAACAACGCGCCCCGCTGGGGATGCGTCTCCAACTGGCCGGCTTCCCGGATGGACAACAACCACGCCGCCAGTCCGGTGTCATGGAAATACAGCTTGGGGGTCTTGATCAGGCGTTTGTTGAAATTGCGGTGATGCGGTTGCAGCCGGAAGGCGATGTAGCTCGCTTCCAGGATCGAAAGCCACGCGTTGGCGGTGTTATGCGTGATCCCCGCCTCCGCACCCAACTGCGACAGATTGAGCAATTGCCCAACCCGCCCGGCGCACAGACGCACGAAGCGCTGAAACGTCGTCAAATCCTTCACGTTGACCATGCGGCGCACATCCCGCTCAAGATAGGTCTGGATGTAGTTGGCATACCAGTGGAGCGGGTCCAGTTTCCGGTCATGCACCGGCGGATACCCGCCCCGCCAGAGGGTTTCATCCAACTCGGCGGCATGGCTGGCATACGCCTCGTGATGGGTGAACGGCAGGAGTTGCACCATCGTGATGCGTCCGGCGAGCGATTGCGTGATGCCCTCAATCAACCCGAACTGCTGCGAGCCGGTGAGAATGAAACGGCCCGGCTCCTTGGAGGAATCCAGCAGCTCCTGCAGGTAGGAGAACAACGCCGGACAATTCTGCACCTCGTCCAGAATGGCTCCGTCTGCGTATTTTGCCAGAAAGCCGCGGGGGTCCTGGGTCGCCAGTTCCCGGGTGTCGGGATTTTCCAGCGAGACATAGGCTTTCTTGGGAAAGGCCATCCGGGCCAGGGTGGTTTTGCCGGCCTGCCGCGGCCCCGTGATGGCCAGCGCGGGATAACCCTCGGCGAGCTTCAGCAGCAGCGGATGAATTTCGCGGTTAACCATGAGGCTAATCTCCCACATAGATGCTATCTGTCAATTGTATTTACAATCTGCCAAACACCTTTCCGAACCCAACCACCGCCAACCTTTTTAAGGCGGGGCGCGTGGAGTGGGGATGAAGAATCGCACTGGACGCGCCAAAAAACAAAAACCCGCCGACCATTTTGTCGAGCTGGCGCGTCAGTTGCGCCAGCAACTGCACGACATCGACCAGAAACTCGAACACCTCATCCGCTCCCATCGCCACTTCTATTCACTGCATTACCGCGAACATGAACTGAACGACTGAGCTTCTCAGCTCCGTCACCGTCCGCGCCAAGATGGTTCTCACCGTCCGGCGCATTTTTTGTGTTCGCAACAGTTTGCCACTGGGAACCGGAACTCCCGCCTAGCGTGTGCTAACGCGGAGCCATTCCCTTTTCAGCGGCAGCAACGAGAAAGGAATAGAATGAACCTATCAATCATAGCCGGGCGCATCATCAACCGCCCGAGCATCAAAGGGACCGACCGGAAAATCCTCCGCTTCACCGTGGAGACCCGGGATGGCCATGACGACGGAGACGCCAAGGAACGCGTCAACCAAGTGCCCTGTGTCCTGTTCAACCCCTCGCCCGATCTGGAGCAGACGCTCACGGAACGCGGCGAGGGCTTGCGCGTGGAGTTGCAGGGACGCATCGCCTCGTGGGGCGAGAATGGCAACAAGAGCGGCGCTGAGGTGGTGGTCTTCAACCGCAGCCTGACGTTCGCGAAAGAATAATCCTCAACCCTCAAACCCTAGAAGCGGAGTGCCCGAGTGGTGCTCCGCTTTCTCTTCTTCTGGAGATCAAATCAATGACTGAAACTAAAAAGTTCATCGGCTTCGACCGGTTGAAACAATCGGTGACGCTAGAGCAGGTGCTGGAGCGTTACGGCCTGCTGGAACGGTTGCGCCGTAGTGGCGACAGCCTGAGCGGGCCATGTCCGATCCATCAGGGCCACAATCCGACGCAGTTCCGGGTGAGCGTGAGCCGCAACTGTTGGATCTGCTTCGGCGACTGCCAGTGCGGCGGCAGCATCGTGGACTTCGTGAGCCGCATGGAAGGCATCGGCATCCGGGACGCGGCGCTGCAATTGCAGGAATGGTTCGGCCTGAACCCGGAGGATGATCCCCCGCCGCAACCTCCGGCGAAGATCACGCTCATCACTCCCAGCCACAATCCCCCGCTGCGCTTCTCGCTGGGCGTGCTGGACAACAATCATCCTTATCTCATTCAACGCGGGCTGCGTGCCGAAACTCTCGCCGAGTTCGGTGTGGGTGTTTGCGCGCATGGAACCCTGCGCGGCTGGGTGGCCATCCCGATTCATGATCAACAGGGCAAGGTGGTGGCGTATGCGGGCCGCTGGCCGGGCACGCCGCCGGGACCACTGCCGAAATACCGGTTGCCCCGTGGCTTTCGCAAATCGCTCGAACAGTTCGACCAGCATCGGGCGATGCAGGAAGATCCGACGGAACCGCTGGTGGTGGTGGAAGGGTTCTTCGGCTGCATGGCGGTATGGCAGGCGAGCCATCGGCGGGTGGTCTGGACGGCACATATCGCCTGCTGAAAAACATCATGGGCCTCTGGCTCGTGCAGCAGTGCAAACGGGCCTTTGATGCCGCAGGCAACAAATATGATTACGTGCAGTTGGCCGAACTGGCGGTGCGCTCCAAGCCCCTTTGCTCGCTGGTGAATCTCAACGACCCGCGCTTTCTCAATCCGCCGGACATGCCCAAGGCGATCCAGGAATTCTGTCGCGAGACCAACCAACCCGTGCCCAAAACCGAGGGTGAAATCGTGCGCTGCGCCTACGAAAGTCTCGTGCTCAAGTATCGTGAAGTGCTTGGCTCACTCGAAGAACTTACGGGCGAACCGATCGAAGTAATCCACATTGTCGGGGGTGGTTCGCAGAACAAAGTCTTGAGCCAGTTTGCCGCTGATGCCTGTCAGCGCCCCGTCGTCACTGGCCCGGTCGAGGCGACCGCGCTGGGCAATTTGCTCACCCAGGCGCGCGCCGATGGCGAACTGGTACCGCTCGCCGAGATGCGCGCAGTCGTCCGTGCTTCGAGCGTGGTACAACATTACGTACCGGCGTCGTGGAGTGAGGCGGTGGGGCGTTTCGCGGAGTTGCGCAAATGAAACGCCACGCATTCAAGATGATGCTAAAGCCCGGCTTGGTGGCCGAGTACAAGAAGCGCCACGATGAAATCTGGCCGGAGCTTTCCCGCGCCCTCCGCAACGCCGGCATCTCCGACTACTCCATCTTCCTCGACGAAGAAAGCCTCACGCTCTTCGCCGTGCAAAAGCAGACGGATAACAACACTGCCGCCGAGCTGCCGAATCTTCCCATCGTGAAGAAATGGTGGGCCTATATGGCGCCACTGATGGAGGTAAACCCGGACAATTCACCCCAATGCAGCGACCTGAAGGAAGTGTTTCATCTCGACTAGCGGATCGTTTTTCCACCCGTATAAATAAACTCGAATTGGTCCGGCCACAAGGATTTGGGAAGTGATCGCAAGGGAAAGCTCGACAAACGCCAATATTGACAATGGTTCTGAGGCGTTTTAAGAGTCATTCAAACAGGGCGTCTGGATTCTCAAGTCGAGACATACGAGTATGTCCGCGCTTGTGGTGGGCGTCAGCCACATGAGCTCGGTACCAGAAGAAGTGCAACTGAAGGTCCTAACCTTTGCCACCGCCAGCGCGGAAGACAAAGCCAAGACCCGTGCCAGTTGGGACACCCTTTAAGTGGCCGCCTCGCTCGTGGTGATGGTCGTCATCTTCTTCGGCTACCTCATTTCCGAGGCTGACCGGATTTGATTAGAACAGTTCTCCCCGCGCGAAATCCCAAGCGCAAAACCCCGGAGCCGGGCGGCGGGTGCAATGTGGAGCGCAGAGGGCAGCAGGGCGAGCAATACATTGACGCGCCGCCCGGCGACATACCATCGAATCTGGATTCGCGCGCAAAACCTCCGAGCGGATGATCTGCTCCGCCCGCTGGGCGTCGCAACAAATGAGTGCATGCAAGCGTTCGACGGGCCAGCGCGGACGCTCGGCGGAAGTCGCGTGGCCGCTGACAGGTCGCGACTCTGGATTGTCTGCGGAATGACTTTTGGACTTGGATGGTTCGCGGACATGGACTGGACATGGTCTCGGACAATTCACGACGACGGACTGGACGTGGACATATTTGCGGACAGCGCGCAGACGTGAACTGTGTGCGGACACGGACAAGCTGAAGCCGCAGTCGCGGACTGGATGCGGGCACGGACTGACTACGGACGGGGATGCGGACTGGACAGGGCCACGGCCAGTTGGCCGGACAATGGCGCGAATTCTTCCGGCCAAATCGCGACCAATTCGCGGACAGCAGAACCTTGAGAACGCAAGGGGTGAGGCGTCCAACCTGTTATCCACACAAATCGTGTGGACACTCCCGCATCAATTTGCCCGCCCGTCACTGCAACCCGTCCGGCACTTTCCGACACCGTGCCGAGACATTTCTGGCAACTCAAACGCACTGACCGGGCGTTCCTGAACCCGAAGCGAAACGAAGCAGGTCGGCAGTGGCATAAACGAACGACAGCGCAGTGGAGCGTGGGTCAGGAACGAGCGGTGAGTGCGTGACCGTCTAAGTTTGATTGGAGGCGATGGGTCTGTCCGGTTTTCGAGTGCCCGCAGAAAAGCCGGACAGTCCAAGCGCCGGCGGATTCGTTTCCTGTGGCAACGGCGTCGGGTCATTTGATTTTCCCGAGCAGCATGACGATGAACCAACCGGCTTCGATCTGCCCTTAGTCCGTCACAAGTCCGCCATTGTCCGCTGTTCTGACCGTGGGGTGTCCGCAGGTTGACCATGACCGGTCCGCAAGATAAACCAGCCATCATGCCAGATCAGGCTAAACATTGTGCATGTGGTACACCAGCTTTGGTCTCGGATTTGTCAGAATCGTCCCATGAGTAGAAATGCAATTTCCCGTCCAGCATGGGGCAATTCAATCAGGCGCGGATTGTGTTGGGCAATGTGTGCAAGGCACAACTCAGTAGGGCCATTACCTGAAAAAATCACCGCATGAACAATGAATGCAAAGCATTGTTGAGCTTGGTGACGCTGCCGGCTCGGTTGAGTCGGACGCAGACTGCCGACTATCTTGGCTTTGAACCCGACCACGTCACGCTGCTGATCAAGGCGGGTCTGCTCAAACCGCTGGGCCGTCCCAAGCCGAATAGCGATAAATACTTCGCCGCCGTGAAGCTGGCTGAATTGCGCCAGGATGAAACGTGGTTGTCACGGGCAACGCAATTCATCTGCCAGCATTGGAATGACAAAAACGCCCGCAAATCCAAACGCCCGAACCGGATGGTTTTGACAACGCCAGAATCGTGACAAGGGCTTCAATTCCCTGCTTCAGCAATGCTGGCCATCAAACCGCAATTCAGCCTGAAGGATGCTCGGCAGTATTTCAAAGAACACCTGTCCGTCGGCGATTATTACACCGAAGGCCGGCATGTGCCGGGACATTGGTTTGGCCAGGGCGCGGAAACTCTGGGACTGACCGGCGTCACCCGCATGAACGAGTTCGTCCGCCTGTGTGAAAATCTTCATCCGCAGACGGGCGAGCAATTGACAATGCGCCAGAACACCACGCGGACGGACCTCGGACGCGATGGGCAGGAACATGAGAGCAGCAACCGCCGGGTCTTCTATGATTTCACATTTTCCCCGGCCAAGTCGGTCTCCGTCGCAGCACTGGTGGGCGATGATCCCCGGGTGGTGGAAGCCCATGAGCAGGCGGTGGTCGAGGCGTTGCGCCAGTTGCAATCATTCGCCGCGACACGGGTGCGCAAACACGGGGAATGCGCCGACCGGCTCACCGGCAACATTGTGGCGGCGGTGTTTCAGCACGAAACATCGCGGGCGTTAGACCCGCACCTGCACAGTCATTGCATCTTGTTCAACGCCACATTTGACCCGATCGAGACAAAATGGAAGGCACTGCAAAATTACGAAATGCTCGCGGCGCAAAAGTTCGTGGAGAATGTCTATTATCATGAGCTGGCGCGCTCGTTGGTTAAGTGTGGCTACCAGATCGAAAACAAGCCGCGTGGCGATTTTGAAATCAAGGACATCTCGCCGGAGCTGGTGAAAAAGTTTTCCAAGCGGCACGATGAGATTGACCAGAAAACGCGCGAACTGCTGGAGCGTGAACCGGAAAAGGCCGCGGGCAACCTGGCGGCGATTCGAGAAAACATCGCGCACAAAGAGCGGGCGCGGAAAATTCGGGACATCGGTTTGGAGAAACTGCAAGCAATCTGGGACGGCCAGATGAGTTTGCCGGAAAAAGAATCGTTGCGCCATCTCACCTCCAAGCAACCGGTCACTACCGATACGAATAAAAATGTGGCCGAGAAAGCCGTGGCTTGGGCCGAGGAACATTTATTTGAGCGGCGGTCGGTCGTCCATGAGCACGAACTGTGGCGACACGCACTGGAGCACGCCAGAGGCAGGGAGCTCATGATTGCGGATATTCAAGCCGTCACGAGCCGGCGCAATTACCTTCGCGATGACAAACACCCTGGCAAGGTGACAACGCGGGAGCACCTGATGCGCGAATGGGAAATTGTCCAGACCACCAAGGAGGGATTTGGCGACTGTCTTCCACTGGTCTGGCAACCGCGTCCGGTCAATCCCCAGTTGGATGAGGAGCAACGCCAGGCATTAGAGGCGTTGGTCTCCAACACCAACCGGGTCTCGATTTTTCGGGGCGGCGCTGGCACGGGCAAAAGTTTCGTCCTGCGTGAACTGGCCGATCAGATTCGAGATGCGGGACGAAAGGTGGTTGTCCTTGCCCCGCAACGCCAGCAGGTCGTGGACATGGAACGGGCGGGTTTCCTGTCACCGGCAACCGTTGCCAGTTTCCTGATGAAACGTGAACTAGGCGAAGGCGCTGCCGTCATCGTGGACGAGGCCGGGCAAATTGGCGGAAAGCAAATGTTGGAATTGATCCGGTTGGTGCGGGAGCGGAATGCGAGGTTGATTTTGTCGGGAGACACTCGCCAGCACGGTGCGGTCGAGGCATCGGACGCATTGCTGGCCCTCGAGCGATATTCGGGCGTCCGGCCCGTGGAACTGCACAACATCCGCCGACAAGACCCGGCTCGCGGTCAAACCATGCGTGAGCGCGAGCAGATCAAACAATACCGGCAGGCGGTCAAACTGGCGGCATCCGGCAAATTCGACGAGTCATTTTCCCAACTCGACAAAACGGGCGCGGTGGTGTCGTGCGGCCTGGCCGATCAGGCCGGCAAGCTGGCGGATGAATATCTCGGACTGGCGGAGAAGAATGTCTCCGCCGTGGTCGTGTCGCAGACCTGGGCTGAGGTTCACCGCGTCAACGAACAGGTGCGGGACAAACTCAAATCGAAAGGACTGCTCGGCGCAAACGATGTGACGGTTCAAACATTGGAAAAGATTGACCTCACCAACGCACAGAAGCGCGATGAGCGATTCTATCCGCCCGAGGCTGTCATTGTTTTCAATCAGAAAGTCCGCGATGCCGAACCCGGTGCGACGGGCAAGCTGGCGGGCGTTTTGAAGTCGAGCGTGCTCGTGGAAGTCGGCGGGAAGTTTGTGACGGTCTCGAACCGGTTGCTCGACCGCCTCACCGTCTGTCAGACGCGCGAGCTTTCGGTCGCCAATGGCGACCGTCTGCATCTGAAGGCCAATCGCAAACTGGCGTCTGGCGGGCGCGTGACCAATGGCGAACTGGTCACGATACAGTCAATCGGCGCGGACGGGAAAATCAAACTCGCCGATGGTCGGGTGCTGGATGCCGGCTACCGTGAATTTTTACCCGGTTACGCCGTCACGTCCTACGGTTCGCAGGGCAAGACCGTGGATTATGTTTTGTTCTCGGACTCGACGATCAAAGCCGCCACGAATGCCCAACAGTGGTATGTCAGCATTTCACGAGGACGGCGTGGCATCCGCATCTTCACACCGGACAAGGAACAGCTTCGCGAGAACATCCGCCGCACGGGTCACCGACCGTTGGCGCTGGAATTTGCGGCCGGTTCTATTCCACGCGGTCGCCTTCTGCTTTGGAACAGGCTGCACGGTTATCTTCTACGTTTCGGTCGTCGAGCCGCCGACCACCTGTGTCGTCTGAAACTGGCTCGGCGTCATCACCATCAACCCACTCACAAACATGAGCACAAAGTCACCCGAATGTTGGGCCAGCGACCCGCAAGCCGAGGCATTACGCATTGAAGTTTCGCCACAGCGTTCGCTGCTGTTACCGCACGATCAATTCATGTTCGCCGAATTGACCAGTGGCGGAGACGGGCAAACACTCAAGCTGGTCTTTGCCGCCCACGAGGTTTCGATTCGCGGGCATTATTTACGACGGATTGAGACGGTCATGCAGCGGATGGAACTGTCGCTGCTTGCCAGGTTGCCAGGCAGCCAGCGATCTTTGATCACGGAAGGTCAACCGGTCGTTCTGGAAATCATCGTGAAAGATGCCGCGGGCATCTGCCGGCTGGGTTGACATTTCCATTGTCTGACGTTAGTGTCAGACATTATGAAAACGATCACACTGCGCACTCTGGTTCGCGAACCGTTAAAGGTGAAGCGGCTTACCCGCGCAGGACAAGCCGTCACCATTACGGACAACGGCGATCCGCTTTGGGTCATTCAGCGGGCCGACGGAAATGAATCATCCGAGGCCGAGGCCGGTCGCCGGAAGGGCATCGATGAAATTCTTGATGACGTGTTGCGCGAAAAACCCGGAAAAGTCAGCGCCGCCAAATTGCTTGAAGAGTCGCGCCGATGAGAGCTTACGCTGACAGCAGCTTCATCCTCCGCCTTGTGACCGGGGAAGCGGATTCACCGCAAGTCATTGCCGAATACCGTCGGCTCGGCACGCCAAGACTGTATTTCCTGCCGCTGCATGCCCTGGAAATCCGGAATGCGATTCTCCAGCGTGCATTTCACCAGCGGCGTTCTGTGGCCTCGGGTGAACGCTCTCAAGTCGCCCGTGAACGCGATGCGGCACTCGCGCGTTTGGAACACCTTCTGGCCAGACGCGCACTGCTGGACGTGACTCTGGACTTGGATGCGGTAATCACCCGGGCCGGCAAACTGTCCAGTGCGCACACTGAGAGGACCGGTGCTCGGGCCATCGATATTCTGCACGTGGCCAGCGCGCTGGCGCTGGAAACCGAGCAGTTTTTGACCACCGACAGCCGGCAAGCACAACTCGCCAAGGCCGAGGGGATGAAGGTGGTAATGGTGGTTTGAAATCATTTCGCAGTTCGCAATTCACTCCTTATCATTACCGCCATCCTGGAACAAGACCGGTGTCGGCTGCAACGGCTGTGTCGGCGGTTGGATCACAATGCCGATGCCGGCGTGGATGCGCGGTGGGTTTGGAAATCTCCGCCGCAGACCGCCACTGAATATCCACGCGATCACAATCACGGACAACCAGACCAGCGCGAGATAGAGATAAACTCCATAGTCCGCGATGGCTTCTTCGAGAAAATGGAACACGGGTTTCAAGGTTTCGCCTGCATTCAGGTTCATATTGCCTCCTTGGTTCATGCGTTGATGACCTTCGGCATGGGTTCTGCCACCTTGCCTTCGGCAAACATTTTCCGTTGCCGCTCGTATTCGCTCAACGGCGGCAGTTCCACCTGTGCCCGGCGGGCATACGCGCGATGGATGGCTTTGCTGTTGTGGCCCAGCGCCTCCTGCGCGAACCGTTCGGGATAACCGGCCTTTTTGGCGCGTTCGGCCCACGCATACCGATACGAATGCAGGCTGACACCTTTGATGCCCAAGCCCGCGATGCGCTGGTGAAATTCCGTCGCCCGGTCGCCGGAACGAACCGTGCGCAGATACGGAAACAGCGGGCCGCTCCCCGGCAAATCCCGGAGGATTTCCGCGAGTTCATTGTCGAAACGCATGATGGCAATTGAGCCGGTCTTCTTGCGGGCGAAGCTGATGACGTTGTGATCCCAGTCAATGTTCTCCGCTTCAAGGCACGCCAGATCGGACTGCGATGCGCCCAGATGCCACGCGACTTGATAGAACGCCTTGCGTTCCGGATTCAGTTCGCGGGCGACGATGGCCTGATGTTCCTCCCAGGTGATGGCGCGTTTGTCCTTGAACTGCACCTTCGGCCACTGACGTTTCACGATGACCGGCCACGGCAGCCACGTCATGTCCAGGGCGAAGTTGTGGATGCGCCGCAAATAGACATTGGTCGAAACGGTTCCGGTTTCGAGCACGCGCAAGAAGTTTTCCGGCCGCGTTTCCAAAACCGGCAGATGCCGGATCAAGTTGAATGCTTTGTCCTTGATGGCGGTCTGCCAGCGGTGCTGGGTCTCGTTTCTTTTGAGTTTGACCATTTCGTCCATGACGAACTGCCAGTTGCGGGTGGCAATCTGCGGATCGCTGGCGGCGAGATAGGCACGGGCGATTTGCAGGTTCACGGCGGGCTGCTGGACAGCCTCGCTTCTGGAATGGAAGAGCCGGACGGCAATGGCGCGGTCACTCGTGCCGAGGCTTTCCTGTTTGCCGGTCACGTCGTCGTGGAGGTAGTAGCGTCCGCCGTTTTTCCGGCGATAGAGTCGGTATCGTTGTCTCATAACTGTTTTTTGCAGCGATGAGGTTACGACGATTGATAACGACCCGGTTAGCGGGTGGTGGGCGAGTAACCACTGATATGCTAGAAGCTGCCCGGATAACTATTTGCTGGCACTTCTGCTGGCACTCGCGCGTGGAAGATTTCCAAATCCTTGCCGCACTCGCGGTTAGGTTTGGAGGCGGAGGTCGGAATCGAACCGACGAATGCAGCTTTTGCAGAGCCGTGCCTTACCACTTGGCTACCCCGCCATCACGGTTTCACTCTAGGTGATTGCCGTGTGGCAGGGCAAGGAGATTCAACGGCTTTTGCCTCTAGGAATTGCTGTTTCTATTCGTGTTTGTGATCAGCTCCGTGGGGTTTAGTGGGGATGGCGGGTGCTTGAGGATTGGCCTGTAGGTAGGCATCAACATCCTTGGTGACAACCATGCGACCCCACATCACTGCGGCGTGGCCTGGGAAGGTACAAACGTAGTCATAGTCTCCTACGTTGTTGGGAACCGTGATACTGAGTGTCGCACTTTGACCTGCTTCGAGGAGTTTGGTGGCCGCGATGATTTCAACCATCGGAGGGATGTAGGCGCGACCTCTGCCATCGGTTTGCTCGGGTTTCATGAGTGAAGCGGCGAGGCCGACTTTTTCACGAGAACCGGGTTGAACGATGGCTAGGTTGTGGGGCATGAAGTCATCGTTTTCAACGATGACTTCAATCGATTTGCCTGCTTCAACAACTAAACGAGGGGTGTCGTAACGCATCTGTTCGCGCACAGCTCGGATGACATAGACGGCAACCCGGAGGTCTTTAAGTTCGCGACGAAGATTCTGGGCCTGCTCGGGAGGAAGGAAACCTGCGAGGTCTGTTGCGAATTGAATAATTTCGACGTAATCACGTGAAGTGCGTTGTTGTGGAGGGACCTTTTTTGCCCAAGCGACCAGGTCTTGAGCGACCCGTCCGACTCCAGTTTTTGGCCAAGTGGTCCTTGGGAGAGCTCGGAGACCTTGCGCCGAAGTGGTAATTTGCTGCCCTTTGGAAATCAGGGCCGAGAGCAAACTGAAGACGACTTCCGGTTGTTCGTTCAGTGAAACGCTGGCCCGTATCGCGGCTCGACGAAGATTCCCGGTAGCATCAGTAAACACTTCGAGGCGGGAGCTGGGGCTCGGAGCTGCAATAGTTGTTTTCTGGAAGATTTCGCGCCGATTGGCATCGAGTATCGTGAGGTTGAATCCTTCCAAACGTTTGCCGAGTTCTTCATCGGTTCGGTTCCAGACTGTCACCGCTTCAATCGGGACTTCGCGGCCTAGATCGACCTCCCACCATGGATTCGCCTCGTTCTCCTGAGTGTGGGTTTGGGTGCCGCTGCCGTAGCTCCCGTCCGTCCGGTTGTCTAACGCGTGCTGAGCCTGCCCTCCGTTTGAAGTGCTTGATTGGCGAGCTTTGCCTTGAGGTCCGATATTCTTTCCATCACTAAAAATTTGAACTTCAGCAAGGGTCAATGTTCCTCTTCGTGGTAATTCAATACGGACGAATTTGGCTCCCTGGGATTGTTTCCCTTGAGTCAGGGTGTTGATTTCAGGGGAAGGATCGACGAGAAGCGGTTTGATCAGGGGAAATGCTTGGGCTCGAAGGGCAATGTCGCTGATGGTTGGGACACCTTCCAGAAGGTCCGTGAGGGTTGATGCCGATTGGGCGGCGTCCTTCCAAACTTGCGCGAATGAATTATCCGCAACTGCGAGCGCGGCCCAAGCAGATGCGTTTACATCACCTTGGTTGCCGTTACGAGCCAATCGGCTGAGGGTTTGTCGAAGGGGTTTCAGTTCCTCCGTCAGTTGGAACGGCAATAAGTGAGCGAGGTTAGATGCCGCTGTTGGGTCGGTTTTGCCGCGAGTCTCAAGGAGAGAGAGCAGCAGTTTAGGACGGGTTGTTTTGCGGAGAGTCGCCAGAGCATCCAACGCAACCATGCGATCTGCATCTTGGACCCCTGTCCGAACTAGGATGGCCTCAAGCACCGCTTCTGTTCGCTGCATTTTGAGGAGTTCAGCAGTGTTCACCCGGCTAATGAGGTAGTCTATTCCT
>SXGR01187572.1_pt1 | contig 27992 bp, 23 predicted proteins | sample 3174711 | NCBI WGS metagenome assembly SXGR01 (sample SAMN11356860, study PRJNA531348) | freshwater metagenome | isolation source: freshwater sample F1-60 | place: China: Fuxian Lake, Yuxi | collected 2017-12-25
GTGGATATGAAGATTGCCCCTGACGACGTTGCTCTGCACCATTAGACTCCCGCCTCTCTGCCAGACCGGTCGACATCATGATGACCCTCCATGAGTGCGTAGCATTCGCGGACGATGACCTCGGCCGCGTCGGTTCGTCTCATCCCTAAACTGGCAGCTCCCATCGCCTGCACTCGCCCCGGATCTCCGAGAATGGTCGCGACCGCGCGAGCCAACGTGGAGCCGGTGAGCGCCGATTGCGGAAGCACGACGGCGGCCCCTGCCGCCTCCATGACTTTGGCATTCTGCATCTGATGGTTGTAGATGGCGGAGGGCAGCGGGATCAGGATGGCCGGCTTACCGCAGGTGGTCAGCTCCGCCACCGTCATGGCCCCGGCTCTCGCCACCACGAGATCCGCCTGCCGCAATTCGGCCGGCATATCATAGAGAAACGGGGTCACCTGAGCGGAGATGCCGGCGCGGCGATAGGCCTCGGCTACCCGCGCCTGGTCGGACTCGCCGGTCTGATGGGTGACGGTGAGTTGCGGCAGCTGGGTCATCAATTCTGGCAATCCTTCTATCACCGCCGTATTAATCGCCTTCGCCCCCTGGCTCCCGCCGAAGATCAACAGATGAAACGGCTTCCGGTTTTCCTGGCCCTGCTGCGCGGAGTCCAGAAAAGCCTTGCGAATCGGAATCCCCGTCACCCGCACCTTGGAGCGGGTGAACGACGCGGCCGCGGACTCGAATCCGAGAAACACCAATTGCGCGAAGGGCCCCACCGCCTTATTCGCCATACCGGGCCGTGCATTCGGCTCAAGAATCACGCGTGGCACCCCCGTCAAGGCTGCGGCCAACAACACCATCGGACTGGTATAGCCGCCGATCCCGATCACCAGATCCGTCCGTCTCGCTCGCAAAATCTTCAAACACTGCCACAAACTTTTCGGCAAGGCGCACAGTCCCCTCACCGCCCCGGCTAGCCCTTTTCCCATCACAGGCTGGGCACTGATCAAAGCCAGCTCGAACCCCTCATGGGCCAGCACCTTCGACTCGAGTCCCCGCGAGGTCCCCACGAAGAGCACCTGAGTTGCAGGGTCGTGCCGGAGAAACTCGCGCGCCAACGCCACAGCCGGATAGAGATGGCCCCCGGTTCCCCCTGCTGCAATGACAATCGTCATTCGTGATCCGATCCACCCCGTCCACCGCGCGAGCCGCCCGCATGCCGGTCGCGCGAAATGCTGAGCAAGATCCCCACACCGATCAGACTGACCACCAGCGACGAGCCTCCGTAGCTGACGAACGGCAAGGTCAGCCCCTTCGTCGGCAAGAGCCCTGTCACCACCGCCGCATTCACCAGGGCCTGACCGCCGATCAAGAGGGTAATGCCCATGCCCAGATGCCGTCCGAAGGGCACCCGCGCGCGCGCGGCGATCTGAAATCCCCGCCAGACGAACACCGCAAAGAGCAGAATCACGGTGGCGGTCCCCACGAGCCCCAGTTCTTCTCCGACCAGCGACAACACAAAGTCCGTATGAGCCTCCGGGAGGAAGTAGAGTTTCTGCTTGCCCTCGCCCAACCCCACTCCGAAAGGCCCGCCACTGCCGAACGCCAGGAAGGACTGCGTAATCTGGAACCCGGCAGCCGAGGCTTCCTTCCAGGGAGCCAGAAAGGTCATGAGCCGTTGACGCCGGTAACTGGAGCCCAGGACCAACACCATGACGACCGGAACGGCGCAGAGGGCCAGCGTCACCAGATGGGAGATGCGCGCCCCGGCGAGGAAACAGAGCCCGATCGTCACCAGCCCGATCACCACGACCGTCCCAAGGTCCGGTTCGAGCAAGACCAGCCCGCTCAACAGTCCGAGCACGATCAACGCCGGCAACAACCCCTCGCGAAACGACGCGATCTTGTCCCCTTTTCTGGTCAGGTAGGCCGCCATATAAATGACCACCACCAGCTTGACCATTTCCGCCGGCTGCATCGAAATCGGCCCCAGCCGCAACCAGCGCCGCGCCCCCTTGGCCGCCACACCCAGCCCTGGCACCAGCACCATGACCAGCAGCAGTAGCATGCAGAGCAACATCGGAATGGAGATCTTCTTCCACAGCGTGTAATCGATGCGCGACGTGAGGTGCATCAAGAGAAAGCCGAAAGCGAGCCAGGCGATCTGCCGCTTCAGGAAAAACCCCGAATCGTGAAACCGGTTGCCCGCCACGATGGCGCTCGCGCTGAACACCATGACCAGTCCCACCAGGGCCAGGGTCATGGTGACCGCCAGCAGCGTGTGATCCGCCGCCACCCGCTGCTTGCCCGATCGTTGGCTGGTCTGGAACCATGGAAGCGCCAGGGTCCCTGCTGATCGATGCGCCATTGCTCAGAACCGCCCCTCCCTTGCCTGGCACGTCACGCTGGTAACGCATGAACCAATGTCTTAAATTGACGGCCACGGTCTTGATAGTCCGCAAACATGTCGAAGCTGGCGCAGCACGGGGATAGCAACACGACATCGCCTGGCGCAGCCCCCTGCGCTGCACAGTCCACGGCCTCCCGCAAGCTGGCCGCGTCGGTCATCGTGGCGACTCCCTCCCAAGCCCGCCGCAACAACGGCGCCGCTTCTCCGATCAGAATCACGCGCTTAACCCTCCGTCCGACCGCCTGGGCCAGCCGCGAAAAGTCGCCGCCCTTATCCCGCCCGCCGGCAATGAGCCAAATCGGTTGATCGATACTCTCCAGCGCCTTGAGCGTGGCATCGACGTTCGTGCCCTTCGAATCGTTCACGAACCGGACCCCTCGCCGCTCACGCACGATCTCCAGCGCATGTTCGAGTCCGGGAAAGGTCGCAAGGACCCGCCGGATCACCTCGAGGGGACAGCCGCACAACACCGCATAGGTCACGGCCGCCATGACGTTCTGCACATTGTGGTTGCCGATGATGCGGATCTCGCTCCTGCGACAAATCTCCTGCCGAACCCCTGTGACCGTCGTCACGATCCGGTCTCCCTCGAGATAGGTCCCCCCGAACAGATCGGCCCCGATCGTCGCCCCACTCGTAAACCCCAGCCGCTGCGCAGCCACACGATGCCGCAACGGAGCCACACGGTCATCGTCGAGGTTGAACAGGGCGAAATCCGACGAGGTTTGATTCTCGAAGATCCGCTGTTTGGCCGCGACATAATCGTCCAGCGACTCATACCGGTCCTGATGGTCCACCGTCACATTGAGCAAGGCGGCGACCCAAGGATGGAATCGGTCGATCGTTTCCAGCTGGAAACTGGAAACCTCCACGACCAGATAATCATAGGGACTCGGCTTTCCCTCTTGCTGGGCGCGGAAATCTTCCATCGCCGCCTCGCTCAAGGCCGTGCCCAAATTGCCGCCGACAAATGCCCGCTTGCCGCTCTCGGCCAGAAATTTACCGATCAAAGTCACCGTCGTGCTCTTGCCGTTGGTGCCGGTGATGGCCAGGATCGGGCTTCGAATAAATTGCGAGGCCAACTCCAATTCGCCGATCACCTTCACCCCGCGCCGCCGCGCCGCTTCGAGCGACGCCAATCGATAGGGCACTCCCGGGCTGATCACCACCAGATCCGCCGCCTCGAGCGACGACTCGTACTGCGTCCCGACAGTCACACGAACGTGATCGCGATCAATCGACCCGAGGATCGAGGCCAACTCCGCCTGCTCCTTGCGGTCGGCCACCGTGACCTGGGCGCCCGCCGCCTGGAGCAGGCGGCAAGCGGCCACGCCGCTTCTGGCCAGTCCCATCACTGTGACGTTGACGCCCGCAAGTTTCACTGTCGCGACTCCCACCATGCCATCACCGGAGCTTTAAGGTGCTCAAACTCAACAGGGCCAACAAAATGGCAATGATCCACAACCGCACCACGACTTTCGGCTCCTCCCATCCCTTCATCTCAAAGTGATGATGGATCGGCGCCATGAGGAAAATCCGCTTCCCGCGCGACTTGAACGAGACGACCTGGAAGATGACCGAGACCGCTTCGATCACAAACACCCCGCCGACCATGAGGAGCAGCAGCTCGTGCTTGCTGATCACCGCGACCGTGCCCAGCGCCGCCCCCAGCGGAAGCGACCCGACGTCTCCCATGAACACAGTGGCCGGATAGGAGTTGAACCAGAGGAATCCCAGACTCGCCCCCAGGATGGAGGCGGTGAAGACCGCCAGTTCGCCGGCGCCTTCGATATGTTGAATGAGCAGATAGTCCGACATGACGCGATGGCCGGCGATATAGGCCACGATCGTATAGGCCAAGGCCGCGATCATGACCGGTCCGATCGCCAATCCGTCCAGGCCGTCGGTCAAATTGACGGCGTTGGAGCTCCCGACAATGACCAGGACGGCAAAGGCGATATAGAACCAGCCGAGATCCGGAACGAAATTCTTGAAGAAGGGAATACTGAGCTTGGTCGTATAGCCGGGCAGGGAATAGAGCGCGACCGCGATCGCCAAGGCCATCATGATTTGCGCCGTAAACTTTTGCCCCGCCGACAACCCCTTCGACTGCGCCTTGACGAACTTGAGATAGTCATCCACAAATCCGATCGCCCCGAACCCCACCGTGGCGGCAAGCACCAGCCAGACATAGCCCCTCGAGATATCGGCCCAGAGAAGCGTCGAGATGACCACCGCGAAAATGATGAGCACGCCTCCCATCGTAGGCGTGCCGCTCTTGGCCAGGTGGCTCTTGGGACCGGCACCGCGGATCTGCTGACCCAGCTTAATTTCTTGCAACTTCCGGATCACCCAGGGCGCCAGGACGAAGGCAATCAAAAATGCCGTCACGGCCGCATAGATGATGCGGAAGCTCAAATACCGAAAGACGTTCAAGAACGAATATTCGGCATGAAACGGATAGAGCCAGTTGTAAAACATGCCGTCTGTCCCTCAACGAAAATGAATCACACCGATGCCTTACGATGCCTGCTTGATGACCGCCCTCATCCCTGTCAGCACCTGGACCACCTGCTCCATCTTCATGCCGCGCGACGCCTTCACTAGCACCACATCGCCCTGCCGCACCATCTTCTTGAGCCGATCGGCCGCGGCCACCGCATCCGCCGCTTCCTCGATCTGCGAATCGGCCATCCCGCCGAGCCTGGCTCCCTCTGCGATGTCACGACCCAGCGTCCCACAGGCGATCAGCCGCGACAGGCCCTGCGTGGCCAGAAACTGCCCGACCTCCCGGTGCATCGGGCGGCTCTCAGGGCCAAGCTCCAACATATCTCCCAGGACGGCAATCCGCTCGCGCGCCGGACTCCACTGCGCCAAGAGCTGAAGTGCCGCTTTCATCGACGCCGGGTTGGCGTTGTAGCAATCGTTGATGATATGGACGCCATGATGCATCACCACCTGCGATCGCATCGCGGCGGGACGGAATCGGCCCAGCCCCTGGGCAATCATCGCACCGGACAGATTCAACGCCGCCCCCACTGCCGCAGCGGCAAGCGCATTGGTCACGTTGTGGGCCCCATGCACCTTGATTCGCACGGCGATGGGCCGGCTCTTTCCGGGGAGGTGCAGGCGGAAGGTCGTGCCCTGGCGGGCATCGGACGTCACCCTGCTCGCGCGGACATCGGCCATCTCTGAAAATCCGAACGACACGACACGGCATTGCGCGCGCGAGGCAAGATAGTCGAAGTAAGGGTCGTCGGCGTTCAAGATCGCCGCGCCATCGGCCGGAAGCATGTCCAGCAATTCCGCCTTGGCCTGCGCCGACCCTTCCATGCTCCCGAAGAACTCCAGATGATCAGGTCCGATATTGGTGATCAACCCGACCATGGGCCGGACAATCTCACAGAGCCTGGTCGTCTGCCCCTGATGATCCACGCCCATCTCGATGACCGCCGCTTGATGGCGAGCCGTGAGCCGGAACAGGGTATGGGGCACGCCGATCCGATTATTGAAGTTCCCCTCGGTCTTCAACGTGCGCCACCGCTGCGCCAACACCGCCGCCACCATATCTTTCGTCGTCGTCTTGCCGTTGCTCCCGGTCACCGCCACCACGGGGAAGTGAAACCGACTGCGATGATGAGTCGCCAACTGCTGATAGGCGAACAGGGGACCCTGCACGCCGAACAGAAAGGGGGCCGACCGTCCCTCAAAGAGGCGCGCCGACGCGGAGCCGGACGGCAGGCTATATTCATCGTGCACGATCGCGCCGGCCGCGCCTTTCGCGAGCACGGACGGCACGAACTCATGGCCGTCGAACTGTTCGCCTCTCAGCGCGACAAAAAGATCCCCGCGGCGAATCGATCGCGAGTCCGTGCTGACCCGTCTGATCCGGCGCTTCCCCGATACCGAGTCTCGGCCAGCGAGGATCTTCACGCTGATGACTTCCCGCAATTCTTCAACCGTAAAGAGTCCCATCGATTCCCCGTCCTGTCCGATCTTGGCCGTACCCTGCATCGTCACGCGCAACCCTGTAGCTGCTGGATCGCCTCGCGCGCAACCTCACGGTCGTCAAAATGAAATTTCTTCGTCCCGATGATTTGATAGTCTTCATGCCCCTTGCCGGCAATGAGCACCATGTCGCCACGGTGCGCCTCGCGGATCGCCACGCCGATCGCCTCACGGCGGTCCGACACCAAACGGTACTGCACATGACTCCGGTGCGCCAGCGCCTCGCGCACGCCGACCTCGACTTCACGAAGGATCGCCACCGGATCCTCGGTGCGCGGGTTATCGGAGGTCAGCACCACCACATCACTGTACTCCACGGCGGCGCGGCCCATCTTAGGCCGCTTCCCTCGGTCACGATCGCCGCCGCAGCCGAACACCGTAATGATCCGATCGGTCTTTAAGGCCTGGGCTGCCGTGAGCAGCCGGACGAGGGCATCATCGGTATGGGCATAATCGACGACCACGGTAAAATCCTGCCCGGACGAGACCCGTTCGAACCGGCCCGGGACATTCGTGATATGGGCAGCTGCGTCGCAGATCTGATCCGCCGTGGCCCCCTCATGCAGCGCCACTCCGATCGCCCCCAGCAAGTTGTAGACGTTATGTTCCCCCACCAGCCGGTTCTCGATCGTGAACGAACCGGCAGGCGTCGCAGCGGTAAAGGTCGTCCCAGACAAAGAAAGGCGCACCGCTTCCGCCTTGAGCTCGGCCTTGCCCTGAAGGGCATAGCCCCAGACCGGCACGGGACAAACGGCCCGGAGCGCGGCCCCTCTCGGATCATCCAGATTGACGATGGCGCGCTTCCCGGTCTTCCGCCCCCCGGCCAATCCGGTAAACAGTTTCAGCTTCTCCGCGAAGTACGCATCCATCGTGTGATGAAAATCGAGGTGATCCTGCGTGAGGTTCGTAAAGACCGCCGCGTCATACTCGCAGCCGGACGTCCGGTCTAACGCGAGGGCATGGGACGACACTTCCATCACGGTGGCATCAAGCCCATGCTCGACCATCTTCGCCAACAACTGCTGAAGATCGAGTGCGCCGGGCGTCGTGTGCGAGGCGGGAAAGGTCTCCTGCCCGATCTGATAGCCCACCGTGCCGATCAACCCCACCTTCCGGCCGATTCCTTCCAGCAACGATTTACAAAGGTACGTGGTCGTGGTCTTTCCGTTCGTGCCGGTCACGCCGATCATCTTGAGACGGGCGGACGGATCCCCATGGAACCGGCTGCCGAGCAGCCCGAGCGCCTTGCGCGAGTCCGCCACCAGCACGAGGGGCACTGGCCCTGCGGCCACAGGAACCTGCGCAATGATGGCGCCGGTTCCGGCTTTGACGGCCTGCTCGATAAAGTTATGACCGTCGACTCGCTCGCCCTTGACCGCCACGAAAATCCCCCCGGGCGTGACCGCCCGTGAATCGTCCGTGATCCCCTGCACCGGGCGAGTCATCTCGCCCCGCTGCTCCAGAATCGCGACCTGCCCGCGGAGCGCCGCGAGCAACTGCATGAGGGTGAGAGGATCGCGCGTCATAGCTATTGGTCGTCCCTCGTCGCCAAGGCGATTTTCACTGTGTCCTCCCTGGACACCCCGAGATAGTTCAACACCTGCTCCCCGACCCGCCGAAAGACTGGCGCGGCCACGGTCCCGCCCCAGGCTTCGCCTTGCGGCTCATCGATCACGACGATCATGGCCAACCGGGGCGATTCAGCCGGCACATAGCCGACGAACGACCCGACAAACAGGGTGGAAGAATAGCCGCCGGTCCGCGGATCGATCTTTTGCGCCGTCCCCGTTTTGCCCGCCACGCGGAACCCGGGAATCGCCGCCTTCGTCCCCGTCCCGTTCGTCACCACCCCTTCCAACATCGTCGTCACCGTCTTGGCCGTCTCCTCCGACACGACACGCCGCTTGACCTGCGGCAACACTTCCTTCAGGAGGAGCCCCTTCTGATCGCGCACTTCGGACACCACATAGGGCCTCATCAAGACGCCTCCATTGGCGAGAGTCGCGATGGCCGACACCATTTGGAGAGGCGTCACCCCGATCTCCTGCCCCATCGAAATCGACGCCAACGTGCGGCGGCCCCAGTCCTTGGGCGCCTTCAAGAGCCCGTTGACTTCGCCCGGCAAATCGATCTCCGTCCGTTGCCCGAATCCGAATGCCTGGAGATAGCGGTACAGCCGCTGATCGCCGAGGGCCATCCCGGTTTTCGCGGCGCCAATGTTGCTGGACTTTTGAATCATCTCGGAAAACGTCATCCAGCCGAGCTTCTCATGGTCGTGAATCGTCGTGCTCGCAATCGTCATCTTGCCGTTCTCGCCGAAAATCATGGAACCGGGCCACATCACCTTTTCTTCCAATGCCGCTGCCGCCACCATCGCCTTCATGGTCGACCCAGGCTCGTAGGTATCGGTCAGCGCGCGGTTGCGCCACCGGTCCGGCGTCAGCGCGCTGACGGCATTCGGGTCGAACCGCGGACTGACCGCCATCGCGAGAATCGCGCCGGATTGCGGCTCCATGACAATGATCGTCCCGGACCTGGCATGGGTGCGAGTGACCGTCTCGTCGAGCTCTTTTTCCGCAATGTATTGAATGACCTCGTCCACGGTCAGCGTCAGAGCCTGGCCCGGCGTCGGCACTTGTTCCTTCACGCCCTTGGGGAAAATCGTGCGGCCCAGTGCATCGCGCTGCAGCACGGTCACGCGTTTTTCTCCGTGCAGCTGCGCGTCGTATCGGCGCTCAAGCCCCTCCAGCCCCTGCCCGTCCATTCCGGAAAATCCAAGAACGTGAGACAGCAACGGCCCATTGGGATAGAAGCGCTGGCCCTCCATCACCACCCCGATGCCGCCCAACGACAACTGTTCCAACCGCCGGCCCTGCTCAGGCTCGACCTTTCGCGCCAGCCAGACGAAGCTCTTATTCTGCCGGAGCTTCTTCTCCAGCTCGCCGCTTCGAATATGGAGCACCGGGGAAAGATCACGGACCACGGCCGAGGGGTTCTCCAGCGACGTGGGCACGCCGAACACGGAGGGCACCTCGACATTCATCGCGAGGACCTTGCCATGCCGATCCGACACCATGCCTCTGGCGCCCTCGAACGACACAGTTTTTTGATGTTGGCGATCGGCCTTGGCCGTGAGTTCCGCAGCTTGAAGCACTTGGAGCGTGACTAGCCGAAACAGAATGACGCTGAACCCGCAGAAAAACAGGAACAGCACCACATACCGACGACCGCGGGAGGGGCCGACTGTCACTCGTTTACTCTCCCAGTTACCACATGCCTCGCCAAGCGAACCTGCTCCACAGGCGGAGACGACAGGCCCGGCGCGTCCATCGACTGATGCACCATCATCACTTGTCCCTGCTGCGGCGGAACCAAGCCCAGCTTCTCCGTCGCCACCTTCGCGATCCGCTCCGGCGCCGCCAATGAAGACAATTTCACTTGCAACTGATCCCGCTCCCGCTCCAGCAATATCTTCTGGCTCTTCGAGCGCTCGATCTGATACCCCAGCCGAACGACATCCACCCGTTCCCACACAAACACGAAGACCAACATCACGCCGGCTAGAATCGTTACCGTCTTCATGAATGACCCTCCATGGCTACCCGTTGAGCGGCTCGCAGCTTGGCGCTGCGCGACCGGGGATTCCTATCTGACTCTTCGCTGGTGGCGACCTGCGGTCTCTTCGTCAGCACCGTCAACAGGGGGTCCTTCTTGCCGGAGAGCGCCCGAAACGTGTGCTTCACAATCCGATCTTCGAGCGAATGGAACGAGATCACACAGAGACGTCCGCCGGGAGACAACACATCCACCGCATCGCGCAACGCCGGCTCCAAACAATCGAGCTCCTGATTGACAGCAATCCGAAGGGCCTGGAACGTGCGAGTCGCGCAATGAAGGCGGCCATGCCGATACTTGGCAGGCACCGACCCTTCGATCACGGAAACCAGCTCCTTCGTCGTCGCCAGCGGGCGGCGCTCACGCGCGGTCACGATGGCGCGCGCAATGCGACGGGAAAACCGTTCCTCGCCGAATTGAAAAATCACGTCGGCCAGCTGCGTCTCCGGCCATTGATTGACCAGATCAGCTGCGGTCCCGCCCGTCGATTGATCCATGCGCATGTCCAACGGACCATCTCCCTGAAAACTGAACCCACGAGCCGCTTCATCCAACTGCGGAGACGAGACGCCCAGATCGAACAAAATCCCATCGACTCGACTAATGCCATTCGCGGCAAGATGCTGCTTCAGATCCACAAAATGCCCATGTATAAGGAGTGCGCGGTCGCCGAATCGCGCGAGTCGTTCACGGCTTGCCGCAATCGCCATAGCATCGCGATCAAGCCCGATAAGCCTGCTGCCAGACCCGCTTGCATCGAGAATTCTTTCAGCATGCCCACTGTACCCCACCGTGCAATCAAGATAGGTTCGGCTCTTTTCTTGAATGAGCCAAAACAGGACCTCTGCCGACATGACCGGTAAATGTCTAGAATCCTCCATAAATATCAGCGACCAAAGCCACCCACTTTCTCCCACATACTGGCGAGTATACACCCGCCCAAATACTTGTCAATAAGAAATTCATGTACTTACGATGCCCTGGAGCCCCCTTCCGTTTAGCCCTAATTGACCCCTGCCCCTGTGGATAAGAAATGACTGCACTTTTTTTGTCCGCCCAGATCCTGCCAGCTAAAGCTGGCTGCGGATCCGGAGGGAAAATGGCCTTTCTGACGGCTGAAGAAGAACGCTGCCTCGTCGATCGAAGAATCCCTCACCTGTACGCAGCTGGAAGGTTTCGTTGACAAGAATTCCGGTCGGGTTGAAAATGATTTTATGTCTTCGCTCGGCACAGCCAACACTTTCCGCCTCAGCCTCCTCATGGGAGGCGCCATCCTGATATTCAGCGGAACGAACATCGCGACAGCGTCAGCCGCCTCACCGCTCTACTGGTGCCCTGACCGAAAAGCCGATCAATAATATTCCGCCACCGCAGCCCCTGGCTGCGGTGGCGCTCGTTGAGAAAAAGAAAACGGAGACGACAGAGCAAGCGGGCGACCCAGCCGCGCGCGGCCAACAGCCCCGCGATTTTAAAATTGAAAATCTGCAGCGCGAGGTCTCGACATTCCTGGACAGGTATCGCCTCTTTCTCGCTTGCTGCAAAACCGATCCGGACGAGCTTCAGCAGGTTGAAGAATTGGGAGATGACGTGGGAGCGCTGTTGGCGGCGACGCAAGCCAACCTTCCCAACTACGCCCTAACAACGCGGGGCATCATGCTTCGCGAACTGATGACTCCTGTGGCCAAGGCCAGAGCCGATCTCAAGACTCTTCGCGCTAGACTGGAACAAATCGGCGAATCGTCAGGCAAGCTCGGACAGGCAGATGGTGAAGAGGCGGAGCGTGAAATCCGCACGATACAAGAACTTGAAGAATCGATCGACCGAGACATTCGCGCGCCACAGCTGCCGGGGAGCACCAAGACCAGCGCGGATATCGGCGTCGCGCCAGTCGTAGGGCCGAACATCGTAAAAACACCTAGGTCAGGATCAACGATAGGCAGCGAGGGACTGACCGGTCAGGATATCGGAGTCTCACCCAGAAGCAGCAGGGACATCGGCACGAGCGGCCCGACGGGATTCGATATCGGCACTACCGGACGAGCAGGCCCCGCGATCGGAGAATCGACGCTCAACAACGAAACCTCGTCCGGCGTAAATTCATCGTTCCAACGTTCGACAGTTGGCTCCAGCCTGCAAGAACGCCCGGCAACCCCGCAACAGTACCCTGTCCCCGGCCATCAGCCTCGCGGCGAATCCGCCACCACCGGCGGCATCGGCTCCCAAGTCTCGCCCGCATCCTTGCTGCGATACAGGCCGCTCCCGTTCGTCCCGAGGTAAAACAGCCTCGGATCGATGGCACTCTGCACGAGAGACCGCACATTCGACGTCGCCAGCCCTTTATTCATCATGGTCCAAGTGTTGCCGCCGTCTTCGCTCCGGTGGACCCCTTCCCTGCCGCTCAGATACAGCACGTCTTCTCTCGTCCGATCCAAGATCATCGAAAACACCATTTGATCCTGCAACGACTGGCCGATGCGCGCCCACGAGGCAGCCCCATCCGTCGTCTTATAGAGCCCTGCAAGCGTCGCGGCATAGACCGTATCAGGCTCATGGGGATCAACCAGAATCGCCGTAACATTCAAGGCGCGCGACGATTTGATCATGGCCGGATCCACCAGTCCGTTATTCACCTTCTCCCAATGGCCCGCCTGATCGATCGATTTATAGACGCCGCCGCTCGTGCCCGCATAGAGAATCTCGGGCCTCGTCGGGTCCAGGCCCAGCGTCACCACCATCAATACTTCCTTCATGCCCTCCATCCGCTTCGTCCAACTGTCGCCGGCATCCTTCGTTTCAAACACGCCCATCGTTGTCGCAGCGAAGAGATGATTATTGTCAGCCGGATCGAACACGAACTGATTGACCACGGAAGAGACCGTCACATCGTCCAGGCCGGCTCGTTGCGAAACCCAGCGCTGGCCTCCGTCGTAACTCTTGTACACCGCATCGCCCTTGGTGCCGGCATAGACCGTGGCAGGATAGACCGGATCGAGCGTCATCGAAATCACGCGCGAGTGGCTCATGCCCTGAGACAGATTCGTCCAGGCCTTGCCCCCATCGCGCGTCTTATAAATGTAGTCGTTCGTCGCGACGTAGAGGATGTCAGGATTCTTCGGATGGAGCTGGATCACCACAATCGCATCGCTGCGATTGCAACCAGCGAGGAAAACGGCGAGGAGAAACGCGAGGAGGGAAAGTCTAGTCATGCACAAAGCCCTACAGGATGCTCAAACAGGTCATCCAGCAAGGCCGCAGGGGAGAAATAACCGGAGGCGTACCCTCTGGGTACGTTGAGGATTATTTCGACCCGAAAACGAAGCTGGTGACCTGTTTCAGCATCCTGCCTTAGCGGTAGTTGGTGAACTGAAGATCAATCCCAAAATCCTGCCCCTTGAGAAAGGCCATGGCAGCCTGAAGGTCGTCCTTACTCTTGCTCAGCACGCGCACCTGCTCACCCTGGATCTGTGCCTGAACTTTCAGCTTGGAATCCTTGATGGCCTTCGTCACTTCCTTGGCCTTGTCCGCCGCAATCCCGCTTTGAATCTTCGCCACCTGACGCACCGTCCCGCCCAACGCCGCTTCAATCGTCCCATAGTCGAAGGCCTTCAGCGAGACCCCGCGCTTCACGCACTTGGCCTTGATAATGTCGATCACCGCATTGAGCTTGTACTCGTCGTCGGAAACCAGAGACAGCTCCTTCTCTTTCTCCTTCAACGTAATCTCCGTCTTGGAGTCCTTGAAGTCGAAGCGCTGCTTCACTTCCTTCGCCGCCTGCTCGACGACATTCTTCATCTCTTGCATATCCACTTCCGACACCACATCGAACGAAAATTGCTCAGCCATAATTCCCCTCCGCTTCTCGCGCTTGCCTCGCCCTTCACGCGTTCCTGCTACCTAGTAATTAGCAGCAGCCCCCGCCGGGCAACTGCATTCGCTTTTCCTCATCCTGACGAACCGTCGTCTGCAATCGTCCCGGCGTTCCCCCGCCTGCCATCACCACGACTTCGCTGCTGGTAAAAGGTCGCTTCAGAATCACATAGCCATACCACTGCCTGATACTATCGCCCAAGACGATCACCGCGAGCAAGGCCACAGCCGCCACCAGCCCCGCATCCAGATAAAGGGCAAAGGCCTGCCCCCCGTCGACAGTGGCGGAGGCCTTGGTCACGAACAGGCCGAACATTTCATAGGACCCGACCAGGGTCACGGCCCCGACGAACAGCATCGGCAGAGCCGTGATCCAGAGATATTGCGCCTTCTTCATCTTGATGAGCACCGTGGTCCCAATACAGAGGGCCAGGGTTCCGAGCAACTGATTCGCCGCCCCGAACATCGGCCAGAGCGTCGAGATACTGCCGGTGCCGATGAGATAGGCCCAGGCCCCCACGATCAACCCGCTGCTCACCGCCACTCCGGGCCACCAGTTCATCCGCCGCAGGGGAGCATAGAACCGCCCTCCCATCTCCTGAATGAGATAGCGCCCCACCCTCGTGCCTGTATCGATCGTCGTCAAAATGAACAGGGCCTCGAACACCAGAGCAAACTGATACCAATAGGCCATCAAACCGGCCATGCCTGGCAGCGCCGCAAAGATCGAGGCCATGCCGACCGCCAAAGACACGGCCCCGCCAGGCCTGCCAGCCACATCCACCTCGACCAGTTGCGAGAGCTCCTGAATCCGCGAAACAGGAAAGCCCATTGCAGCCAAAGCCTCGGGCGAAAGCATCGTATTAATCGCCAGATAATCGCCGGGGATCAAGACCGAGGCAGCAATGAGTGCCATCACCCCGACAAAACTTTCCAGCAACATCGCCCCATAACCGACCGTAGCTTGGGATTCCCGCTCGATCATCTTCGGCGTGGTTCCGGACGAGACCAGAGAATGAAAACCGGACACAGCCCCGCAGGCGATGGTGATAAAGAGAAAGGGAAAGAGCGTGCCGGGAATGATCGGTCCTCCTCCGCTGGCGAAGATCGTGACGCGCGGCATCTCGATCGTCGGCGCCATCAGAATCACTCCCACCCCCAGCAAGGCCACCACGCCCAGCTTCATAAAGGTGGAGAGGTAACCGCGGGGCACCAGCAACATCCAGCCGGGCAAGACAGAAGCGAGAAAGCCGTAACCAGCCAGGCCCCAGACCAGAGTCGTGCGCTCGAACTCAAACCAGCCAGCAATAGAAGATTGCGCGACCACCCGCCCAAAGATCACAGCCGCGACCAACAGCAGCACCCCGATCAAGGAGACTTCCGCCACCCAGCCTGGCCGGAACTTTTGCAAATAGAAGCCCATCAGAAAACCGATGGGAATCGTCATGACAATCGTGAAGGTGCCCCAGGCATTGCGGTAGAGCGCATTCACCACGGCAAAGCCCAGCCCTGCCAGAGCCACCACCACGATAAAGAGCACTGCCACAGCCGTGGCAGTGCCAGTGACCAGGCCCAATTCGTCATGCGCAATTTCAGGAAGGGAACGGCCATTCCGTCTCATCGAGGCCACCAGGATAATAAAATCCTGCACAGCCCCGCCCAACACAGCCCCGATCACCAGCCAGAGAAAGCCAGGCAAGAATCCGAACTGCGCTGCCAGCACCGGCCCCAGCAGGGGGCCCGCTCCGGCAATCGCCGCAAAGTGATGGCCGAACAGCACATACTTATTGGTGGGATGAAAATTGACTCCGTCGTTCAACCTCACAGCAGGCGTGACCCGCTGATCGTTCAGCTCCACCACGCGCTGCGAAATCCAACGGCCATAGAAACGGAAGGCCAGCACATAAATGCAAGCAGCAGCCACGACCAGCCAGAGCCCGTTTACCTTTTCCTGTGGTTGGACGAGACCGGTCACGAAGGCAAGCGCGACGGCACCGAGAATGGCGAGAAATCCCCAAAGTACTAGCCTTAACGCCGACATGCGAGGCATCCTAACATAAAAAGAAAGGGGGCAGCCTGGTCAATCTCTCGTGCTCGCGCAACGCGCGGCCTAGGAAGGCCCTCGTTGAACGCGCGCAATGAGAGACCGGCCAGGCCGCCCCCTAAAAAGACAACGAGCGAGCTTGGAGGGAGCATTATATTTCGTTGGTCGCCCCGCAATAGGTCCCAGCCTAACCTACAGCCATAAGCTCGCTGATTCGACCTGCAATTAACGAAACCGCCGGTTGGCACCAGGGATCTCTACTCAATTTGTGTACTTAGATTGCTATACCTAGTTAGGCATGGCATAATTGCGTCCCTTATTCTTTGACAGCACAACAGCGAGACAATCTGACCATGGAAGAGAAATACAAGATCCACGCAACCCACATCGCATCCACCTTAATCTCGATCATCATTATCCTTATAACCATAAAATGGGGAGACATTCCCAAGCTCGTTGAATACATTACTTTTTCGCTAAGCATCACTTCATTAGTCCTTGGAATTTTGCAATTGCTTACGGTGCTTACTCTACATCTACATTCTTTCACAGCGCGGCAGCAATTGGCGCAGCGTCAGGGGAAATATCTGAGAATTCATTCAACCTAAATCGAACTACTGAAGAATTAGCAAGGAAAGCCGGGGAACCTCCCAACCTTTCCCAGAGGGTTCAAACTAGCGTCGACGATATGCACCTTTCACTAAATGATTTTTCAGTGAAAGCCAACTCGCAAACGGCCACAGTCGATACCACTCCTTCCGCTCAATTGTCAGACCAGTATTTGGGGAATGCGCCTGAGATGGGCTTGTTAGCCTTCTACGCTTCATGATTGTCGTTCTCTAAGGGGAAAGCTATAAAGGTCACTGACATTGTAAAAGACATGGGTAGCTCCGATGCGACGACGTTCTACTGGTATGGGTATATTATTGCAACGGGTGGCCTTGAAGTGCTGACGGCAAAGGTAAGCCCAGATGAAGTGACAATAAGTCAGTTTAACGATGAATTTAAGGACCTTCTTCTTGCTCAGATCGAAAGTGCGATAAAGAGATCTCCAGGTCTTAAAGATCAACATTCGTTTCTCAAGAAGCACAAGCAAACAATCGATAGTTACTTTAGCAAGGAGTGAAGCTTCTGCTACCACTCTGCCACCGGAACAGGCGAACCTATCCCGATCCATCATGAGGATGGTTCGCCCGATTCTGTAGCTTTTCATTGGATTAGCTCTGCGTAGGTCGCGTCAGATTGGGCTGAGTCGGTTTTGTAAACCGCAGATCAATTAAGGAATCCCTTTGCTCCGCGCATCGAGCGATGCGCCGCTCATCTAATTTCCCCTTGAGGGGGGGGGCTAGAGGGTCTCCCACTGCGCGTATCCAACGAGGGCCTTCTGAGGCCGCGCGTTGCACGAGCACAGGAGACCCTCTAGCCCGCCCTCCCATCCCCTGAGTCGCGAGTGAGATCTTCTTGAATGGCCACCGATCGCCCGCCCACAAAAGTCAGGCAGAGCAGGCCCAGTCCAATCCAGACCAGCTCGCGGAACCGCCGGAGCAGCGCGAAAGTGATGCCGGCTACGTCGCTGTAACCGAAGGCCTTGAGAAGGAGCAGATTGCCTCCGTCCTGTGCTCCGAGGCTGCCTGGGATGAAGAAGGTGCCGCCTTTGATAAAAACGGAGAGGGCGCCGATGGAGATGGCGGAGAGGGCCATGGCGGGACCGCCGAGATAGTAGATGATGACGTAGACTTCCAACGCTTCCGCCATCCAGCCGAGAAAGAAGAGCCCGGTGGAAGCATAGAAGGCCGGACGTTTCTGGCAGTAAAAATCCAGGATCGTGCGATCCAATGACCGTAGCTGTTCCTCGCGCGCTTCCAGATAAGCAATCTTCAGCCCGACTTTCCGCAGAAATTCCAAGAGCCAGGTAAAGAGCCCTTGCCGCTGCACGAACACGAAGGCCGCGGTCCCGAAGGCCAGCAGGCCAACGCTCAAGAGCGCCGCTGCCACGGTCTGGCCTGATGAATCGTTCCCGCCAAACAGCCACACGCCCAGCGCAATGCCGAGGAGAATGAAGAGGACTTCGGCAATCGTCATCGTCGTTTTTGCAGTGATGACCGAGGCCAGCCCCTCCACCATCGGCACTTTGTGTTTCTTGAGCAGGTAGGCCTTGAGCGGCTCACCTCCGACATAGGCGGTCGGCGTGGTCATGTTCACCACTTCCCCTGCCGTCCTGATCGCGAGGATGCGCCAGAAAGGAATCGCCTTGGCCAAGGGCCCCAGCGTCACTTTCCACCCGTAGGCTTCGATCGCATACATGATGGCGGAAGGAATCAGCATGACTAGAAGCGCGGCAGGACCAAGCTGCGCCGCCACGTCAGAGATCTGCCCAGGACCTATATGCCAGACGATAAGACCGAGGGTGAGGAGACCGACGATGAGTAAAAAGAGTCTAAACACTGGTAGTAGCGGAAGGTCTGATTACCCACAGCATCAAGCCGGAGAACACCACGGAACCGATTGAGGCCATCCAGAGGAACCAGTCCAGCTTGCCCAGGATCGCGAAGAGCAATACGACGACGGAAAAATCGCGGCTCGCGACATTCTTGAGCATGAAGTCGGCCCAGGCTGCCTGCACCGGGGTCCTCCAGCGATTCGAGGATTTGATCTTCTGCGCGAGCGTCACGAACCAGAACGAGAATCCATTGCCCAGGATTGCCGCAGCCCCGAGGGCCAGGGGAATCCAGGCATCGGCGCTCCCCGCCAGGCCCAGGCAGGAACCCACTGCGATGCCGGCGAAGATCGCCATATGCACCACGTTGTCCATCGCGATATCGAGCCAAGCCCCGAAGGGCGACTCGGTAAAGGTCAGCCTCGCCACTTCTCCGTCGCAACAGTCGATGACCGCCGCAAGCTGGAACAACAACGCTGCCACGATGCCGGAACTGTAGGTACCGAGGCCAAAGCCTGCTGCTGAGATCAGTCCGACCACCGTCGCAACCATCGTAATGGCGTTCGGCGAGAGGCCTGAGGCGAGAAAGAGACGGGTGAACCAGCGGGAGACCTTCCGATTGAAAAACCGGTCGACGAACCCTTCGAGGTCGCCCTTGAGGGAATTGAACAACTTCTTCTCGGCAGCCTTCACATCGGCTGCTTCGCGCACGGACTGATACCAATGGGAGCGGTTCATCTCCGTGGATAGAACCCGTACCTGCCCCTCCACTGCGGCCAATTCGAGCCATCGGCGAACCGGCAGGATGCCTGTCTCCAAACCTGCTTGCCCGGACGTCTTCATAAAGCTGCTCGGCAGCACGACGAGATCCGTGACGATCAACGAGGCCTCGTCCTGTCTGGCTGTCATCGAGAGGAGCCGTCCCTCCTGCACCTTCACGCGCAGGCTCGACCGGCGGGGCTGTCGACCCCTTTCGCGATGGGCCTGTGCCACGACGATCGCCTGGCCCTCCTGCACCTCCCGGCGCAGACTCTCGATCAAGGGGCAGGAAAAAATTCCCTGCACCCCGGACAGGAGGCAGAAGCCGCGCACTTCGGCAGCGAGGGCTTCCCAGGTGCGGGCATCGTCCAGAGGAAATTCGCGAATCGGCATCCAGCGCACGGGGATCGTCACGCGGGGCCCTTTGCTCAAGGCCTGTTTGAGCTGATCCTCTTCCGGACCGACCAGAACCATGAGCTGTCTCATGCCGGCCCGCTGTAACGTGAAGACCGTCCGATGAAAGAGGCCGATGCCCACGACGCTCGTGAGCGGACCGGCGTCATCGGCATACAATTCTGCCGGCTCGCCGAACAGACTGACCGAAGGCAAGAGAATCGCCGTGCTCAATCCCTGCACATCTGTCCGTTTTTGAACTGCGCTCTCGTTCATGGTCTGCCACTCACCCGGGCATCCTAAAAACCGATGCCCCTTCTACCCCGTTATCCCGCTATCCCGTCTTTACAGTTTCGGCAACACGTCCCGTTCCGCTTTTTTTATATCTTCCAGGAAATCGATTTCGGTCCAGGGGAGTCCCCCGATCTTTTCATGTCCAACTTTGACGTCGGCAAAGAACCCGACCAGCGCATCCTCATATTCCATCTGCCAGGCTTCACGGTCCACATGGGTCTTGAGCGAAGCCACCACATGGGGCGCATCGGCATGCCGGACCTTGAGGAAGCCCACGCCCTCTCCGACGTAATCGTAGCGCGAGGGCATCTTCTTGGTCAGGGCGATCACGCGCCCTCCCTCGACCACGACCATACATTCTTCTCCGGTCTGCCTGACGGTTTCATCCATGAGCAACGCGTTCGCGCAGGGGGACTGCACCAGACGGCGCAAAATCTCTTGATGGAACAGGACGTCCGCATCCATGACGATCGCATCGTCGTCCAGCGCGTGACGCGCGATCCAGAGCGAGGAGATACTGCCCCGGTGAAACTCCTCGTTGACAAGGAAGGTCACGCGCACGTCGCAGGAGTTCGCCTCCACCGCCGCGCGAATCATCTCCTGCTTGTAGCCCACGACGATATCGGCGCGCTGGATCCCGACGTTCCGGAGCGACGCGAGATAACGATGCAGGAGCGTCTTCCCGCCGATCTCGATGAGGCATTTGGGCCGGTGCTGTGTGACCTGCCACAGACGTTTCCCGACTCCGGCTGCGAGGATGATGGCCTTCATGCTTTGGCACAGATCCGTTCAAATGCGTCGAGGAATCCGACGATCTGAGGCTCCGTCAGGACGCCCATGTTGGCCACGCGGAAGATCTGGCTTTCGAATTGACCTTGGCCCGCGTAGATCACGTAGCCCTGCTCTTTCAACTTGTCATGCAGCAACTGATAGGTGATGCCTTCGGGCAGGTGGTAGGCCGTAATCGTATTGGACTGTTTGTCGGGAGTCAGGACCGGCTTCACGCCCAGCTTCTCCATACGATCCCGGATCAGCGTCGCGATCTTCTTGTAGCGCTGAATCCGCTTGGAGACCCCCTCCTCCATCAGTTCGTTCAAGGCTTCGTCGAAGGCATAATAGACCTGCACGGCCGGCGTGAAGGGCGTCGTCCCAGCTCCCTGGTTATCCACGTATTGCGTGAGGCTGAGATAGATCGACCGTCTGGGATAGCTGCGCATCCGCTCCAGAAAGCCCTTGCGGATGAGCACGAAGCCAAGACCGGGGAATCCCTGGATACATTTGCCGGAGGTGCCTGCCACCATATAGATATGGGGGCCTGCGATATCCAGCGACTCGCCTGCCAAGGCGCTGACCGCGTCCAGAATGAAGACCCGGTTCTGGCTGTCGACCACGTCCGCGATTTCCTTGACCGGATTGATGAGGCCGGTGGTCGTCTCATGATGAACCATCGCCACGGCCTGCACTTCCGGATGTTGCCGGAGCGCCAGCCTGAGCCGTTCTGGGTCTGGCCTCGTCGTCCAATCGTATTTGAGTTCAGACACGCCCAGCCGGTAGAGACCGATCATCTGGGAGATGCGCTCCCCGTAGACGCCGTTGTTCAGCACCAGCATCCGCTTGCCTTGCGGGAGCGACGACATGACGGCGGATTCGACCGCCGCAGTCCCAGACCCGGTCAGCACCACGGCGGCATAATCCGATTCCGCGCCCGGCACAAAGAGCTTCAACAGCTTCGCCTGAATCCCGTGGAGGAGTGCCGTGAACTCCGATTCCCGATGGCAGATATCCGGACGCAATAAAGCCTGCCGCACCCGCTCGCTAACGTTAACTGGCCCAGGATTCAATAAGATCATCTTGCTCCTTCCCACTACCCCAGTTAAGCGATCGAAACCGCTCCGACTACGCGCGTCCAACGAGGGTCTTCCGAGACCGCGCGTTGCGCGAGTAAGGGAGCGGTTCGATCGCTTATTCGATCGCCTGCATGAACCGCTTCGTTATGTCCGGCGGATCCAGCAGCACCCGTCCGGCATCTTCCACCATCTCGTTGACTTTCACCAGCAACATGCTTGGCCCGTCCTTCTTCAGCATGTCCTTGAACTCATAGACCAGGTCTTCCCGTTCCCGCACCCGCTCGACGTTCACATAGCCGGCCGCCTTCGCCACCTTCTCCAGCGGCACCACATTGGAAATCGTCGGCTGATTGCCGGTCGTCCCGTAAACTTCGTTGTCGAAGACCACATGGATGAAATTCTTCGGCTTGAGCGCGCCGATCGTGGCCAGCGTGCCCATCCCCATCAACACATTCCCGTCTCCATCGAAAATCACAACTTGCTTCTTCGGCTTGGCCAGCGCCACGCCCAGCCCGATGGCCGGAGCCGAGCCCATGGACCCGATCATGTAAAAATGGGTCGGACGGTCGGCGATTTTCTGGGCCTCCCGCGAAGGGAACCCGTTGCAAATGATCACCGGCTGGTCGGTCAGCAGTTCCATCAAGGCCGCCATGGCCATCGCCCGACTCTGCATGGTTCCCTGTTCAGGCCTCATGGGTGCAACCCTTTCACGACACCTTTGGTAATCAAGAGGGCGACGGGGACCCGCTGCTTCATGAAGGTCTCCGCCAGCCATTTCAAATCCTCGACCGCCGTCTTTTCCGTCAGGGTGCGGCGGGGGATCTTCATGAGATCCAGAAAGGGCTCCATCACCTCGCCCATCACCAGATGCTCCGGCGCATCCTTGCCATGCTGGCCGCGCCAGGACACGATCAGGATGCAGGGCTGGCGGTAAATCGCGTTCAAGGAAATGATCGTGTTGAGGGACGTGCCCAGCCCGGAATTCTGCATGAGCACGGCCGGAATCTTGCCCGCCATATAGGCCCCGGCTGCCATGGCCACCGCTTCATCCTCTCGCACGGCCGGGATATAGATCCGCCGCTCCATCAACTCGGCAATGATGCCGCCCAGGATCGAATCGGGGACCCCCGTAAAGAAATCCACCCCGATATCTTGCAGAGCTTGAACGAATGCGTCGCTTTCAATCATCGTGTCGGTTCCTTGCCGCTAAGCACATGGAAAAACGCGCCATTATAAGCTACGCCTCGCGACATTCTCAACAAACTGAGGGAGTTGCGCCATCGAATCGACCATGGTAGCGTTCTGCCATGATCGGACGGCAAAAACATCGCGCGAGTTGGCGCCTCCTTGCACTGGGACTCCTGCTCTTGATGGGCAGTCCCCTTCCCGCCCATGCAGTCCCGATGGTGAACGACCCGAACGGGTTCCAGAACCTGACCTGGGGCGCCACCCTGACCGGGCGGCAGGAGCTGGAAGTCGCCAGAGCGGGCCCCCATGTGAACGAATTCCAGTTGCGGAGCGGCGCCCCGTCCTATGCGGGCATCCCGGTCGAAAGCGTCCGTTTCTTGGCAGTCGACGATCAATTCGCCCGGGTGACCATCCGCTACCAGGGCGACGAGCAGCACAAACAGATCCTCACCTACCTTGAACAGCAGTTCGGTTCTCTGGACCGTATCCCGGGCCAGATGCTGCGGGGCCTCAACCAGCAATATACCTGGCGCGGAGCCGATACGGAGATCAGCTTGACCTATCATGCCAACACGGAGCGGGGTTTTATCTTCATCGACAGCCGCACCCTGGCTCCTCGATTCAACGACCGCATCACCGATTCAGCGGAGTAACAGGATGCTGAAACAGACCGCCGACTTCGTTCTCGCATCGTTCAGGCCCTCAACGGACCCTAAAGGGTACGCCTCGGCCTGTTTGAGCATCCTGCTCCAAGCCCTCAGTGTGCTCACCCTCTCCGCCAGCCTGGCCTTTGCCGTGCCGATGCAAAACGACCCCAACGGCTTCGAGGGCATTCCCTGGGGTGCCGCTTTCTCGGAAACCGACACCTTCGTCAAAATCGAAGACGCAGGCCGCGCACAAACCTACGAACTGAAGACCGGAGCTCCCGCACTCGGCCCAGCGAAGGTCGATTCCATGAGGTTCCTGACCGTCGACGGAAAGTTCGCACGCGTCACCGTCCGCTACCAAGGCAAGGCCACCCACGAGCAAGTCCTGACCTATCTCCAATCCCGCTATGGCTCGCTCGACCGCACACCGGGGCAGTTCACCGGAGGCCCCGTCAAATTTTACAGTTGGACCGGGTTCGAGAGCGACATCAATCTCCGCTACGAGACCGCCACGGACCGCGGCATCATTTTCTTCGAGAGCCAGGAGCTCCGCCTCAAAATCACCGAAGGCAATTCCGCCACCGTGTTTTAACCGGCGCTCCTCCGGCCGTCCTGCCGCAAACCCCCTCGTTTCTTGTCAGGAAACCTCTCCTCATGGTATTGTTCGATAGTGAGTAACCACTCACTCACTCGTGAGAGCTTAATGAAACAGACCGCTCGAACCATGCGCCCCTCCAGCAGAGAACGGCAGGCCGGCCTGATTGCCGCGGCTGCGTCGCTCTTTGCCGCCAAGGGGTTTAACGGCACCACGACCAAAGAAATCGCCAAATCGGCAGGCATGAGCGAGGCCCTGGTCTTCAAGCATTTCCCGACGAAACGGGCGCTCTACGCCGCGATTCTGGCTGAGAAAGTGACCGTCAACGAGCTGCTCGAAGCGGTGGAGGAGGCCTCCAAGAAACGGGACGACCATCGCGTCTTCACCATGATCGCGAGTTCGCGCATTCGCCCCGACGTCGATTCGACCTTCTTGCGACTCTTGCTCTTCAGCGCCCTGGAGGGGCATGAACTCTCCGAGATGTTCTTCGGCAAGCACCATAAAGTATTCTACGACCACCTGGCGTCCTACATCCGGACCAGGATCGACGACGGAGCCTTTCGCCCGATCGATTCCCTCCTGGCGGCCCGCGCCTTTATCGGCATGGTCGTCCATCACCGTTTGCTCCATGAAATCTTCGAAGTCCCGATGCATCGATCCCACGAGGACACGGTCTCGACCTACGTCGATCTGTTCCTCACCGGTCTAATCAAGCAACCAGCCAGCCGTACGACGCCGGGGAGGCGTGCGCGATGAATTCCTTGAAGCAACATCCGATTGTCACGCTCGGCGTGATCATTTTCTTTGCCGTCACGGCCCTCATCGTGTTTCGCCTCAGCAGCGGCGCCAAGAACGATGTCCGCAAAACGCGCGTCATCACCGTCGCCACCGCGACGCCGCTGAAACAGGACCTGGACATCCGGCTCACCTATACCGCCGACATCGTCCCCAACCAGGCGGTCAATCTGTTTTCGCGAGTGGACGGCTACATCGGCAAGATCTACGTCGACAAGGGCGACCTGGTGAAGGCCAACCAGCTCCTGGTCGAGATCGACCATACGGATTACCAACATGCAGTCAACCAGGCCAAGGCCAACCTGGCAGCAGCCAGAGCGAGGGTCGCGCAGCAGGATGCGAGCGTCCGCAATGCCACCATCACCCTCCACCGGATGCGGACGTTGATCAAAGACCAGTTCGTCTCGCAGCAGGATCTGGACAATGCCCAGGTCTCCTACGACGCAGCGGTGGCGGCGCTCGACTCGCTCCGCGCGCAGGTCCAGCAAATGGAGGTCGCCCAGGCCCAAGCCGAAACGAACCTGGCCTACTCCTATATCCGCGCGCCCTTCGCCGGTTATGTGGCAGAGCGTAACCTCGATCTCGGCGCCTATGTCAGCGGCGCCACCGCCGGCACCTCCACCACCTCGCGCGGCATCCTCACCCTCCATGAGATCCAGACGGTCCGCATTTTGATCGAGGTGGTCGAAAAAGATGTGCCGCTCATCCAGGTGGGGCAAAAGGCGGACGTGCGAGCCGAGGCCTATCCGGAGCGAATCTTCGAGGGCACGGTCACTAGAATCGTCCAGGCGCTGAACCGGGCCACCCGCACCATGACGGTCGAAGTGGACCTCCCGAACAAGGACCATGTCTTGAAGGGCGGCATGTTCGCCCGCGTCGAGGTCCTGGTCGGCAGCCATCGCAACGCGATTCAGATCCCCATCGACGCGGTCAGCCGGTTGGAAGATGCTCAATATGTCTATATCGTGCGTGAGGGCAAGGCCCAGCGTATGCCGGTGGAAATCGGCGTCCGCGAGGACAACCGGGTCGAGATCACCAAGGGCCTGGACGGATCGGAGCAGGTGATCGTCTCAGGAAAAGATCTCGTGCACGACGGAACAGCGGTGCAGGCGCAGCCAACAGATGCCGTGAAAGATAAGACGTAACACATGAAACACGATGTAAGGACAACCGTCCACCTTCCACGTCCCGTCTCATGCCCTAACGTCTTAGGTTCCACGTCTCACGTTTCACGTCGTACGTCTTCATTATGTGGCTAACCCTTCTCGCACTTCGCAATCGCATCGGCATCTTGATGCTGTCCCTAGCCATGGTACTGCTGGGCGCCACCTCGCTGCAGCGGCTACCGGTCGATCTCTTCCCCCAGATTCAAGTGCCGGTGGCCTTCGTCGGCGTCATCTATAAAGGCGCGCCGCCCCTCGACATCGAACAAAGCGTCGTCTATCCCATCGAAAAGGCCGTAAGCTCCGCCTCGAACGTCGAGCATGTCGAATCCTTCGCCAAGCAAGGCATCGGCGCGGTGCAGATCTGGTTCAACTGGGGCGCGGACATCAACGTCGGCCAGATGGAGGTGATGCAGCGGGTCACGCAAATCCTGAACAGCCTGCCGCCCGGCATCCTGCAGCCCTTCATCGTCAAATTCGACGTGTCCAATATCCCCGTCTCCTTCGTGACGGTCTCCAGCGACGATCTCGACGAACGGGCTCTCTACGACCTGGCCTACAACACGATTGCCCCGCAAATCGAGCAGATCGCCGACGTCGCTGCCGCCACCGTGGAAGGCGGCAAGATCCGCCAGATCAACATCAATCTCGACCCGGCCCTTCTGAATGCCCGGAGCCTCTCGATTCTCGACGTCGTCAAATCCGTGAAGGCCGCGAACCTGATTCTGCCCTCCGGCGACATCAAGGCCGGCAATCTGGACTACAACGTCTTCACCAACAATCAGTTCCGCACGGTCGACCCGATCCAGGACGTAATCGTGAAGGTGAACCAGCATGGCAGCCCCGTGCGGGTGCGGGACGTCGGGGCCGTCACCGATTCGTCGGACATCCAGACCAATATCGTCCGAACGGACGGAGCCAGGGCTGTTTATCTGCGGGTCAATAAACAGCCCATCGCCAACACCGTGGCGGTGGTGGATGCGCTACGCAAGGCCCTGCCGAAAATGGTCGGCATCCCCTCCAGCGTGAAGCTCGGCATTTCCTTCGACCAATCGGTCTACATCCGCCAATCGATCAACAACCTCGTCGAGCAGGCGCTGCACGGATCGCTGCTGGCTGCGGCCGTCATCCTGATCTTCCTGCGCAATTTCACGAGCACCCTGATCATTTCCGTCTCCATTCCCCTCTCGATCATGGTGACCTTCATCGTGCTCTATTTCTCCGGGCAAACCCTGAACGTCTTCACGCTGGGAGGCCTGGCCCTGGGCATCGGTCGGCTCGTCGACGACTCCATCGTGGAGCTGGAGAATATTCAGCGCCACCTCAACGACACGCCCCGCCGCTGGGACGCGATCCTGGAAGCGGCGCGCGAAGTGGCCATGCCGATTCTGGCCTCGACCATCACCACGGTCGTCGTCTTCCTCCCGATTTTCTTCGTCGCAGGCATTGCCCGCTTGCTCCTGATTCCCCTGACCATCACGATCGCGATCTCGCTCTTCACCTCCTTCTTCGTCTCCCGGACAGTGACTCCGGCCCTCTGTTACAAATTCCTGAAGCCGGAACAGGACGCCCACAAGTCGATGCCGCGCTGGTTCGTGCGGATGATGGATTGGAGCCGCGAACGGTATGAGTCTCTGGACCGGAGCTATGAGGACTCGCTCCGCTGGGTCCTGGCCCATCGCAGACTCTTCATCGGCGGCATCCTGATCCTCTTCGCCGCCTCGCTCGCGCTGGTGCCCAAGATCGGCACGGAATTTTTGCCCGTGTCGGACGAAAGCCAGTTCCGCATCGTGCTGCGGGGGCCGGTCGGTCAGCGCGTGGAGAAAACCGAGCAACAGGTCGCGGAGGTCGAACGGGTGCTGCGGGCCCAGATCCCGGCCGAGGAATTGGGCACCATCATTTCCAGCACCGGCGTCCTGGCCCAGGGCCGTTCCTCTCTCTTCAA
>SXGR01384829.1_pt1 | contig 27961 bp, 26 predicted proteins | sample 3174711 | NCBI WGS metagenome assembly SXGR01 (sample SAMN11356860, study PRJNA531348) | freshwater metagenome | isolation source: freshwater sample F1-60 | place: China: Fuxian Lake, Yuxi | collected 2017-12-25
GGTTGTATTTGAAACCGCCATCTTCTGGGGGGGTTGTGTGATGGCGTGATCACAATCCTATCCGCGAACTTGTCAGCGCGCCCTCGGTTCCAATTGAGGATCGCGTGAGAGATCACCGGCGTTGGCGTAAAGCCGTCGTTGTGATGCATCACCACATGCACACCGTTGGCAGCGAGCACTTCGAGTGCGGTTCTCTGTGCCGGTGCGGAAGCCGCATGCGTATCCTTGCCCAGATAGAGCGGCCCTTCGATGCCTTATGATTCGCGAAAATCACAGATGGCCTGGGTGATCGCCAGGATGTGGGCTTCGTTAAACGAGCCTTGCAGCGGCGAACCCCGATGCCCGCTCGTACCGAAGCTGACCCGCTGGGCAGCCACGCTCATGTCGGGCTCGACGGCGTCATATGTAGCCAGCAACTTGTCCACGTCGATCAGAAGGTCCTTGGTCGCCGGAAATCCGGCACGCTCGTGTCGAGCCATCCTGAGTTGAATCCTGTAAATGTGAGGCGCGCATTCTGGCGAAGTCAGATGTTATTTTCCGAGTGTTTGGACGCGACTTTGTGGTTTGCGGGTTCGTCGTGCAAATTATGTTAAATCGTCGATGTGTTGGTCCACGGGCATCACCACGACCCATCGGGTAACCTCGGTACTCAAACGATAGAGGGAAACCACCATGCCCCAGTTTTTGTTGATTGGTCTCTGCGAGCCACCGAGCGAAGAACACCAGGCCGCGTTTGATGAGTGGTTTGTGGACCAGCACATCGAAGACACCTCTCACTGCCCGAACTTCGTGCGTGGACGCGTGTTCAAACTGGCCGGTCCGCACCTCGACGGCAAAACCGTGTCGAACTACATCTCGGTGTACGAGGTCGAAGCGCCGAGCTATGAAGAAGCCGAGCGGGTGCTCAATGCCTGGCAGGCGAACCCCAACGCGTGGTCTGGGCGAGCTCACCATCAGGCGACAGCCAAAAAATTCGGGACCATGCCGCTGAAGGTAAACGGCTCTGGATGGTATGAGCTGCTGAAGAGTTTCAACGGTCCTGGCGCGGGTTAAACGCGCCGAACGAGGACAGGGCATCGTTTATATCCTCACCTGCCCTGCTATACCTCTCTATAGGTTCGGAATAGGTTCGGCATAGATTCGTCGAATTTTCGATAGCGGCAGCACGCCCGGAGCAGTCATGGATGACGCAGAAATCACCATCGTAAAAGTTCCCTTTGAGGACGTGGAACTGATTTACGAAGCCAGCAACACCATGGTGACGTGGCGCACTCAATCGGTTTACAGCAAAGAACCGGACACCGTGGCCTGGATTCGCCAGTTCAAAGCTGGCGAAGTGCTCATCGATATCGGCGCCAATGTCGGCATGTACACCATCATGGCGGCGAAAGGTAAAGGCGTTCGGGTTTATGCCTTTGAACCGGAATCCCAGAACTACGCGCAGCTCAATCGCAACATCGTCTACAACCAACTCAACGATCTGTGCATGGCTTATCCACTGGCGCTATCGAACGTGAGCCGGGTGGATCGGTTGTTTTTGAGCAAATTTTCCCTTGGCGGCTCGTGTCATTCCTTTGGTGAGAGTGTCGACTTCCACCTCAAGGAGCGTCGCCAGACGTACGTGCAGAGGTGCATGTGTGTACCCCTCGACAAACTTGTTGGCGAAGGCGTCATTCCGCAACCGGATCACATCAAACTCGATGTGGATGGCATCGAACATCTGGTGCTTGAAGGCGCCAAGGAAACCTTAGCCAGTCCAAAACTCAAGTCGGTGCTGGTGGAACTCAACACGCACCTGCTGGAACACCGACGAATCGTCGATCACATGCAGGAACTAGGCTACGTCTTCCAGCCGGCACAGGTCGATTTGGCGATTCGACGGGAAGGTGCATTTGAGGGCGTTGGTAATTACGTGTTTTTCCGCCCGGAGAGCGGTATCAACTTCGATGATCTGATTAGCCGGTACAGTATGGAAGCCATCGATTACGACGCGGTGAAGGAACATGTCAATCAGCGCATCGCCTCCATGCAAATCGAGAAGGCACCCTACCCCCACTTCACCGTGTCAAATCTGTTCCCGGACGCGTATTACCGTTTGATGATGGCGATGAAACCCGACAACCAGGAGCTCATCTGCCTCGACGAAACCGGGCGCGCCAAGGGATATCCCGAACGTTTCGTCATGCACCTCGACAATCATCTCGACAATCTGCAAAACGAACACAAGCGCCAGTTCTGGGCACGACACCGCAAGTGGTTCTGCTCACAGGACCTGATGGTGACCATGGTTCGCCGGTTCTACGACAATCTCATGGAGCGAGGCCTCAAGAGCCTCAACATCGAAACGGAAGCGATGTTCATGCGGGATTTGAGTGGCTATAGCATCGGACCGCATACCGACAGCCCGAAGCGTCTGATCACGATGATGGCTTATCTCCCGGATGATGCCGATCATCCGCACTTGGGCACTTCGGTTTATGCCCCCAAGGACGCGGCGCTGCTCAGTGCTGGTTCGACCCACCACTCGTTCGGCCATTTCGACCAGGTCGGTATAGCGCACTATCTGCCGAATTCAGCATTCGGATTCTTGCGCAGCGACAATTCATTCCATGGCGTCGAACCCATGCAGGAGGAGTATCAGCGGGACACGATGGTGTACATCGTCAGGCACAAGCAGGCGGCGTGAACTCACCCCTCTACCAGGTTGTCCTAAGGTAACTCTGATTAACGTCTGTTTCCGCCTCCCCCTTTGGGGGCAGCGAGCTTCGTTATTGGTCGCTCCAAAAATCGCGGATTTACTGCATATCCGCGATTTTCCTACGTTCCTCCAGCCTCGCTCTGACAGAAATATCCTCTTATCAGAGTTTCCCTAAGCTGTCGGTTGAAGGACTGCAGAGTCGAAGATAACGTGCTCTTCGATCGCCATGCCCTTCGCAATTCGAAAACGATCGACGCCCAGAAAGGTGAAGGGCTTTCCGTTGTTGACGTTCGACGTCTCCCGGAAGATTCAAGGCGTTCGCCATCGCCTGCGCAATCGATCGCCCGAACTTTCATCTCCGGATTCGCGTCCAACATTCCCTGCATGAACCCAATGTAGTCAGCACCTGAGAATGTCCCGGCGCCCGTGAAGTGAATCTTGGCATCTGCCGCAATAATTTCGGCCACTCGCGGACCAGAAGGTGCCGCCCAAAAGGATTTGAATCGTTCAAAAAAATCCTGATGTTCGGGAGTTAGCGACAATGCTCCAGTGTTGGACATGATTCTCTTCGTTGTTTGAACCCAGCAGCAGAATACTAATTATGTGCGCAGCGCACGTATTGTCAAATTGAAAAAGGTGCGCGGCGCACATACGCTGTGACCTATGAATGATCGTACCGCCAATCTGCTCGGCGTTCTCGGACTCGCTGTCTTTGACAGGATCGAGAACACGGCACGCGACATCCTCAGCCATGTCGGAGAAACACCTGCGGCGATCGTTGTCATCGGGTACGACCTCGGACCATCCAACGATCAGCTTCGACAAATTCTCGGACTGTCCCACCCTGGAACAGTGAGGCTTGTTGATCGGCTGGTTGCAGATGGTCTCGTCAAGCGTTACGAGGGATTCGATAAGCGAGCGGTCTCGTTGTACCTGACCAGGCGCGGGAAGAACCTGCGCGAGAAGTTGCTGCAAGGACGGTTGGCCGCCATCCGGCCCTTTCTTGCTTCGCTGACCGACTCTGAGCAAGAAACCTTCGGCGCGTTGCTACACAAGATTCTGGCGTCGATGGAAACGACAGATCTTGAGCGACGAACGCTCTGTCGGTTGTGTGATGATCGTGTTTGCAGCAACTGCCCTATTCCCGCTGAGTTTCGTTCGACTTATTGAGAGTTACTTAACCGTTCGACGATGGTCGCCGAAGGAATCAAACCAACCATCAGTCCGCCTCGATAACACCAGCACGACACCACTACGAGGACACACTTTGAGCACTTTGAGGACACACCTCGTGGAATCGACCATATTGCTCAATGTGTGCTTTCGGGGTGGGGCCTAGCCCGCGGTCGGACACACATGAACAGCGCAGGGCGAGCGTCTCAGCGGTTTTCCACCCCCAACAGACCTTTCGCCCAGTCTCGGCACCACTCTCGTGGATCGGGTCCACGAACGCCAGTCCTGGTCGCCGCGAGATAACCCTCGACATTCCCAAACGGGTAACCGTAGGTCGCATCGATGGCCGCTTGTCGTTTCGGTTGGCGGGAGTAACGAAACAGGTTACGCATGCAGCTGTTGAAGTGCGGTTCAGTCGCAACGTTAGAAAGACAGACGACATCACGACAAAGAACTCGTTCATTGGCGGGTCGGCCTGATGCACATCCGGCCAGCACAATCACAGACACCAACGTGACAAAGATCAGTAGCGAGGGTGCAGGCAGGTGGTCATTCCTGAGCTTTCGCATCGGGACGCTCTCCGGGGTCGTTGATCGTTGGATGATCGAGACCCCGGAAACGTTGCAATGGCTCGAAGTAAATCAGGCCCTCGGCTTTCCTCGGCTCTGCAACATCAGCAGTTCGTCAGCCCAGAGACTGATAAATCGCCCTCAGGATCGTATGCGCTCGGTCGTCCCCCACAGTGCCCTCACCCATCCGGTTCATGACATAGGCCATGGTGAAACCGGCATCCACGTCGTTCACCACCAACGAGCCACCCCATCCGCCCCAATAACACACACGTGCGTTCGGGCTGATCGGACTCTTCGTTGAGTTGAGGCCATACCCAACGCCAAAGGTCACGCCAATCCCAAGCACCAGATCGCGACCTGCCGCTTGCACATCAAAGATCCGGTTGACGGTGGACTCAGGCAACAACCGAACCCCACGCAACGTGCCGCCATGGGACACGGCTGCCTGCGACAAGGCCACACCCCGTGCGTTGCCGTGGCCACCCGCAGCGGGAATCTCCGCGCGTCGCCAGGCCACATCCCACGACTGCTCTGCGGCGAGCCTGGGATTCGCTGCGCGGTAAGGAATCGAATCCCGATCCGGTGTCTTCGACCCATCGGCACTGCCAAAAACCAGAGGCGGCGCGGGTATGACCTTCGCCACCCGATCATCAAACTCCGCTGGCACACCGATATGAAATTCCGCGCCCATGGGTCCGGCGACTTCTTCACGAAAAAATTTCCCGACCGAGCGCCCGTCCACACGACGCACGACTTCTCCCACGAGGTTGCCTTGGGTCACCGCGTGATAACCCGACTTCGAGCCAGGTTCCCACCAGGTGGACTGGGTGGCGAGCATTGAGGTGACTTTGTCCCAGTCATAAAGATCCGTCGGATCGATCCGCTGGTTCCACGCGGGAACGCCTGCCGTGTGCGACAACAGGTGTCGAACGAGCACACCACCTTTGCCGTTCTGCGCAAACTCCGGCCAGTACTTCGCGACGGGTGCGTCGACATCCACAAGCCCTCGACCCACAAGGACAAGCAGCGACAGGCAACTCATGGTCTTGGTCGTTGAATAGACATTAATGATCGTGTCCTGCCGCCAGGGTTCTTTGCCTTCACGGTCGAGGGTGCCACCCCAGAGGTCGACCACCAGTTCATCACCCATCACCACGGCGACCGATGCGCCGACGTCTTCGCCACGTGCAAAGTTGGCCGCGAAAGCGTCTTTCACCGCCGCAAAACGTGCTTTGTTTGTACCGCTGATCGAAACGCTCATTGCCTCGCTCCCTCCATCTTTGATCGATCACAGGCTGCCACAGGTCTCTCCACGAGGACACACCTCGTGGAGAGACCACACTTTCCCAAAATTTTTCTCAATGAAATCAAAGGAGAAGGATCATCGGCCAAGCGTACAATCGCGCCGTAGCAGCCGAGCTTGTATGCGATGAATACGTTCTACGACAACCCTATGGGCCTTGATGGCTTCGAGTTTGTTGAGTTCTGTGCGCCTGAGTCCGGCGTACTCGAACCGATCTTTGAACGGTTGGGCTTTTCCCACGTCGCCACACACCGTTCAAAACAGGTCCATCTATGGCGCCAAGGTGACATCAATTTCGTCATCAACTACGAGATTCGCAGCCTCGCCCACTACTACGCTGAAGAACACGGTCCTTCGGTCTGTGGCCTCGCGTTCAGGGTCAAAGACGCACATGTCGCGTATCAACGGGCCCTCGATCTCGGCGCTCAGCCGATCGAAATCTCAACCGGACCCATGGAACTTTGCCTGCCGGCCATCCGCGGCATCGGCGGTGCCCTGCTCTATCTGATCGACCGGTACGAAAGAGGATCGAGCATCTACGACATCGATTTCCACTGGCTCCCCGGGGTCGATCCCTATCCGCAGGGATTAGGCCTCAAGGTGATCGACCACCTCACCCACAACGTCTACCGCGGACGCATGCAGTACTGGGCGAATTTCTATCGTAAATACCTCAATTTCCAGGAGATTCGCCACTTCGACATTCGTAACCAGCAGACGGGTTTAGTCTCGATGGCGATGACGGCGCCGGATGACAAGATCCGTATCCCGCTGAACGAGGAAGCGCGAGGAACGAACGCGGAGGGCCAGATCGAGGAGTTCCTGGCGGAGTACAACGGCGAAGGCGTACAGCACATCGCCTTCGCCTGCGACGACCTTACGGTCACCTTGGACCGTCTGATTTCACGAGGTGTGTCGTTGTTGGCACCCCCTCCCGACACCTATTACGAGATGCTCCATCAGCGGTTGCCGGGGCATGGCCAACCCACCCCGGAACTCAAAAAACGCGGCATCCTGCTGGACGGTTCGACCGACAACGGCGACGTGAAGCTTCTCCTGCAGATCTTCTCGCAACCCCTGGTTGGCCCGATCTTTTTTGAGTTCATCGAACGCAAACGTGATCAAGGATTTGGGGAAGGCAACTTCAAAGCCCTGTTCGAATCCATGGAGCGTGACCAGCTAAGGCGCCTCACGACCGAAGGCCCGATCGGAGAACAACCATGAGCCTCAAACGCATCCACCATGTCGCCTACCGCTGTCTCGATGCCCGCGAGACGGTGAACTTCTATCGCGATGTAATCGGCATGGATTTCAAACTCGCCATTGCCGAAGACTTCGTACCGTCAACCAAGGCGCCTGACCCGTACATGCACATCTTCATGGATTGTGGGGGCGGAAATGTGCTCGCGTTTTTTGAGCTGCCGAACTCGCCGAAGATGAGCCGCAACCTCAATACACCGGAGTGGGTGCAACACATTGCTTTTGAAGTCGACAGCTTCGACTTCCTGGTCACCGAGAAAGAACGCCTGCAATCCCTTGGGGTCGATGTGCTCGGCCCCATCGATCACGGCATCTTCGATTCGATCTACTTCTTCGACCCGAATGGCCATCGGCTCGAGTTCGCGGCCAACAAAGGCACAGACGCAGAGATGCGTGAACTCAAGAACGTCGCCGAAGCGATGGTGGATGAGTGGAGCCGCACAAAGAAGGCGCCACGCCATGCAGCGTGGCTACACGAGAACATCTTCGCGGCCGAAAAGAACGGTTGAGGTGAAGCGGGTCACAAGCGCGCGACGGCGACTCGCAGGATCAGAGCGTCACTATGCGACCTGAGTAGTACACGCGCATCTCTTCGAAAAGCTCCGGCATGCGCACTCGTCGCGGGTTGTACCACGGCATCCACGTCCCGAGATTGCGCAGAAGATGTTGCTTTACAAAGGACTTCTGGAAAGCTTCACGCTTGATGCGTTTTTCCTCATTTTCTTTTGTGGCGATGCGCGCAGCGTCGAGCTCGAGGAACGCCGCATAGAATCGGCCCACGTACCCAAGGTAGTGCGCCCGCGCTTCACGCCCGATCTGCGTCCGTCGCCACCAGTTGACACCAAACGCACGGCAGGCATCAAAACACACGGTGCGATGCTCCATCTCTTCCGTAATATGCCAAAGATAAAGATCACGAATCGGATTCGTCATCTCATCATGAATACGCATCTCCATCTGCGTGCATGACAGGGTCATAGTCATCGCTTCGAAGGCTTCGGCATACGCAAGATTCCAACCGAGGTCTTTCTCGGCAGTGAAGCGGTGGTAGTCCGCTTCCAGGTCCGCCTCAATTTTCTCCAGTTCACAGAACGCCGGATTGCGCGCTTTCAGAATCCGGTTTACAGCAGCGTGTTGCTGATAGTGTTGACCTTCTTGTGAACAAAACAGCTTCATCTCTGCAAGGAGCGTTTCGTCCCGCACGACGTTCATCGCCGCACGAATTGTCCGCATCAAATGGGGCTCGAGGTACGGCATCGTCATCCAGTACGCGTGGGACAAGTACGAGCGGATAGGATCATCGGCGAAAAAATCGATGTCGATCTCCGGCGTAAAGCCGAAATCCACCCGACGCACGATCATCGACGCCTCAGTCATAACAGATAAAACCCTCATCAATGGCCGCATCACCCGATTCGAGCAACACGCGATAGAACGCCACACCAGCACGATTTTCATAATGCAGTCGGAGGGTTGAAGGCATCAACACCATCGCACGGAACTCTCCACCGAGGCGACGCACACGTGTGGCATCACCACCGAGCACTCGGTTGACAAGCGCACTCACGGCCAAGGCCAGGGTTGCGGTGCCATGCAGGATGATGTCGGGCAAGCCTGCGGATAACGCCACGGCGCGATCCGAGTGAATGGGGTTAAAGATCTGCGCTGTTTCCGTATAGACATTCGCAAGACCCGCCGCTACCGGGATCGAGACCACGTGAGGACTCTTAAGCTCGGCTGTTGAAGGCACTTCGGGTTGTTCTTTAACGAACCCACCTGCGCCAGTGACGGCGACTCCTCGATAGATCCCCGTTTGCCAGGTGCGCGCTACCAACTCTCCCGTCCTGGCATCCGTGGTATCGAGGCGGGTGAGGTAGCGGGCGCCAGGTCGAATGGCTTCGATGCCCATCATCGTCGCCTGCGTTGTGAGCTGATCACCGGCTCTGACCGGTCTGAGGATGTGCAGGTCGTGGGCCGCATGAACGCCACGTGCGGATTCTGCCCGCGTGATGTGCTCCGACCCTTTCATTTCCCGACTCGCCAGGATCACGGGCCATTCTAGACACACCGGAAACACCGGATGGCCGAAGACTGTACCGGCGGCGGTATCCATATAGCGGGGATTCAAGTCACCCAGGCCCGCTGCATAAGCCATCAGCCAACGGGCGTCTGCGATGCGGGTTTGTGGGTGTGTGGATTCGCCAAGCATGGAGGTATCGACGGGCATGACCTTCACAACCAATTGAATGACCTGAGTTTACGCGGAGCGGATCAAAGAGACATACAGGCTTGCTATCTGAATCTCGCCGCATAAAATGCGCGGCCCCCTAAAACACGGGTGCCTCGATCATTATCGTCGGTCTCGACTACGGCACGTCCAACTGTGCCATCGGCATCTGGCAAGCAGGCAAAGTCAGACTGGTTCCCCTGGAAGATGATCACACGCTGATTCCGTCGACGATGCACGCACCGGCGCGCAATGTCTTAAGCCCCCTGCCGAAACAAAGGCCGAGTGATCCGACACGATTTGTGCTCAATCCCAGCGTCTGGCCAGAACTCCGCTTCGGCACTGCAGCCACAGAAGCCTATCTGCAATCCCCCCGTGAAGGGTTCTATGTGAAGAGCCCGAAGAGTTTCCTGGGCGCACGAGGGGTTCCTCCTGAAATCCAGGACCGCTTCACCGCTTTCGTCACGGCGATGATGCGTAACCTTTTTGAACACGCGACCACGTTCAGTGGTGAAGCACCCCAATCCATCGTCATCGGTCGCCCGGTCAATTTTCAGGGTGCCGACGGGGATGACGACAATCGCCGCGCCTTGAACATACTCGAAGCATCTGCGCGGGCGGGTGGTTTTAGGGACATCGCCTTTCTTTTCGAACCGATGGCCGCGGCCATGGAACTGGAATCCCGCCAGGAACGGGAAATCTGTGTGTTGGTGGTGGATATCGGTGGTGGCACCACCGATTGTTCTTTCATCCGCATTGGCCCCTCACGGCGGGACAAGCTCGATCGCACGGACGACATTCTAGGCCACTCGGGAGAGCGGATCGGCGGTAACGACTTTGATCAGCTGCTCGCCTTTCACGGCATCATGCCGGAGTTTGGTCTCGGTCTGATTCGCGACAGCGGGTTGCCGGTCCCCAACCACCTCTTTATGGACGCGGGTTCCATCAACGACGTGAACGCGCAGCAACGGTTCTACGCCGAGGATACCCGCGAACAACTGGAGCGTTACACCGCGGAGATGTCGGGTGAACGCAGCTGCGCGAGGCTCCTGCAGCTGCAGGAAGGACGGGGAACCTGGCGGCTGGTGCGAACTGCGGAGCACGTCAAGGTGCGGCTGAGTGATTCCTCCGCCACGCGAGCGAATCTGGGCTTCGTGATTCCCGACCTTGCGATTGAACTCACGAGGGAAACGCTGCGTGACTCGACGACGCGACTCATCGATCACCTGCGTCGCCTGCTTCATGAAGTCCTGGCGCAGGGAGACCGATATCCTGACCTGATCTATCTCACCGGCGGGATGGCTCGGGCTCACCTGACCCGGGCCTGCGTGGTGGAAGTGCTACCGAACTTGCCACTGGTGGACAGCGACCACTTTCTGAGTGTCACCGAAGGACTGACGATTCGCGCCGGAAAGCTGTTCGGCTAACCGCTCAGCTGGTTGCACCACGCACTATCACTTTCCCTACCGATTCACTTCCGGCGACACGTGCGATGGCTTGTGACGCTTCGTCAAATGCAAACACCCGATCAATCGGCGTGCGGATCTTCCCGGCTTCGGCCAGGCGGCACAGTTCTTCATGTTGTGCGCGAGTCTCTTCGAGTGAACGCGCGCCGGGAAACGCGCCCACGAGTGAATAGCTGCGAAGCACCGCGTTGAGTGGATCGATCTTCGCCCATGTACCCGACGAATAACCGATCAGAATCACGCGACCGTGACGCGCGATGCACTTGATGGCTTGATCGTAGGCCTTGCCGCCGACGGGGTCGTAGATCATGTCGACGCCACGACGGCCGATGATCTGCTGCACGCCGTCGTTGATCGCAACATCCCGGTAGTTGATGACGTGATCGGCGCCGAGGGATTTGCAGAACGCGACTTTATCGGCGGTTGAAACGGTGGCGATCACTGTGGCGCCCACCGCCTTACCCAGTTGGATTGCTGCGGAACCCGAACTTCCAGCACCACCGAGAACCAACAAGATTTCACTTGCTTTAAGTTGACCACGTTGAATGACGCCGACGTAACCCGTATGGAACGGGACCCAGAAACCTGCGGCTTCTGTGGCGCTCATTGAGGCGGGACGACGTAACGTCGCCGCTTCGGGAACCACGCAGTATTCGGCGAACCCGCCATGACCTTCCGCGAAGCGTGTTGAACTGATCACCCGGTCGCCGACTTTGAGGGAACACCCTTCGCCGATTCGGGTCACCACACCCGCGATCTCCTGGCCCGGCGTCACCGGAGGCTGCCGCACCGCCGGATAGTTGCCGCGGGTCATAAGCACGTCGGGGAGACCTACACCGGTGGCTTCGACCTGTAGTTCAACCTGACCGGGTCCGGGATTTTCGCGTTCGCGATCTGCGAGGTAGAGAACGTCGGTGGCCTCACCAAAACGGTCGGCACGCCAGTACTTCATGTGTGTCTCCTTGTTAGCCAAATCTGTCTTCAGGCGGGCATGCGGGATTTGGAATCACCCGCAACCGCGGTTCTACCCAGCTTTTCCTGAATCTCCTCGAGCGTGAGCCCTTTCGTTTCAGGCGCATATTTCAGCACCAGAAGCGCACCGAGAATCGGTCCAAGCGCCACCCACGTAATACCCCACGAGATGCCCATGACAGGAATCAAGAGGCCGATGATCATGGGAATGAAGACTTCCGTGATCCGACCAAAAAGGTTCGTCGTCCACCCATAACCTGTCGCGCGGACTTCTGTCGGAAACAGTTCCGAGGCATAGACATGTGTGGCGCCAATCGCGCAGTTGAAAAAGAACACAGTCGCGATGTGCCAGAAGTACTGCCCGAAGACCGTATCGGTGTGGAAGAGCCCAACAATCATGACGGCTGCAATGCTGTAGAACGCAGCACAAGTGATCTTGCGGCCCAGCCGATCGACCAGTTGCCCGGCGAGCAGGTGACCAAACGCGCCACCGATGTAGGCCCACATCACCACATCACCCACTTGAGCGGGGGTCATGCCCACTTCTTCACGCGCGTAAATCGACCAGTAGGCGACCGATGGCGCCGTCACAAGATGCACGCAGTTCCAGAGCAATGCCACGATGCGAAAGCGCGGCAGGTAGGTTGGCGAGAAGAGCTGTTTTGCCTCAGAAAACTGGGAGCGAAGTGTCGCCATCAGTGACTGGTCCACCCTGCATTTGGCGATCTCTTCATAACGCGCCGTCTCACGGATTCCGAAGCGCAGTACGGGAATCAGCAACAGCGGAACCGCGCCGATCAGATAGAGCCCACGCCAGTGCGCACCATCGTGTTCGATGCCGAGTGCCTCTGAACCCCATCTTACAAGGTCCATCGCGAAGTCATGGGCCGGGTTACCAGGTGCGTCTTGTAACAAGAGAAAGAACGGAGAAGCCTTCGCCATCGCCACGGTACCGACGGTGGCCATGGCCGTGAGGATAGTGATGCCGGTGCCACGAAGTTTCGCCGGCAGTTCTTCACCAGCGATGATGATGGCAAGGCCGTATTGCGCTGTAAGAAAGAGACGCGCCACGGCTTGCCAGAAGGTGAACTCTTCCTTGGACTGCACGAAGGCTGTTGCGCCACTGGCGATGGCGAAACCAAAGACCGTCACGAGCAACAGTGTGCGTCGACCAAAACGGTCTGCACACATGAGAAAGAAGAACGAGGCCACCACGCCGGCTCGTGTAATGGCGTAGAGAATGCCCCACTCATCGAGCCCGATATCGAGGGTCGCTCGAACATCTACCGATGCCAGCGTCAGCATCGAGGCATCAAAGCCCTCATACAATGTGGTGATGCCAAGCAGGCCCAGCAAGAGAATGTGATACGACGAAAAGCGCTCACGTGGCGCGTCGGTAACGGTCATCGGCCGCTCGCCGAAGTCAGACAGAACATAGAAACCCTCCCCCGAAGGTTGGGGATCATGCCACGCACAACCCTTGCTGGCACAGCGACTCCACGATCGGACCTACTTCAAGGAATCGTCCTGCCTAAGTCGGCATCCCCATCAGATTTTCAAAATTCCGCCGGTAGAAGGCATCGAGCGTGACATCAGGCAACCCTTCCGTCGACTTCTGGAATCGACCGTATGGGTTGCGGCCGCCTTCGACATGCGGGTAGTCGGTACTGAACATGCAGATATCGGGACCGGAGTTTCGAATAATCCAGTCCGTAGGCTCTGTGGGATACGGCGTGACACGCACCTGACGCGTCACATACTCCGAAGGCTTGAGCGCCAGCTGTTGCAATCGCTCCTCATGACGACCGAAGGCCTCGAGTACCGCGTCGAGCTGGCGAATGTAACCCGGTAACCACACGGCGCCGAGCTCAATAATGCCGACCTTGAGCCGCGGGAAACGGTCGAGCACCCCATCCAGGATCAACATCGACAGCGCTTGTTGTGGGCCAGACGGAATCGCCATGTAGGATATGGAGCGGAAGTTCTCATCACCACCATGGAAATCAGGCACTGCCGGCAAACCGTTGATCTTGTGTTGTGTTGGCAACACAAAGTCAGCGGCGCCGACATGAAAGATGATCGGTAGTCCCGCTTCCTGTGCTGCTGCCCAAACGCCATGAAGGCCGATGTGACTGGTCGCATGATGTTTCGGGCAGGCCCAGGGAATCAGCAAGGCGCGAGCCCCCAGAGCGATCGCGTCCTGTGTGATTCTGATAGCGCTGTCGATGTCGGCGAGGGGCACGTTACAGACCGGAAGTAGTCGTTTGTCGACGCTGCAAAAATCTACCTGGGCACGATTGCTCGCCCGCGCCATCGCATAAAGCAGCTCGTAGTCGTCTCGATGTTCAAGGCTCTCCAGAAGCACATTGGCTGTCGTCGGGAAAACCAGTTGTGACACCACCCCAATCAGATCGACCGCCCGCGAGCGATCCTCTTTCCGATACGCGCCAATCGCGAGATGGTTCTTGCGCGCCATCACTTCGACTTCGTCGCGCGCCCTGTACTCCCGGTCGTCCTGTTTTTCAAGCATCGACTCGATTCGGTCCCTGCGACCGGTGAACGAGCGGTTGAAGAGTTTTTGTACCGCCTCGCGGGACTTGGGATCCGCAAAGGGCGTCAGCCAGTCCTCGACCTCCATCACGTGTGCGTCCGCATCGTGAACGACACGATTCTCAATGTAGGACATGACCTCTCCTCCTCTCGATACGGTGTTCAGCGTGCGGCGATGGGAACGGTTCCAACTACATCGTCGATGATCAGGGCGACGATGTCATCGTCAGTTAAACCGGCGCGCTCCGTCAGCACTTCGGTGAGGTGTTCACCGAGCAGTGGTGCACGGTTGTTGGGCGACGCTTCAGTGCGCGTGAATTGATAGGGCTGCACCGGGTAGTGATGAACCCCGAGACCCGGACGCACCTGCGGAACAAATGCACGGCGCGCCTGCAGCTGAGGATCTGCAAGAAGTTGGGGACCGTTCAACACCGCACCCGCCGCGACCCCTGCTCGCTGCAAGCTGTGCATGAGATCGATCGCATCGTGATGCCGCGTCCATTCTCCGATGGCGGCATCCAGGCGCTTCTGATCCGTCTTCCGCCCACTCGCAGTGGCACACGCCGGATCATCAAGGAGATCAGGGCGTTGGATGTGCAACGCCAAGGCTTGCCACTGACGTTCATCACGGCAGGTAATGCCGATCCACCCGCCTTCACGGCACGGATAGAAACCCTGGGGTGCAAAAACCGGATGGGCATTGCCGACACGCCCGGGATCCACACCCGCCAACGACCAGCCCGTCATGACATCACCCAGATACAGATTGCAGGCTTCGATCTGACTGAAGTCGATGTGTTGACCTTCGCCCGTGTGATGGCGATGCCACAGAGCGGAAAAAACCGCAGTTGCACCCAGCACGCCGGAAAAAAGATCGCCCCCTGTGGTGCCCGTGAATAACGGTTCTTCACCGGCATAACCCGTGAGATGGGAAAGCCCTGAGAACTGCTCGGTAGACATACCAAATGCGACGTAGTCCCGCCAGCTACCGGTTGCTCCAAACCCGGACAACGAAATCATGATGAGGCGTGGATTAATGGCGCGTAATGTCGCGTAGTCGAGCCCGAACTTCGCCATGACCCGCGGCGTAAAGTTCTCGATCAGCACATCGGCATCGCGGACGAGGGTCTTCACGATGTCGCACCCGCGGGAATCCGTCAGATCAAGGGTGATGTCGCGTTTGTTGCGATTGACCCAGTTGAAGTACGGAGATGCCTCCCAGGCTGGAACGGAACCGTGGGTCGCTGCCGCACTACCTCGCCAGCCATCGATACGCTGTATCGACTCCACCTTGATCACATCCGCCCCGGCATCGGCAGCGATCTGCGCGCAAACAGGGCCGGCAAAAAACATCGAGAGGTCAAGGATGCGCAGCCCCTTGAGCGGCAGCGGATTAAGGTCGTCAGGAGCTACAGCGTGAAACACATCAGCGTTGTGTCCTTGGGACGCTGCCAACTCGGCGAGCACCTCAGCCGTATGTTCACCGAGCAGCGGTGGCCGATCGGGTCGAGGCGCAGTCGCCGTGGATTTGAAGGGTAAACCCGGCAGCTCCACCCGCCCCGCCACCGGATGCTCAAGCTCAACAAACCAGCCACGTTCACGATGAGGTGTCAGCGCGAAGAGTCCGGCGATATCAGGGATCAACCCGAACGGCACCCGCTTCGCTTCGGCGGCATGAAAGAGCGTCAACGCGCTGCGATCCGCCACCGCCTGCCTGAAAATGGCACGAACTTCTTCCAGGGCATCATCCGGGTTGACCCAGGAGATGTGCGCGTATCGAGGATCGGTGGCGATATCTGACCGACCCAGAAACTCACAGAGCATCCCCCACTGTGCACGGGTCAAGGCGTTGAGGCCGATAAAACCGTCTTGTGTCGGCAACATGAAACCGGCTCCGGCACCGGAGCCAACACTTGAGTTTCGTGGCGGCACAACGCCTGAGTATTCCCAGCGCAACGTCGGGATTTGAGCAGCAAGCAACACGGCCTGTTGCGCGCTTACATCCACATGTTCACCGCCGCCATGGCGATATCGGCCAAGCACCGCCAGCAAGGTTCCGACTGCGGCAAAGGCGCCAGTTAACGTCTCGGCAAGGGCACCACCGGCCTGCAAGGGTTCACGATCGGGCAAACCACACAGATGTGCCCAGCCACCCAGCGCACTCATCACCAGATGGGACCAAGCGTAGTCCACATAAGGTCCTGATGAACCAAAGCCGGATACGGTGGTGACGATCACCGCCGGACTCCAGCTGCGCAAAACATCGATGCCAATACCACGATCTTCGAGTGATCCGGCCGTTTCACCGGCGATGATCACATCGTATGTGGACACCAGTCGTTCCAGCGTGGACCGACCTTCGGCCGTCAACAGGTTGATCACCACACTGCGTTTGCTGGTGTTCAGAAAAAAGAACGACGCACTCCGCTCCGGGTCTGCGTTGCCCTCAGGAAACGGACCCCACGTGCGAGTGCTATCGCCCAGTGGACTCTCGACCTTGAGGACATCCGCGCCGAGATCACCGAGAAACTTCGCGCAGAAAGGTCCGGCCACACCTTCAGAGAGGTCCAGCACGCGCAAGCCCTGCAGCGGTGATCTGTTACCAGTAAGGAGCGGCATCGATCTTCAGGTCCTCCCAGCACGAGCCAGTTGCGTCGGAGTATCGCAATGCCACGTCCAAAACCACAAGGTGATCTGTCCGTGACCCGAATGGTCCGCTGCGGCTATAAGTAACACCCCCGATGACCAGAACCACGAGGCGCCATGAGCTGGGAACCCGAGATCGAAGAGCTTAAACGTCGTCAGGCACTCGCGGAGGCCATGGGAGGTCCAGAGGGCATTGCCCGTCAGAAGGCGCGCGGCAAGCTCACGGTTCGTGAGCGCATTGATGCACTCGTGGATTCCGGTTCATTTCGTGAATTCATGGGCCTGGTCGGCAGCGCCCGCTACGAACAGGGTGAACTCGCCGCATTTACGCCAAAGGCCAGTGTCGAAGGCATGGCCCTGCTCGATGGCCGCAAGGTGGTCATCACCGCCGGCGACTTTACGGTGCGCGGTGGTTCGGGTGGGGGCAGCTCGGGTGGTCTCGGCAGCGAACTCAAATCGAACGAGCGTGCGCGCGAGTGGCGCCTGCCTTACGTGCGATTGCTCGATGCCGCTGGCGGCAGCGCACGTTCATTCGCAGAAATCGGTCGCACCTACCTGCCCGACGGCAACATCTGGTCCACGGTGGATGTGGAGCTGCTGTCACGTGTTCCCATGGTTGCTGCCGTGCTGGGCTCGGTTGCCGGATTGCCCGCGATCAACGCCTGCCTTGCCCACTTCAACGTCATGGTAAAGGACAAGAGGCAGTTGTTTCCGGGTGGTCCCCCGGTGGTGAAAGCGGCGCTCGGTTATGACATCACCAAGGAAGAACTCGGGGGGGACGCCATCCATACTCGTATCAGCGGCGTCGTTGACAACCTCGCCCGCGATGAAGCCCATGCTTTTGAGATGATCCGTCAGTTCCTGAGTTACCTACCGACCAATGTCTGGGAGATGCCACCACGTAAAATGATCAATGATTCACCGGAGCGGCGTGAAGAAACCCTGCTTTCGTTGATCCTGCGCAACCGTCGCCAGGTTTTTGATGCGCACAAACTGTTGAAGTTGATTCTCGATCACGACTCTCTCTTTGAAATCGCGCCGAACTACGGCAAGTCGCGCATCACGGGCCTTGCTCGCCTCAACGGTTATCCCGTTGGCGTCATGGCAAACAATCCAAAATTCAAAGGCGGTTCAACCGATGTGGCGGCCGGTGACAAAGTCATGCGCCTCATCCAGCTGTGCGACACCTTTCATCTGCCACTCATCTCCTTCGCCGACGAACCAGGATTCATGGTGGGTCTCGAATCGGAAAAAGCCGGTATCGAACGCGCCGGCGCGCGCCTGGTGTCCTATGTCTGTGGAAGTCGTATGCCCTGGTGCACCATCGTAATCGGTCGACTCTATGGTGTGGCGGGACAATGTCACCATCGTCCCACTGGAATGTTCAGACGATACGCCTGGCCGTCCGAAAGCTGGGGATCGATGCACATCGCTGGTGGCGCATCGGCGGCCTATCGACGGGAAATTGAAAGTGCCCCGGACCCCGAGGCACGTCGTATCGAGATCGAAGCAGAATTGCAGGCTCTCGCTTCACCATTTCGCACCGCAGAGGCCAGTGGTCAGGACATCATCGACACAAGCGACACGCGGTCGCTGCTGTGTGAATTCGTGGAAGATGCGCAGCGCGTTTTGGCAACCCAGCTTGGGCTGCCTCCGTATCCCTATCGCCCCTGAAGCCAGCTGGAACTGTCCAGATGCAATGAACGCGCTTTGGGAAACACTGTGCTTACGCTGCAGATTCTGCTTCTCGTCGGCGAGCTTCGAGTGCAGTCCGCACCTCCCGGTGTTTTTTCTCGGTGAGCGGATAGCCCCATGCGATCACACCACAGAGGAAGAAGCCAAGCGCGGGTCCAAATACAAAGAGGTACTTGAGGCTATTGGTCGCCGCCTCCGTATTCTCTGTTGGGTGCGTCGAGTCGTAACCGGCCAGTGACAAGAGATTCAACGCAAGCCATGGACCCACGGCCAAGGCGGTTTTGGTCGCAAAAGACCAGACCGAGAAGAACCAGGCGGTACGGTCATCACCGGATTCTAGACGATCAATGTCGATCACGTCTGCTTTCATCGAATTCGGAATGACCGCAAAAGAACCGCCGAGGAATCCCGTTACTGCGGTGATCGGCAACATCCAGTAGAAATCGCCAGGTCCAAGAAACAGATAACCGAGCATCAAGACGCCGAAAATCATGAGAGAGATCGACCAGGCGCGGTGTTTGCCGAGAATGGTCGAGTACTTCATCCAGAACGGCACACCTATCAGATTGAAGCCGTAGAACACCATCAGCTGGAGGATGCTGTTCTGTTCGTCCTGCACCACGCCTCTGATGTAGAACACGATCAACGCCGTCGAGATTGAACTGCCGAGAGTGTTGATGAAAAACGCCAACACCAGGCGCTTGAATGCCCGATTGGCCCACATGATCTTCAGCCCCGGCATCAACGGTACCTTGGACGCGACAAAGACTGCGCTATCCGGCACAAAGATGACCGGCAACAGAATCGTGAACGGCAAGAAGATCAGTAACATGATGCCGATGATGACTAACGTCTCTTCCGATCCTCCGTAACCGAAAGCGAGCAACGCAATCACCGGAACCAGTTTGCTGATCACGTTGGCAGCGAGTCCGAGCCACGCTCGCCATCCGGTGATGCGAGTGCGTTCGTTGTAGTCCGCCGACAACTCCGCTGCCCAGGCGTAATACGGAATAAAGAGGATCGTCCAACCGGTCCAGAGCACGATCATCCAGGTGAGCAGATACCACTCATCCACCGGCGGCTCAGGAAAAAAGAGTTTCCACACGGCAATCCAGAGAATGGGCAGTGAGATTGCGACCCAGATCTTGCGCCGCCCCCAACGGGTCCGGGTTCGGTCCGAGATCCAGCCCATGAGCGGATCGGTGACCATGTCGAAGATACGTGCCACCAACACCACCCAGGCGATGGCTGCAAGACTGACGCCCAGATCGGCTGCGTAATAATTCGGAATAAACGCAGCAACCGGAACAATGGCCATCTGGATCGGCATATCCGCAAGGCCGTAGAAAAAGAGTTGTTTGCGGGACAAGGGTTTTGCCGGTGCTGGCTCCAGCGTCGATTCCGTTGGCGCGCTTGTTGACATCTAGGTCTCCGCGAACGCTCCCGCGCCGCTTTTTTTCATGAGTGTTTGGATCAGTGCTCAAATCAGCTTGAACAACGGAATCGATACCCCTTCATGACCTTCCCACGTGATCTCGACCCGCTTGCCTATCAGCGAAAGATCCGGCGAGGTAACACCGATCACGTTCGAGAGGAATCGAGGTCCCTCATCGAGGTCAATCCAAGCCACCACATAAGGCACCTGCGTTCTGAAGAACGGGTGATAACTCTGCCGAACGACGGAGTACGTGTAGATCGTTCCTTTCCCCACTGATGTTCTTTCTTCGAGTCGACCAGTGGTGCAACCCGTGCAGTGTTGGCGTGGATAAAACACCACCATGCCGCAACTGCCACACTGTTGATAGACAAAACGCTGCGTGTTTGTCGCTGCCCAGAAAGACCGGGTGTCTTCTTCCGTGAGATCAGGCAGAGGTCGTGTGGCCACAGGCTTGATGTCTGCCATGATCAGTCCCTCCCCAGAATGATGGTGCCAGCCGCGTGACGGCTGCCGAGCATACCGCCGTTGCCATGGGCCACCGCGAGCTGCGCGCCAGGCACCTGCGAATGCGATTCACCGCGAAGCTGACGTGCCGCTTCGATTAACAGAAAGATGCCACGCATGCCCGGGTGATTGGAGGAAAGACCACCCCCATCCGTGTTCAGCGCCGGCCCACCCTTGTGATCAAATCGCAGGATGCCACCTTCCACCCAACGACCTCCTTCTCCTTTCGGGCAGAACCCTAAGTCTTCGAGAATCGTCAGCACCGTGATACTGAAGGAGTCATAGATCATGGCGATGTCGATTTCGGAAGGTTGAATACCCGCTTCACCAAAGGCCGAAGGACCCGACTGCGCCGCTGCGCTGATGGTGATATCTCCGCCGTTCTCGGGATACTTGGTCGCTTCACCGGATCCGAGAATCCAAACCGGTTTCTTGCGGCAATTCCGAGCTACGTCAGCGCTGGCGATCACCACCGCCCCACCCCCATCAGAAATCATGCAGCACTCAAGGAGATGCAACGGGTCTGCAATCATTCGCGACTTCAGTACGTCCTCCACGGTGGTTTCGCGGATATCGAGAAACTCGAGATCCTTCATGGCCTGCACCGCTTCAGGATTGCGCATGGCGTGATAGCGCGTCGCCACCGGTATCTCGGCGAGTTGCGCTGAGGTGGTACCGTACTGGTGCATGTGACGATGTGCAACGAGAGCGTAGTTCGATACCAACGTCGAACCTGCGAAAACATCAAGGTTGTCCGCAGGATGTCGACCCGCAGCACGGCCACCGACTCCGATTCGCTGCGCAGCGCTGTGCGCCCTTGAACCATAGGTCAGCAACGCAACCTTGGCCTTGCCTGCAGCGATATCGCGTTTTGCATGTGCCGCATGAAACTCATAGGAGCTTCCACCCACTGCAGTCGTATCGATGACGTTCGGCCGAATACCGAAGTACTCCGCGATGGTGAGGCCGGCGAGCATCCCGCCGCCCTCACCGGCATCGTAGATCGCGTCTACATCGGACCACTTGAGCCCCGCATCGTCGAGCGCTCGCGCAGCACTTTGAGCTTTGATGTGCAGGGGACTGAGTCGCCCTTTCACATCCCGCGACGGAAATTCATGGATGCCGACGATGGCCGCATCCCGCACTTGAGTACCCATCTACCCTCTTCCTCAGTCAGGCTTCGACCGATGACTCAGATTAAACGGCTTTCGCCCACTCCACGATCAGTGCGTACGCATCGAGTACCTTCAAGGCTTCGCCGCGACCGCATGTCGGCAGCGAGAGCACTACTCTGTTCACGCCTTTGTCACGAAGCTTCTCGAGTGCTTTCTGATCCGCTGGTTGTGTCAACACCGTGATGTCGAGTGACGACATCGGCCGACCCCGTTCGGACATGTGACCTTTGAGCTCGGCGAGCTTGGCATCAAAGTCCGGCATCAAGATCGGATACCAGCCGTCGGCATACTCCGCGATACGCTTCATGGCATAGCTCGAGGTTGCGCCGATCAACACCGGTGGTCCACCCGCACGAGCCGGTTTCGGCTCCACCCACACCGGATCGAAGTTGACGAAGCGCCCATGGAACTCGGCGTTTTTCTGCGTCCAACACTGCTTCATGGCGAGGATATGCTCCCGCAGGATCGCCCAGCGGTCCTTGAAATCAAATCCGTGGTTGCGCATTTCTTCGCCGAGCCAGCCTCCGCCCACACCGAGCAACACCCGCCCGTTCGTCAACGAATCAAGTGACGCGATCCGTTTGGCGATCGCAATGGGATGATGTTGAGCGGCGAGCAGTACGCCAGTTCCGACCTGAACTTTTTCAGTCACCGCCGCAACCTGGGCCAGATAGGTCAACGGTTCATACGCTTCCCAGTAGATCGAAGGCAGTTCACCACCCATGGGATAAGGCGTCTCACGTGAGGCAGGTATATGGGTGTGTTCCACCACCCACACGGATTCGAAACCACGCTCTTCCAAAGCGCGACCAAGATCTGTTGCGCGAATGGAATAGGCCGTTGGGAAATTGCTGATGCCGATAAACATGAAGCCTCCAGAAAATGTTTCTTGATCAGTCGCCGTCGATGAGACGGCCGAGGCCGCCAAGAACCGATCCTTCACCTTGTGAACTGCCACCACTCGCGGGTGCCGACGCAATGATGCGGTCCGCCAGACGCGAGAACGGCAACGACTGCAGATACACCGTACCGGTACCACGCAACGTGGCCAGGAACAATCCTTCGCCGCCAAAGAACATGGACTTCAGATTACCTGCGCGCTGAATGTCGTAATCGATGCCTTCAGTGAACCCGACAATGCAGCCCGTGTCGACCAACAGGGTATTGCCACGCAACTCCTTGCGAATGACCGTTCCGCCTGCATGGATCAACGCGAGACCGTCACCTTTGAGCTCCTGCAGGATGAATCCTTCGCCGCCGAAGAAACCGGCACCAAGTTTCTTGTTGAAGTGGATGGACACCTTTGTGCCAAGTGCTGCTAAGAGAAATGAATCCTTCTGACAGATGAAGGTGCCGCCGACATCCTGGAGCTGCAGCGGAATGATCTTGCCGGGATACGGAGCCGCAAACGCGACACGAAGTTTGCCACTCGCGCCGTTGGTGAAGTGCGTCATGAAGATGGACTCACCTGTCAGCACCCGCTTGCCCACCTGCAGCAGTTTGCCCATCAGGCCGCTGTTCGTTTCTGAGCCGTCACCCATACGTGCTTCAAAGGTGATGCCTGCATCCATGTAGTTCATGGCGCCGGCTTCGGCGATCACGGTTTCACCAGGATCGAGTTCCACCTCCGCGATCTGCATATCGTCGCCAAAAATTTCATAATCGAGTTCGTGGGATTTCATTGTTCTTGCCCAGGGTTGTTCTGCTTCAGGATTCTACACGTGACTGACGACCGTTAAGGCCAAACCTATCTCGGCATACCGCGTTGCAAACGATCCACGGCGCCATTCACGTCCGCCAGCTTGTCAAGGCCAAAGAGCCCGATTCGAAACGTCTTGAACCATTCCGGTTCATTACACTGCAAGGCAACGCCTGCTGCGACTTGCAGCCCATTGCCTAAAAACTTGCCCGCCAATACAGCATCGTCTGTGTAGCTCACGACCACACCAGGCGCCTCAAAGCCGGGTGCGGCGACGCTGAAAAATCCGTTCTGTGCGAAAAGATTACGTACCTTAGTGCCCAGTTCAATCTGCGCGGCTTTGGCTTTCGCCATGCCAAACGCACGTGTCTCAATGGATGCGTCACGGAAAGCCCGAATGCCGTCCGTCGGCATCGTGGCGTGATAGGCATGACCACCTTTCTCGTACGCCGCCATGATGTCGCTCCACTTGCGAAGGTCCAGGGCGAAACTGCTGCTCTGGGTCTGTGCGAGCCGTTCGATGGCGCGAGTACCGAGCATCACAAGCCCGGCACACGGTGAACCGCTCCAGCCTTTTTGTGGGGCACTGATGAGAATGTCGACTCCGAGGGCTTGCATGTCCACCCAGAGCGCACCTGAAGCAATGCAGTCGAGCACCATGAGCCCACCGACCTCGTGAACCGCATCAGCAAGCCCCCGAACGTAGTCGTCAGGGAGCAGAATGCCGGACGCGGTTTCGACATGAGGCGCAAACACCAGCGCACAACGATTGGCCGAAATCTCAGACTGCACCTCGGCGAGTGGTGCCGGCGCGAAGGCGGCGAACTTGCGGTCTTCAATAGGTCGAGCCATCTTCACAGTGGTCCGTTTCGCGATCCCACCCGCATCAAGAATCTGGCTCCAGCGAAAACTGAAAAAACCGTTGCGTACCACCAACACATCCTGCCCGGTCGCGAATTGCCGTGCGACGGCTTCCATGGCGTAGGTCCCGCCACCGGGAATCACGACCACCTGCTCCGCGTTATAGGTTTCTTTTAGGATCGCGGAAACATCCCGCATCACCTGCTGGAATTTCTGTGACATGTGATTGAGCGAACGATCGGTGAAGACCACCGAATATTCGAGTAGACCGTCGGGATCGACGTTTTGAAGGAGTGCAGGCACAGAATTCTCCGGATCAAGAAAGCGCGCATGATGCCACAGCCATCGTGACCTACGGTTCCGCTTGACCGTCCGGAACACACCGCCACAATCGGCTGCCCTTCAGGAACGATGCACCGTCATGACAAAGCCGCTGAATCCCGCCGAACTCATCTCGCGTCTTGGCGAACTCAACGCCACGACCTCCAACGTTTGGCACATCGACAACGGCAAACTCTGCAAGAACTTCAAGTTTGCCGGGTTTGGTGAAGCCTTCGGCTTCATGGCGGAGGTCGCTCTCTACGCGGAGAAGGTTGACCACCACCCGGAATGGCAGAACGTCTACGACCGCGTGAACGTCCAGCTCACCACCCATGATTCGCGTGGCATCACGGACAAGGACTTTGCCTTGGCGGTCGTTATGGAACGCGCCAACCGTCAGCGGTCGAGCTGAATCCCCGGCATGGGAATGACCTGACCTGGCTTTTCACGGTCCTGCTGACAGATCTTCTCGAGGCTGAGGAAGAGTGCGTCCATTCCGAAGGGCTTCGGCAGAAACGCCATACGTCGGTCGGATGGATCCAGTTTCAACGGTTCATGGACATAACCGCCGATAAAGAGAATCGGCAACCGCGGATCGCGCAAACGCAGCCTCGAAGCGAGCTCAACACCCGACATCGCTGGCATGTAGACGTCGATCACCGCAGCCTTAAAACGATGCAACATCGCTTGTTGCAGGGCGGCATCCGGAGAAGTAGTTGGTACTACGTTATGACCAAGTGACATCAACATCGCCGCATGAACCTGCAACACCGCTTCATCGTCATCGATGAGAAGAATGCCGTCGCGTTCAATAGGTTCAACGGTGACTCGACTTTCACCGGTGGTCACCGCCTCGTTGATGCGTGGGAGGTAGACCATAACGGCAGCGCCACCATCGACATTGCACACATCCACACCACCGTTGTGGGCACTGACCGATGCGAGCACCGCCGAGAGCCCAAGACCCTGACGACCCGCTTTCGTGGTGACAAAGGGCTCGAACAGACCTTCGTCCAGACCGATGCGCATCCCCCCCGCATGGTCAGCCACCAGCAGCCACGCCATCTCGCCGTCGGCCATGCCATCACGATTGAGCAAATCCGGCAGCGCTTCAGGACCCACCACTCGGCGACCCGTCGAAACACGGATCACGCCAGCTTCTGTGCCGTACGCTTCCAAACTGTTCGTGACCAGGTCGATCACCGCGTCGGTCACTTCCGATGGACTCATTGCAACCATCAACGGCACATCCGCAAGCGCGACATCGAGCGTAATGTGGGGGGGTACCTGATGTTCTATCAGCAGGAGCGCATCACGAATCAGCTCATTGAGGTCGAGGGTGGTATTGAAGAGCCCAACCTGGTCGACGGCTCCCTCGCCAACTGCAGCGAATCGCGCTGCGAGAAGTGATGCCTGTTCACCGGCAGCTTTCACATCGGTCAGGATGCCCCTCACCCGATGGTGATCCATCGGCTCGTTCTCCACTTCGTACTGAGCGAGATCCACGTTGCCGACCACGCTGACCATGAGGTTGTTAAACCGGTGGGCAATGCTGCTGGAGAGACGCCTGAGGCTAAAGACCTGGCGAGCCGACAAAGCTGCCTCGCGGTACTTTTCGAGAATGGTCTCATCCCGCAGTGATAACAGGCAGCCGCTGGGTTTGCCTCCGACGAGCACGTTACGGGACTCAAGTGCGTACCAGCGGCTGCGGTCATTGCGCACATAAAAGAGGAGCGGGCGAGACGATTCGGATTCAGCATCACCGCTGACCAATCGCGAGAGCAGTCGGGGACTTAAGCCGCGACAACCCGATGTGGTCAGTACCGTCGGAAACCAGGTGAGCACATCGCCGCCGAGTTCACGCGCCTCTGGAAACAACTTCAATGCTGCAGGGTTCCGATACACCAGCCGCATCGCCTGATTCACATAGAGACGCGGATGCTGGTCCGATTCGAGCAAAAGGCCGAGCGAGACACCCAAGCCATGGTCCATCCAGCCACGCGACACCGCGACGATCAGAACCAGGCTTGAGAACCCGTAACCGATGTTCATGAGATGCACAGGCGCCACTTCACCAGCGGTGGCTACACCGAAGAGCAGCGGCAAACTCATGGCGGCGAGAATGACGAAATATTGGACCCGTTCCTCGCGGCTGTGGGTCTTGATGACACGGCGAACGCCAACAATGATCGTCGCTATACAAAGCACCATCAGCGACCCAGCGAACGCAAACCAGAACGGGTACAAAACGAAGTCCCGTGATTCCGGCACGCCGACAAAAATGTGGGCACCAAACAACAACGCGCCAACTAACGCGAACCCGAGGATCGCGAGCGGAAGCCAATGTGTCCATAAGCGGCTCAATCGTAATGGCTGGCCGTGCAGGTGCATCACCCGCAGCGTCAACCACCAGCAACTGAGCACACTGAGCGCAAAAGCGAGGTGCACAAACCACACTATCGCCTGCTGGACCAGGAGTTCGTGAACCAGGAGGTAAGTCATCGAGGTGGTCATGTACAGAACCGAAGCGCCAATGACCAACTGGGGATACCAACCGAGCGACGGCGGCGCCCAACGCATCATCACCAACGCCGCCGACCAGAACGCCACCATCGCGGCCAGAAATGAGGCAATCGTCCAGAACATGCAGGCAGACTGCCGGAATTCCTTCGGGTTGCCTACGTTTCAGGTCTAGCGACCAAAAACATCAGACGCCCCGGTTCTTGGCCAGATACCGATCCAGGGCATTGGCAAACTGTTGCTTCTCTCGCTCGCCGAGAGGCGGTGGCCCACCGCTCTGCACCCCGGATGCACGCATGGTGTCCATAAAGTCGCGCAGATTCAGCTTCTGGCGAATGGTGTCTGGATCGTACGGCTCACCACGTGGGTTGAGCGCTTGTGCCCCCTTGGCGATGGCGTCGGCCGCCAGTGGGATATCGGAAGTAACGACGAGATCACCCGCACCGAGGGCATCCACAATGGCCTGGTCGGCCACGTCAAACCCGCCGGGTACTTGCAGCGATCGAGTAAACGGTCCCGGCGGCAACCTCACCTGTTGGTTGGCGACAAAAATTGCCTCGATCTTGGTCCGGTTGGCGGCACGCACGATGATCTCCCTCACCACCACGGGACAAGCATCGGCATCTACCCAGATTTTGGCCATTCCAGACAAGACAACGACTCGGGGGGTTGGACGATAGTCAGCAGCCGGAGCGGGCGCAAATCGGGCTCGCCGCGTTGATTCTCGATCGCCGCAACCCACAGAGTTGGCTGGCCCGTCGAATTGTGTTTTATTCGCTGCCTCTTAAAATCCGTGGTCCGGACAGGACCATCCATTTGTTCGTCTGCTTTCGTTTCTACTTCTAAGGGGGAACCTCCATGCAAGTTCATGACAAGCTCTA
>SXGR01161425.1_pt1 | contig 27938 bp, 32 predicted proteins | sample 3174711 | NCBI WGS metagenome assembly SXGR01 (sample SAMN11356860, study PRJNA531348) | freshwater metagenome | isolation source: freshwater sample F1-60 | place: China: Fuxian Lake, Yuxi | collected 2017-12-25
CCGCCTTGCGCTGAAAGAAGAAAAAATAACAATTCCTAAAGAAATTAAAGATTTAGCAGAAGAAAGAGAAAAACTTAGAAAAGCTAAAATGTGGGAAGAAGCAGATTTATTTAGAAAGAGAATAGAAGAAAAAGGATTCAAAGTCGTAGACACCAGTGAAGGAACAAAACTAGAAAAAATATAATTATCTAATTAATTTCTTTATTCTTCTAGCTATAGACTTAGGTTTATCGACATCTATCTTCTTTACAAATTTAAGACTTCTTTTCTTTTCTTGCATTTTTCTCTTCAACTCATCAATCTCAAATTTTATTTCTTTTACACTCTTTATTTCTTCTTTTTCTTTTTCTTTCTGAATAAATACAAATATTTTATGAAGAGGGAATTTTATAGAATTAAATATTAAAGATAACAAACTTATTATTATAATCAAAGATAAAAATCCAATCCATGTTAAATTTCTTTCTGAATGAACGAACAATACAACTGCAAAAGCTATAAGATGAATAGTAATTGGAGAACTAACATACAAAGCATATCTTTCAGGAAGCAAATGTTCAAAATTAAACTTAATTAATACAAAACCTAAAAATAAAATAAGCACTGCTGCAAGGCTCTTAGCTTGATATTCTATAAAATTATAAGAACCAGCATCATCTATATGATAAATATGTCTAAGCAAAGACATAGAAACGAAAAGTAAAACAATAGAAGTTGAATAATAACTATCCCATGTTGGTTTTTCATGATCATATTTTTCATAATAAGCGATAACTAACACTGTAGCAATTATTAGAGGTAGTATCTCCCATAAAACATTAGACTGAAGAGTAAGACTCATATAATGCTGTATGTTTTCCCAAACCAAAAATCCTATTGCCATCTTTCCTCTTTTATAGAATTAATAATAAACATTTATACTTAAATGTTTATATCGAGCTCTTTTCAATAGAAATGAAATAAAAAAATAATTACACGACCTCCTGAAATGAGTAGGTTTCGCCTCTCGGCTCGGCTCGCGCCTTTTGCCCGCCCTTCAGCATCGTGTAATTTTTCCCTTCTTCTCTCTTCCATGTTTCTGTGCTTACAGAGTCATTCCACAAATCCTTAAACTTGTCGATTTATCCGTAGTACTTTCTCAGGGATTTAAGATGATAGAGTCAATCACCTTAATTATTATAATTCATTAGACTATTTATATCCTAGCTGTCTTTAAAGAATGGTAAAACTAAAAGCACTAAAGAGTTCTAAGCATATCTTGATACCTTTCAAATAAAGTGCCATTTTTTCTAAACCAATTATAAGCACTAGTTAAAGAACCTACCCCGCTATTATGAGCTATCAAATCTTTAGAAGTAGCAATCTTAAAACCTTCGTGTAAAGCACTCTCAGCAGTACTTTGAACACAAAAACCTGCATTAACTCCGGTAATAACTATTCTCTCAACGCCTAATCTCTTAAGATGATTTCTTAACCTAGGATTAGTAAAACCATCATCATCTCTTTTATATAAAAATCTAGAACCTGGAATATTATTTACTGCGGATTCAAGTTCATCTGGATAATTTCCACGACGAGTATATTTCAATCCTACAACTGGAACATCTCTATTTTGACAATGTTCTAAAAGAGAGATATTACTATCAATTAATCTAACTCTTTCTAAATCAGGCATACTTCCTATAAAAGCAACTTGCATATCGACTACAATAACAGCAGTATCTTTCTTTGCACTCATAAAAAAAACTAAAAATCAGACTATTTAAAATCAACCCTTAATCTTTCCATTATGCCAATCTTTCAAAACTCTTCTAGCAACTTTATCACTATCTACTTCACCTTTCTTCTTTAACATAATCCATCTCTCTCCTAAAATTTGAAGTAATTTTTCAACATCTCCCTCAGATTCCAATTGATAATACTTTTCAAACTTTCCAGGATTTAGTTTCATTAATTCAAATACTATCAAATCAGGATTTCTAACACTTTCAGGAACATGAACTCCCAACATTGCATGTTTTTTCAAATCCTGATCTCCAAAAAGATTTTCTTTGGTAGGAATAACTCCAGGACCATCAAGCAAATGTATTCCTTTAGCAAATCTTATCTTACTCATACTCTTGGTAAAACCAGATTGAGAAGAAACAGGTGCGGCTGCTCTTCTGGCTAATATGCTTATAACGCTACTTTTTCCAGTATTAGGATAACCTACAACACCAATATGTACTCTCTCATGGTCTTTGAAATTCTTAGCAAATATATGTAACTTTTCTCTTAAATTCTTTATTCCTTCTTTAGTCTTACAAGAAATATATATTGGGTGAGACAAACTCTTAGCTTCCTCACTTTCTTTCAATTTCTTAACATCTACTAAATCTATCTTAGTAACAACATGAACAAGCATCTTTTTATTTTCTTTAATCAAATCCTCTAATTCTATTATCCTAGACTGAGTAATATATCTTGCATCTACAATTTCAAGAACAATATCTGAAATTCTAATTATGTTCTTAACTTGATCTGAAAAAGATACTTTATGCCTATTGTGTATTTCTGGTGGTCCTGCTGTTCTCATATAATTATAAAAAAACCTAGCTTTAAAGAGCTAATGATTTTATTCTTCTTTACATTTATCTAAACACCAAATATCAGCTCCTCTCAGGAAAACACTAAATGTAGCCATAGCTAATATAAAATCTCTTGCTCCCAAAGGACTATATCCAACACTGAAAGCAATTCCAAACAAGTGCAAACTAAGCAATAAAGCACTTGTTCTTGTAAATAATCCGAGTAAAAGGAGGAATCCAAATAAAATTTCAAAAACTGCGTTTCCATAAATAAAATTGACGGTAGAAATAGGTAAGTTTGAAACCCAACTAGGTAAAAAACCAGTCCAACTTTCAGGAGATAAAAATTGTTCAAAACCAAACCATAAAAATAAAATAGCTATTGATACTCTCAAAACAACAGGTGCATAATATTTTATTCTATTAATATCAACCATTTATTTTACCTTGAAAAGTTAAATCTCCCATTAATATCGCTACTTTCATAAAAAAGCCAAATTTCGCTTCACCATGTTTTTTTATAAAAGCATCTTCAAACTCTTGAGCTTTTCCACAATAAGGCAATATAGCTCCAGCACTTCCTGGATGCTTTGGCAACCAAGAAGTTAAGTCATAAGCTTTTCCTTTAAATCCTACCCAACAATCCTTTTCAGTATTATGTTTATTCAAATCAGCAAGAGTTATAGATGTTGAACTACTAACTTCAATATTGCTAACCTCTACTTCGCTTAAATTACTATCAACATTTTTTGTAACACTATCTGCATTAACATCGCCATATAAAGAAGTATTATCAGATGAACTATTAAACATCACAATTCCTCCAACAATTATCAAAATAACAACTGCAAACCCAATTATACTATATTTTCTGTCCATTAATAGACATAATGGGTAATACTTTTAAATCTTATCAAGCAAAAAGCTAAATTCGAAGACTTTATATACTCATTTCAACGAGTAAAAAATAAGAGTTTAGAGGTGATAAAATGGAAAAATGGCAAGAAAATCACCTACAACAAATTTTGAAAGAAATTACGATTCTATATTTAAACAGACAAAACTTCAATCTAATTTAAGAGAAAATTTTAACAATGAAAAAAGCTCTTTTGGAAATAATGCAAATACTTTAAGTTATATAACTGAAATGGCTGGAAAAAGAGCATATAGCCATAGTAAAAGACTTGCTAAAATAAATGAAGCTTTATCTGGAAAGAATTTATCTGATTCAGAAAGAAGCTATGTTCAATCAGTTTTAAACACTCAATATCAGCACATAAAATCAACTGCTCGAGATGGAAGAAAAGTAAAAGACTTCTCAGAAACTGCAAAAAAAGCATATCAATTAAGAAATAACATTCAAACTGATACTGGTTACGCACAATTTGAAACAAGAACAAAATACTTAGAAAATAAAGAAAAGATTATTCCAGTTCATTTCCCAAAACCTTCTCCTTCAATACCAATTGAAATAAAACATTCTAGTAATTTAGAAAATAAAGTAACACAAGTTAGCTTTTTAACCAAAGCAGGAAATAACCTAGCAAAATTAGCGGCTTCAGTATTGATAGGTGCAACACTGCTTTACACAGCATGTACTCCTAGTCCAGATCCAAAAGATGTTAGAATAAAAATTCTAGAAAAAGAAAAAACTGAATTAAGTATGAAATTATTAAACACTGATATAAATTATGATAGAACTATGCGTGAATTAACAGAAAAATACAATTCAGCTACTAATGATTTAGCAACAACACAAACAAATTACTCTTCAGCAACAAACGCCTTAGATAAAACTGAAACTAAATTAAATAATATTCAAGGAGATTTAGGTAGTTCAATAATAAGAAATATAGAAATGACTAATCAATTAGGCTCTGCAAATTTAAAACTTTTATCTGCTTCAAATCAACTTCATACAGCAACAAATCAAGTGTCACAATTACAAGGTCATTTATCAACAGCAAAAACAGATTTAACATCTGCAAAAGAATCAAAGAGAAAAACAGAAGAACAATTAGCCAAAGAAAGAAAAGCTCACAGTGAAACAGGAAATAATCTTCAAAGAACAACTGGAGCATTAGAAGCTAGAACGAGAGATTATTCAACAGCTACTAATAATTTAGCAACAAGCACAAGAAACTTAGGAAATACAGCAATTGAATTAGCAACATTAAAATCAAACTATAATCTTGCATTAAACAATAATGCTCAGATATCAGCAGAATTAACTTCTAATGCAAGAGCACTTGCAGTTGAAAAATCAACTCTAGCAGACAGACTAGATGAATTAAGAAAGGCTACAAATGATTTAGCTAAAGTCCAGTTACAATATACTGTTGTAAACCATGCAGTAACAAGACTTCAAGAAGGTTTACAAAAAAGAACTGTAGAGCTAAAAAAAACCTCAAACAGTTTAGCAAGTTTAAAAAGAGATTATTCAACAGCTACAAATCTTTTAGACATTGCAAATATAGATCTTAAAGCTAAAAATGTAAGACTATTAGACACACAATCAAGATTAACAACTGCAGAAAAAACAATTAGCAAATACCATGCAGTAGAAGAAGCAGCGAGACAAAAAGAACAATCAAGATTAGAAGAAGGAATAAATGTAGACAAATTAGTGAGCGTTTCACCAATAAAATTTCCATTATCTATTTTTCAATTAGATAAAAAAGGTAAAAAATTAGAAAATGTAAAAGAAATAGTTTATTTTGGTGATGGATTAGTAGACACTTTCCAAGAATTAAGAACATTTGCAAGAGCAATAGGTAGTTCATTTACTTCAACGAATCATGTGCATGATGCAGTTATACCTATTTGGTTTGGAGATGCTAAACTATCAGATACAGAAACAAGAAATACATTAAATCAAGTCCCAAGACAAGATTTACTAAACTTGGGAGGATTTTTACAAGCAACAAGCACAAATTCTGGAATTACAACATTTACAAATTCAAAAGGAAACATTTATATTATGGGTCCAACGAAAAAATTAAATCAAATTATAGGAAATAATAAATGAAATCATTAAAATCACTTATTTTAGCAGGATTAACCTCTGCTTTAGCAGTTGGTTGTGTAACAAATAATAAATACACTGCACAAGATACTTCAAGACTTTCAAATAGAACAATAAATGCGCTTCAAACTACTGAAAAAGAAAAAGAATATATTTTACCTGCGAATATTCCTTTTGAAGAAAAACAAGAATTAGCAAAACAATACAATAGATTACCCTCTTATTCAGGTGAAGTTTACATTTTCAAAGGAAATGGTTCTAATGAATTAGAAGTTCATGCACCATTATATACACAAAGTATAGGAAACACGACATTCCCTCTAGTAAAAGCTATACAAAATAAAATGCCTTCTAATGCAACAACTTACAGTTTCAATCTAACATCATCAAATGAATCAACAAAAAGACAATTATCAGATATAGCATTTTCAGGTTTTCAAAACTATGCAACAAATCCAGAAAGAACAACCGCAAGAGTAACTGTAAATCAAAAAAATTCTTTAGGTAAAAAAGCAAAAGATGAATTTAGTATAAAATTAAGTTTTGGAGAAACAAATCTTACAGTAAATCATAAAATAACAGATACAAGAACTCCTTCATTAATTGCTGGGGCTGGTGGAATAGGTTATCTTATAGCTGGAATCCCTGGAGCAGTTACTATTGGAGGCTATCAAACAGTAAATTCAGCAATTGATTATGCAAAAGGTGGAAATCTTCCTTCAAACACAAGAGTTGTTGAACAAACAGTAAATGCAGGGAACTTAGAACAAAAAATAGCATCAACACATAATTCTATTGCAAATGCAAAAGGAGATATTTTAGTATTCCCTCATCAATATGGAACTGCAACAATATCAGTAAATAATCCTAAAGGAATTATTGTTGGTCCAAATAAAGAAGCCAATTTAGGTCCTAATGAGATCTCTTTCACAACAACAAGAACTGGAGCAAATACTTTCTTCACATTATTAAGATATGCAGCAGGAGCAGGAGCAGTTAGAGTAGGTAATGTATTAAATGAAGAGAGCGACATAAATGGAATATTCAGTACAAGTTCTGGTGGAAGAACAGGTGCAGGAGCTGGCGGTTCAAGTGGTTCTGGTTCTGGTGGAAGAACAGGTGGAGTCGGAGGAGGGCCATAAAATGAAAAATCAATTTACAATTTTAGCATTTTTAACATTAATCTTTCTATCTACATTTGTAGTTGCAGAAAGATTTGAAAGTAATTTATTCAGATATGGAGAAATAGACGCATCTGGAAGTTTAATTGCAACTTCTACACCAGTAACAGGAATTTCAGTGTTTGGAGTAATTTGTAATGATGCAACATGTTCAACAACTCAAGGAATACTTTATAATGGAGAATTCAACGTTTCAACAGATAACACTATATTAAATTATTCAACAACTCTTCAATCACCTTTTGGATATGGAATTTATTTCTACAAAAAAGGATTTGTTCCATATGAAGTATCTGCCAATTGGGCTGGAACAGATATCAATGACCCTGTAGGACCATTTACAAACTACTTAACAAAACAAAGAGATTGCAAGACTTCTCTTTCTACACCAGCTATAACTGTAACTGGAAACAACGTTTCAATAATTCTCTCAACAAACTCACCAATTAACAATTCAGGACCATTAGCAGGAATTCCTTCACAAATTTCTCAATATTATAATATAGATGTAAATGTTTCAGCAACAGCAAACGGAACAACTCAAACAAAAACAGTTTCAGTTCCTTTCTCAAGCTCAACAATTTTACAATTCAACTTCACTCTTCCTGCAGGAAATCACACATTAAATGTATCTTCAAACACAAACAATGATTTATGTGTTAATACAATTTCAGGCACATCAAGCACACAAACTTCAAACTTTTCAGTAACTTCTACATTACCTTTAAATACAACTCCTCCTTCTCAAATTTCAAGTCTACAAGTAACTAATGTAAACTCAACATCAATTACTTGGAACTGGACAAATCCAACAAATTCAGACTTTAACAGTTCACTAATTTTCTTAAATGGTATAAATGTTTTAAACACAACAGCACAAACTTACACAGCATCAAATTTAACAGCCAACACACCATATACATTATCAATTCAAACAAAAGATAATTCAGGAAATATAAACAATACATCAGTAACTAGCACAATATTTACTTTAGGAAATCCTAATGGAATTCCATTCATATTTATCTCATCTCCATTAAATAATACAACATACAATTCAACTTCAATTCTATTAAATGTATCAAGCCCAAATGCAACTTCAATAAACTACACAATAAATGGACAAAACTTCACTTATACAACTCCAATATTATTAACAAATCTAGTAAATGGTACAAATACTCTAACAGTAAGAGCTAGTAATCTTAATTCAACAAGAACTTCAATAATTACATTTAATATAAACACAACAAGCAGTTCAGGAGGAAGTGGAGGAAATGGTGGAAGTGGAAATAATAATAACGGTAACAATGGAAATAATAATGTAAATAATGTTCCTACAACAAACAACAAGAAATTTCCAGATTTAACTCCAGAAAACAAAAAGACATTTATTGATTATGCAGAATATGAAAAATCATTAAACACTGAAAAAAGTAAAAAACAAGCTAATTCAACAAACTATCTTAACTGGATTATACCTCTAATGCTTCTTTCATCAGTAATTCTATTATCAACATTACTATTCGTTTTAATTTATAAAAAGAAATAAGCGTTAGATATATATATAAGAAATTCTAAATATAAATGGAAAAGAGAGATTATGGATTTCTATTATTAGGTTTAACTACAATTAGTTTGTTAACATCTATTATGCTAAAAAGAGGTTTTTTAACACCTCATAAATTACTAGTTGAATGGTCATCCTATATGGCTAGCAATTTTAATATAATAATTACAATAGGTATTCTTATTTACTCCATCTATCTAATAAAAAGTAAGAAATAATCACTTTTTTTGAGCTAGCTTAAAGCCTTGATAACTTAAGAACAACAATACAATTCCAGCAATATAAGAAAACCATAAAGGTATAGCAAACCCTTCAACAGATAAACTCCAAGAAGATAATGCTCTTAAAAGGTGTGAAACGCCTGCAACACCAAAAACTATACCTCCAAACAAAAAGAATTTATTTTTATCCATTATAAAACTCTCGCTTTAATTATCTGAACTTTATCATAAGGTCTATCATTTCCATCAACATCTACTTTAGCAATTTTATCTACAACATCCATTCCTTTAACAACGATACCAAATGCAGGATGTTTGCTATCAAGAAAGTCATTATTTTTTAAATTTATAAAGAATTGACTTCCACCAGTATTTGGACCTGCATTAGCCATGCTTATAGTTCCCCTAAGGTTTTTATTTCCACCAGCATGTGTAAACTCATCTCTTATATTATATCCAGGTCCACCCATTCCATTTCCTTTAGGATCTCCTCCCTGTATCATAAAACCATCAATTATTCTATGAAATATTATTCCATTATAAAATCCTTTTTCAACCAATTTCTGAAAATTCCCAGAAGTAACAGGCATATCTGAATATAGTTCTATAACTATATTACCCATATTAGTCTCCAATTCTACTTGTAAATTATTACTTTTTCCCATATACTTATATCCTGTAAAAGCTAAAACAATCAATAAAATACCCATTATAAACATTACCAAATTCTTCTTTTTAACCTGCATAAACATAAAAGGAAAATAGGGTATTTAAATTTTAACTGATATTTACTTATTTTAAAAGACAATAATATTTTTATAGGCATTAATAACACGGTATATTATATAAATCAAAATTCACCATATATAATATAATAGAATAGGAATAAAATGATACTAACAAAACTATACGACCCAACAAAAGGAACAATGCAAGTTGCAGGTTTCATGTCTGGTTCAGGAAGTAATTTAAGAAAGATAATAGAACACGAAAATGAACTTAATAAAAATAGTAAGTCGCCTTATCATATTGCAGTTATCTTCAGTGATAACCCTGATAGTAATGCGGCCAAAATAGGAAGAGACTATGATAGACCAGTCATAATTAGAGACTTAAGAAGTTTTTGTGCAGCAAGAGGAAAGTCACGCAAAGACTTAGACACAAGAGTTGAATACGATGAAGAAACTATCAAAGCATTGACTCCATACAATATTCAATCAGTAGCTTATGCAGGTTATATGTGTATCGTCACCGCACCTTTGATTAAAGCGTTCTTAGGAGTAAATGTTCATCCTGCAGATTTATCAATTATGAGAGAAGGTAAAAGAGTTTATGTTGGAGATAAAGCAGTAAAAGATGCTATAATGGCTGGAGAAAATGAGTTACGTTCGACAACACACATTATAGAAAGAGAAGTAGACCAGGGAAAGATTTTAATGATTTCCAAACCAATAAAAGTAAGTTTACCTGATACAGCTAATTTCAGAGATAATAATGCATTCGCTAAAGAGCATCAAGAAAGATTAAAAGTCGTAGGAGACTTAGAAATATTCCCTCTTACTTTGCAATATATAGCTGAAGGAAGATTTGCTAAAGATGAAACTGGTCTTATATATTTTGACAACAAGTCAATTCCAGATGGAATAAGACTTAATTAAATTTCAAAGCGTTTAAAGATTCCTAAAATAACAATTCTAAATTAAACTATATAAATTTCATCTTAAAAGATGAAATCCTGTGCGGGAGAAAGAGGTCAACCCGCACAGGTTGAGAAACAAGTGTGAGCATGAGGGGGTTGGTAGCCCCCAAGTCAGCCCTTAACATCACCCCCATATTGAGTGCTTGAAATATTGAAGAAAAGGGTATATTAAGGACTTGTTAAACTCTAATCTATATCTCAACTCTAGAACTAACTTCCATAAGCCTTAAAAAGCTAAAGCGACATTTTAAAATATGACTTATTCTTATTTAATTCCAGATTGGTTTTTTAAATTTGGAATTGGAATGGAGATTCTATTCGGCATAATAACTATATTCATAGCATTTATTGCTTTTTCATGCTATAAAACATTCAAAGAAAATTCAATAAAAAGATTTGGTCTTGGATTTTTGCTAATATCTCTTTCATACCTTACTTGGGCAATAATAAATATAATCTTATTAAAAGATACTGGAACTGGCTACATGATTCTCACAACTGAAGGACTTCCAATTATTTACATATCTAGCATATATCTTCATATGGCTCTTTTTATATCTGGATTAATAACTCTGGCATATACAACTTTCAAAATAGAAAAAGGCGAACTTTATTATCTTCTTTTAGGATTAGGATTATTAGTATTGGCTTCTAGCTTCAATAAATTACTAACTTTCAGAATACTTTCAGTATTTCTCTTAATATTTATATCATATAATTATCTTTTAGAATGGATAAAAAATAAGAATAAAAAGACACTAATAATATTCTCCTCATTTTTCCTATTGTTATTAAGTAATTTAGACTTAATATTTTCTGATAAATTTTACTCTTCATATGTAATAAGCCATATACTTGAACTTTGTGCATATAGTCTTATGTTAATAGGATTAGTCAACACCCTTAAAAAATGAACAAAAAAAGAACAAAACTTGAAATTATAAAAGACATACTGGAAGTCATAAAATCAAAAAATGGAAAGATAAAACCAACGCATATTCTATATAAATCAAATCTTTCACATATAATGATGGAACTCTATTTGAAAGAACTTATGGAAAAGAAATTTGTATCTGAAAAATTAGATGGGAAAAACAAAACATATTCAATTACAAATAAAGGTAATGAATATCTAGAAAAATATAGAATGATTTCTAACTTCACAGAGTTATTTGGTTTAGAATAAATAACATTACACATAACAAACAAAACAACTAAAATATAATTAATCTTCGCCGTTCTTCAGCTTATCCAATTCTTCTCTTTCTTTCTTAAGTCTATCTTCCATCTGTCTTATTTTATCTTGATTCTTCATTTTATTTATCTGTGATCTTGCTTCTTTTATCTTCAGTTCAGCTTCATCAATTTGTTTAGTTAAAGAAGAAACATTATCTGATGACAGGCTAACTGAACTAGATGAAACACTACTTGAACTAGATGAAACACTACTTGAACTAGATGAAGGTGTATGATTAAATGAAGGCATAGGCATTCCATTTCTTGATATATAAAATCCAAGTAAACCAACAACAACTAATCCTAATAAGCTATAATAAACCCATTCAGGTAATTTCTTAAAACTATCACTTAATCCGCTTATACTAAATCCTGAAACTGAATTATTACTAGACACTTCTGGAACGGTAACATTAACAACAGTTACATTAGTAACATTAACCACTGGCTCAACTACTTTTTCAACAGGTTTCTCAACACCTAAATACAAATCAACACCTTCAGCAATATCCTGACTATCTATCTTCTCAGTAAACTTAGCTTCACCAAGTTCATCCTTAACAACTATGATATATTTTAATTTAGTTTCGGTAGTTTCAAAAGTCTTTGAATATTTTCCAAAAGTATCGGTAGTTCCTGCAAAACTATCTATAAAAAAGTAAGAACTTCCAGGTTTAAGTAAAGTTACAAAAACTTTATGATTGTCATAAGTAGAAACATTAACTTGAACACTAACAGCAGAAGCAAAAGAAAGACTAACTAATAAAGCAAAAAAGAACAAATAAAATACCTTGTTTTTCATTTTTATGTACCTTTATTGGTACATTAACAATCAATTTATTATTTATAAACTTTTATATATCTGTTTTCATACAAATAAAAATGGATAAAAACAAAAAAATCCTCATAATAATATCATTTATCCTACTAGTTTTATTCTTTTTAGGAATACTTATTCCATTTATGATGAACTAAAATCAGACTATTTTGCTATTTTCAGCAAGAATTTTCTTTCCTAAAACCTTTCCATTTTTATCAATCTCATAAACCCATGCTTCAGCAGTCTTAACTTCGACTTCTGAAATCTTTTCTTCAGATATGTTATCTAAAAACTTCACCAATGCTCGAAGACTATTTCCAGAACCGCCAACAAGAACATTTTTACCCAACTTCAACTTAGGCAAAATCTCTTTTTCATAATAAGGAACAACCCTTGCATAAACCATTTTTAAAGACTCACCATTAGGAATAGGATGATCCCATCCTCTTCTTATTCTATTAAATTCCTCTTCACCTACCTGTTCTTTAACCTGCCATTTATTCTTTCCAGTAAAATCACCATAATTTCTTTCATTCAAAGCCGCATCTTTAACAATTTTAATATTCAATTTTAACTCTTTCAAAATTATCTCAATAGTATTAATTACTCTCTTCAACAAAGAAGTATAAACATAATCTATCTTAATTCCTTTCAAAGCTTCAGCCGTTCTTTTTGCTTCCATCCTACCTTCTTCATTTAAATCAGGATCTGCCCAACCAGTCCAGATACCCTTATCATTCCACTCTGACCTTCCATGTCTAACTAAAATTAATTGCGCCATCTATCCTACCTTTAAAGCATCTTTTCCAAGAAACTTTCCTTTTCCTACTAGTTCATCCTCAATTCTTAAAAGTTGATTATATTTAGCTGTTCTTTCTCCTCGACATAAAGAACCTGTCTTTATCTGTCCAGTCCCTAAGCCTACAACAAAATCAGAAATTGTAACATCTTCCGTCTCTCCAGACCTATGAGAAACAATGGAAGTATATCCTGCCTCTCTAGCCATTTTAATAGAATCGATAGTCTCTGAAACAGTTCCAATCTGATTCAATTTAATCAAAATAGAATGTCCCGCTTTCATTTCAATAACTTTTTTCAATCTTTTAATATTTGTAACAAATAAATCATCTCCAACAATCTGGACTTTATGTCCTATTTTTTTAGTAAGCATAACATATCCTTCCCAGTCATCTTCATACAAACCGTCTTCAATTGAAACAATAGGGTATTTGTCAGCCCATTTAGCATATAACTCAACCATCTCTTTATTTGTCAATTTCCTATTCTCAGTCTTCAAATCATACTTCCCATCAGAATAAATTTCACTTGCAGCTGCATCAATAGCTAAAAATATATCTTTTCCAGGAACATATCCTGCTTTCTTTATAGCTTCAATAATTATTTCAAGTGCTGCTTCATTGCTAGGCAAAGAAGGAGCATATCCTCCTTCATCTCCAACACTTGTATTCAATCCCCTTTCTGTTAATATCTTCTTCAAAGCATGAAAAACTTCAGCACCATATCTTAAAGCTTCCTTAAAGTTAGGGGCGCCAAGAGGCATGATCATAAACTCCTGCAAATCAGTAGAATTATGCGCGTGCTTTCCTCCATTCAAAATATTCATCATAGGAGTAGGAAGAATAAACTCATTTCCAAAATCAGCAACATCTCTGAAATACTCATACAACTTTTTCTTCTCAGCTTTTGCAGCAGCATGAGCGAAAGCCATTGAAACTCCTAAAATAGCATTAGCACCAAGCTTTCCTTTATTTTCAGTTCCATCAAGTTTAATCATTTCTTCATCAAGCTCTCTCTGACCAAAGCTCTTTCCTCTTAATTTATTATTCAAAACATCATTAACATTTCCAACCGCTTTCATAACTCCTTTACCACCATATCTCTTTTCCAAATAACGCAATTCAACAGCTTCGTGACTTCCAGTTGACGCACCACTTGGAACAGCTGCTCTTCCAAGCTCTCCACTTTCAAGAATAACATCAACTTCTACAGTAGGATTTCCTCTTGAATCAATTATCTCCCTTCCCTTTATCTCTTTTATTTTATGCATCGAACACTAGAATAATTTTCTGGTTTTATAAAACTTATGCTAATAAGTTTCTAATACAGTTCAATAAAACTTATTGTGGTATAAAGAATAATAAAAATTATCAAAGATTTTTAGAAGTAGTAATTTTTAATCTGATAGTTAAACTTTCTGAGACTGCTCAATACAATCGTTCTTAGCAAAATCATTATATGCCCTATTCTGTATTTTCTCACAAATTGAAGGATCTTTAGCTTCCCTAGCAATTATAGTATAACATGAATCTTTGTAATTAATAGTATTAATTTTTTCATCGCAGATAGTAATATCTTAGCGAGATTTAACAGAACCAATATAGCATAAATCTCTACCAGATAATTCAGTACCTCTATTAGAATCATCTACATTTTCACAAACAGAAACATCAATCCCTATTTGTGTAAATCTACTATAGCACGAACCTTTATTCAATTGCCCACTAATTTTTTCACATAATGAATAATCCTTTTTTACTAAAGCTATATTACTAACACAAGTATCCCTATAAGTGGCACTAATTGAAACAGATATAGAATCGCAGATCTTTTCATCATTAAGTAAATGGGCTATTTTAAAATAGCACATAGATATCAAACTCTCCTCACTATTCCATTTAATAGGATCTGGATTTTTTATTTTACTGCATATGGAAGGATCCCTTTGTTCCATGGCCTTAAGAACTATTTTGTCAACATCTACTGGCCCACTAGCAACATAATAAAAAGAACGTAAATAGATATGATAAGAAATAAAAGATAAAATAATCAACACTATGAAGATTAAAACGGAAAATATAATTTTCTTTAATAAAGGCATATTATCCAAAATAAAGATTTGTTTAAATATTTATCTAAATTTTTTCAAGCTGTTTCCACAAGAAGTAAGAAACAAACATTACCACAAGGAAAGGAAGCACAAATAGCAAAGATGCAATTCCCATACCACTTAGAACAAAAGAAGCTCCAGCTCCAACAATATCAATTGTAAATCCAGCATAAGCCCATTCCTTAACTGTTTTAAATCTATTCTGTAAAATAGCTATACTCCTAAGAGTTTAGCAACTCCAAGTATATAATTAAGGTAAACTGGATATCCTAAATCAATAAGGCCTTTCTGTGCAGATTCTATCTGCATCAATTCAACAGTTGCAGAAAATAACATAAAAGCACAAAATATAATTGTAACAATCCAATAAACTATTTTAACAGTTTTATCTTTCATAAACAAATAAATAAAATTAGTTATTTATATCTTTCCCTTAATTATTAAAAGTTAAAACCTAGAGTTTTTTGTATATACTCTTCAATTTCCCTTATTTTCTCTATATTCAAAGAGACTTGTAAGCCATAACTTGTAGGTTTTGTTAATAACCATTTATCTTTAATTAGTTGTTTTGATACTTTCTCAATTTCTTTTCCTAAATGTTTTGGAAAACCAAACTTAAGAGTATCATAAGGGGTATGTTTGGCTCCAATTACATTCTTCTTTCTTAAATGATAAAGAAGTCTTGCCTTAATAATTGCCTCTTCCATAAATATTTTAAAGATTAGATATATTTAAATGTTCTTATGTTCATAATATAATAACATTAATAGGAATATTTAAATAGCCTCTTAATATCGATAATATATGAATAAAGATGAAGGGTTAATGGGTGATAGTATTTTTGTAGAAGTATTTGGGGGAACCCCAATTATCCGAGTTTTAGATTTCCTTATTACTTTTGCCGAATTTGATTATCCTTTAACAGAAATAGCAAGTAACTCAGGTATAGGATATTCATCCTTGCAGACCTTCTGGCCAAGATTAGTAAATAATAAAATAGTCGTAAAAACAAGAAGAGTAGGAAAATCAGACTTATTCAAACTCAATACGCAAAATCCTGCAGTAAAACAATTGATTAAACTTGACTGGAACTTGATAAAAGGTTTAGAACAAGAAATTATTAACTAAAAGAAATGATTATAATTCAATTAGGCCAACTTCAATCAACTCTTTCACTCTTAACCTCTTTTATTTCTCTTATAAAATTAATACAATCTCGATGATCTGGAGTCCAACAGTAGTCAACTAAAGTACTTGGAGGTATCTCCCTTCTTATCTTCATAGCTCCACAAAAATCCTTTTCAGGACCAAAAGACATTTTATAACTCTCCAAAAAAGGACATGTCGGACAAATTCTATATTCACTCATAAAATGTTCAAAAATAGATGATTTACAAACTTATAACTTTTTTACTTTTTGCATTTTCTGCAGCAGTCTGTTGATAGATCTTTATTCCTATTTCTTGTGAGACTCTTTGAATATCTTGTATCTTCGATCTGATAGCTCTTGAGTTATTATCTCTGACTAATATTTTAAGTTCCTCAATTTCATTAGTAATTGTAGCTATAGTATTTTCATCTACCTTATCTTTATACATAGCTACCATCTTTTCAGTTGCGTGAATAAGTGCTTCTCCTTCCTGTCTTGTTTCTATGTTTTCTCTCTTTCTTTGATCTTGCTCCTTATATTTTTCAGAATCTTTAATCATTTTCTTTATCTCCATTTCAGTTAATGCTCCACCAGTAACAATTATCTTCTGCTCTATTCCTGTTCCAAGATCTTTAGCAGATACTTGTACAATACCATTAGTATCAATATCAAAAGAAACCTCTATTTGAGGTATTCCTCTAGGAGCAGGTGGAATTCCTTGTAAGTCAAACATTCCTAATGATCTATTATCATCAGCCATTTCTCTCTCACCTTGTAAAACATGAATATTAACAGATTGCTGATTGTCCACAGTAGTTGTAAATACCTGGCTCTTTTTAGTAGGAATAGTTGTATTTCTTTCAATTAATGAAGCGCGTAATCCTCCCATAACTTCAATTCCTAATGTTAAAGGCGTTACATCTAATAATAATATATCTTTTATTTCTCCACTTATTATTCCACCCTGTATTGCAGCACCAAGAGAAACTGCTTCATCAGGATTAACTGAAGTATCTGGAACTAGTCCAGTTATTTCTTGAACTAATTTTTGAACTTTAGGTATTCTTGTACTTCCTCCAACTAAAATTACTTTGTCTATCTTTGCTACTTTTGAATCTTTCAATGCCTGTTTTGTAGGACCTTTAAGTCTTTCAAATATACCTTCACATATAGTTTCAAGCATTGTTCTAGTAAGAGTTACATCTAAGTGTTTTTGTCCATGAGCATCTGTATGAATATATGGAATTGTTATCTTTGTCTCATGAACAGAACTAAGTTCAATTTTTGCAATTTCAGCAGCATCTCTAAGTCTTTGCAATGAGACTAGATTAGTTTTTAGATCAATATGATTTATTTTCTCAAATTCATTAGCTAGATAATCAATAATAATATCATCTATATCATCTCCACCTAAATAATTATCTCCGCTTGTGGATTTAACTTCAAATATTCCTCCACCTAATTCTAGAATAGAAACATCAAAAGTTCCTCCTCCAAAATCAAAAACAAGAATAGTATGGTCTTCTTCTCTATCTAAACCATAAGCTAATGCAGCAGCTGTTGGTTCATTAATAATTCTTTTTACATTTAATCCTGCAATAATTCCTGCATCTTTAGTTGCATTTCTTTGTGCATCTCCAAAATAAGCAGGAACAGTAATTACTGCATCAGTTACTTCTTGTCCTAAATAATTTTCTGCATCTTTCTTTAGTTTTTGCAAAATCATTGCAGAAATTTCTTCAGGAGAATATTCTTTCTCTCCAATTCTTACCTTATCTTTCGTACCCATCTTTCTTTTTATGCTTCTTATTGTGCTTGTAGGGTTTGCAACAGCGCCTCTTTTAGCAACTTCACCAACAAGTATATCACTTCCATTAATTGAAACAACGCTAGGCATAGTATTCTTGCCTTCTGAATCGGGTATAATCTTAGGCTTTCCACCTTCCATTACGCTTACTGCCGAAAATGTCGTACCTAGATCGATTCCAATTATTTTATTCATTTTTTATTTTCCTTTAGGATAGTGATTCTTACTTTTGATGCCCTTATAAGCTTATCATTTAGAGTATATCCTTTCTTTATTTCTTCCAAAATCTTTCCATATGTTTCTCCCTCTTCCTTTATCACAGCTTCATGTATATTTGGATTGAACTTTACATCTGTTTTGATTTGTTTCAACCCTTGCCTTTCCAAAATCTTGGACAACTGAGAATAAACTAATTTTATTCCAGGATCTGCAGAATATTTAATAGCTAGTTCAAAATTATCCATTACTTCTAAAAGCTGTAAGATTAAGCTGGCATTTGAATTAGCAGCGCTCTCTCTCTTTTCCAAGTCCGTCCTTCTTCTGAAGTTTTCAAACTCTGCCTGTAATCTTGCAAGTTTCTCAAGGTATTCCTTTTCGGTTAGTTTTTCTCCTTCCATGTTTATAAGAGGCTAAAAGTAGGCTTATAAATCATCGCATGACTCTTTTCTGAACAATTTTATCCCATGAAATAGCTTTATAAACGTCTTTTTTGCTATATTTCAATGGTACTAATTAAAGGTCATGAAATTGCTATTCCTCGAATTACTAACTCTTTTGGAAGAAGAGCAACACAAATTGAAAACAACATTGTCTTAATTTTAAGACCACTGGGAGTAGAAAGACATAGCATAAAAATACCTATGCAAGTCCTAGCACAGAAAAAACTTCCTGCTTCAGTATCCTGGTATTTTCAAGGCAGAAATTTAAAATATAGTTACGGATTAATGCCTACCTTTGCTGAAAATCTTGCAATTATTGAAAAGGTCTTAAAAATTGAAGTAGCGAGACTTATTTCAAAGGAAATACTCTTAGATGATTTCGTAAGAGAATTTACAGAAGATGATGATTTAGTTGAACAGCGCGTAGAAGCAAGAAAAACTCTTTGTGTTTCCCCTGATGAAATGGATATTGAAATAATAAATAAAAATTATAAATTATTAGCTAAGAAATATCACCCAGACATGTCTGGGGGAGATCATGAATGTTTTCAAAGAATAAATACAGCTCATAAACTTCTTAAGAAAGAATTATCCTAACTCTAAAATTAGAAAAGTTATTTTTAGTTAAAAAAACTAAAATATCCTATTAAAGAAATAAATGCAATTAAAGACTTTTCTATATAAAATATAAATAAATAAACGCCGACACCAGGAATCGAACCTGGAAATCCCGAAGGAAACACGCTCTCCAAGCGTGCGGAGTACCATTGTCCCATGTCGGCTTAATTATCAAAGAATAAACTATGCTTTTAAAAATTCCTATTTACTTATTTTTACTTATTCTTACTTATTCTTACTTATTCTTCCACTCATTATAAACTTCATCAAATGCCTTATTGACTTGATTCCTAACTTTTTTTATACTCTGATTTGCATTTATTAAAACAACTCTCTTAAAAGGCAAGTTGCCTTCTTTGTCATTAGTCATCTTAGTTAATAGTCTATATTTCTCTATAAGTTTTTTCATAAATTCGCTGTCCTTCTCAAACTTATCTTTTGCAATTCCTCTCTTCTTTAGTCTCTTCAAAGCTTCCTTAACAGATAAATCAAAAACTAAAACCAGATCAGGAATCAAAATTCCTTTTCCTCTATGCAAATTAAGCAATTTTTGCAAGTCAACTCCTTGAGCCCATTGATAAGCAAGGGTAGACATTGAATACCTGCTTCCAATAACAAAAATCCCTCTTCTCAAACTAGGAACTATTAATTTTTGAGTATGTTCTGCTCTATCAAGGGTAAATAACTCGGCTAATTTTAACTGATTAGAATAAACATCCTTATCTTCCTTCAATTTCTTCTTTATCTCTTGACTTCTCCAAGGTTCATGTGTCTTTAATACATCAATATACTTATCCAAATCTTCAATATGATTAACAAGTAAATTAGTCTGAGTACTCTTTCCACTTCCATCTATTCCTTCAATACATACAAACAATCCTTTTTTATCCATAAAATAATGTAAATTCAGCCATTATAAATTATACGGTTATACAAAAGATATTTCCAAATTAATTATAAATAGGAAATTTAGTACATAATTCTTCGACATCTCTCTTTATAGCTGCTTTAAGTTCAGAATTATTAACATCACGCACTACTGCAGATATCCAATTTCCTATTTTTTCCATTTCAATTTCCTTCATTCCTCTAGTTGTAACCATAGGGGTTCCAAGTCTTACTCCGCTTGGTTTAAATGGAGTTGAAGTATCAAATGGAACTGAATTTGCATTTAATACAATTCCTGCTTCTTCAAGAGCAACAGCAACTTGTTTTCCTAAACCTATTCCTTTATCTCTTAAATCAATTAGAATTAAATGATTTTCAGTTCCACCAGTTACAAGTTTTATTCCATTCTTAGATAAAGTATTTGCAAGAACTTTTGCATTTTTAACAATCTGTTGACCATATTCTTTAAACTCATCAGTTAAAGCTTCTTTAAATGCAACAGCTTTAGCAGCAATTGAATTCATGTGCGGTCCGCCCTGGCATCCTGGAAAAACTGCCTTATCAATTTGCTTTGCATATTTTTCTTTGCACATTATTATAGCTCCTCTAGGCCCTCTAAGAGTTTTATGAGTTGTTGTTGTAACAACATCTGTATATGGAAAAGGACTAGGATGAACTCCACTTGCAACAAGTCCTGCAATGTGAGATATATCTGCTAAATGAATAGCTCCAACTTCTTCAGCAATATCTTGAAATGATTTAAAGTCAACAATTCTAGGATAAGCACTTAATCCAGAAATAATCATTTTAGGTCTCTCTCTTAAAGCAATTTCTCTAATTTCTTTCATATTTAACAAACCTGTTTCTTTATCAACTGTATAAGGAATTTGCTTGTAAATTTGTCCTGAGAAATTAACAGAGCTTCCATGAGTCAAATGTCCACCACATCCTAAATCTAGCCCCATAAATTTATCTCCAGGTTGCAACAATGCGAGAAATACTGCAAAGTTAGCAGGACTTCCAGAATAAGATTGTACATTAACATGTTCTGCACCAAATATTCTCTTAGCCCTTTCAATAGCTAAATCTTCAACTTCATCAACAACATTATTTCCCTGATAATATCTCTTATGAGGATAACCTTCTGCATATTTATTTATCAAGCTAGTTCCAGAAGCTTCCATTACTGCTTCAGAAGCATAATTTTCAGAGGGAATTAAATTAATTGTCTTCTGCTGTCTTTCTTTTTCCTTTCTAATTAAAATATAAGAATCAAAATCAACATCTTTCAAACTTTTTCCAATTATCTTTTTACTTTTTTTTCTTTCATAAGTAATAAAACTAAAAGTCATACCATTACTTTCTTTATCTTCTCTTTTTGCTTCCTGCCAAGAATCATCTATCTTGGGAAAATAAGCATCTCCCTCATAATTTTTATGAACTGTTGTTATTTCTAATTTATCAGCAAGTTTAATAGTTTGCTCATAAATTTTCTGTCCGCCAATGACATAAATTTCATTATTAACTTCTTTAGCTTTTTTCAATGCATCCCCTATAGAATTACATACTGTACACCCTTCAAATTTATAATTTGGATTAGTTGTAACAATTATATTTGTTCTTCCAGGCAAAGGTTTTCCAAGCATCATAATTATAGATTCAAATGTCTTCCTCCCCATAATAACTGGCTTTCCAAGAGTTAAAATTTTAAACCTCTGTAAATCTTCTTTTATATGCCAAGGTAACTCATTCTTATTTCCAATCACCCCATTCTTTGCAACACCTGCAATTAAACTAATCATTTTCCTACTCAATAAATAGATTATATAAGTATTATTGTCGTGTCAAGGATATATAGTAATTATATAGATATTATATTTTTGAGCATGCTCAAGATTTTACTAAATCTTGACATATTAAACAACTATTATATTTCACACTAAGAAAGCTTAAATAACTTCTAATTCTAAAAATATAAATGGAAAAAGAGAATAGACATCCAGAACATCAATATCTAGATATTTTAAAAGATATAATGGATAATGGTTTTGAGAAAACAGATTTTGCAACAGGAACAAAAATAAAATCTGTTTTTGGAAGAACAATGAGATACGACTTATCAAAAGGTTTTCCTCTTCTAACAACTAAAAAAGTATTCATGAGAGGAATTATACATGAATTGATTTGGTTCATAAAAGGTGCAACAAATGTAAAATATCTTGTAGATAATGAAGTGCATATCTGGGATGATTGGCCTTACAAATCTTATAAAAAAGCGATGGAAAAAGGAGAAGTTCCGGTCTTAACTCAAGAAGAATTAATTAAAAAAATAAAAGAATTACCAGAATCAGATCCATTCGTACAAAAATGGGGAGAACTAGGCCCAGTATATGGAAGACAATGGAGAAAATGGCAAGCATCAAATGGAAAATTAATAGACCAATTAGCCTGGGCAGTTTGGAAAAGCAAAAACTATCCAGATAGAAAACACGTATGTGTTTCTGCTTGGAATCCTGAATTCATATATGAAATGTCAGAACCAGGCTCAACAATGGCAATTCCTCCTTGTCATGCATTCTATAACATCAATGTAACAAATGGGAAACTTTCACTTGCACTATATCAAAGAAGCTGCGATATATTCCTAGGAGTCCCATTCAATATAGCATCATACTCTTTGTTAACAATGATTTTAGCACAAATATGTGGTTACCAACCTGGAGAATTTATACATTTTCTAGGAGACACTCACATTTATGGAAACCATTACGAACAAGTTAAAGAACAAATTTCAAGAGAGCCAAAACCATTTCCAAAAATCTGGATTAATCCAGAAAAGAAAAATCTAGATGATTTTACAATTGATGACTTCAAATTATTAGATTATGAATCACATCCTCCAATAAAAGGAGAAATTACAGTTGTTGGTGGTTTTAATGAAAAAGACAGAGAATTTGATAAAAAGTCTAGTTAATTTTATACCTGCACTTCTTTCTTTCCTTCAGTAGAAACTCTTCCGCCCTGCCACTGACCTCTATAAGCAGAAACATTCTCGCTTGTTTCAAAAAATAAAACATGAACTATTCTAGCTCCTAATTCAATCTTAACATTATTTTTTCCAGCATTAAAAAGTCCAAATGTTAATTCTCCAGAATATCCTGGACTTGCAGCTGCAGTAGCTAAAATTAAACCACATCTCTGCAAAGTACTTCTAGGTCTAAATATAGCTGAAACATTAAAAGGTAAATTAATTTTTTCAATACTCTTAACTAAAAAATATTCTCCGGGCCTAATAACTACTTCTTTATCTTTACCATATTTTGAAACACTTTCAGTTTCAGGAGTATGTCTTTCATTTTCACCAAGAAAAGCTTCTCCATCTTTTAATTTAAAAAATTCACCAGCGCGCAAGTCAAATCCAGCCCCTTCTGGATTATTCAATTCCCTCTCACATAAATGTTCAACAAGTTTCTTCTCCCTAACCATTTTTAATAATTCAACTGTTCCTATCATATAATCATAAATTTAAGAAGATTATATAAAAATATGTATGACTAGAATATACTAAGAGTAATGTAGTTATTCCTTCATCTCAATCTTAATTTGTACAGAACGTGGAATTTGAAGCTTCATAATTGGGTGTAAAATTCTATCTTCAGCAGGAATATCAATAATTCTTCTATGAACTCTCATTTCATATCTATCAAATGTAGCAGTTCCGTTACCACATGGGCTCTTTCTTGTTGTAACTTTTAATCTTCTTGTAGGAATAGGTATAGGTCCTCTCATAATAACTCCAGATTTAGAAGTAATATCCTTTATACTAGCAATTACAGGATTCAGTTCGTCTATGTTTATACTTGCTAACTTTATTCTAACTTTCGACATACTTTGTTGAGAGAAAATTGCTTTTTAAAGGTTACTACATCAAAAAATAAAATGAAGTGAGCCCACAGCGCCGCGTGCCATGGGCTCTTCCATCCCAGCCTAAGCGGGATGAATATGATTAGAAATTAAAAATTTGAGCCTATAAAAAGCTATTTAAAACAGGTATTGCTAAAATGATTATGGCTCAAGAGGTGTTGCTTTATATCAGTTTAATAGTTAGTATCTCTGCATTGCTAACAGTATTTGCTAGATTAATAAAACAACCACCAATAATTGCATATTTAATTGCAGGAATTTTAGTAGGCCCATTATTTCTAAACTTAATTGGTCCTGCTAATGAAACAACAGGCCTATTGCAAATATTTTCACACATAGGAGTTGCATTTCTTCTTTTCATAGTTGGTTTAAATCTTGATTTCAGAGTTATGAAAGAAGTTGGAAAAGTTGCTACGCTCGCAGGTTTAGTTGAAATTTCTCTCACAGGATTTATAGGTTTTCTTATAGCAATAGGAATTGGATTTGAAAACACAACCGCATTATATATTGGAGCAGCAGTTGCATTTTCATCAACAGTAGTTGTAGTTAAAATACTCGCAGACAAAAAAGAAATAGATACTTTACACGGAAGACTAACTTTAGGAATTTTAATAGTAGAAGATCTTGTAGCAGCAATAGCCTTAATGGCTATTCCTCTTCTGCAAAAAGGAAGTTCTATATTTTTAGTGTTAGAAAAAATAGGTTTAATAATAATTCTCATAGGAGTAATCTTTCTAATAACTTCATTCTTAAATCAAAAAATGCTTACTTATTTAGCAAGAAATCAAGAAGGATTATTTTTATTCGGAATAGCCTGGGCACTTATAATCTCTGCTCTATTTGATTATCTTGGTTTCTCACTTGAAATCGGAGCTCTAATAGCAGGTATGTCTTTAGCTTCATCAAAATACACTTTGGAAATAGCTGGAAAGATGAAACCATTAAGAGACTTCTTTATGGTATTATTTTTTGTATTCTTTGGAAGTCAATTAGCAAACGCACTTACTTTAGAAATTATAAAAAATGCAATTATATTCTCTTTATTCATAATTGTAGGAAAACCGTTAATAATTATGACTATCTTAAGATTATTTGGATACACAAAGAAAACAAATTTCCTTGCGAGTTCAAGTCTAGCACAAATATCTGAATTTTCTTTAATCTTAATACTTTTAGGATATAACTTAGGACATATAAATCAAGAAATGATGAGTCTTTTAGTTTTGATAGCAGTTATAACTATCGGAATAAGCAGTTACAACATATATTATTCACATAAAATATTTAATAAAATATCTCACTTACTAGAAATATTTGAAGGAAGAAAAAAGATAAATGAACACTCTGAAAAAAAGAAGGAATATGAAGTATTCATATTTGGATATCATAGAATAGGGTATAAAATATTAGAATCTTTGAAAAAAATGAAAGCTAAAGTAGTTGTAGTAGACTATAATCCTAAAGTAATAATTGCTTTAAACAAAGAGAAGATTGAGGCAATATATGGTGATGCAGGAGATAGAAACTTTTTATCAGAAATAGGTCTAGATAAAGCTAAACTAATAATCTCTACAATTCCACAAGAAGAAGCAAATCTTACTATAAAAGAAATAATGAAAGAATTAAAGAGTAAAGCAGCATTTATAGCAACAGCAGAACAGCCTAGAGAAGCATTAGATTTATACAATCATGGAGTAGATTATGTGATAGTTCCTCATCATCTAGGGGGAGATTACGCTTCCTCTTTAATTGAAAAATTCGGAACATCGAAAAAGAATTATGAAGAATTTGGTAAAAATCATTTTGCAAAACTAAAGAAAGGTAAGATTAGTTCTGCCTTTGAATAATTATTATTTCCTATAAGTTAGAATAACTGAATAAATTAATCTTAATATAACTTCTACAATAAATATAGCGAATAAGAAATAAAATACATCAGCAAAAAGAAAAGGTATTTCTGAAAGTTGTTTATTAACATCAAGTAAAGCTAGACCTGAAGGGGAAATCAAGAAAACAGAGAGTGTGATAAATGGAAATAGCTTAGCCAATTCAGTAGCTAATTCTGAATTTAAATAAGCCAATATTCTTATAGCAGATACAAGTGAAGCGCTTAAAAATAATATATGTGCTATTTGGGATTCAGGAGATATAACTAATATAACTATTGAAAGTGCGGCGAACCATAAAACTATAATTAAAGGCATTATAACTACATTTTCAAGAAAATACAACACCGATCCAAAAACTTTTTCAAAAATAGGATGTTCTGAAGTATTATACTGTTCTAAATTAAGTTCAATTAAATCTCTCTTAGACAAAGATTTGTAAAATTGCCAGATAAACAAAGATATCAATACTATAAACAAAGCTGCAATAATCACTATAACTCCTTGAGCTAAAAAAGGAGGTAAACTATCTATTAGCTTTAAATATACCTCATTAGCATTTTGAAAATATTCGCTTAACAAACTATTTGCCTCTTTAATATGATTGAAATTACTCTTATCTATTTAAATTTGTCTAAAATTAACATTTAAATATGTTAAAGTTCATGAATAAACATGATAGATATAAAACTAATAAGAGAAAATCCTGAAATAGTAAAAAGCAACATAAAAAGAAAAAAGCAAGATCAAAAACTAAAATTAGTTGAAGATATAATTGAGAAAGATAATGTTTGGAGAAAACTTAAAAGTCAGGCAGATGAATTAAGAGCTGAGAGAAATACAGTTTCTAAACAAATAAATGAAGCTATGAAAGCTAAAAAAGATGCAAAAGCACTTTTAAAGAAAGCAAAAAGCATTCCAGAAGATATTGAAAAAGTCGAAAACAAGTCAAATAAATTATTAGAAGAAATAAATGTAATGTTATCTGAACTTCCAAACATTATGTCAAAAGAAACTCCTTTAGGAAAAGATGCTTCAGAAAATAAAGAAATAAAGAAAGGTGGAAAAATAAAGAAATTTGATTTTGAAATAAAAAATCATGTAGAATTAGCAGAAGCATTAGATTTAGCAGATTTCAACGCTTCAGCAAAAGTTTCAGGTTCAGGATTTTATTACATAAAAAATGAACTCGCCATGTTAAATCAAGCATTAATAAGATTTGCAATTGATTCTATGTATAAAAAAAGGTATACATATATAGAACCGCCTTTAATGCTTCACGGAAAAGAAATATTCGCTTCAATGGATAAAACAGCAATTGCGCAATCAGTTTATTCAATAAAAGATGAAGATTTACATCTAATAGGTACCTCAGAGCAATCTCTTCTTGCTTTACATGCGGAACAAACTATTAAATCTTGGGAACTACCTAAAAAATATTTTTCATATACTATGTGTTTTAGAAAAGAAGTAGGAGCACATGGAATAAATGATAAAGGCCTTTGGAGAACACATCAATTCAATAAAGTGGAACAATTCGTATTTTGTCATCCTGATGATTCTATAGAAATATATGAAGAATTAATGAAAAACACAGAAGAAATATTAAAAGATTTAGATTTACCTTACAGAATAATAGAAATCTGTTCAGGAGATTTAGCAGATTGGAAATATCGTTCAGCAGACTTTGAAGTTTATCGTCCAACAACAAAAGAATATGGGGAAATAATGTCCTTAAGTAATTGTACAGACTATCAAGCAAGAAAACTAAACATAAAA
>SXGR01142113.1_pt1 | contig 27934 bp, 26 predicted proteins | sample 3174711 | NCBI WGS metagenome assembly SXGR01 (sample SAMN11356860, study PRJNA531348) | freshwater metagenome | isolation source: freshwater sample F1-60 | place: China: Fuxian Lake, Yuxi | collected 2017-12-25
ACCCCGCCTGTCCTGCCGATGTATTTCACGCTCACCGTTTTCTCGTATAGAGCACCCGACGAGAGTGAAGCCCACCACTGCTGGCGCTCCCTCGTGGATCGCTTGCGGTACCGCGAGCAGTTAGGGGCTTACGGCTGCGTGCTACAACGCCAGATCGGCGGAACTCTTCACTACCACGGGATCGCCCATATGCTCTGGCAGCGCGACGAGCTGGCGGAATGGCGGAACCTGATCTACGAATACAAAGGCTTTCAGCCGCCGGCGAAAGGCTGGCGGGTCGAAAAGAAAGAATGACGGAAGGAATTGGTAGGGGTTCAGGCCACCCTCGTTTTCCACACGCTTCGCTTTGCGGGCAATGGCTTCTTTGAGTCCGGGGGTGTCTTCTGGCAGGATCACCGCCCAGTCGCAGGGGATTGGGAACTCGGAACGCAACCTTTCGTTGGTGGCTTTACTCCCCGGCTTCGTTCTTTGCGCTCTGATACGCCGCTATAAGTTCGGGCAGCGCGGCTTGTATGTCTTCGCGGGACGCATCGCCCGCACCCATGAAAGCGAGAACAGCACCAGCGCCTCCGTTTATTGGGTCAATGATGCCGTGAGTTGCCACGGAAGACCAATAAAGACCGGGCGCGGGGTTTGGTACCGGCCGCAGGCCAGCGCGGGGCTATCGTTACTTGGCGATGCGAGATCGGATCACAGAGTTCAACCGGCGGCTTCAGGCTCAGCAAGAGGCTCATAAAGAGCGCAGTATCTGGTTGCGCACTGCCGGCGTCGTGATCGGCATCGTTTTGCTGCCACTGGGCGTCGTCTTGATTCCCTTGCCTGGCCCCGGGTTCGCCGTTATCGCACTTGGATTGGCGATCCTCTCACTAGAGTTTCATTGGCCTCGCAAGGCATTCGAGAGGATCATCCCGCTGCTTGAGAAACAGCCAAAGGCGGGCCAACCGAAACTTCCAGCAGCTGAGCGCGAGCATCAGCGTGAGCTGCCCTGAGCCGACTTAAGGCAGCTAACCGAGCAGGTCGCTGACTCCTTTACCCAGCGAGCTGATTCCCCAGAGCACAGCGAAGATCGAGATGACCCGCAGGCCGTGGCTTTCGAGCCAAGTGGAGAATCGCTCGACGCGATCCTGAGTCTTCTCGGGGTTGAGCCAGTAACCGATCAGCGGCACTTCGGCGAGCACGAACATGATTAGGTTGAAAACGAGCACGAGGCTGATCGCCTCGGTTGCCGAGTAGTTCCCCTTAGCGATGTCAGCCAGCGCGAACAGGTAGAAGGCACCCGGAACGGCGAGGATCATGCCGGCGACCAGCGCCACCAGGACTGAGCCGCGATCGAGCACGCGGACGGCCCAAGGGTCTTTAGCCGCCTGCACCTCACCGTGCTTCTTGAGCTCCCTAGCCTCTTTGCGGCTCTTGCGCTTGTGACGCCAGTGATCGATTGTGGCGTGGCCGCGTTTGCTGCCGGTCAGCCATGCAAGCGCGAAAGCGAAAATTGCTGCGCCAATCTGAAAGACCGGGCTCGACTTGCTGCCCGACGCGCCGAAATCGGGGTTGCTGCCGACAACCTCCAGCAGTATTACGCCGACGCTGATGCTGATGACCATGCCGCCGATGTAGAAGGCCAGCAGCAGCGTTGCTGGGCGGTCGCGGGTAAGGATTATCGATACGCCGGCGAGCAGCGACGGGAAGAAGGCAGAGCCAACGGCGTAGAGGATAATTTGGAGCATCAGATCAGATCATGCCGCAGCGAGGGGCGCAGCGCGAACGCTCTGCTAGTTCGCTGCGCGCTTAGCCGACAGAGAATCGAAGTACTGGTCGCCCTCGATTGAAATGTTCGGCAGGATCTTGTCGAGCCAGCGAGGCATGAACCAGGTGCCCTTACCGAACAGGCTCATCGTTGCCGGCAGCAGCACGCAGCGCACCAGCGTCGCGTAGATAATGATCGCGACCGCCGTGCCGACGCCGAACTGTTTGACGATCGGGTTGCCGTTGATCACGAATGCGAGAAAGACGGCGGTCATGATCAGCGCTGCTGCACTGACGATCTTGCCGGTCGAGGCCAAGCCCTCGATGATCGCCGCCTGAGGATCCCTCTTCGCGAGCCACTTCTCTCGCACGGAGCTCATCAGGAAAACGTTGTAATCCATCGAGAGTCCAAAGAGGACAGCGAACATCATCAGCGGCACGTAACTGACTACCGGGATCGCCCCATCAAGCCCGATCAACGAAGTCCCGCGGCCGACTTCGAAGACAGCCGTGGTGACGCCGAAGGCGGCAGCGACGGTGATCAGGTTCATCAGCAATGAGATCAGCGCCAGCCCGAGCGCGCGGAAGGCCATCGTCATCAGGATGAAGCCCAGCAGTACGACGATGACTATCGTCAAGACGAGCCGCTCGCCGATCAAGGTCGCAAGATCGACGTAGCTAGCTGTCTGACCGCCGACGTAGGCGGTCAGAGAGGTTCCTTTGGTGGCGTCTGGGATTGTCGTATCCCGTAGCGAAGTGACCAAGTTCGATGTCGACTCGGACGATGGCCCGGTCGTCGGCGTCACGTTGATCGTCGCTGCTGTGCTCTCGGAATTGACCGAGGCTGGTGATGCCGAGGCGACGCCGGATGCGCCCGCCAGAGCTGTCGTCAGGTCGGTTAGCTGCGTCTGAACCGTGCTGGCATCGGTCGAGTTGATCGCGACCGCGATCAAGAAACCGGCGTTGGCGCCGACGCCGAAGCCCTCGTCGAGCAGGTCGTATGAGATCCGCGCCTGTGTGCTCGTTGGGAATGAGCCATTGTCCTGCTGGCCGAGGTAGAGCTGATGGATCGGGTAGGAGAGCAGCCCAAGCACGATCAGCGAGAGGATCAGCGCTGGGATGCGGAATCGCACTATTGCTTTTCCCCAGGCAATCCAGCCCGGCGACTCGGCCGTCTTCTCCTGCTTTTCGATCGACATGAACGGCAGCGCGAAACGATCGAGCCCCTTGCCGGCGATTGAGAGCAGCGCCGGCATCAGCGTCAGCGCCGAGAGCATCGCGAAGAGCACCGCAACGGCGGCCGAATAGCCCATCGCAGAGAGAATCTGCACTTTGACGACGGCGAGGCAGAGCAGCGCGAGGATCACCGTTGAGCCGGCGAAGACGACAGCTCCGCCCGCGGTCGCCGTGGCGCGCGAGGCGGCCTCCTTGTAATCGAGCCCCATGCCGACGTGCTGACGGTGGCGACTGACCATGAAGAGCGCGTAGTCGATGCCCACCCCGAGCCCGATCATGATCGCCAGCGTCGGCCCAATTGTTGGAACGTCAACGAGCTGCCCGAGCAGGTAGACGCCGGAGATACCGGCAACCAGCCCAACCAGCGCGGTGACCATCGGCAGACCCATCGAAACGAGCGTGCCGAAGGTGAAAAGAAGAATGATGATCGCCGCCACGATCCCGACGATCACGCTGAGGTCGACATCTGGATTGGATACCGCGTTACCGACGTAACCGCCGACGCCGACCTGCAATCCGGCCTTCGTCGCTGGTTCGGAGAGGTTTACGAGGTGGTTGCCTTCGTCAACTGTGAGGTCCGAGGGCGAGTCTTTGATCGTGACGCTGATGACGGAGATCTGCCCGTCCTTGCTGTTTAGCGACTCCGACTGCGTTGTCGTGCCAAGCGGGCTGACGACGGAGATCACGCCCGGGTCATTCTCGTAGTTAGAGACCGTCTCGCTGATCGCGTTGCTGTACTGCGAGTCGCTGATCAGGTTGCCGCCGGGGGCGCCCAGCGCCACTGGGATCGAACCGTTGGCGGCATCGGGCCAGCGGTCGTCGAGCAGGTTGGTTGCGTCCTGGCTGCCGGTGCCCGGCAGTGTCAAGTTGTTCGATGTATCCCACCCCAATGCCCTCGAGCCGAATAGCAGGCCGGCGGCGATAACGACCCAAGCGATCACGACCGTCCAGCGGTGCTTGGTACAGAAGTGGCCGAGTGCGTAAAGGATGTGCGTCATTGATAAATCTCAGCCCAGCGGGCACGTAGGTGATGACATGCTATCGGGAAAAAAGTCCAGTGTTCCTCAACGCACTCGCAAGCAAGTCCACCGATCACAATTCAAGTCCACGGGTAAGGACTTTTCGACACCACGTGCGTGGCGCCGGAGCCAAATCTTGATAGCCGGAATGGGGCTAGCAGCGAAGATTTTGCGCTCCCGAGGATCTCCCTCGCCGCCTCGCGGCCGACCGCCAGCATTTTGAAACCGTGGCCTGCGTCGAGGATTGAGTAAACGTTAGGTGCCGTCCAGTCGGCAACTGGGTAGCGGTCGGGGGTCAACGCCAAAACGCCGCCGTTCGGGTTTGAATCCCAAAGGTCGCTGGCGCCGCGGAAGCGCTTCAAAGCAAACGCTAGGCCCGAGGTGAAGAACTCGCTTAGGTCATCGCCGGCCAGTTGTTTGGGGTTCTCCGGTCCATACGGGTCGAGCTCGAAATCAGGGCCCATCTCCAGCGGCAATCCACCGCCGACGACGGAGCCGCCGGTCATCCCCATGCGAAAGTAGATGCCCCATGGCTGGTCGGTGATCAGTTCACCGTCGCGGTCGGAATAGAGCGGCGCCGTGTGGTCGAAGTGAACGACTGGCGCGGCGCGGCCGGCGTTGCCGGCAAGGCCGACCCCCGGGAGCAGATAATCACCCTCGCGCGCCAGCCAGTATTCGGTAAGTGGCCGCTGCTCGGCAGAGTCGCCTTCGCCGATCGTCACTAGCGGATCGAGCCCCTGCATCTGCCACCAGGCAGGGGCCCACAGCCCGGGGGCGGCGATCACCGCCTCGCAGCCAATCGCGCCGCCGCTGGTGATCACTTCGCTTACCTCTGCGCCGCTATATCCGAGGCCGATTACTTCGACTCCTTCGAAGATCCGCACTCCCGCTTCACGCGCGTGGCGGGCGAGGTTGCGGATCGTGCCAATCGCGTCGGCCCAGCCGCTGCGTTTCTCGTGCAGCACCGCCTGAACCCCTTCACTGTTGACGTCCGGCCAGAGCCACTCGAGGTACTCGCGGCAATTTGAGTCGCCGCTGGCGAGCTCTGATTCGTAACCAACTTCGCACTGATGCTCGGCGATCGCCTCGAGATCCTCGCGCTGCACTTCGGGGACAACAGCGAGGTAGCCGACTTGGTGAAAGCCGAACCCTTCACGGTCGTCTTCAAAGATCGCTACCGACTCGGCGATCACCTCTGTCATCGCCTCTGAGCGATAGAAATTGCGGACAATTCCGCCTGAGATGCCTGACGCTCCGGCGCCAATCTGCGACTTCTCGAGCACGATCACGTTGGGGTTCTCGCCGCTTGCGGTTAGCTCCTTGGCTAGGTGCCATGCCGCCGAGAGCCCGTGGACGCCGCCGCCGATAACGACAAAGCGTGCCGAGGCGGGTGGTTCGTCGACCATCATCGGGCCATTTTACTTCAGGGTCTCGGTTTGCGCGGCGACGGGGATCTGTGATTAGGTGAAACCATCAGGGTGCTATTGAGGCGGCCTGCAGCGAGCTTCAGGACGGTTTTTGATGAGCCATGATGTGGTCGTTTTGGGCGCCGGGCTGGCTGGACTCAGTGCTGCCCGTGACCTCGCGCTAGCGGGCAGCGACGTGCTTGTGCTCGAAGCGCGTGAGCGCGTCGGTGGGCGCGTCGAACAGACCACGCTGGCCGACGGACGGGTAGTTGAGCTCGGCGGCGAACTGACCGGCGAATTCCAACACGCCTACCTCGGTTTGGCGGCTGAGCTCGGGCTTAACATCGAATCGAGCTACGTCGAAGCGAGCGGAGAGGACAGCTACAACCTGATTGAGGGCGTTATTCGCGGCGACTGGATGGCGGCCGAGCAGCGCGCCGACCACGATCGCGTTGAGGCCAAGTTTTGCGAGTTGGCGTTATCGGTTGACCCCGACGACCCTTGGTCGCACCCCAATGCGGCGATGCTCGACAACACCAGCCTCGCCGACTGGCTACGTAGCGCCGGCGGCGATGAGGCTGTGGTGCGCGAACGCGCGCTCTTCCACCTCGGCCTCGCCGACGGCTCGCCGGAGCGGCTGTCGCTGTTGGCCGAGCTGCGTAAACAGGCTGCCGCCGGGGCAAGCGGTTTTTACGACAGCGTCTGCTGGGAGGGCCTGCGCGTTGCCGAAGGGTCGGCCAGCGTGGCGCTGCGGATGGCCGACGAGCTCGGCGAGCGCGTGCGGCTCGGCGCGCCGGTCGCGAAGGTTTTGATCTCCAAGAGCGGCTGCACCGTCACGCTTGTCAGCGGTGAGCAGCTCGAAGCTGCTGCGGTTGTCAGCGCAATGCCTGTCGGGCCGCTGCGCGACGTCGAGATCAGTGGTGTCTCCGGCGCCCGCCTGCAGTCGCTCGCGCGGCAGCGCAGCGCCGTCGCGGCGAAGGTCGTCGCGGGGTATTCATCACCCATCTGGGAGGAGGTCGGCGCCAACGGCCTAGCCTACGGTGAAGGCCTGATTGGCTCTTGCTGGACGCAGGCGCCGCCGGCAGTTGTCTCGATGCTGGTTGGCCCAGAGCGAATCGGTGTGCTGCTAGCGGCAGCGAGCGAAGAGGAGGTTTGCTCGGACATTACGCACGAGCTGGCGCGGATCTTCGGTGGCGGAATGCTCGATCCGCAAGAGATCTTCTACCGGCCTTGGGGCGTCGACCCCTGGACGCAGGGCTACGTGACGCAGTGGCGCGTCGGCGACGTGCTCGGCGTTGGGCCGCTGCACGGAACGCACGAGCCGCCGTTCTACGTCTGCGGCTCCGACCAGTGGGTCTGCGGTTACATGGAAGGCGCTGTTCGCACCGGCCGTGGCGCCGCGGCCGCAGCGCTGGGACTGCCGGCCCCCGAGTTCGAACCCGTTCCAGGTCGATGAGTTTCGAACACCTACTCGCACCGCTGCAGATCGGGCCGGTTGAGATCCGCAACAGGATCGTCTCCACCTCGCACCAGACGAGCCTCGTCGCTGACAGCCTTCCAACCGACGAGCTCGTCGCCTACCACAGCGCGCGCGCCGCTGGCGGCGCTGGACTGCTTTCGGTCGAGGCCAGCACGCCTGACCCGAGCGGCCAGCTCAGCGACCACCAGATTGCCGCCTACCGCCCCGAGGTGGTGCCGGTGCTGGCGAAGGTCGCCGACGCCGTCCACGCTGGAGGGGCGAAGCTCTTCATCCAGCTCTGCCACGGTGGCCGCGAGCAGATTACCGGCGGCTATCGGCGTCCTGCGCTAGCGCCGTCGCCTGTTCCTAGCCCGCGATTCCACACCGAAGCGCGAGCGCTGACGAAGGGCGAGATCGACGAGATCGTTGACGGTCACCGGATCAGCGCGATCAACGTGCGTGAAGCAGGACTCGACGGAATCGAAGCACTCGCTGGTTACAACTACTTGCTAGGGCAGTTCCTCTCGCCGCGCGTGAATCTTCGCGAGGACGAGTATGGCGGCGAGCTCGAAGGCCGGATGCGCTTGCTCGTTGAGATTCTGCGAGCGATGCGTGAAGGGATCGGCAGCGACCGTGCGCTGGGAGTTCGGATGACTGCTGACAGCGTTACCGATGCTGGGCTGCGCGCGCCCGAGGCGCTAGAGGTTTTTGAAGCGCTCGGCAAGCTTGGACTGATCGACTACGCTTCGACCTCGATCGGCGATTCGTCCAGCTACCGCGGTTCAGCCTGGATTGCCCCGCCGGCGCCGGTCAGCCACGAGACGATCGCTGCGCTCGCAGGCAGCGTCCGCGAAGCGGTCGGCGTGCCGGTGATCGCGACTACGCGGATCACCGATCCTGAAGTCGCCGATCTGATGATCGCCCGCGGCGAGGCCGACGCAATCGGAATGACGCGCGCGATGGTCGCCGACCCGCAGCTGGCGAACAAGGTTGCCAGCAACCGACTGGGTGAGATCGAACTCTGCACCGGCTGTAACCAGGCCTGCATCGGCCATTATCACGCCGGCACTGCGATCAACTGCGCAATCAACCCGTGGACGGGGCGCGAGGCGACGCTGCCTCTGCCAACCGAATCGAAACGGAAGATTGTGATCGTCGGCGGTGGGCCGGCCGGCTGCGCCGCAGTGAAGGCGGCACCGGGCGCCGACATCGTGCTTTTCGAGCGCTCACCTGATGGGCTTGGCGGCCAGTGGCGCCGCGCGCTAGCCGGCCCCTCGCACGAGCCGATCGCGCGGCTGACGATCGAGAACCTCGAGCGCTGGGCGCAGGGCGCCGAAGTTCGTCTTGGAGTTGATGTGACGGCCGAGCAGGTCATCGCCGAGCAGCCCGACCTAGTGGTGCTGGCAAGCGGTGCGACCGAGTACCGCGCGCCGCTTGAGATTGAGCCGGGCGCGTCGAAGCTGCTCGACGGCTGGGCGCTGCTCGACGGCGCAGAGGTCGAAGGATCGGTCGTCGTCTGGGAGTGGGGAGGAGATTGGACCGGTTTTATCGCCGCCGAAATGCTCGCCGTCGCTGGCCACAAGGTTCGCCTCGCCAGCAGCTCTGCCGCCTTCGGCGAAGGGATGCATCAGTACCAGCGCAATCTCTATCTCGGCCGTCTTGATCAGCTAGGAGTTGAGCTCGTCAGTCACGTCGAACCGCTCCGCCTTGGCGCCGGCGATCTGCTCGTGCGCAACGTCTTCTCGGAGCGGGAGATGATGCTCGATGACGTCGGCACATTGGTCGTAGTCGGCGGCCGCGAGCCCTACTTCCCGCTTTACGAGTCGCTGATCGAGGCTGGAATCAACGTTGAACGGGCCGGCGACTGCCTCGGTGCGCGGACTACCGAGGAGGCCGTTCACGAAGCGACTGTCGCGGCTCTCGCAGGCTGAGCGGAGCGGTCGAGGGACCTGCGCGGGCTATGCTGCGCCCACGAGCCACGAATCGCCGGGGGTTTGTAAGTGCAGGAGATGGTCATCTACGGAGTTTCGTTCGACATGGTCGGCAAACAGCCGATCGTCTTGCTGAAGACCGTTGACGGGAACAAGTTCCTGCCGATCTGGATCGGTCACCCTGAGGCGGCCGCGATTCTGATGAAGCTCCAGAGTCAGCCAACGGCGCGGCCGATGACCCATGATCTCGTAGTTGAGATCCTCGATGAGCTAAGCGCCAGCTGCTCCCAAGTTGCGATCACAGAGCTGCGCGACAACACCTTCTTTGCGACGATCACGCTGAAGATCGGTGACAAGGAGATCGAGATCGATTCGCGCCCAAGCGACGCTCTCGCTCTCGCCGTGCGCTCCGAGTCGCCGATCTTCGCGGCCGAGGATGTGATCGCCGAGTCGGCGATCGAATTTGAACACGAGGTTGAGGACACTGAGGAGGTCGTCGACCGCTTCAAGGACTTCCTCGACCAAGTTTCGCCTGAGGACTTTGGCGGCGGCGACAGTTAGCGCGCGGCTGCTCGCAGGCTTCGTCTTGGCGCTCGCCGTGGGCGCGGTTCCCGCCAGCGCACTTGCGCAAGCACCGCCACCTCGGCCGCTGACCAGCGACCGCGCTGAGGCAATCGCCAGCAAGACCGCAGTATTTATCGAGCAGCGTCGCGAAAACCCGGGTGCTTCGATCAGCGCCGTGCGCAAATCGGGTGGCAGCTGGGAGGTAAGTCTTTTCAGCACCGGCAAGGAGCCAAAGCAGATTGCGCTGGCGAAGGTCGCCGCCAACGGAAAAGTGACCGAGGCTTGGAGCGGCTTTCAGATCGCTTGGTCGATGGCGCGCGGCTACCCCGGCGCCTTCGGCCGCTCGGTCAACTCGCCGTGGATTTGGATTCCGCTCTGCGTTGCCTTCCTGATTCCATTTTTCGACTGGCGCAAACCGTTCCGCTGGCTCCACTTCGACCTCTTGGCACTGCTCGGGTTCAGCCTCTCGCTGGCCTTCTTCAACGACGCCAATCTTGCCGTCTCGGTGCCGATCAGCAGCGCCCTCCTAGCATGGCTGGTTATTCGGTTGCTCGCGATCGGGCTGCGCCCCGATGCCCGTCCGCCGCCGCTGCGGCTGCTGGTTCCTTGGCGCTGGCTGGCCGTGATTGGCCTCTTTCTGGTTGGATTTCGAGCCGGCCTCAACATCGTTGACGGCAACGTGATCGACGTCGGCTACGCCGGCGTGATCGGGGCCGACAAGTTCAGCCACGGGCGCGAGATCTACGGCGCCTTCCCGTTCGACAATGGCAGCGGCGACACGTACGGGCCGTTGCTTTACCTGATTTACGTGCCCTTCGAGTGGATCTGGCCCTGGCAGGGCAGGTGGGATGACCTGCCTTCTGCCCACGCCGTCGCCGGTTTCGTTGACGTTGCCTGCACGGCGCTCTTGTTCTTGATCGGGCGGCGGCTTAGCGACAACGCGCTCGGTGTTGTCCTCGCTTACGCCTGGCTGGCATTCCCGTTCACCGTCTACGTCACCAACTCGGGCAGCAACGATGCGATCCCAGCCGCGCTCGTGCTGGCAGCGATCTGGCTCCATCGTCAGCCGATCGCCCGCGGCGCGCTCAGCGTCGCGGCGGGCCTTACAAAGTTCGCGCCGCTGGCGCTGCTGCCGCTCTTTGCCGGTGATCGACTTTGGGATCGGACTCGATCACGCTCTGCGCGTCTCAAGGGGTTTGCGGCCTACTGCCTCGGAGTGGTCTTGGTGCTCGCGGTCACCACCGCGATCTTTGCTCCGACGACCGATTTAAAGAGCTTCTGGGATAGCACGCTCGCATACCAGTTTGGCCGCGAGGCACCGTTCTCGGTTTGGGGCTATTACGGCGGCGGCTGGGGCACTGCTCAGAAAGTGGTTCAGGCCGCGACGATCCTGCTCGCACTGGCCGCCTTCTTGATTCCGCGGCGGCGCAGCATCATCACGCTGGCGGCGATGGCCGGCGCGATCATGGCCGCCGTCCAGCTCTCCGCGACCTACTGGTTCTACCTTTACCTCGCTTGGGTGATCCCCTTTGCGCTGATCGCCTTGCTCGGCCGTCCGGCGCTCACGGGGCTTCGCGAGGGCTGGCCGGAGCGGCCAGTAGGAGTTGCTCGATCGACTCCGCCCGCCGCGGCCCCTGGCAGCGGACTATCACCGCGTTGAGCCATGGGTCGTCCTCCGACGGCTCGAACTGAGCTCGCATCCCTGAAACCAGCGAGCTGACTGCCTGCTCGCGCTTGACGCCGATCACGCCGCCGCGCGCGCCGGTCATTCCGACGTCGGTGATGAAGGCCGTGCCGCCAGGCAGCACGCGCGCATCGGCTGTCGGGATGTGGGTGTGGGTACCGACGACGGCGCTGACCTTCCCGTCGAGGTACCAGCCCATCGCAACCTTCTCGCTCGTCGCTTCGGCGTGCAGGTCGACGAGGATCTGATCGGCACCGCCGCTGAGCAGCTCCTCGACGGCGCTGTCGGCAGCTTGGAAGGCGGGGTGAGCCGGGTCGAGGAAAAGGTTGCCGGAGAGGTTTACGACGCCGAGCTTGGTTCCTTCCTTCTCGACGATGCAGTGGCCGTGGCCAGGCTGCGATCGCAAATAGTTGGCCGGCCGCAGAATCGGCTCATTTTGATCGAGGTAGGGGATGATCTCCGGGCGGCGGTAGGAGTGGTTGCCAAGCGTGATCACATCGACGCCGCCTTCGAACAGTTCGTCGGCGATCTTCGGAGTTATGCCAAGCCCGCCGGCAACGTTCTCGCCATTCACGACGATGAATGTTGGCTCGAACTGTTCACGGATCGACGGCAGCAGGTTAAGCAGCGTGCGTCGTCCGCAGCTGCCGACGAGATCGCCAACGAAGCAGATTGTTACTTGACCTTGTGACATCAACGCAGACTTTCGCAGCTTCGCTCCCGCCCCGTGAACGCGCCGTCCCTACCATTGGCAGCGATGGCCTTCCCATTGACCCGAATGCGCCGCCTGCGCCGCACCCCGGCGCTGCGCGAGCTAGTGCGTGAGACGCGCCTTGACGCCGGCGATCTGGTGCTGCCAATCTTCGTCGAAGCGGCACTTGAGGCGCCGCAGCCGATCGATTCGATGCCTGGCGTCAGCCGTCAGCCGGTCAGCGGCGCGCTCTCCGAAGCGGCGGAGTGTCTGGCGCTTGGAATTCCAGCGATTCTCTTCTTTGGCATTCCGGCCGAGAAAGACGCCGAAGGCTCAGGTGCTTGGGATCCAGAGGGCGGCGTGCAGCAGGCGATCGGCGCAGTCAAGGCCGCTCACCCCGACCTCGTTCTGATTGCCGACTGCTGCCTTTGCGAATACACCGACCATGGCCACTGCGGGCCACTGCGTGATTCGCGCGAAGTTGACAACGACGCTGCGCTGGAACTGCTCGCTCGCACGGCCGTTAGCCAGGCCGCCGCTGGCGCCGACGTGATTGCCCCCAGCGACATGATGGACGGCCGCGTCGGCTTCATCCGCGCCGCACTTGACGAAGCTGGTTACGAGGACGTCGCGATCCTCGCTTACAGCGCCAAGTTTGCCTCCGCCTTCTACGGGCCTTTCCGCGAGGCGGCCGATGGCGCGCCAGCCTTTGGTGATCGCCGTGGCTACCAGATCGATCCGGCCAACCTGCGCGAAGCGGTTCGTGAAGCCCAGCTTGACCTCGATGAAGGCGCCGACGCGCTGATGGTCAAGCCGGCGCTTCCTTACCTCGACGTGATCAGGCGCATTGCCGATCAAACCGGAGCGCCGCTAGCTGCGTATAACGTAAGTGGCGAATATGCGATGTTGAAAGCGGCGGCCGTGGCTGGAGCGCTTGACGAGCAGGCAGCTGTTCTTGAGCTTCTAACTTCAATCCGCCGCGCCGGAGCAGATTTCGTCATTACCTACCACGCTAAGGACGCAGCCCGATGGCTTCAAAAGAGGTAACTGCAACGCCAAAGATTCGCAGCCGCAAGGGCGGCGCGGCCGTGAGGCTGAGCGAGCTTGACCGCAGGCTGCTTGATCTGATGCAGGGCTCGTTCCCGATTGCAGCGCGCCCTTACGAGGCCGTCGCGCTTGAGGCTGGAATCACTGAGGACGAGGTATTGGCCAGCGTCGAACGGTTGCTGAAGGACCGCATAATCCGTCAGGTCACGCCGATCTACGACACCCGCGTACTCGGCTATGGCTCGATGCTCGTTGCCGCGAAGGTTGATCCCGAGCATCCTTGGCGAGCCGCCAAGGTTGTGAACTCGCACCCTGGCGTCTCACACAACTATTTACGCAATCACGAGTTCAACATGTGGTTCACGCTGGCTGTTGAAGAGGATTCACAGCTCGGCCTTCAGGGGACGCTCGACGTGATCCAAGATTTGACCGGAGCTGAGTCGATCCGCCAGCTGCCAACGCTGAAGCTGTTCAAGATTCGCATGGACCTTGAGATGAGCGGCGACACCGACACGCTCGCCAAGCGAGGAGTCGCCGAAGAGCCGGTCGATCTTGAAGCTCAGGATTACGACGATTTTGATCGCGCTGTGATCCGCGCCACGCAAGGCAACCTGCCGGTTGTCAGCGAGCCTTGGGCTGGCGCCGCTGAGCAGCTTGGGATCAGCGTTGATGAACTGCTCGCCCACCTAGAGGCGATGAAGCAGCGCGGGCTGCTGCGCCGCGTCGCTGGAATCCTTTACCACCGCCGCGCCGGCTTCTCAGCCAACGGGATGGGCGTCTGGAAGGTCCCGGCTGACAAGATCGCCGAGATCGGCCCGCAGATGGCCGCCTACCGTGGAATTTCGCACTGCTACGAGCGCCCGACCTACGCCGACTGGCCCTACCAGATCTTCACGATGGCCCACGGGCGCTCGAAGGAAGAATGCGACGCGATTCTTGATGCGATCGCCAACGAGTTCCCGATTGAGGACCGCGCAACGCTCTACTCGAGCACCGAGTTTAAGAAGATTCGCCTGCTCTACTTCACCGACGATTTCCGCGATTGGGAGCGGGAGTACGGTGGCGTCTAATGAGCGTTTCGCTGCGCGACACGCGCTCCGCTGAGCTTTACGCACGGGCGCTGCAGTACCTGCCGGGGGGCGTCAATTCTCCGGTCCGCGCGATGCGTTCGATCGGCCGCGACCCAATCTTCATCACGCGCGGCGAAGGCGCCGAACTGACCGATGTAGACGGCAACACCTACATCGATTACGTCTGCTCGTGGGGGCCACTGATCCTCGGCCACGCCGACCCTGAGGTGATCGCCGCGATCACCGACGCTGCTGCCGCGGGGACTACCTACGGCGCACCAACGGCCGGTGAGGTAGAGATCGCGGAGGAGGTATCACGACGATTCGCCAGCATCGAAATGCTGCGGATGACGAGCTCTGGGACCGAGGCTGCGATGAGCGCGATCCGCCTCGCGCGCGCCGCCACCGGCCGCGAGAAGCTGCTGAAGTTTGCCGGCGCCTACCACGGTCACCTCGACGGACTGCTCGCCGAGGCCGGGAGCGGCCTAGCGACGGGCGCGATCCCCAGCAGCCCTGGGGTGCCCGGCGCGGCGACGGCGGCGACCGTAATCGTTCCGTGGAACGACCCAGAGGCGCTGATCGCGGCTACTGAAGAGCACGAGTTCGCCGCGATTCTGGCCGAGCCCTACCCGGCCAACATGGGGCTCGTTCCACCGGTCGATGGTTTCCTTGAGCTGCTGCGTGAGCGCGCCAGCGCAACCGGCGCGCTGCTTGTCTTCGATGAAGTGATCAGCGGTTTTCGCGTCGCATCCGGCGGCGCGCAGGAGCTGACGGGAGTAATCCCCGACCTGACCGTTGTCGGCAAGATCTTCGGTGGCGGGCTCCCTGCCGCCGCCTATGGCGGCTCGCGCGAGCTGATGGAGATGATCGCCCCCGCCGGTGCCGTCTATCAAGCCGGCACCTTGAGCGGAAACCCGCTCGCCGTCGCCGCCGGCCTGACGACGCTACGGCGGCTCGACGACGCCGCCTACGTTCGCCTTCAGGCAACTACCGAGGCGTTGGCAAAGGGGCTCCGCGAGGCCGCCAGAGATGCCGATGTGCCTGTCGACGTTGTCAACACGACCGGCCTTTGCACCGTCTTCTTCAGCGAACATCCGGTAGTCGACTACGCCTCGGCGCAGCGCTGCGACCTTGAGCTTTACGGAAGCTGGTGCCGCGCACTGCTGGCGCGCGGCGTCTATCCGCCGCCGTCGCAGTTTGAAACGTGGTTCCCGTCGCTGGCGCACACGTCGGCGCAGATCGACCAGACGATCGAGATCGCCGCCGCCGCTTTTGCGGAGATTGCGTGAGCGCTGAGCAGACGCGAATCGCGCTCTCCAGCGTTGCCGCGCAGCTAAGCGAGGCGGGCGGCCTCTTGGCCGAGGCGCTGATCGCGAGCGATGCGGTCAAGCTTGCGGCAGATGATCCAGCGCTGGGCGCGCTTGCCGCCACCGGCCCACTTTCGGCTGGTCGTGAAGCGCAGATCGCGCTCGTAGTCGAGGCCGTCTACGAGGGCTTTCTGCTCCACGGCGGCAGCTCGCGGATCCTCAATGCCAATGATGACGAGCTCAACATCCTCGCCGGTGATCGCCTCTATGCACTCGGCCTAGCCGAGCTTGCCGCTGTCGGCGACCTCGATTCGGTTCGCGAGCTAGCCGACGTGATCGCGATCTGTGCCCAGGCCCGGGCGCTCAATGACCGGGCCTTGGCGGGTGCCGCCTGGCAGCTCGGCGCTAGCGCAATCGGCTGGGGTTCGTCGCCGGAAGCTGAGCAGGCGAAGGACGCCGTTTGCGGCGATGCTTCGGCCGCAGCCGCAGCCTTAATAGTTGCTGCGCGCCAGCTCCGCGCTGTCGAGGCATAACTGCGCTGACTAGGGAGGCTTTCAGGCGGTCGTCACCGTACTATTGACGTCAGTATCTTCAAGCTGGCGCGCAATCAGAGGCTGCACCTGAAAAACCATGGCTGATCGAAAAGAACCCAAGAGCAAGTACACAGCGGATCGCAAGATCCCCGGCGCCTTCGAGGGGGAGACGGTCACGCGCCGCCGCGCGATGGTTGTTGCTGGCCAAGCCGCCGGTGGCGTAGCCGCAGCTGCCTTTATCTTGCCGACGCTTGGCTTCGCGATGGGGCCGATCTTCGAGAAGCAAGACCAGCCTTGGCAGTCGGTTGGCAAGATCGACGAGTTCAACGATCAGAGCTACGTGCCGCGCACGATCACGCTGGTCGAAGGAATCGGTGACGCCGGTAAGTCAACGGTTTACATTCGCAAGTACAACCCAGATCTCGATACCGAGCCGCTCGACGAATACAACAAGTACATCGCGATTTCGACGCTCTGCATGCACCTCGGTTGCCCCGTTCGTTTCACCGCTGCCGCCCAGCGCTTCATCTGCCCCTGCCATGGTGGCGTCTATGACATCGTCGGCAAAGTCTCCGGCGGCCCTCCGGTACGCCCGCTCGACCGCTTCTATACGCAGCTTGACAAAGACATCGTTGCGATCGGCCCTCGTTTCTCGGTTAACAGCGAACTGCAGCGCTTCTCGCCTCGCGATCCGGGTGAGCCGCTTGACGGCGTTGGTCAATACCTCTACCCATCTCGGCCATCAATGCGCAAGATCGAAGGAACCTAAGCGATGCCGAAGCTGAAACTTCCTGCCGCCCCCAGCAACCCGCTCACGTCGCCGAAGCGACCTGGCAAAGAATACGGTCCCAGCGGGGCGCTCGGCCACGCTGAGGAGGCTGGCATCTCGGCCGTCGATTGGATCGATGAGCGCACCTCGCTCTCCGGTGGCCTGCGCTGGGCGATGTTCCGCAAGGTTCCCAAGGGCACCAACTGGTTCTACACGCTCGGCTCGTCGACAATGTTCGCCTTCCTCTCACAGTCCGTCACCGGAGTCTTCCTGGCTTTCTACTACGACCCCTCGGCGACACGCGCCTACGAATCAATCCAGTACATCAATAACGAAGTCTTCCTTGGCGAGTTCGTCCACGGCATGCACCGCTGGGGCTCGTCGGTGATGGTGATCCTGATCTTCCTGCACATGGGTCGTACCTTCTTCTTTGGCGCGTACAAGTACCCGCGTGAGCTCAACTGGGTGATCGGTGTGGCGCTGCTCGTGATGACGATGACGATGTCCTTCAGCGGCTATCTGCTGCCGTTTGACCAGCGCTCCTACTGGGCCACAATCGTCGGCGTCAACATCAACGGCACCGGCCCCCTGGTTGGCCCCTACCTCTCGGAGTTTCTCCGAGCCGGCCCCTACTTCGGCGCGACGACACTCTCGCGCTTCTATGCAATTCACATGCTGATGGTGCCGGGCGCGATCGCTGCGCTGATGGGCTTCCATCTCTACCTCGTCGCCAAGCTCGGCACGACTGCGCCGCCCTGGGTCAAGGCCAAGGCTCCTGAGGAGCTGCGCGAAGACAAGGTCACGGTCAATCTATGAACAAGCAAGAGAAAGAGCAGTACCTGCGCGACTACGGAACGCTGAAGAACCAAGGCAAGCCATTCTTCCCGTATGCCGTCGCCAAGGACAGCGCGATGGCGCTCGTCACGATGGCCGTGATCGTCGCGATGGCAATCGTGCTCGGTGCTGAGCTCGGCCCGAAGGCCGACCCATCATCGACTACTTACACGCCGCGGCCGGAGTGGTACTTCTTCTTCCTTTTCGAGGTACTGAAGGTGATCAAGCCGCCGGCGCTGGTGCCGTTGGCGACGATCGGCGTGCCAACGATCTGCCTGATCCTGCTCTTCCTGCTGCCGTTCTATGACCGTGGCGCGGAGCGCCGGCCCGAGCGCCGCCCGATCGCGACGACGGCCGGTATCTTCGTTGTCTGCGCGATGGGTTACCTGACCTACCTCGGCGCCGCAGCCGGCCCACCGACGCAGATCGACATTCCGGTTCCAGCCAACATTTCGTCGCAGGGGCCTGAGGCGGTTGCCAGCTTTGAGGCGGGAAGCCAGGTCGTAGCTCAGTCGGGTTGCGCCGCCTGCCACCAATTTGGTGAGAACGGCAACTCCGGGCCAGGGCCCGCGCTTACAGATATCGGCGCCCGACTGCCGGCCCAAGCGATCCAACGAACTTTGCTCAACCCGTCCGCGCCGATGCCGTCCTTCTCAGCGCTAAGCAAAGATTCACCGGAGCAGTTTGCGCAGATGGTCAGCTTCCTAGCCGCGCTGAAGTAGCCAACCTCTGATGGCCAACGCTGGCGCCAGCGGCACACTCGAAGAGCCGCAGGTCGAAGCAATGTTCGACCGCATCGCCGGCGTTTACGATCTGATGAACTCGCTGATGACGGCGGGGCTCCACCATCGTTGGCGCTGCCGCGCAGTCGATCTCGCGCGGGTTGCCCCAGGCAACGACGTTCTTGACGTTGCCAGCGGTACCGGCGACCTTGCGATTGAATTGTCGGCCCGCGTCGGCGCTGGCGGCAGCGTGATCGGCTCCGACTTCTCCGAGCAGATGCTCGGTCGCGCGCGCCTCAAGGCGCCGCAACTGAAGTGGGAGCAGGCCAACGCCTTGGCGCTCCCTTACGAGGCGAATCGCTTTGACGCCGTTACGGTCGGCTTCGGCGCTCGTAACTTTTCCGATCTGGACGCCGGGCTCGCCGAGATGGTTCGCGTTACGCGCCCCGGTGGCCGGGTCGTCGTGCTTGAGATCACGACGCCAACGCGGCCGCCACTTTCAACCTTCTTCCGCCTCTGGTTTGATCGGCTCGTGCCGCTGATCGGCCGCTTCGCTGGGGATCCTGACGCTTACAGCTACCTGCCAAGTTCGGTGCGGCGCTTTCCTGACGCGCGAACGTTGGCGCAGCGACTGTCGGAAGCCGGGCTCGAAGAGGTTTCCTACCTGCTGACAGCGGGCGGAATCATCGCGATCCATTCGGGGACTAAAGCGGGCGCCTGATGGAGGACGCGGCGCCGCATACCGGCGAGCTGGTGATCGCCGGCGGCGATCACATCCCAGCGCTGCTTAAGGCGATCGAAGAGCGGCTGCAGAGTGAGGCTGTCGGCTATGGCGCTCCTTTGCAGCAGTTTGGCGAGGCGACGATCGCGGCCGGCGGTAAGCGGCTGCGCCCGCTCCTGCTACTGCTGTGTGCGGGGCCTCCTGAAACCGATCAACAGCGCGATGCGCTGGTTTGCGCTGGCGCAGCGATCGAACTTATCCACAGCGCCACGCTGGTCCATGACGACGTGCTCGACCAGGCCGATCTGCGCCGCGGCAAGCCGACCGTCGTCTCTACCGCCGGCCGCGACGCGGCGATCTCAACCGGCGACCTGCTCTTCGCTCGTGCCTTTCGGTTGATCACTGAGAGCGGCGACGCGGAAGCGGTTCGGCTGCTCAGCGACGCTTGCTCGGCGCTGGCGCGCGGTGAGCTGTTGCAACGGGCCGATAGTTGGAACAGCGCCGTTAAGCTCGAGCGCTATTTAGAGCGCTGCGAACTGAAGACGGCACGACTCTTCGAAGCGGCCTGCGCGATTGCCGCCACGATCACCGCTGAAGCGGATCTTCAGTTGGCGAGCTTTGGCCGCGGGATTGGGGTTGCCTTCCAAGTGCTTGACGATGTTCTCGACGTAAGCGGGCTGGCCGAACGAACCGGCAAGCAGCGTGGCACCGATCTGCTTGACGGAACCGTCACGCTGCCACTGATCATCGCGCGCGAGAACGATCCTGCCGTTGCCGCCGTTGATCTGCGCTCGCTCAGCAGCGCCGCTGAGGCCGAAGCGCTCTGCGATCAGATTGCCGCCACTGGGGCGCTCGAAGAGTCGCGCGCTTACGCGTTGGCTCTGGTTGACGAGGCCAAGCAGGGGCTTGCGGGCGAACTTGATCCTCGGCGCCGCGGCTCGCTGGAGCTGGTCGCCGACAGCGTCGTCGCTCGCTACAGCTGAGCGCTAGAAATCTTCGGGCAGCAGGTGGTTCATTTCGAGCGCGTGGCGGAGCCGTTCAATGTCGCGCTGAGCGTTCTCTTCGGTGAGCTTCGTCAGCGTTAGCTCAAGCTCGTCGGCGCCGCGCTGGTGGGCGCGGTCGCAAAGCTCCGCGACGTCGTCCTCAACGATCGTCGTGCAGCGCGCCTCGCAGTTCGGGCAGCGCAGCTCAATCTTCCAATGGCGCGGCCCGTAACCGTCCCATTCGACCGGCTGAACGGTGTCGCAGCCGCACTGGCCGCAGCTGAGCAGTTGATCGACGCTCTCTTGCAGATTGGCCTCAATCTCAACGATCTCCAAGCCCTGATCGGCGAGCGATACCGCTTCGCCATCGAGGTAGCTGATTTCGACCCGGCGCCCGGAGGGCAGGGTTACCGATCGAACTTCGCTTTTGGGTGTATCTGAGTCGCGCATTGGGGGTTTCGTTTCGTTTCGCTTTCCTCTTCGGTTCTGAGAGCAAGAACACAGCGGCGGGTGAAAAGGTGCGCAAAGCTGCACCGGATTTCCGGCTCACGGGTACGATGTAGCGATGCCTGCCATTGGTCCATTGGAAATTGGAGTTGTGCTGCTGATCGTGCTTTTGATCGTCGGCCCGAAGAAGCTTCCCGGCCTCGGCCGCAACCTTGGCACCGGGATGCGCGAGTTCAAGGATTCGGTCACCGGCCGTGGCGGCGACACCGACGCCGATGAAGAGCAGGCCAAGATCGATCCTGCAGCGGCCGAAAAGACGGCTGCGCCCGAGTCGAGCGCCGCGCCCGAGAAGCAGCCGCGCGGCGACGCTTAAGGCCCGCGATGCCGGCCGTCCGGCCGATCGGCCACGCAGATAGAATCAGCATCGTCGATCACCTCGATGAGCTGCGCTCGCGGCTGATCGTCACGATCGTCGTATTGCTAGGTTGCTTTGCCTTCTGTTACTGGCAGAACAACGCGATCCTGGAGATCGTCAACCAGCCTCTGGCAGACGCGCAACGGACCGGCGGCAAAGATTCGCTGCAGCAGAGCCAGCGCTTTGATCGCGCGCTTGACGCGATGCTCGAGCAGCTTGGCCCGGCGCTGAGCGACACGCGCAGCTCGCTCGACTCGCTCGCCGGCGAACCCGGCGTTAGCGATGCGACCAAGCTGGAGGCAGCGCGCGCCAGCGAGCAGCTCGCAAAGGCAGCGGCTGCGGCGGCGCTGGCGACGAAGGCGGTACCGACCGACCGTGGCCGCAGACCGCTCACGCTTGGCGTGGCGGAGCCTTTCGTGGCGACCTTCACCGTCGCCGCTTACGCCGCGCTGCTGCTGGCGCTGCCGTTCATTCTCTGGCAGATCTACGCCTTCATCTTGCCGGCCTTCGACCCCAAGGAACGGCGGCTAGTGATTCCGATGATGGCGCTGATTCCGGTGCTTTTTGCGGCCGGCGTCTTATTTGGCTATTACGGCGCGCTGCCGCGAGCGGTCGAGTTCCTCCAGAACTACAACAGCGGCGAATTCGACATTCAGATACAGGCGCGCGACTACTACCGCTTTGTCGTCCTTTTTCTTGCCTTAATGGGGCTCGTCTTCCAAATACCCGTAGGAGTTCTCGTCTTAACGCGCACCGGCGTCGTTGACGCGCGGACGCTCTGGAAGCGACAGGGCTACGTGATCCTCGGCATCGCGATTGTTGCCGCGATCGCTACGCCAACCCCCGACCCGGTGACGATGCTGGTGACGATGTTGCCGTTGATCCTGCTTTACGAGCTGAGTATCGGCCTTGCCTACATCTTCAGGCCGCGCGGCGGCACGATCACCAGCCGCTGGGAGGAGTGGTGGGACGAGGACGATGAGCAGGAGCTGCTGGCCGCCGATCGCGCCGACGACGAGGGTGCTGACGCCGAGCACGACCGGACCCCCGTATCCTGAAGCAATGCTGTTTGATCTGCGTGGAAAAGGTCGGCGTCGGGCCGTCAAGTTCATATATGGCGGTCTTGCCCTGCTACTGGGCGGCGGCCTCGTCGCCTTCGGCATCGGTGGAGCAACCTCAGGCGGCCTCGTTGACGCCTTCACCGGTTCGGGTGGCGGCGCGGACAGCAGCATCTACAGCGATCAGGTGAAGACGCTGACGAAGAAGGTAACCGCCGACCCCAAGGACGAGGCAGCGTGGGCGGAGCTGACGAAGGCTCAGGTTCAGCAGGCGTCAATCATCGGCTACGACCAGAACACGCAGAGCTACAACGCCGCCGGCAAGGCTGAGCTGGCAAAGGGCGCCGCGAGCTGGCAGAAGTACTTGGCGCTGGAACCAAAGAAGCCCGATGATCGCGTCGCCTCGCTGATGGTCAACGCTTACGGCCCCGGTGGGCTGAACGAGCCGGTCAAGGCGGCGGCCGCGCTGAAGGTCGTGATCGAGGGCCGCGGCGCGAGCGCCGCGCTCTACTCCCAGCTCGCCGTGCTCGCCTACCTTGCCGGCGACAAGCGCGAGAGCAAGATCGCCGAGCAGCGCGCGCTTGAGCTAACGCCGGCCGACAAGCGTAAGCTCGTCGCCGCTCAGCTGGCAACGCAGCGCACGCAGATTGACAGCGCAAAGGCCCAGGCCGCCCAGCAGCAGTCGCAGGGCGCGCCGGGGCTTGGCGGCTAGCGGCTAAACTTCGCGGCCGAGCAAGCCCCTGTAGCTCAACTGGCAGAGCAGCGGACTCTTAATCCGAAGGTTCCAGGTTCGATTCCTGGCGGGGGCATAGGTCTTTGCCCAGCGGTATGGCAGAATCAGCGCGATGCTTGCCTCCCTTAACGGTCAGATAATCGAAACCGAAGAAGCGCTGGTGCCCGCCAACGACGTTGGTCTGGTGCGCGGCGACGGCGTCTTCGAAGTGATTCGCGTTTACAGCGGCGTCCCATTCGCGCTTGACGAGCACTTCGAGCGGATGGAGCGCTCGGCGACGAAGCTGATGATCGAGTTTGACCGCGCGGCGATCGAAGCTGAAACGGCTGCGCTGCTTGAGGCCGCTCCCGGCCACGACGGTTGCCTGCGGCTCGTCTCGACCGGCGCCGGAACGCGGCTCGGTTTTATTGAGGCGCTGCCGCCGATTCCGCCTTCGATCACGCTGGTAACGCTTCCTTACGCATCGACGATTCTGCTCGACGGAATCAAGTCGCTCTCCTACGCCGCCAACATGCTGGCCACACGGATTGCCGCCAGCCGCGGCGCCAGCGAGGCGCTGCTCGTGACCGAAGACGGGACGGTGCTCGAAGGGCCGCGCCAAAGCTTTGTCGCCTCGCTCGACGGTGAGCGGCTGATCACGCCGCCGCTTAGCGACCGCGTGCTCGATTCGATCACCCGCGGCGTGCTGCTGAAGACAGGGCTCGTTGAGGAAGAGTCGATCGCGGTTGATCAGATTCCGCAGATAAAGGAGGCCTTCCTCGCCTCGACGCTGCGCGAAGTTCACCCCGTCTCAGCGATCGATGATCATCAGATCGAAGCGCCCGGCCCACTCTCAGCGGCCATTGACAAGGTGCTGCGGGCGACGATCGCCGAGGCGGTCGGCCAGCCGGCGTGAAGCTCGTAACGGTAATCGGCAACCGCCCGCAGTTCATCAAGGCCGCCGCAGTCTCTGGCCCGCTGCGCGCCGCCCACGAAGAGCTGCTCGTTCACACCGGCCAGCACTACGACGATGAGCTTTCAACGATCTTCATCGACGAGCTGGCAGTACCGCGCCCGGAAGTTGAGCTTGAGATCTCAGGCGGAGGCAACAGCGAGCAGACGGCGCAGATGATCGCTGCGCTGGCGCCGCTGCTGGCCGAGCAGCGGCCGGATGCGGTGCTCGTTTACGGCGACACAAACTCAACGCTGGCCGGCGCGCTTACGGCCGCGCAGGCGAACATCGCCGTCGTCCACGTTGAGGCCGGAATGCGCTCCTTCGACCGCACGATGCCCGAGGAGCTGAACCGAGTCTTGACCGACCACTGCTCGCGGCTGCTGCTCTGCCCCTCGCAGGTGGCGCTGGCCAACCTCCAGAACGAAGGGCTTGGAGCGCGCGCGCTGCTGGTTGGTGACGTAATGGCTGACGTCGCCGAGCTGATGCGGCCGCGCGCCGCGGCCAACGCGGCGGCGCTCGAGGCGGCCGGGGTTGAGGCCGGCGATTACCTGTTGGCAACGGCACACCGCGCGGCCAACGTTGACGATCCCGCCAGGCTCGCGCTGCTGACCGAACTGCTGCTCGCCGTTCCCGGCCCGGTAGTGCTGCCGCTCCATCCGCGCACGCGGGCGCGGCTTGAGGCGGCGTCACTTTTGACGGCGCTAGAAGATGGCGGCGTGCGGATCTTGCCGCCGCTCGGCTACCTTGACTTCACGGCGCTGCTGCTTGGCGCGCGCGCCGTCCTAACCGATTCAGGCGGGGTTCAGAAAGAGGCCTACCTGGCCGGCGTTCAGTGCGTGACGATGCGTGACACGACGGAGTGGACCGAGACCGTCCACTCCGGCTGGAACTCGCTCGTTGATCTTGACGGTGCGGCGGCGATCGCGGCGCTTGAGCTGGCGCCCAGCGGCGAGCGCCCCGACTGTTACGGCGACGGCCACGCGGCCGACGCAGTTGTCGCGGCGATCAGCTCGCTGTCGGCTTAGTGCTCGGTCGCCCGATCCGTTCAACGGTTACACCGGCAGCGGCGAAGGCGGCTGCGTCGAGGATGCCGCGCCCGTCGAGCACGACGCTCGCGCCTGGTAGGTCTGCGGCGGTCAGCTGCGCATACTCGGCGTGGTCGGCTTGGACGATTCCGGCGTCGATCGCTTCGCGATCCCAGGGCGTTAGTCCCAGTGCGGTTAGCTCCCCGTCGCTGTAGAGCGGGTCGCTGACGAGCGCAGTGGCGCCCAGCGTTTCGAGCGCCTCGGCTACGCCAAAGACGCCGCTGAAGGCCGCCTCCTTGACGCCGCCGCGGTAGGCGGCGCCCAGCACCAGCACGCGGGCGCCCTGAAGCCCTCCAAGTGCATTCTCCAGCCGCTTGGCCGCGTAGGCAGGCATCGCGTCGTTTACGGCCCTGGCTGCGGCTGGAAGCGCCGCGTCGGGGTCGCCTTCGAGGTAGAAGCGCGGATAGACCGGTATGCAGTGGCCGCCGACGGCAATGCCGGGGCTATGAACGTGGCTGAAGGGCTGACTGTTGGCCGCCTCAATCACGCGCGCAACGTCGATCCCTTCGCGGTCCGCAAAGCGCGCCAGCTCATTCGCAAAAGCGATGTTGATGTCGCGGTACGTCGTCTCGGCGAGCTTGACCATCTCGGCCGCCTCGGCAGAGCCGATCGGCCAAACATCGGCCTCGAGGAATGAGCCGTAAAGTTCGGCGCCGCGCGCCTCACCGGCATCGCTGAGGCCGCCGACAAGCTTTGGGTAGGCGGCAAGGTCGGCGAAGACGCGGCCGCTGTAAACGCGCTCGGGGCTGAAGACGGTGAAGAACTCCTGCTCTGCTTTGAGGCCGCTGATCGCTTCGAGCACCGGCGCGATCCGCCCGCGCGTCGTGCCGACCGGCAGCGTCGTCTCGACCGCGACCGTCGTTCCCGCCTGCAGGCCGGCGCCGATCGCTGCGATCGCAGCGTCGAGCGCGGTCCAGTCGGGCTGCGCCTGCGCGTCAACGGCCAGTGGCGGCACCGCGACCACTAGCTCCGCGCCCGCGGCCACGGCAGCTGTTGTGTCGAGCTGGGCGCGCAGCGCACCGCTCGCGATCACTTCGGCCAGCGACTCTTCCAGCTCGGCCTCGCCAGGGAACGGTGGCTGGCCGCGGTTGATCAGCTCAACGACCTCGGGGTTTATGTCGCAACCGACAACGCTGTGGCCACTGCGGGCGATCTTTACAGCCAATGGCAGCCCAATCTTGCCGAGCGCGACGACGACGACCTGCATCAGACGCCCGCGGCGTTCGGTGTGACCGTGACCCCGCTGGCGGCGCTCTCCAGCACCGCCTCAGCGCTGGCCAAAGTTTCGAGCCCTTCTGCCAGCGTCACTACCTGCGAGTCGGCCGAGCCGCCGAGCAGATCAAGGAAGCGGTCGAGCTGCACGCGCAGCGGCTCGCGTCGAGCAATCGCGTAGCGCGTAACGTCGCCCTCGCTGACGCCACGCAGCGACTGCGTCGTTCCCCACTCGCTGCCAACGGCGCCGTTCTCGTAGAAGGTCAGGTCGGCGGTCAGCGTGTCGGCGACCAGCATCCCACGCTCGCCAAGCACGCGCGTGCGGCGCACTTTCGTCGGTGAAAGCCAGTCGACCGTTGAGCTGAAGCTGACGCCGCTAGTCAGTGCGCCACTGATCAAAACGAGATCCTCGTGCGGGCGGCCCATGCGGTTCTGCGTCTGACCGGAGATCGAGGCAATCGGTGAGCCGCCGAGCCAGCGGACAAGGTCGAGGTCGTGGGTCGCGAGGTCTTTGACTACGCCGACGTCGCGGATTCGATCCGGGAACGGGCCGACGCGTTCGGTCGCGATCAGAAAGAGCTCGCCGAGCTGATCATCGTTAACGCGCTCCCGCAATTCGATCAGCGCCGGGTTGCAGCGCTCAACGTGGCCGACGGCGCCGCGAACGCCGGCCGCCTCGACGATTTCGATCAGCTCGCGCCCAGCGGTGGCGCTGGCGGCGATCGGCTTCTCGACCAGCACGTTGGCACCGGCGACGGTCACTTCGCGCACCGCAGCAACGTGCTCCTCGGTCGGAACGGCGACGATCGCAAAGTCGAGCGGCCCGGCGGCAAGCAGCTCAGCGACCGAGCTGAAAACCAGCGCTGGGTCGCTAACAGCGCCGTGGACGTCGCCGAGCGGGTCGACCGCACCGGCGAAGGCCACCTGCGGCGTGCTCTGCAGCAGCCTGGCGTGATGGCGACCGATCATCCCCAGCCCCAGAACAGCGCCGCGCATGGTCGGTTTGTTGTTGGCGTCACCCACGACGCCGTTAGGGTATCTGCCGTGGACGATCACCCTGCAAGCCAGCCGCTAGTCGCCGAATCGGCCTCTGTCGCCGACGGCGTTGTCTTTGGCGCCAATGTTGTAGTCCACGAGGGCGTTGTGATCGGCGCGGGCGTCGTGATTGAAGACAACGTTGTGCTCGGTAAGCTGCCGCTGCTGAGCGTCAGCTCGGCAACCAAGGGGGAGGCGCCGCGCGCGCTGAGGATCGGCGCCGGCGCGCGCATCTGCTCGGGCGCAATCATCTTTGCCGGTTCGACGATCGGCGCAGGCTCAATCATCGGCGACCAAGCCTACATCCGCGAGCGCGGCGTGATTGGCGAAGAGAGCGTGGTCGGCCGCGGCAGCGGCGTTGATCCCGACGTAGTGATCGGCGACCGAGTTTCGATTCAGAGTTCTGTTTACGTGACGGCCGGAACGGTGATCGAAGATGATGTCTTCATCGGCCCGGGAGCGATCACAACCAACGACCGCCTGTCGGGCCCGCTCGACGGGCAGCTCGATGGCCCGACGCTCTGCCGCGGCTGCCGCATCGGCGCCGGCGCTGTTCTGCTCCCAGGTGTGCGGATCGGTGAGAAGGCTTTGGTCGCCGCCGGCGCGCTAGTCAGCGCCGACGTTGCCGCCGGCGCGCTCGTCGTCGGCATCCCAGCGCGCGAACGCTAAGCGACCGGAGGGCCGTTCCCGCCGCGCCAGATGATCTGGTCGTGGCCAGGGCCGACACCGACGATGATGATCGGCACGCCGACGAACTCTTCGATGAAGTTGAGGTAGTTCGTCACCGCCTCGGGCAATTCAGCTTCACTACGCACCTTGCTGATCTCCTCACTCCAGCCGGGCAGCTCGGTGTACTTGGCGCCCACGTGGTGGAGCACCGACTGGTGGTAAGGGAAGCTCATGAACTCGGCCCCGTCACTCTCATCCTCGCCGACGTAGGCGGTGCAGAGCGGCAGCGTCTCAAAGCCACTTAGTACATCGAGCTTCGTGAGCGCCAGTGCCGTGAGGCCGTTGATCCGCGCCGCGTAGCGCAGCGCCACGAGATCGATCCAGCCGGTCCGCCGCGGCCTGCCGGTCGTCGTGCCAAATTCGCCGCCGGAGGTGCGAATCCGCTCGCCGACCTCATCTTCGAGTTCGGTCGGGAAAGGCCCTGAGCCAACTCGCGTCGCGTAGGCCTTGGCGATCCCCCAAACCTCGTCGATGTCCTTTGGCCCAACGCCGGCGCCGGTGCAGGCCGCGCCGGCAATTGGGTTCGACGAGGTGACGAACGGGTAGGTGCCGTGGTCGATGTCGAGC
>SXGR01336009.1_pt1 | contig 27924 bp, 22 predicted proteins | sample 3174711 | NCBI WGS metagenome assembly SXGR01 (sample SAMN11356860, study PRJNA531348) | freshwater metagenome | isolation source: freshwater sample F1-60 | place: China: Fuxian Lake, Yuxi | collected 2017-12-25
CGTCACCTAAACGCATTTGTGCATCTCTATACATGGCATTTTCAATCTCATTTGGTGAATCCATTAATTCAGCCTTTTGGAGGGCCTCCTTCAGAAATCGAACAGCTTGAGCATGGCGTTCTAACCTAAACGCCAGCTGACCTAACTGATAATTTGCCGCAAAAGGGGTGCATCCCAATAATCTTAAATCCAGGTTGAAAAAGCCTAAATCAATAAAATTCTTCATCCATAAAAAAGCCTGGTTGTATTCGCCAACACGGTGATATAATTCAGATTTCCAAAAAAAGGTTGCTGAACGAATGGATGAATCTTCTTGATACAGAAGGGACGAATCCAAATAGCTTAGGGCATCTACGTACCTCTTTTGATTGAACAAGGTTACGCCTTGCTGATAATATAGTTTCTGAAGGATGGTCTTCACCCTTGATGTTTGATTGGATACCCCTTTAAGGATACGTAAGGACTCGATATAATGATGTGCCTTCATTGCCAAATCGCTTAGGCATTGGCTAATTTCTTCACGGTAAGTACTGCCGGGGTACTGAATTAAAAATGAACCAAGAACCCTAAAATTAGCAGGGGCTTCACCTATAACGTAACATAATTTAGCGTAATTATAAAAAGAAATCTCCCGTAATGTCCCATCAACTTCCAATTCAGTCACCTTCTGAAACGAAGTTCTTGCCCTTGCTAAATATCTATCAGAATTTCCTTCCAAACCCAAGGCCATCCATGCATGTCCTTGAACAAAATAACCAAGGGACATCAACGAATCCGTCCAAAATTCCACTCTTTGTAACAAATTAGTTACGGTATCCCAAGCACCCAATAAGCTGTACATTTGAGCGACTCGCAACGTATCCGCTGAATTTGTCTGTAATCCATAGCCAACTGCCTCTTGTAAATATCGAATAAACAACTGAGCGTCACGTCTTCCATAACTAAGATTCATCCCCAAAACATAAATCTCCTTTTTCTTAAATTGAAACAACCACCCACTTAAGGAATCAATTGCAGATAAAGCCGCCGTAGTATCTCCCTTGAGAGTACTTAACAAAATCCTAGTATAAGCACAAAGTGTATCGTATTGAGGATTGGCTGCCAAAAAATCTAATTTTTTTTGGGTCTCTTCGTAATTCCCCGATCGGAGATAATGACCCATTAAACAAAAACTAGCAGGATTTTGAAATTCACCGGAATAACTTGCCGCCTGTAACCAATGATCAAGGGCCCTTAAAGTGTCCTTGGGGTAAATAATTTGACCACTAAAATAATGGTACTGCTGAGCCTCTGAAAGATTAAGTCGATACCAATTCAATGAGTCCCATAATTCTATTACTTCAAATTCGCGATCTTGCCTAATGAGATATACACCGTATGCTAATTTGGATAGGTCCGATCTAGAATTATTTGGAAAATCTCTTAAGAACGCGGGAAAGAGAACTTCAACCTTAGGGTCTAAGCGAAAAGCGGCCTTAGTGCACTCTAACAGTCTTAAGTCTTCTTCAGAACAATTATTAGCAGTTTGGAATAAAACTAAATTCGTGTGCAGAGATTGTAGCGCTAAGTCCGCTAAATGAAATTCTTTGTTAATCGCCCATTCAATCCAATCCCTTCCCTGGGATTCAGGAACACGGATGGGCATTATTCCCTGGGCACTCGCTGTAATATTATTAAAAAGCAAAGAGGTCAATCCAGCTAGGCAGAGCCTCAGACAACTTATTATGATCCTATTATTGAGCATGGCTAATCAAGGACAAGTAAATTAGAATAGTCCCGTCGTTGAATGCATCAAAAAGTAACCTAGAAACTAAGTACCAAACCTAATGCAGGCAGGATCGGCAATTGGTCGACCCGACTGTATTGGATTCTGTCAAAGTAGAAAATATTACGACGGTCGTAAGCATTGGTAAGACTGAAATTAAAGTCCATTGATAAACGGTCATTCCATCCTTTCCGATAACGCAGTGCCAAGTCCAAACGATGGTAGGTAGGTAAACGGCCTTGGTTAAATCCTGCATACAAAACACCCAAAGACCCTCCTTGGTTGATATAATCCGTACCGGCACCAGCCCCAAAATTTAAATCAGGGTAAAAGCCCTGGGTTTGCGTAAATGGAAATCCAGAACCAAAGTTCCAACGACCTGATACTTCCCATTCCAATTGTTTACCAAAGGTATAGGTACTGACTACATTGATGTTATGGCGACGGTCAAAAACAGGATTGTAGGTGCGCGTTCCATCAAAGCGATCCACATAGGTCCAACTGTAGGTAGTCCACAAGTAAAACCTTTTGACATCGTATTTCACGCGGAAATCAAAACCGTATGCCCTTCCCCGTTCGATAATGAAGTCTTTTTTGAGGACATCGGGTTTTCCATAATTGCCTTCGACATCGTCAAAGATTTTGTCCCGATTAATGTTGGACAGCTGGGTAAATTGTTTGATATACGTTTCAGCGTTGATCTCCACCCGAGGGCCCAAATCAATCTCAACCCCTCCGACCAAATGATTGGCTTTCTGTAACCTGGAAGTCACCGGTTCTCCGTCGAAAGTTTTGGGAAGATTGTCCGGGCCTGAGAGAAAGCCAAGAAAAAGATTCACCACATCCCGGTCAGATGTCGCAGAAATTAAATTTTGAGAATATTTACCGCCAGCGATCTTGAATCGTAAATCAGGCCTTGCATTGTATTTGGCGCTGAACCGTGGTTCCAAGGACATCTCCGTGAGGCTGGAATAATAATGGGCGCGAAGTCCGGGCTCCACCACCCAATTATCAAACAACAAATTGTATTTACCAAAAACCGCAAGCTCGGTGGTGCTTTCCTGTTGGCGTATAATTTGTCCCGTCGAATTGGTGAAGTTGAAATCCGTATTAAGGCCCACCATATCAAACCCAAAATTAGCTTGACCTGAATTAAGGTATTGGGTTACGGAAACCGTACCGTTGAATCCAGTAATGGACGAGCGCCTTGGACGACCGTCGGCTTCGCGTTGACCTGATTCAAAATTAGAATACGCCAAATTCCCTGAGATCGTATTTCCTGCACCTTCGGGGATGAGTACAAATTGTGTTCCCGCTCCAGTTGATACCCAATCAACCTCCGCGATTCCCCTAAAATTGGCCTTATCCGTCATATTAAAACCAAACATTGAAAGCTTGGAACCGCTATTCGCTTTGAAGGTCGCTTTGCCGTACACGTCCAAAAACGAGAAGGGCAAACCCTGCGGCCCTGCGTACGAGTACAGCGCCTTGGATGTTTGATCCAGGTAGGAACCCTTGGCGCTAAAAATAAAAGTAGGAGCAAGCTTTTCAGGATTCCTCGACTTCCATAGAGGGCCTTCCAATACCAATCGGCTTAGGAATGGGCTTACCCCGAGCTTACCGCTCAGCTGTTTTTGGTTACCATCGCGGGTTGTTACATCCATGACTGCCGATATGCGACCTCCATGATTTGCATTGTAGGCTCCGGTATAGACTTCTGCGTTTTTGATAAGGTCTGTTTCAAAAACAGAGTAAAGGCCGATTGAGTGGAACGGATTGTACAAAAGCATCCCATCGAGCAACACTTTATTCATCACGGGGGAACCCCCACGGATATACAATTGCCCTCCTTGGTCCCCGGTGAATACCACCCCTGGTAAAACTTGCAAATACTGTGCAATATCGGCCTCACCACCAACCGACACCACCTGCGTTATTTGTTTGGGTGTAACCGTCTCCACGGAGACGCGTGTGTTGGTCAGCTGTTCTTGCTTTGCCCCCAAGACTTCAATCTCTTGAAGACCTATTGAGGATTTGGATAATTGCAAACGATAATTGAGCGTAGCCCCAGCGGTGATTTTCATGGAGATTCGTGCAGTATCATAACCCAAATAGGTACTGATCAAAACATAATTTCCTGGCGGGATATTTTTGATGGTAAAAAATCCATTGACATCGGTACTGGCCCCAATGGTCGTCCCTACCAAGAATACATTCGTAAAAAGAATAGGCTCGCCGCTGCTTTTGTCTATAACAGTCCCCCGAACTGTTCCGCTATTTTGGGCTTGTAGGCTAAAACATAGACCTAAAAGGAAAATTAAAATGGCCCAAAAGCCAAAAGAACTTAACGCCTTGAGTGTATACCCCATTAAGGTAAAATTAAGGCATAAAAAAGAAAATAGGACAAGCAATGGAGCCCTATGGAAACCTTTATTCCATCAAGCTTTGAGGGAATCAGAAACAGCTTTGGCTGCATCCTCGAGGGTAATTGCAGCCCGAATTGGTAATCCAGATGCCTCCAAGATGGCCTTAGCTTCGGTAGCGTTGGTCCCTTGCAGACGGACGATCAAAGGAACACGAAGATCACCCAAAGACTTGCAGGCCTCCACAATACCGTTGGCGACACGGTCGCAACGGACGATGCCCCCAAATATGTTGACCAGAATCGCCCGAACATTCGGATCCTCCAAAATGATATTAAAAGCCTGTGCAACCCGCTCAGCCGATGCCGTTCCACCTACGTCCAAAAAGTTCGCAGGACTACCGCCACTGAGTTGAATCATGTCCATGGTGGCCATGGCCAAACCAGCACCGTTCACCATGCAACCCACGTTGCCGTCGAGCTTAACATAGTTCAAATTAAACGATGCCGCCTTGAGCTCAGTGGGATCCTCTTCGCGAGGATCATGCATAGAAGCGATTTCAGGAACGCGCATCAAGGCATTGTCATCAATATTGACTTTGGCATCCACCGCCAATATGCGATCATCCGATGTTTTGAGTACGGGATTGATTTCGAATAGGGAAGCTTCTACACCTTCAAACGCTTGTACCAATTTTTGACAAAAGACTACCATCTGTTTGAATGCTTGACCTTTGAGGCCCAGATTCAAGGCCACCCTGCGGGCTTGATAGGCCTGAAAACCGATGGTAGGATCAATCCATTCCCTGTAGATTTTCTCAGGGTGCTTTTCAGCAACTTCCTCGATGTCCATACCTCCTTCGGGAGAATAAACCATTACGAACCCCCCCTTGGCCCGATCCAACAAGACCGATAAATAAAATTCCTGAATAGGTGTTGGCCCAGGAGCGTAAACATCTTCTGTAATCAAAACCGAGTGCACTTTCTTCCCGACAGCCCCGGTTTGTGGGGTTACCAACTGCATGCCCAAAATTTGGGAACTCAATTCCTGAACCTGGTCCAACGACTTGGCTAATTTAATTCCCCCACCTTTACCCCTGCCACCGGCATGGACCTGGGCCTTTACAACCCACCATCCGGTTCCCGTTTGTTCCTGCATCAAGGTGGCCGCATGGACAGCCTCATCGGGCGTCGTTGCCAAAAGTCCACGCTGTATGGGAACACCATATTGCGATAGCAAGGCCTTGCCTTGGTATTCGTGAATATTCATGGGAACAGGATTAAGGGTTACAAATTGTACAAATCAAGTTTGTTAACCCCCAAAGTCGTCAAAGGCTACGTGTTCCTTAGGAATACCCCAATCATCGCACATCTTCAGCACGGCTGCGTTCATCATGGGTGGTCCACAGAAATAAAATTCAATTTCTTCCGGTTCTTTGTGCTTACTCAAATAGTTATCAATGAAGGATTGGTGAACAAAGCCCAAGAATCCATCACCTTCCCGATCATCCAAACCCTGACTAACCTTCCAGTTGTCCTCAGGAACTGGCTCTGAAAGAACAACGTGGAAGCGGAAATTGGGAAATTCCTTTTCGATGGCACGAAACTCATCCACATAGAAAAGTTCACGCTTGGATCGCCCACCGTACCAATAACTAACCTTACGGCCAGTTTTGAGGCTGTGGAAAAGGTGGAAAATGTGAGCCCGCAATGGGGCCATACCGGCACCACCACCCACATAAACCATTTCTTTTTGGGTGTCTTTGATAAAGAAATCACCATAAGGACCGGAAATGGTCACCTTATCGCCTGGTTTACAATTAAAAACAAATGAGGAACACACACCGGGGTTCACCTTCATCCAGGCGTTACTAGCCCTATCCCAGGGAGGGGTAGCAATACGAATATTCAATTTGATGATATTTCCTTCTGCAGGATGGTTGGCCATAGAGTACGCCCGAAAGATGGGCTCAGGATTGACCATTTTGAGGTCCCACAATTTGAATTTATCCCAATCTTCTTTGAACTTATCCGAACCCGCTGGATCGTCCAAAGATGGTGCAATATCAATGTTTTTGAAATTCACCGTACATGCCGGAACATCCACCTGAATATACCCCCCCGCTTCAAAGTGAAGATTTTCTCCTTCTGGCAATTTAACGATAAACTCTTTGATAAATGTGGCCACATTGTAATTGGAGACCACTTCACATTCCCATTTCTTGATTCCAAAAATCTCTTCGGGAATTTGGATTTTCATGTCGTTCTTGACCTTGACTTGACAGGCCAAGCGCCAATGTTCGGCTTGTTCCCGCCGGTTCAGATGCCCTTTCTCGGTAGGCAACACGTCGCCACCTCCCTCCAAAATCTGGCATTTGCACATCGCACATGTTCCTCCACCACCGCAGGCCGATGGCAAAAATAATTTACGCTCGGACAACGTACTCAGAAGAGTGGAACCCGCCGCAACTTTCATGGGATTGGACGTATCTCCGTTAACGATGATTTGAACGTCTCCGCTATTGACCAATTTGGCCTGCGCATACATCAAAACAAAAACCAACAACAAAATGACCCCAGAGAAGGCCAAAATGGAATAGAAAATAATAGATAAAGTTGCCCCAGTTAACATCGTAGGTGGATTTTAAAGCGTAATACCCAAGAAACTCATAAACGCAATCCCCATGAGTCCAGTTAAGATAAAGGTGATGCCCAAGCCCTTTAATGGAGCTGGAACATCCGAATAGCGCAAACGCATACGAATAGCAGCAATCGCTACAATAGCAATCATCCATCCCACACCGGATCCCAAGCCAAAGACCGTGGCTTCTGCAAATTCATAATCCCTTTCTTGCATAAACAGTGACCCCCCCAAGATGGAGCAATTCACCGCAATCAAGGGGAGAAATATTCCCAAAGCTCCATACAGTTCTGGGGATAGTTTTTCGACCAACATTTCCACAAGCTGAGTCATAGAGGCGATGGTCGCAATGAACATAATGAAGGCCAAAAAACTCAAATCAATCTTGGCCAAGGACGGACTGATCCAAGCCAAGGAACCTTCTTTGAGAACTTTGTTGAGCAACAACCAGTTCAATGGTACGGTAATAACCATCACAAATATGACAGCAACGCCCAATCCAAGGGCCGTTTTCACATTTTTGGAAACAGCCAAATAAGAACACATGCCCAAAAAGTAGGCAAATATCATGTTATCGATAAAAATCGATCGTACAAAAACGGAGATCAAATCCGCGGCTAGAAATAAGGTGCTCATTCTTTTTCCTCCAAATGTTTAGCAAAACTTCTTTGAATCCAGATATAACAGGCGACCACAAACAAGGCGCCAGCTGGGATCATCATCAAGCCATTATTCACATAACCAGCCTCGTAAATGGCATCGGGTATCACCTTGAAGCCAAAAACTTTACCGCTTCCAAACAATTCCCGAAAAAAGGCGACGGTTAATATGACAACCCCGTAACCAAAACCATTCCCCAACCCATCAAGCAGAGAAGGATACGGTTTGTTTCCCATGGCATAGGCCTCTAGACGACCCATCACAATGCAATTGGTTATGATCAATCCGACAAATACAGATAATTGCTTACTCACATCGTACATATAAGCTTTGAGCATTTGGTCCACCAAAATGACCAAGACCGATACAACCGTTAATTGGACGATAATTCGGATTCGAGACGGGATCGCATTACGCATTAGCGATATCACCCAATTGGATAGAGCAACAACAGCCGTTACCGATATAGCCATCACCATGGTGGGCTTCATTTGAGTGGTTACAGCAAGGGATGAACATATACCCAAAACTTGTATTGTTACGGGATTATTATCGGATAAAGGATCGGTCAGAAGTTTACGTTCCTTCTTGCCAAGCAAGGGTTTTTTTTCAGCAGGTGGCTGAACGAGGACTTCACTCATAGGGCCTTGTTGTTTGAGTTTTGTTGAATATACTTTAGATAGAAAGCAATATCTTCTTCTAACATTTTACTTACGCCATTCGAGGTGATTGTGCCCCCGCTGATCGCGTCTACTGCATGAGGCATGCTAGCGTCATGTTTGCCTTTTTCGACTTTAATCGAAACAAATTGGCCTTGGTCGTTCAAAACCTTCTTGTTGTTGAATTGCTTTTCAAAGCCGTCTGTGTTGATCTCAGCACCCAAGCCAGGCGTTTCACCTTTGTGGTCAAAAATGGCTGATTTGACAGTGTTTCCGTCTTGGTCCAAAGCGAGATATCCCCAAACAGGCCCCCACAAACCAACCCCAGCCATTTGCAGGAGATAGGTCACTTTCCCCTCTTTGTCCTTGTAGATATAGAGTGGATAACGAACCTTGTAACTAGGGTTTTTCGTTTTCAATTTCTTTTCTGATGCCAAATCCAAGCTAATGGCCTCTAGGCCTTTGATAGGAGATCCCTGTTCGTCAATCACTACCCCCTGAACAAGCTCTTCAAATTTTTTGTAATCATTGGCGCCGTTAAGTCCAACTAACGATAGAATATTTTGTTGTTTTTCTTTGAGGACATTCTCGTCTTGGGCAGGCTTAAGAATAGTTGCAGCAGCGGCCAATAAGGCAGCCGATAAAGTCGTCACTAGCAGGGCGAAGACGATAGTACCTGAATTTCCTTTAGATGACATAGGTATAGCTAATAAAATATTTAGGCAAAAGAAGTTCGAGCCGCTAAGCGCTTGTTGCGACGAGCAATATTCGCTTGGACCACGTAATAATCGATAAGGGGAGCCATAACATTCCCAAACAAAATAGCTAACATAATTCCCTCGGGGTAGGCTGGATTAAAAACCCGAATCATCACCGCCAGCATACCCACCAAAACCCCATAAATCCATTTGCCTGTCTCGGTATGGGCAGCAGTTACTGGATCAGTAGCCATAAAAACCGCCCCAAATAGTAGCCCACCCATGGCCAGGTGCAGATAGAAAGGCATGTTCATGAAAGGCGTTATACCTATTCCATTAAAAATGAGACCCATCAACAAAGCCCCCAAAATTACCGAAACCATCACAACAGCTGAACCTATTCCGGTCAAAACCAAAAAGGCCGCTCCAAGAAGAATGGCGATTTTGGAGGTTTCTCCAATCGAGCCTGGGATTAATCCGACTACCATATCTTGCAAAGAATAATTCCAAGTTTGATCAGCAGAAATTTGGAAGGGAGTACCCGTAGCAGCGGCATTGGCCAAGGCCGTTGCCCCACTGTAAACATCCGGTTTATCAGAAATCCAAACCTGATCCCCGCTCATAAAAGTGGGGTAGGCAAAAAACAAAAAGACTCGGGCTGTAAGTGCGACATTGAGAACGTTCATTCCAGTTCCCCCAAAAACCTCCTTTGCAAAAACTACCGCAAAAGCAGTCGCCAATCCCACCATCCATAAGGGAATATCGGGAGGAAGAACCAATGGAATCAACATTCCGGAAACTAGGAATCCTTCGTTGATGGCATGGCCCTTTTTGGAGGCCACAAAAAACTCAATTCCTAATCCCACCGAATAGGAAACAACGACGATGGGCAGCACTTTAAGTGCTCCATAAAAGACTTTGTCCCAAAGACCGTTCAAGGGAGATCCGGCAAATTCACCCAAAGCCAAGAAATGCTGATGGCCCACATTAAAAATCCCAAAAAGCAAGGAAGGAACCATCGCCAGAATCACAAAAAACATGGTCCGCTTGAGGTCAATGCCTGCCTTGATGTGGGCACCACCATTGCTCACCCGGTCTGGGGTGAAAAGGAAGGTAGCAAAACCATCAAAAAGGGTATGAAATTGGCCGTATTTCCCGCCTTTCTCAAAGTCAGGACGAAGTTCCAGTATTTTCTTTTTTAGAAATTCCATGGGATAACTAAAATTGTAACGATTTGATTATTAATGGATAAAATTTATTCTTCTTCCTCAATCAACAAGTCGAGACCTTTACGGACCATTTCTTGGACGGGGATTTTGGATGTGCATACAAATTCACACAAGGCCACATCTTCTTCGTCCAATTCGTGAAGTCCTAACTGCTCCATTTCTTCTACATCCTGGTAATGAATAGCCTTGAGCAGGTAGGTTGGCAACAAATCCATCGGCAAGACTTTCTCGTATTGACCTGTCATCACAAAAGCCCGCTCTTCACCGTGGGTATTGGTATTGACCTGGTAGGTACGATTGCTCAACCAACCCGACAAGAAAGACTTGGAGATATCCGGACGGGAATAGGATGGGAGCAACCAGCCCAAAAACTCCAAGTCCCTGCCTTCGGGGATTACACTCAATTGATCGTGGTAAAATCCAAGAAATCCGTTCAAATCAACTTGCTCACCACTTAAAACGTCACCGGATATCGTTCGATGCTCTCCAGCTTGCAAACCAGCGCTTTTGATGATGCTGGAGACAGAGGCCCCTAAAATCGCCTGCACATAACCCGGCTTTTGCAGGGATGAACCACCGACCGCGACCCAACGACGGGCATCGTAATACCCCGTCAAGAAGAGACGACCCAAAATAATGACATCAGCAGGAGTCATGGTCCAAACACAATCCCCCTTGCCAATCGGGGCAAGATGGTGCATCTGTATACCCACATTTCCAGAGGGATGGGGTCCATCAAATTGAGGGACCTGTACGCCTAGGGCTGCGGTAAAGAGCTTGGAACGAGTAAGACTCTTGTGAATGTTCAAGTAAACCTTGCCCGTACACAGTTGTTGGAGGACCTTGAGGCCCTCAGCAAAGGCGGTAGGGTCTTGTTCAACCTGAAAATCACGATCTGCAGCCATAGGGGCTGTATTGAATGCGGAGATCACAATACAGCGGGGTTGGGCATCGGGCCTCGCCATGCGGTTGTACGGTCTTTGACGCAAGTGAGCCCAGACCCCGGAGGTCATCATTTTGGAGCAAATTGCATCGGCATTCAATTCCGTGGGATTAGCGGATCCAAAATCCAAATAACGGGTTTCGGCATCTCCTTCCAGGACGATTGCCTCCAAGACCCTTTTGGGGCCACGTTGAATGCGAAGTACTTTGCCACTTACCGGACTGCATACGAACAGTCCAGGAAAGGCCTTGTCTTCCATCAATGGGGTTCCCGCCAGTACCGTAGTTCCTTCTTCGACCAAGAGCCGAAGCTTCTGGTATCGAAAAATGGTAGGCCTGACGGCACATTGTTTGTAATCGGAAGAAAAAACGTTTTGGGTGCTGGGAGTGCCTACGAGCTTGATGTCGTACCCCCTACGAAGACTGATGATTTGAGCCATAATGAATTTGCGCGACAAAAATACATTTCAAAACCACCGTTAATTCAAAAATAAAGCATTATTTTGTACGAAATGAATCCAGCAAATTGGTCTTGGCCTGGCCTCAAACAGTTCGCACATTGGCAATGCTCTTGGACGGTTTGTCTTCCCGTCCGATCAGACCAAAGAGGACGACATCGCCAACTTTGCATTGCCATAGGGTTTTTATTATTCAACCCCTTATCGATCAATGCTTTGAGCTCAAATGTAGGGCCTACCGTTTACCAGGATCAAATCTGGGAGGAGGATATTCACTCGGTACGACTGCATACCGACCAAGACCCTTTCGGTTCACCCGTTTGGGAATTGGAATCGGAAAACCCACCTTTAATTCTACGTTTCGATGACATGGCTGGGGGATACAAACCCTATACCGTTCGATTAATCCCCTGCCGCCGGGATTGGACAGCCTCCGATTTGTTCGAAGCCCAAGCCATGGAGGGCATCGGGCAGGAACTGATCCAACAGCATCGGTCTTCGTTCAATACCCTAGATCAATACACCCATTACAGCCACCCTATTCCATCCGAGGTCCTGCGGCCGAAGGTTTCAGGTAATTTTGCTGTGGTGGTCTATGCGGATCAGGACCTGCAGGAAATCGTTTTGACCCGAAGGCTTTTGGTTTTGGAAAACCGTGTTTCGGTTTCGGCTTTGGTGCGAAGAGCCTACGCCACCAGCGAACAAGCCGAAGCCCAGCAACTTGACTTGGAGCTTGGCATTGGTAAATTGCTCATCAACCAACCCGCCATGGATCTTAGTTTCCAAGTGATGCAGAACGGTGATTGGAGCAGTCTGCGCAAGGGTCCGGGTTTCCCCACTTTTTTGGCACCCCAACAATGGACCTACAGGGGGCAGCCTGAACTCGTTTTCCTCGGCAACAACGAATACAGGGCCGTGGATCTGCGTACCGTTCGCGCCCCTGGTCGTCGAATTTCCAAGATTATACGCACGGTGGACGGATACCAGGCATGGGTCGAAAACGACCAAACCCTGGCAACCAAACCCCATCTCAGCCAACGGGATTTGAACGGACGTTCTTTGATTCAAAATTTTGAGCAAAGGACCCCCTATACCGAATCCGAATACGTATGGACCACCTTCGCCCTGGAGCCAAAATTGAACGAAAGCTGGAGCAAGGTTTATTTGCAAGGGGATTTTGGGCAGGCGGCCTGCGATGAATCCATGCTAATGGAATGGCAAGAAGAAAGCGGACTTTATGTGAAGTCCCTTTATCTCAAGCAAGGTTTCTACGATTACCGCTACCGAACCGGTGAGGCCCTCTGCGAATCCATTTCTATCGAAGGCAGCCACAGCGATACCGAAAATGATTACGAAATTCTGGTGTACTATCATCCACCAGCCGGTATGGCTTACGATCGACTGGTGGGTTATACCAAGGTTAATTCCATGGGACAGAAAAGTCGCTAAATACTATAACAATGCATTAGCAAGGTTGGCAAGGTCCGAAAGCTCCCCTTTCTCCATCGTGACATGGGTAAAAATGGGCTGTCCTTTAAGCTTATCCACCAGGCAGGATAGCCCGTTGGAGTGGGCATCCAAATACGGGGTATCGATTTGGTTGATATCGCCGGTGAATATCATCTTGGTCCCTTCCCTTGCCCTGGAAATAATCGTTTTGATCTCGTGCGATGTCAGCTTCTTTGATATGCAATTCTATGTTACGTATTATATGATCCACCTTGTGTTCTCCAAGATTTTGTGTGCATCCGCCGAGGTGTCCTTTCGCATTTCAGCCCGTAGTCGTCCTCCGGATGCCCTTGGAATTTCGATCTAATCGGATAATTTTCTGGATTGAGAACGTTGGTCCAGAAAGCGAATAAACTCTCGCCATTCAAAATTCAGGGTGTCATTGCCTTTTTTGAATTGATCCAATTCTTCGAGCAACGTAATGGGCAGGGCGACATCGTGCTCATGAAAATTATTGACCGCGTGATGCTCTTGCAGGAGGACCGAGGTGTCGAGAACAAAGATTTTTGGGGGCTTGGGCTTGGCTTTTGGCATGACCTGAATTTACACCCCGGCGCCCTCTCTTCCCTATCTTTAAGCCTCTCTTTCACCATTTAACTATAAATTCATGCCACGCCACGTATCCCCCAACGACCCTTGCCTGGTTGCTGTAGCCCGTACCCCCATTGGGAGCATGGGCGGTTCTCTGGCCAGCATTTCCGCCACGTCTTTGGGCAGCATCGCCATCGCAGCCGCTTTGGAAAAAGCCGGCCTCCAAAACGATGGCCCAGCAGGTATTCTGGGGATTGATGAGGTCTATATGGGTAATGTCATCAGCGCTGGCTTGGGGCAGGCACCCGCTACCCAGGCCGCTGTCGGCGCAGGCATCGCCAAAAGCACCCCATTCACCACCGTCAACAAGGTTTGTGCATCGGGCATGAAGGCCGTAATGCTGGGAGCCCAATCCATTGAACTTGGGCAGAACCGCGTGGTGGTCGCCGGTGGCATGGAGAGCATGAGCCAGGTTCCGTATTATTTGGATCGGGCCCGCAATGGTTACAAGTTTGGGCATGCCCAATTGGTGGACGGCATCCTCAAGGATGGTCTTTGGGACGTTTACCACCAATACCACATGGGTAATGCCGCAGAATTGTGCGCCCGCGATATGCAAATTTCAAGGGCTGACCAGGATGCCTACGCCATCGAGTCCTATCAAAGGGCAGCCGCTGCCTGGCAACAAGGCAAATTCACCGCCGAATTGGCGGTGGTGAATATCCCAAGCCCCAAAGGCAGCACAACGACCATTATCGAGGACGAAGACTATACCAAAGTCAATTTCGAAAAGATCCCCAGCCTCAAACCCGTCTTCGAAAAAGAAGGAACGGTCACCGCCGCCAACGCCTCCAACCTGAACGATGGGGCCTCGGCCGTAGTTCTTATGTCCTACGGCGAAGCCCAAGCCAGGGGCCTTATACCCTTAGCAAGAATTTTGGGATACGCCGACGCTCAACAAGCGCCGGAATGGTTCAGCACCGCACCGTCCAAAGCTATTCCATTGGCCATGCATCGGGCCGGCATCACCTCCCAGGATGTGGACTTTTACGAAATCAACGAAGCTTTTTCGGTGGTTTGCGTAGCCAACAATCGACTCTTGAATCTGGACCCGGCCAAAGTCAATTTCTACGGTGGTGGAGTTTCGATCGGTCATCCGATTGGGAGCTCGGGTTGCCGAATTTTGGTGACCCTCTGCAGTGTTTTGCACCAAGAAAATGGACGTATCGGGGTTGCCGGCATCTGCAACGGAGGCGGCGGAGCATCCGCCATGGTTTTGGAACGCCTTTAATTTCGCGACACCCCTCGGAGCAACCCAAATTGGGAAGAAGGCAGTATCTTTATCCTTCCTCAATCGTTGGATTTTCCTGCAGGATGCCAGCGAACAACACCCTGGTCGGGTGGCCGAGTGGCTAGGCAGAGCTCTGCAAAAGCTCCTACAGCGGTTCGAATCCGCTCTCGACCTCCAAACAGCGATGAGCCCGCTGGCCCTTAGGATTGTGGGTTACTCGTAACGTAATGCTTCAATAGGATCCAAGGCAGCCGCTTTGGCTGCAGGATAGTAGCCTGACACAAGGCCCACCATCAAACATAACACAATTCCGCTGGCCATCCATGCCCAGGGGATAATGAATCCTACGCCCACCATCAGCGCAACTGAATTACCGATGATGATGCCTAGAGCGATGCCCACGAGGCCACCAATTTGACCGATAACCAAGGCTTCCAAAAGGAATTGTTGACGAATAGCGGATTGAGTAGCTCCCAATGCCTTGCGAGTGCCTATTTCACGGGTTCTTTCCGTCACCGAAACCAACATAATATTCATGAGACCAATAGCTGCGCCCAGCAAGGTGATTAGACCTATAGCTTTGGCAGCTATGTCAATAAAGGCCAGATTCTCAATCAAACTCCTGGCAAAACTATCGGATTTGGAAATCGCAAAATTATCCGGATCTTGGCGGCTTATTCGTCTAATGTTGCGAAATAGCCCTGTCGCTTCTTGCTCGGCATAAGCGAGTTGATTGGGATCCGATAAGGTGTACGAAATCACGTAAGAGCGATCCACCGATGGGTAATAGGATTGGATATGCTTCAAAGGCAAGACACAGACACGATCGCTGTTATTCCCAAACCCGGAACCTTTGGAGGCAATAACCCCGATAACCTGGTAGCGTGAACTTCCAACCGAAACTTGTTGGCCGCTCACGTTCTCATTACCAAAGAGTTTACGGGCTACCTCTGACCCCAGCAAAATGACCGCAGAGCCGTTTTGGAGTTCCACGGCCGAAAAATTACGCCCGTGGCTCAAGGTATACCCCCCCACCCTCAGATAGTGCTCATCCGATCCCATTAGGGTCACGTTGGGATTGGTTTTGCGTCCCTTCCCTTTGATCACTGCCGTCCAACTCACATTGCCTGAAATTGAGCCATGTCCTGGGAAATCGAAGCGCTCCATAAAAGTCTCGGCCTCCCTGAAAGTGATGGGCCGGTACTGTATCCTTCGGCGCCTGTTTCCAAACCCACTCGCGGAGGGTCGGTTGCGGATCACCAAGGTATTGGACCCCATGCTGGAAAATGTATCGGTGATGGATTTCTCCAACGCGTCGATGGAGGTCAAAATGCCCACCAAGGCGGTGATTCCTATTCCTATAATTCCAGCGGTTAGGGAGGTTCTCAGCCGGTTACCCCCCACTGCCTTCAAGGCTATTCTCAGATTATCAGTCCAACCAAGAGTTGCTGTGGAAGCTTTCATTACTGAATCGAGGTTTCATGGCCGCCAAGATAGGCCCTGCACGGTCTTTGTCCTTATTTTCGCCAAGCGATAAACCATAAACATACACCATGACCTTTGATTTGGAAATGCTCCGCCAACACTACGCACAGTGGAACGAGCGCTGCGCAGCGGTGCGAGAAACCTGCAATCGGCCCTTGACCCTCACCGAGAAAATTCTTCTGACCCACCTTTGGTCGGAATCCAATGTTTCACCCAAAGACCTGAAGAGAGGGGTTCATTATGTTGACTTTGCCCCTGACCGAGTGGCCATGCAGGATGCTACCGCTCAAATGGCCTTGCTGCAATTCATGCAAGCCGGGAGACCTTCTGTTGCTGTTCCCAGCACGGTACATTGCGATCACCTGATCCAAGCCAAATCAGGAGCCGCTGCAGATCTCCGCGAGGCCGTAGACAAAAACAAAGAAGTTTATGATTTCCTTTCCTCGGTCTCCGATAAATACGGTATTGGCTTTTGGAAACCAGGCGCAGGTATAATTCATCAAGTTATTTTGGAAAATTACGCCTTTCCGGGTGGACTCATGATTGGGACAGACTCCCATACCCCCAATGCGGGTGGTCTGGGAATGATTGCGATCGGGGTGGGGGGAGCAGATGCCTGCGATGTGATGGCAGGACTCGCATGGGAGCTTAAAATGCCACGCATCATCGGAGTACACCTGCAAGGTAAACTCAGCGGATGGGCCTCTGCCAAAGATGTGATCCTCAAGGTCGCTGGCATTTTGACCGTCAAAGGCGGGACCGATGCTATTCTAGAGTACTTTGGTGACGGGGCTCAAAGTCTCTCAGCCACAGGTAAATCCACCATCTGCAACATGGGCGCGGAGATCGGTGCAACGACCTCCATCTTCGGGTACGACCAACGCATGGCCGAATACCTACGGGGCACCGGTCGAGAGGATGTTGCTGCGATGACCGATGCCATTGCCCACAACTTGTCCGGAGATTCGGAAGTCTATGCCAACCCCTCCACCTATTTTGATCAGGTGATTGAAATCAACCTTGACGAATTGGAACCCCATATCAACGGCCCCTTCACCCCGGATCTGGCCTGGCCATTGAGCCAATTTGCCCGGGCTATTCGACAGCACGGGTGGCCTGCCAAGTTGGATGTAGGCCTGATCGGTTCTTGCACCAATTCTTCTTATGAAGACATCAGCCGGTCAGCGTCGATAGCAGCTCAAGCCGCCACCAAAAAGCTCAAGGCTAATTCGGAATTTACCATCACTCCCGGTTCCGAGATGGTGCGATATACCGTGGAAAGAGATGGGCTATTGGAACATTTCGATGCCATCGGTGGTGTGGTCCTTGCCAACGCTTGCGGGCCGTGCATTGGCCAGTGGGCGAGGCACAGCGATGATCCACAGCGCAAGAACAGCATTATCACCTCCTTTAATCGAAATTTTGCCAAACGCAACGACGGTAACCCCAATACCCATGCCTTTGTTGCCTCTCCTGAAATTGTCACCGCCTTGGCCATTGCAGGGGATTTGACCTTCAACCCCATGACCGATTCACTAGTCAACGCTGATGGTGTGGAGGTAACTTTGGACGAGCCTCAAGGCTTGGCTTTTCCACCCAAAGGCTTTGATGTGGCCGACAACGGATACCAAGTGCCGGCTGCAGACGGGGCTACGGTGAGAATTCATGTAAATCCCGATTCAGATCGCCTTCAATTGCTGGATCCCTTTGCTGCATGGGACGGCACAGACCTCATGGCGATGCCGCTGCTGATCAAAGCTGAGGGCAAATGCACTACAGATCACATCTCCATGGCCGGACCGTGGCTCAAATACCGTGGGCATTTGGATAACATTTCCAATAATATGCTCATCGGCGCGGTCAATGCCTTCACAGGACAAACCAATTCCGTTCGCAATCAATTGACCGGAACCTACGGCGCCGTACCCGATGTGCAGCGCGACTACAAAGCCGCAGGGCTTGGTTCGGTGGTTGTGGGTGACGAAAATTATGGTGAAGGCTCATCGCGCGAGCATGCTGCAATGGAACCGCGACATTTGGGCGTTAAGGTTATCCTTGTCCGATCTTTTGCCAGAATTCACGAAACAAACCTTAAGAAACAAGGTATGTTGGCCTTGACTTTTGCGAACAAAGCGGATTATGACCTTATCCAAGAAAACGACCATCTGGACGTTTTGGGCTTGAACGATTTTCGCCCTGGTCAGCCGTTGCGTATGCGTTTGCACCATGAAAACGGTTCGGAACATTTTCTTGAACTTAATCATAGCTACAACGAAGCTCAAATCGCCTGGTTCCGCGCAGGGGGTGCCTTGAACATTATTCGAGCACAGGCTTCTGTATCCTAATCCAGTCGGCCAATATGAAATTCCTTAAAGCGGTTGCTCATCAACTTTGTGAAGCAGAGCACCCTGCCCTTTATCGAGTTGAAGTAATTTTTCCAGCAGTCAGGCCCGTTTCACCATTTCTTCAGGCCCTATCGAAACAATTGGGGAAACCCTCTCTTGCGCCTGCTTGCTTTGCCCTCGATGACTGGGTTTACCAACGCAGCGGACTCCGCAGAACCAATCGTTTGCATTTGATTTCCTTACTCCATCAAGCGTATGTCCATGCCGTTGACAAAGAAGGTTCTGTACCGGATAACCCGGATCAGTTCCTGGCCTGGGCCCCCGGACTTCTAAGTGATTTTGAGGAAGTGGATGCTCATGTGTTACCATCAGGGGCACACCCTCTACCTGCCGAGCAAGTTTTCCGCTACCTGCACCAACAGAAAGCCGTCGAAATTTGGAATCCATCGGGAGAAGAACCCTCACAGGCTGAGGTGGAATACCTACGCTTTTACAACCTGATTTATCCCACTTACCTGGAATTTCGACGCCTCTTGGAATCCGAAAAAGTAGACTACCCTTCCGGTGCCCTTCGAAAATTATTAGATTCCATAAGCGATTCAGGTGAATGCGATGATCAAGTGGATGCCATCTATTGGGTAGGCTTCGACCATGTGACTCCCTTGTTACAAAAGGTCATCGAAAACCTGCATCGGTCAACCAAGATTTATTGGATTACCGATAGCGACCGCTATTATCTCGACAGCCCAGTACACCTTGCGGGGCATTGGTTGAGGCAAATCCCCGATGCTGAACCTTTCTCCAACATAATGCCGGCGAACGAACATCTCTCCGGTGGAACTCCAAAATTGATACAATGTTCCTGCACCGGAACCATGGAACAGATGGATGCCGGTATTGCGCAGATCAAAAAATGGCTAGAAACTAGCATTCAACCCAGACAAATTGGATGGATCGTGGGCGAATCATCCCAAGTTTGGCCCCTGCTGATGCATTGGGATTTGGCCGAAACTGGACTGCACCTGGGCATGCCCTTGGATTTGCGATGGACATCTGCTTATTCCTGGGCCATGGCTTACATAGAAATTCTGCAAGGACTGAATTTCAAAGGCAAAGTAAATTCGATGGATTGGAGCGAGTGGATCAACAACCCGTTATGGTCCAAATTGAATTTAAACCCCTTGCAAGGCCATGAAGAGACCCCCAAAACACCCGCCTTCCTGTACTCAAAAGACCTTCTGTCCTATCAGTACCAAGGTTTACCGCTAATCCCTTCTTCTTCGGAAACCAACAAGGCCACCTTGGGCTACCTCCATTTGGCCCAAATTGCTACAGCCCTCAGCGAATCCAAGGACAATGTTATTGCGCCTATGGAACAGCATGCTCTTCGATCTCTTGCCAATTTGGTTCATCAAATTGCCGCACGACTGCTACCCTCCGAAAACCCTTGGGCCGTTTGGCGCAAAATGTGGGGGATGCATCTAGGATCCGCTGCGCTGAACCCCGAAGGAAATGCACGTGAGGGGATCCGCCTGATGAGCCTTTCGGATACTTTGGCCATGGACTTTGACTATATGGTATTCAGCGGGCTCAACGAAGGTGTCCTTCCTCGTCCAGGCAGGTACAAGGGTATGCTTAGTTTTGATTTGCGAAGATCTTTTGGTCTGCCGGAACCTTGGGCGGAAGAGGCGCGTCAAGCCTACGCCTTTTACAGGTTGTTGCAACATTGCTCCGAAGCCTTATTGCTCTACGCCCATAGCGGGGCAGATGGCAAAGTCACCGAAAAAAGTCGTTTTCTGCAGCAGCTGGACTTGGAATACCGAGGGTCAATGCAAACCACTCACCGAGAATTACCTGTATATCTCCCTCCCACCACGGATCATTCCATTACCATCCCCAAGACGGAGGCTGTTCTGGACCTGCTTCGTCAAAAGCTTCGCACCAAATCCATTAGTCCATCATCCTTGAGTATCTACCTTAAATGCCCTCTACGGTTTTGGTTCGCTTATGTTAGGGATCTGAAGGCCACAGAAGAAATTGAGGAGCAACTCAATGCAGGTCAAATTGGCAGTCTTTTTCATTTGACCCTGGAAAACCTCTTTGAACCGATGGAAGGACAAGATCTGCTTCCTGAGCATTGGAATGCACTCTTCGAACAAATTCCTGAGGCATGGGATAAGGCCTGTAGCCACAAGGATTTCAAACATTATTCCTTTGATCAAGGCGTGAATGTTTTGGTGAAGCGCATGGGGCTCCAATTCTTGGAGGAATATTTCCGCGGTGAAGCGAAACGCAGCCAGCATGTACGCATTCGGCTTCTTGGCCAGGAACTCAAATTTGATCAGGCGACCTTGGAGGTGGACGGCATTTCAATCGCATGGAGGGGGCGCTTGGATCGTTTGGAAAGCAATGCGGGGAGATCACGCATTGTGGATTTCAAGTCCGGGAACATGACCAGCAATTCCAAAGAACTGGAACTCGAATCTTTGGACATCGCTATGGATGGGGACCATGACAAAGCCTTTCAGCTCTTGTGTTACGCTTGGTTGTCCCATACGAACCCCCAGCCCCAGCGTCGTAACCAAGCCGTACTCGATGATCCTATAACTCTTCCCCTGGAGTTGGGGATCGTACCTTTGCAGCAAGCTGCGAGAGGCACCCGTTTGCTCAAGGTGGGTGGTCAAACTGAAATCGATCTCTCCACCATCCTTGCCTTCGAGGATCTCCTGCGTGGCATCTTTCGCGAACTCTTGGATCCTCAAAAACCCATCCTTCAAACGGAGGACGAGGACCGATGCAAATACTGCGATTTCAATCGAATTTGCCGAAGATCCGCTGACGATTAGGCGAATAGGCCCAAGCGTCTTATCTTCGTTCCATTCCCTTATAATGCAGATATGGCCCCTTTAGCTCCCTTTAACCTGAACGCATGGCTTGAAGCGAACCGCCACCTTCTCAAGCCCCCTGTGGCCAACAAAAACCTCACCCCCGAGAGTGATGATTATATCGTAATGGTCGTTGCGGGGCCTAACGCCCGCAAAGATTACCATTACAACGAAACGGAGGAAATTTTCTACCAATTAGAGGGTCATATCACTGTCAAAACCCAGCAAGATGGCCATTGCGTTGAATACGCCTTAGGCCCTGGCGATTTATTCGTTTGTCCCGCCAAAACCCCTCATTCCCCTGTACGCCAAGAAGGATCCATCGGGCTGGTCATTGAGCGTATTAGGGCGGGCCGTGGCTTCACCGACGGATTGCTATGGTACTGCGAGCAATGCAATCATCCCTTGCATGAAACCCACTTCGAATTACTCGATATCGAGAAGGACTTTATTCCACACTTCAAGGACTTTTACAACGACGAGTCCAAGCGTACTTGCCCATCTTGCGGACAGGTGATGGCATCCGATCCCCGTTTTGTCTGATACGGCTTTGCGGTCCATCGATATCCATACCCATATCCTGCCCAAGGAACTACCCGATTGGGCTACCCGATATGGCCCAGGCGATTGGATTTCTCTTCACCACCAAGAGGGGTCTTGTCCTGCATGTGCGGTGATGATGAAGGGGAACAAGGTCTTTCGGCAAATTGAAGCCAATTGTTGGGATCAGCCACAACGAATTTCGGAAGTGGAAGAACTTGGAAATCATGTGCAAGTTCTTTCCACAGTACCTGTGCTTTTTCATTATTGGGCACCAGCTTCCAATGCCTTGGATACATCGCGTTTTCTAAACGACCACCTGGCCGAAGCAGTTAATCAACACAAAACACATTTTCTTGGTTTGGGAACCGTCCCCATGCAGGATCCCGATTTGGCATGCCTCGAAATGGAACGCTGCATGGTGGAACTAAGATTGTCAGGAATTCAAATTGGCTCCCATGTCAACCAATGGAATCTAAACGATCCTGCACTGCATGGTTTTTATGCGAAGGCCGAAGAATTAGGGGTTTCCTTGTTTGTACATCCCTGGGATATGGTGGGTCAAGACAAAATGGACCGCTACTGGCTTCCTTGGTTAGTAGGTATGCCCGCGGAATCTGCCTTGGCCATCTGCTCAATGATTTTTGGGGGGATCTTTGAGAAATTCCCCAGGTTAAGGGTGGCTTTTGCCCACGGTGGTGGATCATTTCCTGGAGGTTTAGGCCGAATCGTTCGAGGTTACGAAGCAAGGCCCGATCTGGTTGCCGTGGACAATCCGGTGCACCCCACCGAATACCTTGGCAAATTCTGGGTGGATTCTTTGGTGCACGATCCACAAATGTTACGTTATCTTATTGAAATCGTGGGCTCCAACCGCGTTGCGCTGGGCAGTGATTATCCTTTCCCTCTGGGCGAGGCCAAAGCAGGACAGCTTATTCGCTCCATGAATTTGGACAAGGAGCATGAATTGGATTTGCTCTATCGCTCCGCCCTGCAATGGTTGGACCTCCGCGAGGAACAAGTCTGGACGAAGTAGCCATGGGCAATATTGGTGTTTTTGACTCAGGCATGGGCGGGCTGAATATCCTCAAGGCCCTGCGTGGACTCATGCCGGAATATACCTATTGTTATCTTGGGGATAATGCCCGGGTTCCCTACGGAAACCGATCTTTTGACGCGGTGTATCAATTCACCAAGGAATGTGTTTACAGTCTGCTCGCAGAGGGTTGTCCTTTGGTCATTGTCGCTTGTAACACTGCATCTGCCAAAGCATTGCGTGCCATTCAACAAAACGATTTGCAGCAGTGGCAAGCTGAACTTGCTCCCAAAGGCCCAACCCTCAAGGTATTAGGCGTCTTGAGGCCGACCACCGAAATTGCCGGGAACCTAACCCGCAGTGGGCATTTGGGATTGTTTGCGACAAGGGGCACGGTGGAATCCAATTCGTACGGCATCGAAATCGAACGATTTTTTCCGCAAATCACTCTGCATCAACAGGCCTGTCCCTTATGGGTTCCTCTCATCGAGGAGGGAAGATTAACCGGCCCACTGACGGAAATGGCCGTGAAAGAATGCGTTGAACAGCTTTGCCAACGAGCCCCCGACATGGACGCGCTTATCCTTGCTTGCACCCATTTCCCCTTGCTGACCCCTGTGATTCGGCGTTGCCTCCCACCCGAGGTCGAGATCATCGAACAAGGTCCCTTGGTTGCACAAGCTCTGAAAAAATACCTCGTCAAGCACCCCAATTTGGAATCTTGTCTGGAACACGAATCTACCTGCACCTACTACACCACAGATGATCCTCTGCGCTTCAACCGAAACGCATCGCTATTCCTTCATGAAAGCATACATTCCCTGCGCTTTCATCAATGAATGGTATCAAAATCACCAAGGCATGGATCATGGAGGTCCGGAACCACGGTCAAACCGATAGGGCCTTGCCCATGGAGGCCTATATGCGGCATCAATTCCCTTTCCTGGGATTATCCAAAGCTGCAAGGCAAAATCAGCAATCGGTGTTATGGGATAGGCTCAAGGATTTTACGCCGAACAGCTCCGAAGAAGTCCAGGAAATCGTTGATTTGTTATGCAAACAGAACGCCAGAGAATTTCAATACACCGCCATGGAACTGGCTTGGAAATATCGTAAGCTATGGTCGGGGGACTGGCCTGAGCATGTTTACCGCCGCATTCAATCCAAGAGTTGGTGGGACACGGTAGATTGGTGGGCGCCCAAAGGATTGGGGATTTACCTCCTGGACCGTGGTGGCGGCAACTGCCCTGCCTTCGAGGGAGTCCTGGATCACCTTCATTCACATAACAACTTATGGATGAATCGATCAGCCTTGATTTTGCAACTCCACTGGAAAGACCAAACCCGCTTTGATTGGCTATGCACCCTCTGCCTAGATCATCGCCAGACCAAAGAATTTTTCTTGGCCAAGGCCATGGGATGGGCCTTGAGGCAATATGCCAGGACCAATCCAAGGGCCGTTCTGGAATTCGTTGGCCAACACCCGGAATTACCCAATCTCACCCGAAGGGAGGCTATCAAGCACTTGGGCTGAATCCCTCCACAAAGGTATGCGAGGCAGAGCACAGGTCAATCGAACGGCCTGACCACCCACCGGATGTCCAAAGGATAGGCTGTAGGAATGCAACGCAATGGAATGATCCTTGAGGGCGATAGGGTACCCGTATTTGACATCACCGACAATGGGATGACCCATGGCCGCAAGTTGGGCCCGAATTTGATGCGGCCTGCCTGTAACCGGACGAACCTGTAACAACGATTGACCATTCAGGTGGGCCAAGAGGGTGTAATGAAGCAACGCCTCTTTGGAATCTCTGACCTCAGCATCATGGGCATTTACGCGATTTTTTTCGTGGTTTTTTTTGAGGAAATGGCGAAGCGTACCCGATTCCTTATTCACCTTGTCTTTGACCAAGGCCAAATAACTTTTCTGAACCTCTCTATCCCTGAACAAACGATTCATTCTTTCTAAGGACTTGGAAGTCTTGGCAAAGAGCACCAAACCTGATACGGGACGATCAATTCGATGGATCACTCCCATGAAGGCTTCTCCAGGCTTTTGATGCCGCACGGCCAAATCCTCTCTGACCACGGAGAAAAGATCCAGGTCCCCGCCGGGGTCCGGTTGGGTCAACATGCCCGACGGTTTGAATACCGCTATCAAGTGATTATCCTCAAACACAATATGCCAGTCCTTCATAATTTTTGCTATTGCTTTACGCCTAATATTGTTCGGAGGAGGAAGGGAAATCACCGCTGCGCACATCGCGTACATAATGGGCCACGGCCTCACAGATGATCTGGTCCAATTGAAGGTATCGTCGTAGAAACCGTGGAGAGAAATCAGAGTTTAGGCCTAACATATCGTGCATCACCAAAACCTGTCCATCCACCGCCGATCCCGCGCCGATTCCGATGACCGGGATTTGTACCGAACTTGCCACTTTGGCCGCCAAGGTGGACGGTATTTTCTCGAGCACCAACGCAAAGCAACCTGCTTCTTGGAGGGCATGGGCATCTTCCATCAGGCGTTCCGCTTCAGCCTCTTCGCGGGCCCTAACCGTATAGGTGCCAAACTTGTATATGGATTGGGGAGTCAGACCCAGGTGACCCATCACCGGAACACCAGCGGTCAGAATACGCACGATAGATTCCACCACTTCTTTGCCCCCCTCCAACTTCACGGCGTGGGCCCCCGCTTCTTTCATAATGCGGACTGTGCTCTGCAGAGCTTCTTTGGAATTTCCTTGGTATGAGCCAAAGGGCAAATCCACCACCACCAAGGCTCTTTGTACCGCCCTAACCACCGCTGAAGCATGGTAAATCATTTGATCCAAGGTAATGGGCAGAGTGGTTTCGTGCCCGGCCATAACGTTGGAAGCCGAATCACCCACCAACAGCACATCAACCCCTGCGCTGTCCAAAAGCCGGGCCATGGTATAATCGTAGGCCGTAAGCATTGAGATTTTCTCGCCGGCCTCTTTCATTTCAGTTAGGGTATGGGTAGTTACCCTTTTGACTTCACGATGAATGGACATGAATGCAGGATTAAAATAAGGGGTCAAAGGAAAGGCCGAATGGCCGAAACCGGGATTGAAATGCAATTTGTAGTGGAAAATTAGCCTTTAATGTCGTAATTCGCACCATTGTCATTCATGTTCTGGTCAAACTAGTCCATTAACTCTTGCCCCTTGCCTAACCTATTCCGCATCTTGGTGCTCCTGTCCGCGCTGGCTTTGGGGGCCTGCTCCACCGATATCGACGTCAATGCGCCCTGGAAGGAAGAGACCATTGTTACAGGCCTGATTGACCCCAACGATGCGGTACATTATTTGCGCATTCACAAAGCTTTCCTGGACCCCAACCGCAATGCTTTGGTCGTTGCCCAAATTCGTGACTCCCTTTACCATGATATTGCACGTACCTCCGTTTGGGTTGAGATATGGAAAAACGGAACACGACGAGACTCTCTGCCATGCACTCCCTTCGACACGTTGGTACAGGGTGGCTCTGGAATATTCCCCGATACGGTTCGCTTGTACCGATTCTATTCCCCATTAGTGAACGGCAAGCCTCTGTTGGACAGCAGCGCTGAGCATCGTCTGCAAATTCTGACCCCCTCTGGGCTAATCGTCAGCGCCTCCATGTATCCCATCGGCTCCAACAATTCCCTTCCCATTGGATTACCACCAGGGGGATGGACTGTGCCTCCACCCAATTTCACTGGACTGAATTGGAGCTCCAATGGAGGGCATGCCCTGAATATTCGGGTCCCGGCCAACACTGAACGATACAACGCCTCCATTCGGGCCTATTATGACGAATGGTGCGTGGACTCCGTTCCACCGGGTCCACCACCTCATCCCGACACCCCGGGCCTGAAGCTCAAATACATTGTTTGGCCAATAACCAACAACGGCATTAACCCTGGGACCGCTTTCGTGACTAGGATCTATGGGCGCAACCTTTTTTCGTTAATGAATGCGACCCTGGCCAAAGAACTCCGTACCCATCGTCGTCTGCGCGGCACTTTGTTCAATTTTTATTGGTTGGACGAACCCTTTGGAACGTATTTGCAGGTCACCAATTCGAGTCCTTCCATGTCCGATGTGAAGCCCACCTTCACCAATATTGTAAACGGTTACGGCCTTTTTGCCTCGCGAAGGCAATTGCCCAACCCTTCCACCGATACTACGCTAAGCCCCTACCCGTTCAGGAGTCCCTTTTGGAGGCAGGCCTTGGGGGGTACAGGCACCGATAGCCTGCGCTTTAAATATCCGGACCTTAATTTCCAGCCTTAAGCTGCGTCAACTTGGCTCTGTAACGTCAAAGGCGGCAGAAATCACGGGCCTAAACTGACAACTTGTCATTTTGTGATTCAGGGGATTGCCTGTTCCCGCTTTGGCAAGGTTCTTGATTCTTTTAAGGCAAAAACCAATCAAAATGAAAAAAATTATCGGCATTGACCTTGGAACCACCAACTCCTGTGTTTCTGTCATGGAAGGAAACGAATACGTCGTCATTCCCAACAGCGAAGGTCGCAGAACCACACCCTCTATCGTAGCATTTTTGGCGAACGGTGAAATCAAATCCGGTGACCCCGCCAAGCGTCAGGCCATCACCAATCCTGAGAAAACCATCGCATCCATCAAGCGATTCATGGGGCGTAAATTCTCTGAAATTTCCGAGGAACTCAAATACGTAGCTTACAAAGTAGCCAAAGGGGATAACGATACCCCCAGAGTTCAAATTGATGACAAGCTCTACACTCCTCAAGAAATTTCGGCAATTACCCTTCAAAAAATGAAGAAAACCGCTGAGGATTATCTCGGCTACGAGGTATGCGAAGCGGTCATCACCGTGCCGGCTTATTTCAACGATGCTCAGC